>Ga0170475_103918121_pt1 | contig 27295 bp, 21 predicted proteins | sample Soicark_Litter_5_FD_111474 | JGI IMG/M metagenome (GOLD analysis project Ga0170475, IMG submission 111474) | Avena fatua rhizosphere microbial communities from Hopland, California, USA. Combined Assembly of 48 SPs
GCAGGACTACAGCGACAACCTCGCAGAATCTCTCTATGCAGGCGACTTGCTGGGCAACGTATGGCGGGTTGATCTGCGTGGCACATCCGGCAGCTATGCTGCGGCGACGAAGATCGCCACGCTCGGCACATCGAACCTTCCCCAGCCGGTCACGACCGCACCGTCGGTCGGGATCCACCCGAAATCGGGCGTGCGCTACGTGATGATCGGCACCGGCCGGCTTCTCGCCGACTCCGACATCGCCACGACGGAAACGCAGAGCTTCTACTCGATCGCCGATGGCACGACCACGAGATTCAACGCCGCCGCCGACCTGCCTAGCACGGTGTCGTTCCCGATTACCAAAAGCAACCTCGTCCCGCTGACGAACACGCTGGCGGGCATCACAGTCGATGCGTCCCGCCCGATGGGCTGGTACTTCGATTTCAGCACGGCAGCCAATGGCATTGCCTCGCGGATGGTCGTGAATTCGAACACCTTCAACGGGGTCGTGGCGTTTGCCTCCACCCTGCCGTCGGGGGACGCTTGCTCACCGTCGGGCACCAGTGATACCTATGGCGTGGACATCGCCACCGCGAAGTCCCGACTGGTCGAGAACATCAACGGCACGGAAACGCTGGTGGGCTTGATTCACCGCGACGACGTCGTGGCGGAGATCTTCATCGTGGGCGACCCGCCGCCGACTCCCGGCCAGCAGCAAGCCCCCGGCAACGCGATCACGATCGGCTACAAGAAAGATGCGCCGGAGAGCATCCGGTTGAAACGAGATACATCCAACAGCGTGAGCCGCATCAACTGGCGTCAGATCAAATTGCCGAACTGATGCGCCAGCGGGCAGGACGCCATCGCTTCAGGTGTGTCGTCTCTCCCCAACGCGCAACGCCCAACACCACGTCAGACCTACAGCAAAAAGGCCGCCCATCGGGCGGCCTTTTTTCTTGAAGCGGCCCGCGCGGGCCCCGGTTCAACGAGGCAAGTCGCTCGCCCCCATCAAAAACTCATCCACCGATCGCGCCGCCTGGCGCCCCTCCCGAATCGCCCGGACCACCAGCGACTGGCCATAGCGAACGTCGCCCGCTGCGAACACCTTTGGTACGTTCGTGGCGTAACCGCCCACGAATTCCGTGCTGGCGCGTGCGTTGACGCGTGCATCCTTGTCGACACCAAACGCCTCGAGCACGCTCGCCACCGGGCTGACAAAGCCCATGGCCAACAGCACCATGTCCGCCGGTAGGATCTGCTCGGAGCCGGCCACTTCGGTCATCTTGCCGTGGGCCCACTCCACCCTCACGGTCTTCACGGCCTTCAGCTTGCCCTTCTCCTTGCCTTCGCCACCGATGAATTCCTTCGTCGCGATGGCGAATTCGCGCTCGCACCCTTCTTCGTGGCTGGAGCTTGTACGCAGCTTCAGTGGCCAGTACGGCCACACGAGCGGCTTGTTCTCCTGCTCCGGCGGCATCGGCGTCAGCTCGAACTGCGTGACGCTCGTGGCGCCATGGCGGTTGCTGGTGCCAACGCAGTCGCTGCCTGTGTCACCACCGCCGATCACGACGACGCGCTTGCCGTCCGCGCGCAATTGCGCTTTCAGCTTGTCGCCGGCGTTGACTTTGTTCTGCTGCGGCAGGAACTCCATCGCGAAGTACACGCCGTCGAGGTCTCGGCCAGGCACCGGCAGGTCACGGGGCTGTTCCGCGCCACAGGTGAGCATCACGGCGTCATATTGAGCCTTGAGATCTTCCGGAGCGACGGCTTCGGTCGCCCAGTTGGTGATCTTGCTGCCCGCGGGCAAGGTACCCACCATCACGCCGGTGCGAAACGTCACGCCCTCCGCTGTCATCTGCTCGATGCGGCGATCGATGTGCGACTTCTCCATCTTGAAGTCCGGAATGCCATAGCGCAGCAAGCCGCCGGCACGATCGTTCTTCTCGAACACGGTGACATCGTGCCCCGCCCGGGCCAGCTGTTGCGCTGCCGCCAGTCCCGCCGGACCGGAACCCACCACGGCCACCTTCTTGCCCGTCTTGACCTTCGGTGGGCGAGGCACGACCCAGCCCTCCGCCCAGGCCCGGTCGATGATCGCGTGCTCGATGCTCTTGATGCCGACCGGGTCGTCGTTCACATTCAGCGTGCAGGCCGCCTCGCACGGTGCCGGACAGATGCGGCCGGTGAACTCGGGAAAGTTGTTCGTCGAGTGCAGCACCTGGATCGCGTTTTTCCAGTCGTCGCGGTAAACGAGGTCGTTGAAGTCCGGAATGATGTTGTTGACCGGGCAGCCGCTGTTGCAGAACGGCGTGCCGCAGTCCATGCAGCGCGCCCCCTGGATCTTCGCTTCATCGGCCTTCAGCCCGATGACGAATTCCTTGTAGTTCTTGACGCGCTCCTGAACCGGGGCATACCCCTCTTCAAGACGCTCGTACTCCATGAAGCCGGTGACTTTTCCCATGATGCTTGATGACTCCTGACTTGTGCGTGTTCAGGCCTTTGCGCGGCTCTTGCCGCCAGCAGGCTTGTTGTCGGGTGCCTTTGCCTTGGCGATGGTCTCGCCGGCCTGGCGGGCGGCATGCAATTCGCCGAGTGCGCGCTTGTATTCGTTCGGGAAGACCTTCACGAACTTGCCTCGCGACTCCGCCCACTTGTCGAGAATCTCGCGAGCGCGCAGGCTGCCCGTCCAGCGGTGGTGGTCCTCCAGGAGTTTCTTGAGCGTTACCTCGTCGGCCTGCCCGCGGTGCCATGTGGCTTTGTCGCCGGTTGCTTCCTGATCCTTCGCGGTGAGCACCTTCTCCAGCGACACCATTGCCGCATTGCAGCGGCTCGCGAAATGCCCGTCCTCGTCGTAGACGTAGGCCACCCCACCACTCATGCCGGCGGCGAAGTTGCGGCCCGTCTTGCCGAGCACGGCCACGGTGCCCCCGGTCATGTATTCGCACCCATGGTCGCCAGTGCCCTCGACGACTGCCGTCGCACCTGACAGGCGCACGGCAAAGCGCTCGCCGGCCACGCCTCGGAAGAACGCTTCACCGCTCGTGGCGCCGTACAGAACGGTGTTGCCAACGATGATGTTGCGTGCCGCGTCACCCCGGAAGTCGATGCTGGGGCGAACGACCACGCGGCCGCCTGACAGCCCCTTGCCGGTATAGTCGTTGGCATCACCGATCAGGTACAACGTGATGCCCTTGGCCAGGAATGCACCGAAGCTCTGCCCGCCGGTGCCTTCGAGCTGCATGAAGATCGTGTGGTCTGGCAGCCCTTCCGGATGACGGCGCACCAGTTCGCCGGACAGCATCGCACCCACCGTTCGATTGACGTTGCGCGCCTCGGCAATGAACTGAACCTTCTCGCCATGCTCCAGCGCGGGCAGGCATTTCTGGATCAGCTTGACGTCGAGTGCGCGGCCGAGGCCATGGTCCTGCGTGTCCACCTGGCGGCGTGCCACGTCGGCGGGCACTTGCGGTTGGTGGAAGATGCGACTGAAATCGAGCCCCTTCGCCTTCCAATGCGAGATGCCCTTGCGGGTATCCAGCAAGTCGGCGCGTCCCACCAGGTCATCGAACTTGCGGATGCCGAGCTGCGCCATGATGTGGCGGGCTTCCTCCGCCACGAAGAAAAAGAAGTTGACGACGTGTTCCGGGCGGCCCTGGAACTTCTTGCGCAACACGGGGTCCTGGGTCGCGACCCCGACCGGACAGGTGTTCAGGTGGCACTTGCGCATCATGATGCAGCCTTCGACCACCAGCGGCGCGGTCGCAAAGCCGAATTCATCGGCGCCCAGGAGGGCTCCAATGACCACGTCGCGGCCCGTCTTCATCTGACCGTCGGCCTGCAAACGAATGCGGCCACGCAGGCGGTTGAGCACCAGGGTCTGCTGCGTCTCTGCCAAGCCCAATTCCCATGGCGTGCCTGCATGCTTGATGCTCGACCAGGGCGATGCACCGGTACCGCCGTCGTGGCCGGCGATCACGATGTGGTCGGCCTTCGCCTTCGCCACGCCGGTCGCGATGGTGCCGACACCCACTTCGGAGACGAGCTTGACGCTGATGTCCGCGCGGTGGTTCGCGTTCTTGAGGTCGTGGATCAGCTGCGCCAAGTCTTCGATTGAATAGATGTCGTGGTGCGGCGGCGGCGAGATCAGGCCCACGCCCGGTACGGAGTAGCGCAACTTGCCGATGTATTCGGACACCTTGCCGCCCGGCAACTGACCGCCCTCGCCTGGCTTCGCCCCCTGTGCCATCTTGATCTGGATCTGGTCGGCCGAAGACAGGTACTCGGCAGTGACCCCGAACCGGCCCGAGGCCACTTGCTTGATCTTCGAACGAAGCGAGTCGCCAGCGTTGAGTTCGTAGTCGACCTGCACATCGCCGCCCGGCATCAAGTCGCTGATCTTGGCCCCCTGGACAATGGGAATGCCCTTCAGCTCGTTGCGATATCGCGCCGCATCCTCTCCACCTTCTCCGGTATTCGACTTGCCGCCGATGCGGTTCATGGCAACAGCCAACGTGGCGTGCGCCTCAGTGCTGATCGAGCCCAGCGACATGGCACCGGTGGCAAAACGCTTGACGATCTCGGCGGCCGGCTCGACTTCGTCGAGGGGATCGCCTTGCTCGGGTCAAGCTTGAACTCGAACAGACCGCGCAGGGTCAGGTGACGGCGCGACTGGTCGTTGATGATCTGCGCGTATTCTTTGTAAGTGTCGAACTTGTTCGCCCGGGTGCTGTGCTGCAGCTTGGCGATCGCGTCAGGCGTCCACATGTGGTCCTCACCGCGCACACGCCAGGCATATTCCCCTCCGGCGTCCAGCATGCCGGCGAGCACCGGGTCATCGCCGAACGCGGCCTTGTGCATGCGCAGGGCTTCTTCGGCCACATCGAACACGTCGATGCCGCCGACCTGGCTGGCCGTGCCTCGGAAGAACTTGTCGATCAGCGCCTTGTCCAGGCCAATGGCCTCGAAGAGTTGCGCGCCGCAGTACGACATGTACGTGGACACGCCCATCTTGGACATGATCTTCGACAGGCCCTTGCCGATTGCCTTCACATAGTTGTAGATCGCCTTGTCGGCAGACAGGTCGCCGGGCAGCTCCTCGTGCATGCCGGCCAGGGTTTCCATCGCGAGGTACGGATGCACGGCCTCCGCCCCATAGCCTGCCAGCACGGCGAAATGGTGCACTTCGCGGGCAGAACCGGTTTCCACCACCAAGCCAGCCGTGGTGCGCAGGCCCTCGCGCACCAAGTGCTGGTGGATGGCCGACAGCGCCAGCAGCGCCGGAACGGCCACGTTGTGGCGGTCCATGTGCCGGTCGCTGATGATCAGAATGTTGTGACCGCCCTTGATGGCGTCCACGGATTCGGCGCACAACGAAGCCAGCTTGGCCTCGACGCCCTCGTCGCCCCACTTGAGCGGGTACGTGATATCGAGCTCGTAGCTTTTGAACTTGCCGTACGTGTACTTCTCGATTTCGCGCAGGCGCTCTATGTCGGCAAAGTCGAGCACCGGCTGCGACACCTCAAGCCGCATCGGCGGGTTCACCGCATTGATGTCGAGCAGATTCGGCTTCGGGCCAATGAACGAGACCAGCGACATCACGACCGCCTCGCGGATTGGGTCGATCGGCGGGTTCGTGACCTGAGCGAACAACTGCTTGAAGTAGTTGTACAGCGGCTTGTTCTTGTCGGACAGCACCGCAAGTGGCGAGTCATTGCCCATCGAGCCGATGCCCTCCTCGCCGGCCTGGGCCATCGGGCTCATCAAGAACTTGATGTCTTCCTGCGTGTAGCCAAAAGCTTGCTGCCGGTCGAGCAGGGATTCGCTGAACGGGCGGGCACTGCCGGTGGCGTCGATGGAGTCCAGGCGCACTCGCACGTTCTCGATCCACTGGCGATAGGGCTTGGCGAGAGCAAACTGGTTCTTCAGTTCCTCATCCTCGATGATGCGGCCTTGCTCGAAGTCGATGAGGAACATCTTGCCGGGCTGCAGGCGCCACTTCTTGATGATCTTGTTCTCCGGAATCATCGGCAGCACGCCTGATTCCGAGGCCATCACGACCAGGTCATCGTCGGTGACGATGTAGCGCGAGGGGCGCAAACCATTGCGGTCCAGCGTGGCGCCGATCTGGCGCCCATCGGTGAACACCATGGAGGCCGGGCCGTCCCACGGCTCGAGCATCGCGGCGTGATACTCGTAGAAAGCGCGCCGGCGGTCGTCCATCGTCGCGTGCTGCTCCCAGGCTTCCGGAATCATCATCATCGCGGCGTGGGCGAGCGAGTACCCGCTCATCGTGAGCAGTTCGAGCGCGTTGTCAAACGTGGCGGTGTCGGACTGCCCTTCGAACGTGATCGGGTACAACTTCTGCAGGTCGTCGCCCAGGACGGGGGACTTCATCACGCCTTCGCGGGCCCGCATCCAGTTGAAGTTGCCCTTGACGGTGTTGATCTCGCCGTTGTGGGCCACCATGCGATAAGGGTGAGCCAGCGGCCACTCGGGAAAGGTGTTCGTCGAGAAACGCTGATGCACCAGCGCGAGCGCCGAGGCCACACGGGTATCCTTCAGGTCCTTGTAGTACTTGCCCACTTGGTCGGCGAGCAGCAGGCCCTTGTAGATGATGGTGCGGCAGCTCATGCTGGGCACGTAATACTCACGGCTGTGCGTGAGCTTCAGGCTCTGGATCGCACTTGAGGCGGTCTTGCGAATCACATAGAGCTTGCGTTCGAGCGCGTCGGGCACGATGACGTCCGGGCCACGGCCGATGAACACCTGGCGGATGATCGGCTCCTTCTCGCGCACCGTCGGGGACATCGGCATGTCTGCATCGACGGGAACATCGCGCCAGCCGAGCAGCACCTGGCCCTCGACCTTGATCGCGCGTTCGACCGCCTGTTCGCACGCCAAGCGAGAAGCGTGCTCCTTCGGCAAAAAGATCATGCCCACGCCGTACTCGCCGGGCGGCGGCAGCGCGATGCCGAGGGAGGCCATTTCCTCGCGGTAGAACTCATCGGGAATCTGGATCAGGATCCCCGCGCCATCGCCCATCAGCGCGTCCGCGCCAACCGCGCCGCGGTGGTCCAGGTTCTCGAGGATCTTCAGGCCCTGTTCCACGATGCTGTGCGCCTTGTGGCCCTTGATGTGCGCCACGAAACCGACGCCGCAGGCATCGTGTTCGTTCGTCGGGTCGTACAAGCCGTGTTCGGCGGCGGCTTGGCGTTCGGCATCGGTGGCGGTGCCGGGGATGGCCTGTGTCATGGCGCACTCCATGTCATGAGAAAGGGAATGGCCGAGGATACTTCAGCCCTTTTCTTCAGACAACGCAAACAATTGGGGTCTGTCACCAATTAATCGCTAGGCGGAAGTTCCTTTTTATTAATTGGGGACACACTCGATGATGACAGCGGCACCTTACGCGGACGACCGCGCTTCAACGGGGAAAGGCGTCTGCTGGTTTGCGCCGACAACATCTCGATGAACCCCGCAGACCCGACGGGCCATCCCTTCTGGACCCCTTGCTCCAGGTCGCGCCGCTCGCTCATTGGCAAGCCGGCGGACAACAGCCCCCGATAAGCCGCCTCTCGGTCGAACGGCGTATTCCCCAATGCCCAGAACGCCGGATGGTCGGTGACCAGGGCGTCTTGCCGTTGCCCCAGATGGTGACTGCGGCTCGATACTGGAACGACACCGGTGACAGCTCCGTCACCGTTGTCGCTCGCGTCCTGTTCGGCGTAACACATCGCAGCAACGAGGTAGCGGCCGGGTTCGATCACTGTGGCTCGAAAGCGCCCTTCCCACAGTCACCGGTCCGCCGGTGACGGCGGTTGAATGCGCCACCGTAGCGGCGGCCCAGAGATTGCATCATCCGCCCAAGCGCCTCGCTGGTGGACGGCGTCGCGACCAGCCTCACCTCACCGTCAAACAAGCCGTACGCATGCAGCGCGACCCCTTCGGAACGGGCCGCCTCCCCAAGCAACTGATGAAACAGCGCGCGGTCGGCATCATCGATGAATACAGCTTGCCGCTGATGGCTGCGCTGCACCAACAAGTGCGGCACGCCGCCGACGCTCAGTCGTGGCAGACGAGCCATGGCTCTCAGTCAAAAAGCCGGCGGCCGGTCAAGCGCTCGTGTTCACGTAGCGCAAACCGGTCCGTCATGCCGGCGATGTAATCCGCCAAGACGCGGGGAACGTTGCCGTGCATCAACAGCGAGGGTGGTGGATCCGCTTGGTAAGCAGCGAACAGTTCGCCGATCACCACCTTTGCACGGCCCGTCGTGCCCTCGACCTGAGGATGGCGGTACAAGTTGTCGCGCAGAAACCGTTTCAGCACCACACTTTGCTGGGCCATCTCCGCCGAGAAGGCAACCAGGGCGCGGGCTTGGCGAACCTCACCCACATTCCTCGGCGCGGTGGCCTCGAGCGCCGAACCCGTCGCACGCAAGACGTCATAGACCTGCTCGGACAACATGCGCCGAATGGATTCGAACAACAGCCGCCGGCCTTTGAGCGCGGGGTGGCGATCCAGCGCTTCACGAAGGAATCGGTGAAACAGTGGCACCTCTTCCACTTGCTCCAGCGTCAGCAGCCCCGAACGGACGCCATCGTCGACGTCGTGCGCGTTGTACGCGATTTCATCGGCGAGGTTGCACAACTGTGCCTCCAGGCTCGGCTGCGTGCGCTCGAGAAAGCGGCGGCCCACACCCTGCGGCTCCCGGGCCTCCAGGCGCCGGGCATTGGCCGCTGAGCAGTGCTTGAGAATGCCTTCGCGGGTCTCGAAACACAAGTTCAGCCCGTCGTGATCAGGGTAGCGCTCCTCCAGCCGGTCCACCACCCGCAGGCTTTGCAGGTTGTGCTCAAAACCGCCCGAAGCCGGTGCTGCGGCCAAGAGGCACTCGTGCAAGGCATCCTGACCAGCATGCCCAAACGGCGTGTGCCCCAAGTCGTGCGCGAGCGCGATTGCCTCCACGAGGTCCTCGTTCAGTCCGAGTGTTCGCGCAATGGATCTGCCAAGCTGTGCGACCTCCAGCGAATGCGTCATCCGAGTACGAAACAGGTCTCCCTCATGATTGAGGAAAACCTGTGTCTTGTAGACCAGCCGCCGGAATGCCGTACTGTGGACGATGCGATCGCGATCCCTCTGAAAATCGCTGCGGGTGGGCGCCGGCGATTCAGGATGACGCCGCCCTTGAGACGACGTCGATGAACAGGCGTACGGTTGCAACATTGCAGCGCGAATTGCCGGCAGAATCAGCCGGTGTGTGCGTCCAATACCTCGCGCACGACAGCGTCTGGCGCGGCCCGCACCGAAGCCCTCCCCGGTTGATCGATCACGACGAACCGGATTTCACCCCCTTCGGCCTTCTTGTCCACGCGCATCAATTCCAGATAGCGATCGGCGTCCAGTGCCGGTCCCCGCACCGGAAGCCGCGCCCGCTCAATCAGTCGGGTCAAACGATCGGCATAGGACCGCTCGATGAGACCCAACCGGCAAGACAGATCTGCGGCCATCACCATGCCGCATCCCACCGCCTCGCCGTGCAGCCAAGCGCCATATCCCATCCCCGCTTCGATGGCATGACCGAACGTATGTCCGAAGTTGAGAATGGCCCGCAGTCCCGCCTCGCGCTCGTCCTGGCTGACCACCCACGCCTTGATCTCGCATAACGGCGGACCGCGTATGCGAGCGCGGTCTTTTCGCGCGCCCACAAGGCATCGAGGTTGGATTCGATCCAGCTCATGAACGCGTCGTCGGCGATGGGGCCGTATTTGATCACTTCGGCAAGGCCAGCCGCGAGCTCCCGGTCGGGCAGCGTATCAAGCGTATCCAGATCGGCAATGACCCGCTGGGGTTGGTAGAACGCCCCGATCATGTTCTTGCCAAGCGGGTGGTTGATGGCCGTCTTGCCACCCACCGAGGAATCGACCTGAGCCAGCAACGTCGTGGGCACTTGCACAAAGGGCACCCCGCGCATGTAGCATGCCGCGGCAAAACCAGTGACGTCGCCCACCACGCCCCCCCCCAAAGCAAACAACACCGTCTTGCGATCGAGGCCGGCAGAAAGCATGCGATCAAAAATCGTGTTCAGCGAATTCCAATCCTTGTGGACTTCACCGTCATCCAGTTCGATGATGATGACCGAGCGGTAGGTGGCAGCCAGACGTTGCTTAACACGCTCCGCATAAAGCGGTGCGACAGTGGTGTTCGTGACGATCACCGCGGCGGCGGCATAAGGAAGTGCGTCGAAGGCCTGGGGATCGCAAAGCAGGCCCGTGCCGACGAGGATGTCATAGCGCCGGTCATCGAGATCGATGCTGACGCGCTCAAGAGAGATGCCGTTCATGCCGCTGAGTTTAGCGGCCAAGCCGTCATTCGGCCCAATTCTGGCGATCGAGAGGCTGAGGCTCCGGTTCAGGGAGAGGATGCCCATCAACTCCAGTTGCATCACCAAGGTGTTGACAAGCACCGGCACAGAGGGACGGCCGGTTTCAATGACGAAGTGCGCGACAGACTTGTAGAGCGGATCCCGCTCCTCGTACATCTCGCGAAGGCGAGAGAGTGGATCACGCACTTGCAACAAGGGGCGCTGCGTGTCATGTCGAAGGCGGCGATAGAGTTCCTCGGGCGTAGATCTCAGATAGATGACGTTGCAGTGAGCGCGCAATTCATGGCGATTCGCCTCTCGGAGCGTTGCCCCGCCTCCCGTGGCCAGGACAATGCCTTGCGGAACGCACAATTGCGCTATGACCTCAGACTCGATGTCTCGGAAGGCCGCTTCACCCTCCTGCTCGAAGAAGCTGCGAATGGAGCGGGCGATGCGCTGCTCGATGACTGTGTCGGCATCAACGAATGGGGAAGCAGACGCTTGCCCAAATGGCGACCTACGGTGGATTTGCCACCACCCGGAAGTCCAACTAATGCAATATTGCGTTCTTCAGCCACAGGCGATGAGGGGAGGCAATGCCTCCCCATGGTAGTCCGAAAGGCCAGCGCAGCTCGCGGCGTCGATCAGGTGCCGATTTTGTTGGCCAACGTCAGGGTGGCTTGGCGCCCGAGCGCATCTACCACGACGATGGTGCCTGGATCGAAGCACCCTCCGGAGAACGACACAGTGAAGCTGCCATTCTTGGGAATCGACGTTTTATCCACGGTGATCAGCGATGGGTATGAAATATTGCCAATCTGATAAGGCGCCGCCCCTCCGAAAACGCTGACAACCACGGTATCCGCGTCTCCCAAGCAAGTGGGGGAACCGGCAGGCCAGGTAAGGGTATGGGTGGCCGGGGAAATGCTGTAAGGTTCTGCCGCCCCGGCTTCGTCGTCCCCGCCTCCCCCGCAGGAAGCCAACAGAGCAACGCTGAGCAGCGAAATGGAGGCACGGATATAGCGGTTCATTTTCATTGAATCACCTGTGCAACAGAATGGTCGCCTTTCGGCTTTAAGCGATTATCGCTTATCGGGACAGAGGATGGCGGCTCAACGGGCAGCCGACCGGTCGTTGACGACCTTCGGCGTGATAAATATCAGCAGTTCAGTCTTGGCTGTGTTGCGCGTCTTGGTGCGGAACAGCGCCCCAATGTACGGAATGTCTCCGAGGAACGGCACCTTGGTGACATCTTCGCGCTCTTCTTGAGTGAAGATGCCACCGATCACGACGGTGCCACCGTTCTCCACAAGAACCTGCGTGCGAACGTGCTTGGTGTTGATTGTCAAACCTGCGGCGGTGACCCGGCCGACACTGTCCTTGTTGACATCAACATCGAGAATCACGTTGCCCTCAGGCGTGTTCTGAGGCGTCACTTCGAGCTTCAGGTTCGCCTTGCGGAATTGCAGTGCAGTGGCGCCACTCGATGTCGCGATCTGATAAGGCAATTCTTCACCTTGTTCGATCAAGGCCTTGACCTGGTCGGCAGTTATGACGCGCGGACTGGAAACGATGCGACCTTTCCCGTCGGCTTCCAATGCCGACAGTTCGAGGTTCAGGTAGCGACCTGCAGCGGCACTGAACAAGGACAACGCGAACGACGAAGCCTTGTAGTCATTGAACCCATTGGCCGGCAAATTGACGAATTGCGTGTCGACATAGTCAACGTCGTCGAGCTTGACTTGGCCGGTGTAGCCACCGACGGCGTTGATGTTGCCTGAGAAGGTAACGCGATTGTCACCACCCACTGGGTAGCCCGGGACACCGCCTCGACCCAGCCGCGCGTCAACAGCACCCAGCTTCACCCCCAGTGAACGGCCGAACGTGTCGACCGCTTCGACAATGCGTGCTTCGATCAGCACTTGACGCACGGGGATGTCGATCTTGGCGATCAAGCCCTGGATTTCCTCGAGCTTCGACGGAATGTCCGTCACGAACAATTGATTTGTTCGCGTTTCGAATATCACGCTGCCACGCGACGTGATGATCTTCGTGGCGCCTCCCCCGCCCGACTGACCGGTCAGTCCTTTGGCCACCTCTTCGGCCTTGGTGTAATTCAACTGGAACGATTGCGTGCGCAACGGCTCCAGGCTGGCGATTTGGGCTTTCGATTCCAGATCGACCTTTTCCTTGGCCGCCAGCTCGTCCTTCGGCGCAATGAGGATCACGTTACCGGATTTGCGCAGGCCAAGGCCTTTGGACTGAAGGATGATGTCCAACGCCTGGTCCCAAGGGACGTCCTTGAGACGCAGCGTCACGTTGCCAGTGACGGTGTCGCTGGTCACGACGTTGAAGTTCGTAAAGTCAGCGATGACTTGCAGCAGCGCGCTTACTTCGATGTTCTGGAAGTTCAGCGACAATTTTTCGCCGGTGTAGCCAGGGCCTTGCACGAGCTTGTTCGGGTCGACCTTCTGGGCGCGCACTTCCAGGACGAACTGATTGTCGGTCTGGTAGGCGCTGTGTTCCCAGTTTCCGCGGGGCTCGACCACGAGGCGGACTCGATCACCACTCTGGAACGCCGACACGGAGTTCACCGGAGTGCCGAAGTCCGTCACATCGAAACGGCGGCGAAGGCTTTCGGGCAAAGTAGAGCGCAGAAATTCGACGACAAGGGTCTGGCCTTGCTGACGGATGTCCACACCAACCTGGTTGTTCGGAAGGTCAACGACGACGCGACCCGCACCATCCTGTCCGCGCCGAAAATCAACGTTCTTCAGCGAGACCTGCGACTGGTTGAGGTTCTCAGCGAACCGGACCGACTCCGGAGTGGCAGCGGCAGAAGTCGCACCAGATGGTGTAGGGCCGTTATCAACCGTGACGATCAGCATTTTTCCCTGGATCTGGGCACGGTAGTTCGCGGCCTGCTTCAGGTTGACGACCAGACGGACCCGCTCGCCGCCTTGCGCAATGTTCACGCTGCGGACGTTACCTTGGTTGATCTCGACCGAAGATTTGCCGATGGCGTTCGTCACCCCCGGCAGATCGAGGGCGATGCGCGGTGGCGTCTGTACCGTGAAACCGGCCGGGACGGCGGACAACGGCTCTGCCATTTCGATGCGAATCACATCGGCGCCCGCCTGCGCCGCGCTGTTGATGGACTGGATGGAATTTTGTGCCCATGCCGTCACCGACGCGCCGAAGAACAACGCGAGGGCGACTGCGCGCGCCCGCCACTGACTCATCATTTGACTCTCCTGCTTGTTCTTCACGGCGCTTTCTCCTGAAGCTGGAGCGAACTGATGCGCTCGGTCCATTCCCCCGCTGCGTCTTGCACGATCTCTCGGTAAGTGAGTTCCGTTTCGGTGATCGACCGGATCTTCCCGTAGTTCTGGCCGATGTAATCACCGACCTTGACCTGGTAAAGCAGATTGTCGACACGCAGCAACGCCTGGGGATGCAATCGCTTGGTGAGACTACCGACCATGGTCATGCTGTCGACGGGATACGCCTCCAGCGGTTCCCGCCGCCGATTGATCTCTGCGGCCAGCAGCGAATTTTGTTGCCTGGCCTCCTGCTTGACGGCGACGGTCAGCTTTTGCGCGCTGAATGGTTCGACGGCATTGCCGGCCAGATAGGGCTGTGGGTCGAACTTCCGAGGCGGCGACAATGGCGTGACGTTGGGCTTCACTTCGCGGCGTTGCTGCTCCATCCATTGCTGGAGTTCATCCTGGGGGCTCCCGCATCCCGTCAACAGCATGGGCACCAGGGCACCGAGCCAGAGTGCCCGCGAAGTACGCGCCGATGGACTCGTCATTTCTTGGCTCCCTGCTTCGCCTTGTCGGCAGCCTTTTTCTGCTCGACCACCTCATCGGCGTCAAGATAACGATAGGTGCGCGCAGTGGCTTCCATGCTCAGTACGCCGCCCGCAGCCTCCTTTGTGTCCTTGGGCACACTGATCGACAGGTTGTGCAACGTGACAATCCGAGAGAGGTTGGAAACGTCTGCGGTGAAGGATCCGATGTCGTGGTAACGCCCCGTCACCTTCAACGAAATCGGAAGTTCCGCGTAGTAGTCCTTCACCAGCACCTGGCCGGGACGAAACAGTTCAAATTGCAGACCGCGACCGAGGCCAGCCTGGTTGATGTCGGACAGCAGCGCATCCATTTCGGCCTTGCCGGGCAGTTGCTTTTCGAGCTGTGTCACATACTCCTCGACTTGCAGCTTCTGTTTGCGTAGCTCCTCGAGGTTCACCGCCTGAGCCAACTTGCTGCGATAGTCCTGCTTGAGTGTCGGTTCTCGGGCCCGCTCCGCTTCCAGTGCGTCGTTCGCACCGGAGAGCGCACTGAACCAGCTAAGCACCACGATCAGGATGGCCACGGCCACCCAGGCCGTGAATTTGGGCAGCATGGGCCACTGGCCCGGCTCATTCGGATTCAGTCCCCGGAACTGCGAGGCTGCAGCGCCGAAGACGGAGTTCAGGTCGATGTTGGCGGATTTCGCTGACGTTGCCATGGCGTCTCAAGGTTCAGGGCTGCTTGACGGGTTTCACCGGCATGCTGGTTGCGGCACCCGGCTGTGACGCCGCCCCAGCGGGGCCGTCTACCTGCGGACGCTTGATGCTCAGCGCATCGAGAAGTCGAACAGACGACGTTGGTCCCGGGCGGTGGCCGACGGGGTGGTCGCCTTGATTTCGACCAGATCGGGGCGAGTCAGCCACTCACTGTGGTTGCCCGTGTTTCGCAGCAGCTCGGAAACCCGCTCATTGGTTTGGGCAATGCCAGTCAATGTCAGCGTTTGGCTGTCTTGCTTGATGGCCGTGTAGTACACGCCCTCCGGCGTCTGCTTGACGAGTTCGTTCAAAACATGGACAGGGATGTTGCGATCGGTCTGCAGGTCTTCGACAGCCTTCTGGCGGGCCTTCAGGCGATCGATCTCCGCGCGCAGCGTGGCGATATCCTTGATTTGCAATTCGAGCTTCTGGATTTCGGCCGTCAGGAACTGGTTGCGCTCCTGCTGGTTCGATGTCATCTGCTGCAGCACGAGGTACCACAACGCAGCAATCACCACACCCACGCCCGCGGCCAAGCCCAGACCGAGGAAAAAGGCTGCCTTGCGCCGCTTGCGCTTTTCCTCCCGGTGCGGGAGCAGGTTGATCAAGATCACTGCAGGAACCTCCGCATCGCCAATCCGCACGCAGTCAGATAGGTAGGAGCTTCCCGTCGCAGTTTGCTTTCACGCACGGCTGAACCCAGCTTCATGCTCTCGAAGGGATTGACCACCATCGACGCGAACCCGGTCAGTTCGGTGACCCGGTCTTTGAGGCCAGGCAGCGTGGCGGTGCCGCCGGCCAGCATCACGTAGTGGACCTTGTGGTGCGGCGTGCTGGTGAAGAAGTACTGCAGGGCCCGACCGATCTCCTGCGAAAGGCTGTCAACGAACGGAGCCAGGATCGATGACTCGTAGTCTTCCGGCAGTTCGGCCGACAGCTTCTTCTGCTCGGCCTCTTCAAACGAGAACCCATATTGCCGGGAGATTAGCTGCGTCAGTTGAGCGCCTCCGAAAGCCTGGTCGCGGTCATAGAGCATTTCGTCATCGCGGAGGACCTTGAGGCTCGTGGTGTCCGCACCGATTTCGAACAGCGCGACGAGCGCGTCCTTGCCCTCGTTCGGCAATGCCTCGATGAGCCGACTCATCGCCAGACGCGATGCGTGCGACTCGATATCGAGCACAACCGGCTTTAAACCGGCAGCTTCGGCGAGGCCTTGGCGGTCTTGGACGCGGTCTTTCCGGGAAGCGGCAATCAGGACCTCTACGTCACCCACGGACGTGGGGCTCGGACCGATGACCGAAAAATCAAGACTGACTTCGTCCAGCGAGAAAGGAATGTACTGGTTGGCCTCGGACTCGACTTGCAGCTCCAGCTCCTCTTCCCGAAGTCCGGCGGGTAGCATGATTTTCTTGGTGATCACGGCCGATTGAGGCATGGCAAGGACCACTTGCTTGGCCTTCGTGCCGCTCTTGGCCACCACACGGCGAACCGCTTCAGCGACTTCATCGAACTTTTCGATTTGCCCGTCGGTGATCCAACCCTTCTCGAAGCTTTCGGCGGCGAAACGCTCAAGCACATAGTCGCCAGATGCCGTCAGACCGAGCTCCACCAACTTCACGCTCGAAGAACTGATATCCAACCGATCATGGCCGGGTGTTTGCGGCCTAACAACATGTCTAGGAAGCTCACGAGGCCATCTCCCAGTGCGCAAAAAAACAGCGCTGGATTGTTAAGAAGTTACTTCAATGCTAGCAGTAAACCCTTTGTGCAACAAAGAAATTTCCTTTTCTTGCATCTCATCTCCGTTGCGAATCTCACACTGCCGAATGGGTCAAAAAGTGTCACATTTTGATCCATTGGGGCCAAAATTCGGGTTGTCCCGAACCCGTTGCGATCACAGTCTGTTAAGCAGTTCACACTCTGCGTCCGCCACGCCCAAGGCCGTTCTTATAATCACGCCGACTTTTGTTGGAGCTTCATGAGCGATTCGACCCGCGCGACCGAGAACAAAACAACGCCTTCCTCCCGTCCAGCGCATTCTCGGCCGTCGCGCTGGCTCCGTTGGGTCGGAAAGGCAGCTGTTTGGTCCGCCACATTGGTGGCTGCGTTTACCTTCGCTGTGCTTCTGCTCGGCGGCGTCGCGCTGGCGGTGGCCTACCCCCATCTGCCGCAAATCAGCGGTTTGCTGGATTACCGGCCCAAGCTGCCGATGCGCATCTACTCGGCCGACGGCGTGCTGCTTGGCGAGTTCGGCGAAGAGCGCCGCAACTTCACGCCGATCGATCAGGTGCCCAAGGTGATGAAGGACGCCGTACTCGCCATCGAAGACGCACGCTTCTACGAGCACAGCGGAGTGGACTACAAAGGCGTGCTGCGGGCAGCTGTCGCCCACCTGGGGGACGCCCGCAGTCAAGGCGCGTCCACGATCACGATGCAGGTCGCGCGGAACTTCTACCTGTCGACCGAGAAGACCTTCACCCGGAAGATCTACGAGGTGCTGCTGGCCCTCAAGATCGAAACACAGCTGACGAAGGACCAGATCCTGGAGGTCTACATGAACCAGATCTTCCTCGGGCAGCGCGCGTACGGGTTCGCTGCCGCCAGCGAGATCTATTTCGGAAAGCCCCTCCAGTCCATCACCGTGGCGGAAGCGGCCATGCTGGCTGGCTTGCCAAAGGCGCCGTCCAATTACAACCCGATCAACAATGCCCCGCGCGCGACAAGACGGCAGCTCCACATCATTGACCGGATGCTGGAGAACGGATTCATAACCCAGGAACAGCACGACGAAGCGCGCAAGCAGCCCATGCGTTACCGGCCGCCCACCGAAGTGCCCGTCCATGCCGAGTTCATTGCCGAGGCGGCTCGCCAGATGCTGTACACCCAATATGGGGACGAGGCCTACAGCCGGGGCTTGAACGTGTACTTGACCATCGAATCAGGCGAGCAGAGCGTCGCATATCGAGCCCTTCGCAAGGGCATCCTCGACTATGAGCGCCGCCAGCTCTATCGTGGCCCGGAGGCCTATATCGACCTGCCCTCGAATGCCAAGGACATCGACACGCGCGTGGCTGAAGCGCTGGCGGATCACCCCGATAACGACGAATTGCGTGCAAGCGTGGCCCTGGAGGTCAGCCCCCGCAAAGTGGTTGCCATGCTTCAGAACGGTGAATCGGTCACGGTAACCGGTGAGGGGCTCAAATCGGTTGCCTCTGGACTGTCAGACAAGGCCAACGGCAAAACACGCATCCGGCCCGGCGCGGTGATTCGGCTTGTCAAGCAAGCAAAGGGCGACTGGTCCATCACCCAGCTGCCCGAGGTCGAAGGCGCGTTCGTAGCACTGGATCCCCGCAACGGTGCCATCCGCGCGATGGTGGGCGGGTTCGACTACGCCAAGAACAAGTTCAACCACGTCACCCAGGCTTGGCGCCAACCGGGCTCAAGTTTCAAACCCTTTATCTACTCGGCCTCGCTGGAGAAGGGTTTTACGCCCGCAACCGTGATCAACGACGCACCTCTGTTCTTCAATGCAGGCACCACTGGCAGCCAGCCATGGGAACCGAAGAACTATGACGGCACTTTCGATGGGCCCATGTCGATGCGCAGGGGACTCGCCAAGTCGAAGAACATGATCTCGATCCGGATACTCCAATCCATCCAACCCGCCTATGCGCAAGAGTGGATCACGCGGTTCGGATTCGACCCGGAAAAGCACCCTGCTTATTTGACGATGGCGCTCGGCGCAGGCTCGGTCACGCCACTGCAGATGGCGTCAGCCTATGGCGTCTTTGCGAATGGGGGGTACCGGCTCAATCCGTACCTCATCAGCAAGGTGACCGACTCCAAGGGCAAGGTGCTGAGTGAAGCCCGTCCACAGGCGTTGGACGAATCGGCACGCACGATCGATGCGCGAAATGCCTTCGTGATGACGAGCCTGCTGCAGGAAGTGACGCGATCGGGCACGGCCGCCAGGGCCCAGGGCACGCTGAAACGTCCGGACATCTATGGCAAGACCGGGACGACGAACGATTCGCTAGATGCCTGGTTCGTTGGCTACCAACGCACCGTCGTCGCGGCGGTTTGGATCGGCTATGACACCCCACGCAAGATGGGCGCCAGGGAAACTGGTGGCGGCTTGGCGTTGCCGGTATGGATTGATTTCATGAGTTCGACGCTCAAGGGCGTTCCGGTGGACGAGCCGTCACCGCCATCCGGTCTCGCAAACCAGGGCGGCGAGTGGTATTACGAAGAGTACACCCACGGCAGCGGCGTCAGCAGCCTCGGCTTGGACGACAAGCTCCCCACGGCACCCAGCGAGGACGAGAAGAAGGGCATCCTGGATTTGTTCAAGAACTGATGTCGAGATGGCTTGCTGGCTGCCCTCTGGCCCTCAGCGTGGCGGCTCGAACTGCAACGCCATGCCGGCCTGCTCACCGGCACAGGCAGACAACGTCTCGAACAGCTCTCGCCCGGTGCGATCGATCCAGCGTCCGCTCACGTACTTGTAGTGAAATCCTCCCGATCGTGCAGCGAGCCACAGCTCATGTAGCGGCGGCTGGGTATTGAGGATCAAGTGACTGCCATTCGGCAGCTTCAGTTCCAGGAGTCCACCGGTCCGGTGGGCGTCGATATCAACGACGTCGTCCTGCAACCACTGGTCGACCGTGCTTTCGACGGAAGCCAGCACGGCACTCGCCAGCGTGTGGAACTCTGGATCGCTCAGCGGCGTGGGAACAAGATCGAGTGTCATGGGCCGGTAGAATTCATCGCATGTTGCATCAGTTTTCAAGTGTACCGGCCCGGCTCTTCATGGCATTTGCAGTGGGCCCTTTGCTTGCAGCAACGGTGAGCATGGCTGTTGGCTGCGGGCAGCCGGGGCCTCTGACCTTGCCTGAAGGAAAGTCGCTTCAGCGGCCTCCGCTGCGCCCGGTCACTTCGCCCGCCGCGCCGCCGCAACTGTCCCCCACCGACTCGCCGGCCATCGCCCCCTTCCCAGCAGCTGCTCCAGCGTCCACCCCGACGCGCTGACCGCCATGAATCTCCCCGGATTTCCTCACGTCGCTTACCGCGGCGCCGAACTGTTCCTTGAAGACCAGTCGGTCAGCAGTTTGGCCAAGCGATTCGGCACACCGCTGTATGTTTACTCCAGATCCGCGATGCTGGACGCGGTTGCCGCTTACCAGCGGGCGCTCTTGGATCGCGATCACTTGCTGTGCTACGCCGTGAAGGCGAACTCGAACATTGCCGTACTCCAAGTCTTCGCACAAGCGGGGTGCGGGTTCGACATCGTCTCGTCCGGCGAACTCCATCGGGTCATCTCCGCTGGAGGCAAGCCCGCCCAAATCGTGTTCTCCGGCATTGGCAAGACCCGTGCCGAGATGGCTCATGCACTCGAAGTGGGCGTGATGTGTTTCAACGTGGAAAGCGAAGCTGAACTCGAGCGCCTCTCCGAGGTTGCCGTGCAAACGGGCCGCACCGCCAAGGTCAGCCTGAGGGTCAATCCCGACGTCGACGCCGGTACGCACCCCTACATCTCGACTGGCCTCAAGGGCAACAAATTCGGCATTGCACATGAACGTGCCGTGGCGACGTACCGTCGGGCGAAGGCCTTTCCCGGGCTGGAGATTGCCGGCATTGACTGCCACATCGGCTCGCAGATCATTGACACCACCCCGTACCTGGACGCACTCGACCGCGTCCTGGACCTGGTGGAGGCCGTGGAGGCCGAAGGCATCCCTGTCCATCACCTGGATCTCGGCGGCGGACTGGGCATCACCTATACCGACGAGGCACCACCGTCGGCCGAGGTGCTTGTGCGGCAATTGCTGGACCGCATCGATGCGCGTGGCCATGGCCACCGCAAGGTGGTGTTTGAACCGGGCCGGTCGCTGGTCGGCAACGCCGGCGTGCTCGTGAGCGAAGTGCTCTACCTGAAGCCCGGTGAACAAAAGAATTTTTGCATCGTCGACGCAGCCATGAACGACCTTGCGCGCCCCGCCATGTATGAGGCCTGGATGGGCATCGTCGCGTGCACCCGCCGCGATGAACCCGCTACCACCATGGACGTCGTGGGGCCGGTGTGCGAATCAGGCGACTGGTTGGGACGCGACCGGGACTTGGCGGTGCATGCCGGCGACCACATTGCCGTACTGTCTGCTGGCGCCTACGGCATGAGCATGGCGAGCAACTACAACACCCGGGGGCGCGCTGCTGAGGTGCTGGTGTCGGGCGATGCCGCCTGGCTGGTTCGTGAACGGGAGAACCCAGCCGAACTCTTCAAGGGCGAACACCTGCTGCCCGACCGCTGAGGGGATTCCATGAAGGGCCGTTGGAATACGACCCTTTCAAGGCAGGAATCCGGGTCAGCCAGCGATCAGAAGTTGTGCTGGATGCCGAGGTCGTAGCCCTTCTTCTCGGTGCGTAGCTCTGAAGCCGCAGGAATTGCTGCCGGGAGGTTGCCGGAGTAGCCTTTGCTGTCGTGCGCGTAATCGGCATAGAGTTTCGTGCGCTTCGACAGGTTGTGGTGGTAACCGATGCCGAATCGCTGGTTCACCGTGGTCGAACCCAGCTTCACGTTCGCATATCCCACCTTGATGTCACCTACGCCAACAGCGACGTTGGCGCCGACCAGGTAGCTCTTGAGCTTCACATCGGCGTTGTTCTTTCCATTGCCGAGTCCGGCCACCAACATGACGGAGCCGATCGTGTAGCGTGCACCCAGGTTGGCCAGACGGTCGTTTGCGCCGGCCGGATTCTCAAAAGAAGCACCGACCCAGACCGGTCCACCGGCGTAGCTGGCCGCCAAACTGTAGGGGCGATCGGTGCCGACGGCGGGCGTTTCAGCGATGTCGGCGGACAAGGTCACCCCGGAGAACGCGGCAGCGTACTTGACTGAATCGGGTACACGGATTTTTCCAACGCCGGATGTGGCAAACACAGTGCTGTTACCCATCCCGAAATCTCGCAGCGCGGCCACCGTTTCACCGGCAAACACGTCGACCTGGTTCTGAACCGTCAAGAAAGATGAGGTGTACTGGCGTCCGAGTGTCAGAACACCATAAGGCATGCGGAGCCCGACGTACGAGTAGCCTTCCCAAAATCGTGTGGTGGTGAGCGTGTTGGGATCGACGCCCGTGCCAAAACCCCCGGTGTCCGGCGAGAACCGGTGCTCGAACGCGAAGATGGCGGCCAAACCGCCACCGAGGTCTTCGGAACCGCGGAACGCGATCCGAATGCCGGCTGTATCGCCGACCTCCTTGTTCTTTGAACCAATGCCTTTGCCAACGGCCTGGTCCACCTTGCCAAAGATCGTCACCGACGACTGTGCGGAAACAGCGCCGGCGAATGTGCACAGGAGGACAAGCGAGGGCAGGGATTTTTTCATTGAGTTCGTCTCCGTGAATCTCGAACAAGAGGTGGGCCTCGACGAGGCGGTGGCTGCCGGCTGGACACCTTCCTCAGCGAAAGTTGCGCCATTGCACCAGACGCCCCCTCGGAAAGCACAAGCTGTTGCCCTTCAGCAACGTGTATTTACGCCCGATTACGTCCGTTGGACGGCATTTGACGCATTTAGGCGCAGAAGGACAGACAAGCAGGCACGTACGAGGCGCTCCGGTATCCTTGGTACCATGAACAACCACCTATCCGACCGCACTCAGCTGTCGCGCCTGGACGCCTGGCTTGTTGCGGTCGACAACGCGCTGCGCACCCTTTCGGGGCCGCCGTGGCGGCCACCGCTTCGCCCGCCGCATCGATCGATCCACCGGAATTGCCCGCCGCCGATCGACGCTTGTCGGGCGCACTGATGCGTGTGAACCACGTCGGAGAAGTCTGCGCGCAAGCGCTTTACAACGCCCAAGCCTTGACGGCTCGCGATGCCGATGCGCGCCTTCGGTTCGAGGCCGCGGGCCGGGAAGAGACGGACCACTTGGCGTGGACCCGCGAACGCTTGCACCAACTGCGTGACCGCCCAAGCTTGCTCAATCCGCTGTGGTATGCCGGCTCGTTCGGCATCGGGTGGATCGCCGGGCGCACCAGCCTGCGATGGAGTCTCGGATTTGTCGTGGAAACGGAGCGCCAGGTCGAGGCGCATTTGGCGGGGCACCTGGAACGACTGCCAATGGCCGACCATGCCTCACGCGCCATCGTGAAGCGCATGCAGGAGGATGAGGCCCGCCACGCGGATCAGGCCGAGGAAGCCGGCGGGGTTCCTCTGCCGAGACTGGCGCAGTGGATGATGCGGGCGGCGTCGAAGGTCATGACCAGCACGGCCCACAAGATCTGACCGTCAGGCGGCCACCAGATCGAAGCTCGTCGTGATCTCAGCCGTCTTGCCGAGCATGATGCTGGCAGAACAGTATTTCTCGTGGGACATCTGGATCGCCCGTTGCACCGCTGCCTCAGGCAAGTCCTTGCCCGAGACGATGAAGTGCATATGGATCTTCGTGAAAACCTTCGGATCTGACGGAGCCCGTTCCGAAGTGATCTTGACCTGGCATCCACGCACGTCGTGACGCCCGCGCTTGAGAATCAGCACGACGTCACAGGCCGTGCAGCCTCCGGTGCCCGCAAGCACCGTCTCCATCGGACGGGGTGCAAGATTGCGTCCTCCCCCGTCCGGCGAGCCGTCCATCACGAGCACGTGTCCGCTGCCAGTTTCTGCGACGAAGCCCATGCCGCTCGCGGCCAGCCAGTTGATTGTGCATTCCATGAGATGTCCTGAGTGAAAAAGTCCGTGGACGCGGCCGCCCGAACGCTGACACGACGCCAGCACCCTCGAACGGGTTATTGCGGCGCAACATGTCAAGTATTACACTGACAACCGTTGGTGTTATGGCTTGTTCGCCTGACCCGATCTATTGTCTCCTCCACCTCTTCCATTGGTGGATTCAGCCCAAGGCAGCAATGCCTTGGGCTTTTTTTCGAGTCACCCTTGATCTGGCGCAGCACGCGCCCACAGGAGATTGTTCATGGCCGGCCCAGCCCGCCCCCGCCCCTCAAAGTTTCTCAGCCTGCCCGATTATCTCCAGAAGATCCTGACTGCCCAGGTTTACGACGTCGCTCGTGAAACGCCCCTGGCCCGCGCTGGCAAATTGTCGACGAGGCTCGGCAACCATGTATGGCTCAAGCGCGAAGACACACAGCCCGTCTTCAGCTTCAAACTCCGCGGCGCGTTCAACAAGATGCGCCAACTCGGCCCCGAGCAACTCAAGCGCGGGGTCATCTGCGCGTCGGCCGGCAACCACGCGCAAGGTGTGGCGCTGTGTGCGCGTCACCTCGGATGCAAGTCGGTCATCGTGATGCCGGTGACCACGCCAAAACTGAAGGTGGACGCAGTCAAATCGTTTGGCGGTGAGGCCGTGCTGCACGGGGAAAGCTACTCGGACGCCTACCAGCACGCGCTGGAGCTCGAGCGGTTGCGCGGCCTCACATTCGTTCACCCATTCGACGATCCGGACGTGATCGCCGGGCAAGGCACCGTCGCGGTGGAGATCCTGCGCCAACATCCCGGGCCGATCGACGCCGTGTTCGTCGCCATCGGGGGCGGGGGTTTGATTGCCGGCGTCGCTGCCTACATCAAGTCGGTGCGACCCGAGATCAAGGTCATCGGCGTGCAGACCACCGACTCCGACGCAATGGCCCGCTCTGTCGAGGCCGGCAAGCGAGTGCAGCTCAACGACGTGGGCCTTTTCTCGGACGGCACGGCCGTAAAGTTCGTCGGCGAGGAAACCTTCCGACTGACCCGTATGCTCGTCGACGAGTTCATCAGGGTCGACACGGACGCCGCATGCGCCGCCATCAAGGATGTGTTCGAGGATACGCGCAGCATCCTCGAACCGGCCGGCGCGCTGGGCGTGGCCGCGATCAAGCAGTATGTTGAGCAGCACAAGCTCAAGGGCAAGACGTTCGTCGCGATCACATGCGGCGCCAACATGAATTTCGACCGCCTCCGGTTCGTCGCCGAGCGCGCCGAGGTGGGTGAGGAGCGGGAGGCACTGTTCGCCATCACCATCCCCGAGGAACGCGGCAGCTTCAGGCGCTTGTGCGAATTGATCGGCGATCGCAGCGTCACGGAATTCAACTACCGCATCTCCGACGAACGGGAGGCACACGTATTTGTCGGGCTGAGCACCCGTGATCGGAGCGAATCTGCCAAGTTGGCGCGCAACTTCGCCCGGCATGGTTTCGCCGCCATCGATCTCACGGATGACGAGATGGCGCACCAGCACGTGCGCCACATGGTGGGTGGCCGCAGCGAGCTGGCCCGCGACGAACGCCTGTACCGCTTCATTTTCCCCGAACGGCCTGGAGCGCTGATGCGCTTCCTGTCGACGATGCATCCCGACTGGAACATCAGCCTGTTCCACTATCGGAATCAGGGCGCTGACTATGGCCGCACACTGGTGGGCATCCAGGTCCCTCGAGGGGACAAGAAGGCGTTCACCGAATTCCTGAAGACGCTGGCCTATCCATGGGTAGACGAAACCGACAATCCCGTGTACCGGTTGTTTCTCAGGTAGTGCGCGACCTGGATCGCCGCTCGCCTGTGCGGGGCCTCACAATCCACGCATGCGGCGATCCTCGCGCCACCCTCGACAGTGACCCGTTGATTCGCCGCCCATGTCCGCCAACCGCTCGTTGATCAGCCCTACCTCCAACTCACTGCTGGAGCAGGCGTTGCGCGACAAGCTGCAACGCCGAAGCGAGACCACAGGCAAACTCGGGGAACTGGAGCCGCTGGCCATCCGCATCGGCCTGATTCAGAACACCCTCAAGCCGCGGTTCGATGCCCCGCAACTCGCGGTGTTCGCAGCCGATCATGGATTGGCCGTGGACGGCGTGTGCGCCGGCGGCGCGCATCAGCCCTCTACGGCATGGCTGGTACAAAGCCTGTTGACGTCCCAGTTGCCAGTGTCGGTGTTTGCACGCATCCAGGGCATGGCACTCAACGTGGTGGACTGCGGTGTGGCGGAACCCGTTCTGGCACACCCGCGCCTGATGGCACGAAAGATCGCCCACGGCACTCGCAATCTCCGCGTCACCTCGGCGATGTCTCTCGAGCAGGTCCACGCTGCCATTCGTGCCGGCATGGAGATCGCCGATGCGCTCCCCGGCAATGTCGTCGCATGTGCAGGTATCGGCATCGGTTCACACGAAAGTGCTGCGCTGGTGCTGTCGGGCCTGTCCGGCAATCCGATCCGCTCGCTTGTCGTCCCGGGACCTCACATGCCAGCCGACGCCGAATCGTTGCTGATGATGGTGATGCAGACAGCACAAGGGCGCCACGGCCAATTGAGCGACGCCGTCGAGTTGCTGGCGGCGTGCGGAGGTTTCGAGATCGCCATGATGGTGGGCGTGATGCTCGTGGCCTCCAGCAAACGCCACTTGATCATGATCGACGGCATGCCGGCATGCGCCGCGCTGATGGTGGCCTCCCGCATTGCACCCACCGTGACCAACTATTGCGTGTTCTGCCGCAGCCACAGTCATCCGGGCCTGACTCAGGCACTGTCACTGTTCGAGGCCACTGCGCTGCTCGAACTGGGCATGGAAAGCACGGACGGCACCGGGGCGACGCTCGCGTACCCGCTTTTGCGCAGCGCCGCAGCGTTATTGACAGAGCTGGCAGAAGGCGAAGATCCGGGACCTTCGTTGCCGGCGGAAATGACGGACGACAACGACGCCACCCGGCCCGGCCGGCTGACGTGACGACTGAACGGTCACCCGGCGTTGGTACCGGTCACCGCTGGTAGGGATCGGGCCCACCGTTCCCGTTCGGCCGAAATGGTCTTGTGGTGGTGGGTGGCGGAGAACCCGCGGGACTGCTCGGCTGCCCATCAGCTTGCCCTGCATTCGGCGGCGGCACTGCTGGTGGCGGTGGTGCCATGGGTTCCTGGGACGCCAGCGGGGGGCTCATTTGCAACTGGGAGGCATCGGTCGGGCTCAACGTACCAGTCGCAGGCTCGGGCATGCGCGGCACTTCGAGCGTGAAAGCGGTGGCGCCCTGCGCAGGGCCGAACGAAGCGGAGCGCACGCCCACCGCCTGCAATGTGAGACGGTCCTCGACGCGAGCGCCGACGCGATACGGGCGCGGCGCCTTGCCGTCGATCGACACCAGGGCGACTCCGGAGTCACCTTCGGTATCGGGCTCGGCCAATACACCGACCAGCTTGAACCGCGTACTTTCCGGCGGGGGCACATCGGCAGCGACCACGGCCTCCGCTCCAAAGAGACGCGAGAGGTCACCGCCGCCAGCGGCAGCGCCAACCACGGCGACGGCATGGCCGGGCGCGGATGTGGGCACGACGAACAGGCGCAGCCCCCAGAACACAAAGGCCCCGGCGACAAAAGCCCAGACTACGAAAGCTGACAGTCTTGCAAGCATGGGAGAATTATCATTCATTGCC
>Ga0170475_111167524_pt1 | contig 27268 bp, 26 predicted proteins | sample Soicark_Litter_5_FD_111474 | JGI IMG/M metagenome (GOLD analysis project Ga0170475, IMG submission 111474) | Avena fatua rhizosphere microbial communities from Hopland, California, USA. Combined Assembly of 48 SPs
CGCGCCAGCGCCCGGGCGCCGGCTTGTGAAACAGCGCGACCACGCCGATGTAGCCAGCCTCGCGCGTGACTTTCTCGTTCACTTCATAGCGCTGGCCAGGCACTAGTGTGATTTCCTTGACTTCCACCAGGTCGGCGCCGAACGCTTCCTTCTCTGCCCCAGGGTCGAGGAAGGTTGCAAACGGCGCCTGCTCGAACGCGGCGCTTTGGCGCAGCTTGTAGATGCGCGCCACCAGGGCCAGTGGCCGGCCCTCGGCGTCGACGTTCAGCTTGTCCGCGGCGTGCAGGCGGATCGCCACCGTACGCGGGGGCTTCTGCGCATCCGGTAATTCGGCCGGCTTGCGCAGGCCGGTTGCCTCGGCAATCGACCCGAGGGTTGCGCCGCAGCCGGATAGCGCGCCCAGCAGCACTAAGGATAGGCAAAGGTGACTACGTATCATTGGATTTACCTTGCTTTTGGTTAATTTGGTGCCAAGGCCCATTTAACAGGAACGGTCTGAGCAGCATATGAGCCGGCGCAATCTTTATTGAAGACATGAGCTCGCGCGCACGAACTTCTTTTCAATTGACTATGCGCAACATCCAACCGGATGCTTGCCGAAATAATGGCCTCTGGTGAACCTACCGGAGGGCCTGCAGAATGTTCAAACGACTTATGTCTTGCGTGGTGTGTGTGGCGATCCTGTCGGCCTGCGCCAGTGGCGGATCGGGATCGGGTGGCATGGCCAAGACGTTCGCTTCGGTCGACGGCGCGCTGGCCGAGGCCGATGCAGCCGCGATGGCCGGGCAAAGCGAGAAGGCATACACGTTGCTTAAAGGCGCCAGCAGCGCCTTCCCGACCGACAAGAAGCCGTGGCTGCGCATGGCGCAGATGCGCTTTGATGCCAATGACTACGGCGAAGCGATCATCAACGCGCTCGAAGCGCTCGAACGCGACCCGGACGACACGCTGGCGAACAGCATCGTTGCGGTCAGCGGGTTGCGGGTGTCGAGCAAGGCGCTGGCCGACCTGACCCGCAAGAACAACCTGAGCGGCGGTGTGCGCAGCGAAGCGCAAGACCTGGCCAAGCTGCTGCGCTCCAGTCTCGGAGAGGACGTGCTGGTGCCGCACGCACGCCAACCGGTGCGCAAGGAAGCGCCGAAGCGGACGATCGCCGCGCCGCCTCCGCCCCAGGCGCCGGCGCGCCCGGCCGCCAGCAGCACCGACCCGTTCGGCGCGCTTAAGTAAATCCCGGCGGGCCGGTTGTTCCGGCCTTCGTTCCCGTAACCTGGAGTCGACATGGCTAAGAGAGAAAGCGTGCAGAAACGCCTGCAAAAAGTGCGCGCGCCGCGTGTGCAGATGACCTATGACGTTGAAATCGGCGACGCCATCGAAAATAAGGAACTGCCCTTCGTGGTCGGGGTGATCGGTGACTTCGGCGCCGATCCCGAGGCTGGGAAGAAGCGCTTGAAGGACCGTAAGTTCGTCAATGTCGATGCCAGCAATCTCGACGAAGTGCTGGGCGGCGTGGCGCCGGTGGTCACGTTCCGGGTGCCGAACCATCTGTCGCCCGAGGGTGGCGAGTTCGCGGTGCAGCTGCAGTTTCGCGAGATGGCGGACTTCCGTCCGGAGTCGGTGGTGCAGCAGGTCGCGCCGCTCAGGGGCTTGCTCGAAGCGCGCACCAAGCTGGCCGATTTGCGTAACAAGCTGGCCGGCAACGACAAGCTCGAAGACATCCTCAGCGAAGTGCTGAACAACACCGAAAAGCTGGACAGCCTGCGCAAAACCACCAAGGAGAAATGAGATGGCGGCAATTCTGGAACAGGCCACGAGCGCTCGAACCGATGCGTTCGAACTCGAAACATCCTTGCTCGACGAGATCGTCGAGCAGAGCCGGGTCGCCAAGTCGGACAGCGAGCACGAACGTGCGCGCGACATCATCTCGGAGCTGGTCACGCAGGTGATGGAAGGGACGATGGTCATGTCGAACAACCTGTCGGCCGCGATCGACGCACGGCTGGCGGAATTGGACCGCATGATCTCGGCCCAGCTGTCGGCAGTGATGCACGCGCCCGAATTCCAGAAGCTCGAACGCAGCTGGACCGGGCTGCAATACCTGGTGAAGAACTCGACCACCAGCGTCGGCCTGCAGATCCGCATGCTCAACGTAACCAAGCGCGAATTGGTCAAGGATTTTCAGTCGGCGCTCGAATTCGACCAGAGCAGCCTGTTCAAGAAGGTCTACGAAGAGGAATTCGGCACCTTCGGCGGCGCTCCCTACGGCGCCTTGATCGGCGATTTCGAGATTTCGCGCCAGCCCGAGGACATCTACTTCCTCGAACAGATGTCGCACGTGGCCGCTGCCAGCCATGCGCCGTTCATCACCTCGGCCTCGCCGGAGCTCTTCGGCATCGAGAGTTTCGGCGACCTCGGCAAGCCGCGCGACCTGGCCAAGGTGTTCGACACCGTCGAATACGCCAAGTGGAAGGCGTTCCGCGATTCGGAGGACTCGCGCTATGTCGGCCTCACGCTGCCGCGGTTCCTGGGCCGTCTTCCGTTCAACCCGGTCGATGGTTTGACCACCGACGGCTTCAATTTCGTCGAGGATGTCGACGGCACCGACCACCAAAAGTACCTGTGGTGCAACGCCGCCTACGCCTTTGCCAGCAAGCTCACGCGCGCCTTCGAGGATTACGGCTGGGGCGCCGCGATCCGCGGTGTCGAAGGCGGCGGCCTGGTCGAGAACCTGCCGACCCATACCTTCAAGACCGACGAGGGGGAAGTCGCGCTCAAGTGCCCGACCGAACTGGCCATCACCGACCGCCGCGAAAAGGAGTTATCGGACCTCGGCTTCATTTAGCTGGTGCACTGCAAGAACACCTCGTATGCGGCGTTCTTCGGCGCTCAGTCGGCGCAGAAGGCCAGGAAGTATGCGAACGAGGCGGCCAATGCCAACGCAGTGCTGTCCTCGCAGTTGCAGTATATCTTCGCGGTCTCGCGCATCGCGCACTACATGAAGGCGATGATGCGCGACAAGATCGGCAGTTTTGCCGCCGCCTCGAACGTCGAGGATTACCTGAACCGCTGGCTGACCCAGTACGTCCTGCTCGACGATAGCGCCAGCCAGGAACAGAAGGCGCAGTTCCCGCTGCGCGAGGCGAGCGTCCAGGTCTCCGAAGTGCCGGGCCGGCCCGGCGTGTACCGTGCGGTGTCGTTCCTGCGTCCGCATTTCCAACTCGACGAGCTGTCCGTTTCGCTCAGGCTGGTTGCTGAGCTGCCCCAATCGACCAAGAGCTAGGGCCGACACAAGGTGGCGTGATACCTCGTGCGCCCCCGTGGTCCTGCCGCCGCCGGGTAGCAGGGCCGTGATTTTTTGGCCCGAAGCTAATGATAAATCGTTGCGCTGAATTGGGAGAACGCTATGAAAGGTTTTACCCCCGGCCTGCTCGATCGGCTGATGGACGAGCGCAGGGAGGGCGCCGCCATGCGCCTGAGTGTCGAGCAGCTCAAGGACAGCGTGGCGCGTGACCTCGAAGCCCTGCTCAATACGCGCGTCGCGATCCATCCCGACAAGTTCGTCCAGTATCCGGAAGCGCGCGCCTCGATCGTCAACTATGGCCTGATCGACTTTGCCGGCCTTTGCCTCACCAGCGCGGAAGACCGCGCCGCCATCTGCGCAAACCTGAAGGAGGCGATCGAAACCCACGAGCCGCGCCTGAAAGACGTCACTGCCGCGCTTGAACCGGAAACCGACAGCGTGAACCGCCTCAACTTCGTCATCAACGCCAGGCTGCAGCTCTACCCGACGGCCGAGCCTGTGAACTTCAACGCGGTGTTGCAGCCGTCTTCGCTGCACTACGCGATCAGCAAGGTGGCGCGCCCCACGCGGTCCTAGCAGTTCGCCGGACATGGAAAACCAAAACGCGATCCAAGGCCCTCAAGCGCTCGCGACAGCCTGCCGAACCCCTCACCTGAAGGAAGCGACACGATGGATATCAATCTCAAGACCTTGATCGGCAAACTGAATGGCGCTTCGCGCGCCGCCGCCACCCGCGCGGCCGCCATCTGCGTCGGCCTCGGCCAGTACGAGGTCGACATCGAACACCTGTTCCTGGCCTTGCTCGAGCAGCCGGGGAGCGACTTCGTCGTTGTCGCGCGCCAGTGCGGCATCAGCCTGACGAGCCTGGAGGCCGACTTGCGCAACGAGGTGGCGCGCTTCGCGTCCGGCAGCGCGCGCATGCCGGTGTTCTCGAAGCACCTGCCGGTGCTGTTCGAGCATGCCTGGCTCATCGCCTCGCTCGGCAATGCCGGGCCATACCAGATAAGGAGCGGCCACCTGCCGCTGGCGCTGCTGACCGAACCGTCGCTGGCGCAGCTGGCGCAGCGCGGCTCGAAGCTGTTCGCGCAGTTTCCGCTCGAGCGCCTGAAGCACGACTTCGACAAGCTCACGCGCGGCTCCGACGAATCGCTGGCCGCGTCCCAAACCGACATCGCCAGCGCCGATCCAGTCTCGGAGCTTGCCGCGGCCGCGCAGCACAAGACCCCGGCGCTCGACCAATATACCACCTGCCTCACCCAGCGCGCGCGCGAGGGCAAAGTCGATCCGGTGATCGGGCGCGACCCGGAGATCCGGCAGGCGATCGACATCTTGATGCGGCGCCGCCAGAACAATCCGATCCTCACCGGCGAGGCCGGCGTCGGCAAGACTGCCGTGGTCGAGGGTCTGGCGCTGCGTATCGCCAGCGGCGACGTGCCGGAAGTGCTGCGCGGCGTCGAAATCCATGCGCTCGACATGGGCCTGCTGCAGGCAGGCGCAAGCGTCAAGGGCGAGTTCGAAAGCCGCCTGAAGAACGTGATCGACGAGGTGAAGAAAAGCGGGCACGCGATTGTTCTGTTTATCGATGAGGCGCACACGATGATCGGCGCAGGCGGCGCGGCCGGCCAGAACGACGCGGCCAACCTGCTCAAGCCGGCGCTGGCGCGCGGCGAACTGCGCACCATCGCCGCCACCACCTGGGGCGAATACAAGAAGTATTTCGAGAAGGACGCCGCGCTGGCGCGCCGCTTCCAGGTAGTGAAGGTCGAGGAGCCGGACGAAGCCACCGCCTGCGCCATGCTGCGCGCGATGGCGCCGCTGATGGAAAAGCATTTCAACGTGCGCGTGTACGACGACGCGATCACCGAAGCGGTGCGTCTGTCGCATCGCTACATCAGCGGGCGCCAGCTGCCGGACAAGGCGATCGGCGTGCTCGACACCGCTTGCGCGAAGGTCGCGCTGGGCCAGAACGCGACCCCGGCGCAGCTGGAGGCGTGCGCGCGCCAGCTCGAACGCATCGACGCCCAGATCGCGGCGCTGGCGCGCGAGGAGAGCGCCGGCGCCAACCACGCGCAGAAGCTGGCGCAGCTGCGCAGCGACAGGGCCGGCGCCCTGGAAGAGCAGCAGCGGCAACAGCAGCGCTGGGAAAAGGAACGGGCCATTACTCTCGAGATCGGACGTCTGCGCGCCGAACTGGAAGCCGGCGAGGGCAGGGGCGAGCGGGCGGCCCTGGGCGCGCTGATGGAGGAACTGCGCGGCGTGCAGGGCGAGAGTCCGCTCGTGCCGGTGCAGGTGGACGGCCACACTGTCGCCGAGATCGTCGCCGCCTGGACCGGCATCCCGCTCGGGCGCATGGTCAAGGATGAGATCAAGACCGTCATGAATCTGCAGGCGCTGCTCGACGAGCGCATCCTCGGCCAGCCGCATGCCACCGCCGCCGTGGCGCAGCGGGTGCGCACCGCGCGCGCCAATCTGGACGACCCGAACAAGCCGAAGGGCGTGTTCCTGTTCGCCGGCACCTCTGGGGTAGGCAAGACCGAGACCGCGCGGGCGCTGGCCGACATCCTGTACGGCGGCGAGCGCAAGCTCATCACCATCAACATGAGCGAGTACCAGGAAGCGCACAGCGTCTCGGGCTTGAAAGGCTCGCCGCCCGGCTACGTCGGCTATGGCGAGGGCGGCGTGCTGACCGAGGCCGTGCGCAGGAACCCGTACAGCGTGGTGCTGCTCGACGAAGTCGAAAAGGCCCATGCGGACGTGCTCGAGCTGTTCTTCCAGGTGTTCGACAAGGGCGTGCTGGATGACGCCGAAGGGCGCCAGATCGTTTTTCGCAACACGATCATCATCCTGACATCGAACGTCGGCGCGAGCCAGATGATGCAAGCCTGCCTGAACAAGCCGGCCGCCGAGATGCCCTCGCCTGACCAACTGGCCGAACTGATTCGCCCGCAGCTGATGAAGCGCTTCAAGCCCGCCTTCCTCGGGCGCTTGGCCGTGGTGCCGTTCTACCCGATCGGCGACGAGGTGCTGGCCAACATCATCCGTCTCAAGCTCGAGCGCATCAAGCGGCGCGTCGCGGACAATCACCGTGCCCAGTTCCAGTACGACGAAGCGCTGGTGGCAGCGGTGCTCGATCGGTGCACCGAAGTCGATTCGGGCGCACGCAACGTCGACACCATTCTCAACGGCACGCTGCTGCCGGAGATCGCCGGAGCCGTGCTGGCGCGGATGGCCGAGGGCGGCGCCATTGCCCGCATCAAGGTTGGCGCCACCAAGGCCGGCAAGTTCAAGTACACCATCGATCCGGCATAAGGAGGCTGCCATGCTCAACATCGAAAAGCTGCTCGCGCCGGTCAGCCAGGCATCCCCCTGCGGCGAGGACATGGCGTTTTCCCCTGAACTGGACGCGATTGCGCAGGCTCGCCGGGCCGACGATCCATCGCTCGAACAGGGGCCGTGGGTCACGACGCTCAAGGAGGCGGACTGGAAGTTCGTCGCCAAGCGCTGCGCTCAACTGATCGAAACGCGCAGCAAGGACTTGCAAATGGCGGTGTGGCTGGCCGAAGCCAGCGCCAGGACATCCGGCCTGCGCGGCTTGGCCGATGGCCTGCGCCTGATCGCGGCGCTGTGCGAGCGTTACTGGGATGGGTTGTATCCGCAGCAGGACGAGAGCGGCTTCGAGCAGCGCGTCGGCAACCTGTGCTGGATCGCGGTACGTATTACGCAACTGGTGCGCGAGATTCCGGTCACGGAAGACGCCACCTTGTCGATGTGCGATTTCGAGGCCGCGCGCGCGCGCGGCGCCGATGCGTTGGCCGAGGTGGAAGCCGTGTGGCGCCGCGGTTCGCGCGCTTTCCATGAAACGCTGATGCGCGACTGCGATCACTGCGCGGCGGCGTTGGCCGACCTCGAACGGGTGGTCGACGAACGGCTCGGCGCAGACGGGCCGAGCTTCAGCGCAGCCAAGGCTGCGCTGCAGGATCTGATCCACTTCGTGAAGCCGGCTGCCCGCGAAACCGGTGCGTTGGCGGAGAATCGGGGCCAGGAAAAGCCGACGCCGCGCGCTGCCCACGCCTCGTACGCGGCGCCCGCCGGCGGGTTCGATGGCCTCGTTGCGACGCGCGCGCAGGCGCTGGCGCAGTTGCGGGCGGTGGCCGAGTTCTTCCGCCGCACCGAGCCGCATAGCCCTGTCGCCTACCTGGCGGAAAAGGCCGCGCACTGGGGCGAGCAGCCGCTGCATGTGTGGCTGCGCTCCGTGGTCAAGGACGATGCCTCGCTCGCACGGCTGGAAGAACTGCTTGGAGTGGAGAAAGAAGGGTGAAGGGGTATATCAGCGCGATGAGGGCTTGTCCACCCCCGGCATCACCATCGCGCTCGCCTTTGCGGCCTGTTCCTCGACCGTCTGCATTGCCTGGCGCGTAGCCTGCGTCACTTGTTCATATCCCTGGAAAACGTTGTCGATCGCGGCCCTCATGATGCCGACCGCATTCTCCGAGCCCGGGTTGACGTTTTGTGTCAGGTCGTAGATCAGCGTCGACAGCGTGTTTTTCACCTCGGCCACGTGGGTATCGGCGGCCTGGCGGAATTCCCTGTGCATCTCGTTGATGATGGCTTGAAACTCGTTGTAGTATTCGCTGGTGTTCCCCATGCCCGGCTGCAAACAAGCCATCAGCGTCTGCAGCGCGGCTCTCGAGTCTCTCGCCTGGGTCAGGTTGTGCCCGCCGCGAGCGCGCCTTCTACCGAATTCTTTGCCGCGGAAATGTTCAGCGCCACCACCTGCTCCATCCCTTGCACCGTCTTGCTGGCGAGCGTGTTAAAGGTCTGCATCTGGAGGTCGAACAGCGTTTTGGTAGCGGCTGCAAATTGTTCCGGACTGGTGAACATGAATTTCTCCTTGGGTGAAATGAATGCAAGGGAAGGGTTGCTTGCTGGCCTATTATTATTTGGCAACAGTAGGCTTTTCGCAATGATCTATCTTCGTAGGGATCCTGGCAAGACGTGCAGGAGATCAGGCGTGCTTTTGCACCCGATGGGTCAGCAAGATGGTGTCATGTTGCGCGGCCGTTCATTCGCCTGAGTGGTGCCCACGGAGGGACTCGAACCCCCACACCTCGCGGCACATGGACCTGAACCATGCGCGTCTACCAATTCCGCCACGTGGGCACTGCAAAAAAACGATATACGACAGGCTGCTACTGCGGAAAACGACTCCGGTAGAGTGGTGCCCACGGAGGGACTCGAACCCCCACACCTCGCGGCACATGGACCTGAACCATGCGCGTCTACCAATTCCGCCACGTGGGCACTGATACTGCAACTGCTTCGCTACCTACTGCAAAACTACTGCGGAAGACATCGCCGGTAGAGTGGTGCCCACGGAGGGACTCGAACCCCCACACCTCGCGACACATGGACCTGAACCATGCGCGTCTACCAATTCCGCCACGTGGGCACTGTTTGCTGCTTAACCTTGCTACAATAGCAGGCTTTGTTTTTTTTCGCCAGACTAAGCTTTGCTTCCCTGGCGCGGGCAACTGTCCTGACAGTATTGTTTTTCTCTTGCTGCGGCTAGGTGCCGTCGCGAAAGAGCCGAAATTATAGCGGAACGATTGCAAATGTCAAAGACCTGCCCGAGGATTCCTCAAACACGGTTCGTTAGGTGAATCCGGGGAGCCTCCGTTACACTACACCTCGCAAGGTGTCAATCCAATCACGGCGCCCTATTGGCGCGATTACTGGCTAAAGAAATTAAGAAAACGATTTGAAGCAACCTACTCATATTATTCCAAGCCGCGAGGAAATCCTCGCCGTATTTCGCAATGCCGGCGCACCGCTCGACGCCCCCGCGTTGGCACGCGCACTGAAAATCAAGCCCGACGCGCAGGAAGTGCTTGGGCGCCGGCTGAATGCGATGGAGCGCGACGGCCAGATCAGCGCAGACCGCGCCGGCAACTATTCGCTGTCCGACCATGCCAATTTCATTGCCGGCCGCGTCAGCGCGCATCGTGACGGCTATGGTTTCGTGATCCCCGACGATGCAAGCGGCGACCTGTTCTTGCCCGACAAAGAAATGCAGAAGGTGTTTCATGGCGACCGCGTGCTGGCGAAGGTGATCGGCATCGACCGCCGCGGACGCGCCGAAGGCAGCATCGTCGAAGTGGTCGAGCGCGCCAACACGCACGTCATCGGCCGCTTGCTCAACGAGGGCGGGGTGTGGGTCGTCTCGTCCGAGGACACCCGCATCGGCCAGGACATCCTGGTTGCCGGCTCGCCGGGCAAGGCCAAGGCTGGGCAGGTGGTCAGCGTCGAGCTGATCGAACAGCCCTCGCGTTTCCAGCAGCCCATTGGCAAGATCGTCGAAGTGTTAGGCGAACTCGATGACCCGGGCATGGAAATCGACATCGCGGTGCGCAAGTTCGGAGTGCCGCACATCTTCTCGGCACCGGCCCTCAAGCAGGCGGCAAAGCTGCCGGCCGAGGTGCGCGACGCCGACCTCGCGGACCGCGTCGACCTGCGCGACGTGCCGCTGGTGACGATCGACGGCGAGGACGCGCGCGACTTCGACGACGCGGTCTATTGCGAGCCGGTCAAGACAGGCCGGACCGCGACCGCCGGCTACCGTCTGCTGGTCGCGATTGCCGATGTGAGCCATTACGTCAAGCCGAACGACGCGCTCGACGCCGACGCGCTCGAACGCAGCACCTCGGTGTACTTCCCGCGCCGGGTGATTCCGATGCTGCCGGAAAAGCTGTCGAATGGCCTGTGCTCGCTGAACCCGGCGGTCGATCGCCTGACGATGGTGTGCGACATGGTCGTCACCGCCAAGGGCGAGGTCAAGGCTTACCAGTTCTACCCGGCGGTCATCCATTCGGCGGCGCGCCTGACCTATACCGAAGTGGCCGAAATCCTCGGCAACACCAGCGGTCCGGAAGCGCAGCGCCGTCCGGCCGTCGTGCCGCACCTGCTGCATCTGCATGAAGTGTTCCAGGCTTTGCTCAAGGCGCGCCAGGCACGTGGCGCGATCGATTTCGAAACCACCGAGACCTACATCATCTGCAATGCGCTGGGCAAGATCGAGAAAATCGTTCCACGCACCCGCAACGATGCACACCGCCTGATCGAGGAATGCATGTTGGCGGCCAATGTCTGCGCTGCCGACCTGCTGATCCGCCACAAGCATCCGGGCACCTTCCGCATCCATGCCGTGCCGACCGAGGAAAAACTGAACCAGTTGCGCACCTTCCTCAAGCAGGTAGGGCTGAACCTGGGCGGCGGCGACCAGCCCGCCGCCCGCGATTATGCCGATTTGATCAAGCGGATCAAGGACCGCCCCGACGCGGCGCTGCTGCAGACCATGCTGCTGCGCTCGATGCAGCAAGCGGTCTACAGTCCCGACAACGTTGGCCACTTCGGCTTGGCGTACCAAGCCTACGCGCACTTTACGAGTCCGATCCGGCGCTATCCGGACCTGCTGACTCACCGGGCGATCAAGGCGATATTGCAAGACAAAAAATACGAGCCGAAAGGCATCGACCTGGGCAAGCTGAACATGACGGTGTCGAACGCGGCGCGCAAACAGGCCGCCAAGGACCGCGCCGAAGGCAAGCAGAAGGACGAAAAGGATCTGACGGTTTGGGATGCGCTGGGTGTGCATTGCTCGGCCAACGAGCGCCGCGCCGACGAAGCCTCGCGCGATGTCGAAGCTTGGCTCAAGTGTTACTTCATCAAGGACAAGCTGGGCGAGGAGTTCACTGGCGTGGTGTCGGGAGTGACGCCGTTCGGCATTTTCGTGCAGCTCGACGCGCTCTATATCGAGGGTCTGGTGCACGTGACCGAACTGGGCGCCGATTACTTCCAGTACGACGAGGCGCGGCACGAACTGCGCGGCGAGCGCACCGGCAGGCGCTATCAGCTGACCGACCGCGTCACGGTCCAGGTAGCGCGGGTTGACCTCGAAGCGCGCAAGATCGACCTGGTGCTGGCGGGCAGCGGCACGGCGCAGGCGCCAGTCAAGCGCGCCGGCGGTGGGGAACCGCAAGCCAAGGCGCGCAAGGAAAAGCTTGCCGAGCCGGCGCGGTCGCGTTACCAACTCGATGCCGGCATGGACGCCGATGAAGGCTTTGCCGAGCCGCCGCGGCGCGCGCGTAAGGCCAAGAGCACGAGCGCGGCCGCGGGCGGTTCCGCCAAAAAGTCCGCCGCCAGAGCGGCCAAGTCAGTTTCCAAGACGAGCAGGAAGAAGTAACGCATGAAGAATAAAATGATTTTCGGGTTCCACGCGGTGACGTCGCGTCTGCGCCATGAGGCATCGTCGGTGGAGGAAATCTTTGTCGACGCGGCGCGCCAGGACCGCCGCATGCAAGACCTCGTCGCCAATGCCAAGGCGGCCGGCGTACGCGTGATGCCGGTCGATTCCAGCCGGCTCGACAAGATCGTCGGAACCCGCCGTCACCAGGGCGTGATCGCGTTCGCGAGCCAGCTCGCGCTCGCGCGCAACCTGGATGAACTGCTCGACGCTATTGAAGGGCCGCCGCTGTTGCTGATCCTCGACGGCATCACCGATCCGCATAACCTCGGCGCGTGCCTGCGCGTGGCCGACGGCGCCGGCGCGCATGCGGTCATCGTGCCGAAAGACCGTGCGGTTGGCCTGAATGCCACGGCTGCCAAGGTGGCCAGTGGCGCGGCCGAAACGGTTCCATATATCACCGTCACCAACCTGGCACGCACGATGCGCGAATTGAAGGAGCGCGACATCTTGCTGGTCGGTACCACGGATGATGCCGATCAGGGCCTCTACGAAGCGAGTTTCACCGGTTCGGCCGCGCTTGTCATGGGATCGGAAGGCGAGGGCATGCGCCGCCTGACGCGCGAAACCTGCGACCTGCTGGTGAGCATTCCCATGTTCGGCACGGTCGAGAGTCTGAACGTGTCGGTCGCATCGGGCGTGTGCCTGTACGAAGCGCGCCGCCAGCGCCTGGCCGCCGAAGCCTAGCTTAGGGTGGTGCGGCCGGCGGCGTCGCTTTTCCCTGCTTTCCTCATGACCGCGCGTAAGCAATCCGTGGCTGGATAGGCTACCATGAGGCCATCATGGCGTTGCGGACGTCGTATTACCATGTTCTCCAAGCTACGTGAAGATATCAGGAGCATCATTGAGCGCGATCCCGCCGCCCGCAACGGGTGGGAAGTGCTCACTTGCTATCCCGGCTTGCACGCAGTCATCATGCACGGCTGGGCACATGTCTGCTGGCAGGCGAACCTGAAATGGTTTGGCCGCTTTATTTCCTATATCGCGCGCTTCATCACGGGCATCGAGATTCACCCGGGCGCAACCATCGGGCGCCGGGTATTCATTGACCACGGTTTCGGTGTCGTCATCGGTGAAACGGCCGTGGTCGGCGACGACTGCACGATCTACCAGGGGGTCACGCTCGGCGGCACGACGCTCGTGGCCGGCACCAAGCGCCACCCGACGCTCGAACGCGGCGTGATCGTCGGCGCCGGCGCCCAGGTGCTGGGCGCCTTCACCGTCGGCGAATATGCCAAGGTCGGCTCGAACGCGGTGGTTGTCAAGCCGGTCCCGGCAGGAGCTACCGTGGTCGGCAATCCGGCCCATATCGTTCGCAAGGAAGAGCAGTCACGCAGCGCGCGCCTGTTCGCCGCCTACGGGGTCACACCCAACGGTGACGATCCGCTCTCGAAAGCCCTGCGCAGCTTGATTGACCACGCCGTGCGCCAGGACGAACAGCTCGCGTGCCTTACCGCCACCATCAAGCAGGCCGGGATTACGTGTCCGAACATGCAGGAGAGTGATAAACTCGATTCGGCACAACTGAACCGACTGGTTGATTGAGGAAACATGACAAATGAAGCGACTGGCGGCGCCGATGCCGCAGCCGTGCTGGACCCGTTTGAAATCCGCATACTCGGGGTGCTTGCCGAAAAGGAAGCGCTCACTCCCGATAACTATCCGATGTCGCTGAATGCGATCGTCACTGGCTGTAACCAGTTATCGAGCCGCGACCCGGTCATGCAGCTGTCCGAGGATGCCGTGCAAGATGCCTTGCAGCGGCTGATCGGGCGTAAGCTGGTCAATGGCATTACCCAGGCTGGCGCGCGCGTGATCAAGTACGAGCACCGTATGCGCATCAAGTGGTCGCTTGAACAGGACAAGCTGGCCATTCTCACCGTGCTGATGCTGCGCGGTCTGCAGACGGCTGGCGAAATTCGGGCACGCACCGGCCGCCTGTATGAGTTCAAGACCGTGGCCGAGGTCGAGGCCGGCTTGCAGTTCCTGATCGATAAGTATCCTCCGCTGGTAACCTGTCTCGAACGCGCACCGGGGACGAAGGAGCCGCGATACGGCCAGTTGCTGGGCGGGGCAATCCCGGTAGCGCGCGAGGGCTCCGCGTTCGGCGCCGTCAGCGCGCCGGCTGCGCCAGGCAACCGCGTGGCGCAGCTGGAACAGGAAGTGGCCATGCTGCGCGGCGAAGTCGAGGCACTCAAGGCGCAGTTTGACGCGTTTCGCCAGCAGTTCGAGTAGGCGCATCAGGACGCGACGGCGGGCGCCAGCTCAACCCTCGTCGCGCCAGCGGCGCAGGCGAATCGCGGCGCCGAGCATCGCGACGCCGGCAATTGCGCCCAGCCACACGCCCGGTTGTGCGAGTGTTGCCCACGATTGCCTGAATAGTGCCCCGATCACGACCTCGTGAACCGGCACCGACTGCGCAACCTCGAGCGTTGCATGGCCATGCGGCATCCAGATGCCTGGAATCAGGCCGAGCAGGCTGCGCATGATGATGTGCTCGATGAACCACTCGGTATGGATCGGCCCGAGATATTGCCCGGCCAGGTAGCTGAACCATTTTATGACGATGGCGGCGAAGGAAGGAATGCCGACAGCCCAGGAAAGCACTTTGGACTTCGCCCAGCTCGAAACGAGCAACAGCCAGCCGACAGTTGGCAGTGCCCACAGGATATACACCGGCAGCAATCCAAGCAGGTAGACCGGCGCCAGGTACAGGTCGATGTCCGAGAGCACGGCGCCGAACATGTTGAGCCCCTGGTCGGCGAGGACGATGCCGCCGATCGCCAGCATGGCGAGCGCCGCCGCGGCGCCCAGTTCGATCGTGATGAGCGGGGCGACCGCCAGCGCGGTGATCGCCTTCGACAGCACGGTTGCGCTATCCGACAAGGGCAAAGACTTCCAGAACAGGATGCTGCGATCCCGGCGGTCGTCGTACAGCGCGCCCAGGCAATAAAAAAACGCCACGATCGGCAGCACCATGAATACCGGCACGGCGGCGGCGAGGTAGGTGTTGGCCGCAAGACTGGCAAACCGCGCACGGGCTTCGTGTGGCATCGCCACGAGCATTTCCATTTTTCCAACATGATCGCCGTTGACGGTGACCGTCATTTCACGGAAGTGATTGCCGCTGATGCCATAGGCGGCGGTGGCGCCGACGATGAGTACCAAGGCCAGGGCGGCAATGAGCGGCGTCCAGAACAGCGAGCCCTTGTGTTCCCAGAATTCGCGGCGAACCAGCCATTTCATCGTATTCATGCGTAGGTTCCTTTCATCGTGGCGACGAACAGGTCGGCGAGACTGGGATTGCGGGTTTCGCCAAGGGCAGACAATTGGTTGCGCGAGACGCCACCCGGTCCGGCTGAGTCGAACAGCATCACGGACTTTCCAAACACGATGCGCTGGTCGATCGGCTGCAGCGCATGGGCCGCGCTGATCTTGTCGGCCGGCACCATCACTTCCGTGTAGCGCTCGCCCACTTCTTCCATCGAAGCAGAGAGCACAATCTTGCCCTCGCGAATGAACATCAGGTCGGTCAGGATGTGCTCGACTTCCTCGACCTGGTGGGTGGTGATGATGACGGTTTTGTTCTCGTCGAAGTAGTCCTCCAGCAAGTTCTGGTAGAACTGCTTGCGGTAGATGATGTCGAGGCCCAGGGTCGGCTCGTCGAGCACCAGGAGCTCGGCGTCGATGGCCATTACCAGCGCCAGGTGCAGCTGCACGATCATGCCCTTGGACATTGCCTTGACCTTCATGCCGGGCTTGAGCTTGGTGTTGGCGATGTAACGCTCGGCCTTGGCGCGGTCGAAGCGTGGATGCACGCCAGCCACGAAGTCGATGGCATCGGCCACGCGCAGCCAGCCGGGCAGGATCGCGACGTCGGCGATGAAGCATACGTCGTTCATCAGGTTATCGCGCTGGGTGCGCGGATCGAAACCCATCACCGACAGCTCGCACTCGAACGGAATCAGCCCGAGCGCGGCCTTAAGCGTTGTGGTCTTGCCCGAACCGTTCGGACCGATCAGGCCGACAATGCGCCCGGCGGGGATGTCGAAGCTGATGCCGTCGACGGCCACCTGCTTGCCGTAACGCTTGGTCAGGCCGCGGGCGCTCACCACGGCGCTCATGCCGCACCTCCGGCCTCGGCCGCACGCAGCAACTGTTCCACATTCAGGCCAAGGCGGCGGATACGCTCGACCATCGCCGGCCATTCTTCCCGGACGAAGCGCTCACGTTCGCTCGCCAGCAGTTTTTGGCTCGCTCCTTCTGTGACGTACATGCCGATTCCCCTTCGTTTTTCCACTAGGTTTTCATCCACCAGTTCCTGGTATGCCTTGGACACCGTAATTGGGTTGAGCTGGTATTCGGCGGCGATCTGGCGCACCGAGGGCAGGGCATCGCCGGCCTTGAGTACGCCGTCGAGCATCATGCCGATCACCCGTTCCTTGAGCTGGCGGTAAATGGGGATGCGGTCGTTCCAGCCGACAGTCATGTTCGGCCCTCCTGCAGCGGTGCGGCTTGGTCTGCCATGCCTGCCTCCATGTGGTGATATGATGAAGTGGTGTTGTACTACTGTATTACAGTATATTCTGACTTGTCAACAGATGATCGTCAGGCGGGCGTGGAACGCGTGCGATCAGCCAGATACGGTCGAGTTTGCTTGTAGGGCTTGGCCGTCAAGGCCGTGGCGAGTGAACCTGCCGTTGCTATCGAGCGCGAGCCAACCGCCGCGCTCGGGTTCGGCATCGAGTTCCCAGTCGGGCAGGACATAGCGGCGCTTCCCGTCCGCATGGTGCAAGGCGGGACGGTGGGTGTGCCCGTGGATCAGCACGTCGGCTTCGTTGGCAGCGAACAGCGCCTCGATCGCATCCGGCGCCACGTCCATGATGTCGTAGGACTTGGCCGTTTGCGCCTCGCGGCTGCCTTCGCGCAGCCCGGCGATGATCGCCTTGCGTTGCGCCAGCGGCATAGTCAAGAACTGCTGCTGCCAGGCCGGCTCGCGCACTTGGGCGCGAAACGCCATGTACTTGGTATCGGCCGTGCACTCCGCATCGCCGTGCACGAGCGCGACGCGCCGGCCGTTGGCCGCGAGGATATGCGGCTCGGCCAGCAGGGTCAGCCCAGCCGCGTGCGCAAAAGCTTGGCCGACGAGAAAATCACGATTGCCGGCTATCCAGTACACGGCCACGCCGGCGTCGCTGACGGCGCGCAGTGCATTGACGATGCGCCGATGGAAGGGCGAGGCCAGGTCGTCGTCGCCGGCCCAGTATTCAAACACGTCGCCGAGCAGGTAGAGTTGCTCGGCCCACAATGCGCGCTCGGCCAGGAAGCGAAAGAACGCGTCGGCCGTGCGCGGACGGGATTCCTGCAGGTGCAGGTCAGAGATGAAGAGCGCGAGCGTGCGCGCGGGCATGGTCATCGGAACGATGCTCAAGGCACGCCGGCGCGCCATGCAGCTTAGATGGCTTCCACCTTTTCGATAATGACAGGATCGACCGGCACGTCCGAGTGCATGCCGCTGCGCGAGGTTTTTACACCGTTGATTTCATCGACCACTTCCATGCCCGAGGTCACTTTACCGAATACGGCATAGCCCCAGCCGTCCTGGCCTGGATAGTCGAGGAAGGAATTGTTCTTGGTGTTGATGAAGAACTGTGCCGATGCCGAGTGTGGCGCCGAGGTGCGGGCCATCGCGATGGTGTACTTATCATTCTTCAAGCCGTTCTTGGCTTCGTTTTCCACTGTCTGCTCGGCCGGTTTTTGCTTCATGCTCGGCTCGAAACCGCCACCCTGGATCATGAAGTCCTTGATCACGCGGTGAAAGATCGTGTTGCTGAAATGCCCCTTGTTCACGTAGTCCAGGAAGTTGGCAACGGTCTTCGGCGCTTTTTGCTCGTCCAGTTCGACGGTGATGTTGCCCTTGTTTGTGGTCATGAGTACGGTGGCCATGATGTGTCCTGTTCAGTTATTGTTCGAGAAGAATGCTTGCGGACGCTATTTTACAGGCTTGTCGCTCTTGACGATGGTTGCCGATTGAATCACGACTGGAATGACGGGCACGTTCTCCATGCCGCGCATGTCGTCCACGAGCACTCCCTTGATCTTGTCGACCACTTCCTGGCCCTGGACCACCTTGCCGAATACCGTGTAACCGGAGCCGTTGTGGTTCGGATAATCGAGCCCCGTGTTTGCGGCCACGTTGATGAAGAATTGGGAGGTGGCCGAGTCCGGATCTTCGGTGCGGGCCATCGCAATCGTGTAGGGCAGGTTCGACAAGCCGTTGTCCGACTCGTTCTTGACCGGCTTATTGGTGGGCTTGGATACGAACTTGTCGTTCATGCCGCCGCCCTGGATCATGAAGCCGTCGATCACCCGGTGGAAAATCGTGCCCTTATAGAATCCCGATTTGACATACTGGAGGAAGTTGGACACCGTCTTCGGCGCTTTTTCCTGATTCAGTTCGACCACGATCTCCCCATCGAAGTCTTCAGCGTGACCTGTGGATCGTCCGCCGCCAACGCGGCAGCCGACAGCGCCAGGCCACAGGCGGCGATGGCAATTCTGGCAAGTAGGGAAGGGCGGGATGAGCTGGGGACTGGCATTGTGGCTTCCTTTCGGTGGACGTTGCGCAAGGCGCTGTCAAGTCTTTCTTAGAAAAATAAACCTGAACTATATGCGGCCAGTCGGCATTTTATCAATGCTATACTTTGTGCTGTATGTCCGATTTTAGCAAATAAGAACAATAAAGGGCCCTGACGATCTCGACACAAGTCTCGTTGTGCCGATGTGCGCCTTTGCGGCGTCCGTGCCCAATAATAATCATATTGCTCGGGCGCCGTGTCCATAACCACGTAAATATCCGATGAGCCAATTAAAGATCTACAACACGCTGGTGCGTGACAAGCAGGTATTCGTTCCGATGGAGGCCGGCAAGGTCGGCATGTACGTGTGCGGCATGACCATTTACGATTACTGCCACATCGGCCATGCGCGCATGATGATGGCGTTCGACGTGATCTATCGCTGGCTCATGGCCTCCGGCTACGAGGTCAAATACGTGCGCAACATCACGGACATTGACGACAAGATCATCAAGCGCGCGGTCGAGAACGGCGAAACGCTCTCGTCGCTGACCACGCGTTTTACCAAATACATGGACGAGGACACAAGAGCGCTCGGCATTCTGCCGCCGACTTTCGTCCCGCGCGCCACCGACTACGTACCGCAGATGTTGTCGATTATTGAAAAGCTCGAAGAGAAAGAGCTGGCCTACAAGAGCGAGGACGGCGACGTCAACTATGCGGTACGTAATTTCCCGAGCTACGGCAAGCTGTCCGGCAAATCTCTGGACGACCTGCGCGCCGGCGAACGGGTGGAGGTCAACACCGGCAAGCGCGACCCGCTCGACTTCGTGCTGTGGAAGGCCGCCAAGGAATCGGAGCCTGACGAGGCGAAATGGGACTCGAAATGGGGCCTGGGCCGCCCCGGCTGGCACATTGAGTGCTCGGCCATGTCGTGCGCGCTGCTGGGCGAGCAGTTCGATATTCATGGTGGCGGCGCCGACCTGCAGTTCCCGCACCACGAAAACGAGATCGCCCAGTCCGAAGGCGCTTCTGGACGCACGATGGTGAATTACTGGATTCACAACGGTTTCGTGCGGGTCGATAACGAGAAGATGTCCAAGTCCCTGGGCAATTTCTTCACGATTCGCGACGTGCTGAAGAAATACGATGCCGAAGTCGTGCGCTTTTTCATCCTGCGCGCGCACTACCGCAGCCCGCTCAATTATTCGGACGTCCACATTGACGACGCCAAGGGCGCGCTGACCCGTCTGTATACGGCGCTGGCCGACCTCGACCTGTCCAGCGAAACCCCCGAGGTCGACTGGAACGAGGCGCACGCGGTGCGTTTTCGCGAAGCGATGGACGACGACTTCAACACGCCGCTGGCGGTGGCCGAGCTGTTCGACCTGGCCAGCGAGGTGAACAGGAACAAATCCCTGGCCGACGCGCGCCAGTTGAAGGCGCTGGCCCGCGTGCTCGGCTTGCTTGAGCGCACGCCGCAGCAGTTCCTGCAGGCCGGCGGCGAGCAGGGCGGCACGGGCGAGGCCGAGGTTCAGGACGCCATTGCCAAGCGCGCCGCCGCGAAGAAGGCGCGCAATTTCGCCGAGGCCGACCGCATCCGCGCGGAGCTGCTCGCGGCTGGGATCATTTTGGAAGACAAGCCGGACGGAACGACGAACTGGCGCCGCGCATAATGGCTTGGAACAAGAACACTGCTGGCGACGCCCCGCAGATTCTCGAGGTGCCAGCCTATTGGGCGGAGGCGAAGGCCGAGCTCATGAAGCGTGACCGCATCATGAACAAGCTGATTCCGCAGTTCGGCGACATGCATCTGATCGGCCACCCGGACCCGTTCACCACGCTGGCGCGCTCGATCGTGGGCCAGCAAGTGACGCCCAAGGCCGCCGACGCGGCCTGGGCCAAGCTGATGGGCATCTGTCCGAAGATCACTCCCGCGCAGGTCATCAAGGCCGGCGCCGAACAGCTCTCGGCCTGTGGTTTATCGAAACGTAAGACTGAATACATCCTCGACTTGGCCGACCACTTCAAGGCCAAACGCGTGCATGCGAACCTGTGGTCGGAGATGGACGACGAGGCGGTGATCGCCGAGCTGGTCTGTATCCGTGGCATTAGCCGCTGGACAGCGGAGATGTTTTTGATATTTAATCTGCTCAGGCCGAATGTGCTTCCACTCGACGATCCCGGCCTGATTCAGGGTATCAGCCAGAATTATTTCTCGGGCGAGCCGGTTTCGCGTAGCGATGCGCGCGAGGTCGCAGCGAACTGGGAGCCGTGGCGAACTGTTGCAACATGGTATTTATGGCGTAGCCTGGACCCAGTTCCGGTAGAATAACCCATGATTTGCCGCGCTTAAAGGAGATGGGTCGCGGTCACGAACAACCCGGAGATACAATGACTAAAACAACTTTCCTCAGTTTTGAACAGCCAATTGCCGAGCTCGATTCCAAGATTGAAGAGCTACGGTTCGTCCAAGACGATTCCGCTGTCGATATCTCCGAAGAGATCGACCGCCTGGCCAAGAAGAGCCAGCAACTGACCAAGGACATCTACGCCAAGTTGACCCCCTGGCAAGTTTCCCAGATCGCGCGCCATCCGCAACGCCCGTACACGATGGACTACGTGAACGCGATCTTCACCGATTTCCACGAACTGCATGGCGACCGCACCTTCGCGGATGACCAGTCGATCGTCGGCGGCCTGGCGCGCTTTAACGGCCAGTCTTGCATGGTCATCGGCCACCAGAAGGGCCGCGACACGAAGGAGCGCGCGATGCGCAACTTCGGCATGCCCAAGCCGGAGGGCTATCGCAAGGCAATGCGCCTGATGAAGCTGGCCGAGAAATTCGGCTTGCCGATCTTCACCTTCGTCGACACGCCGGGCGCGTTCCCGGGCATCGACGCCGAAGAGCGCGGCCAGTCCGAGGCGATCGGCCACAACCTGTATGTGATGGCGGAATTGAAAGTGCCGCTGATTTCCACCATCATCGGTGAGGGCGGTTCCGGCGGCGCCCTGGCCATTGCCGTGGGCGACGCGGTGTTGATGCTGCAATATGCGACCTATTCGGTGATTTCGCCGGAAGGCTGCGCCTCGATCCTGTGGAAGACTGCCGAACGTGCGGCCGACGCGGCCGATGCGCTGGGCCTGACCGCGCACCGCCTGAAGGCGATTGGCCTGATCGACAAGATCATCAACGAGCCGCTCGGCGGCGCCCACCGCGATCCGCAGCAGATGGCGCAACTGCTCAAGCGCGCACTGGCCGATTCGCTGCGTCAGCTCCAGGGCATGAAGACCAAGGACTTGCTGGAACAGCGTCACCAGAAGCTGATGAGCTACGGCAAATTCAAGGAAACGACGCCCAGCGAAGAGTGAGCCGTCCGCAAGCCCGGTCTCTCCCTGCAACGCTCGCGCAGGCGCTGGATGCCCTGCGTGAGCAATTCTCTCCCCGCAAGATCGCGATCGCCCTCAGCGGCGGTCTCGATTCTATGGCGCTCCTGCACTTGGCGCATGAATGGACGCGCGAGCACGGTGTCGAGCTGGTCGCCTTCCACATCCATCACGGTCTGAGTCCGAATGCCGACGAATGGCTGGCGCACTGCGAGCGCCGCTGCGCGGCGCTCGGCATCGGGTTTGCGCAGCGCCGCCTTTCGGTCCCAAAGAGCAAGTCCGGTGTCGAAGCGGCGGCGCGTAAGCTGCGCTATGCGGCCCTAGGCGAGTTGTGCCGTGAGCACGGCGTGCGCCTGATGCTGACTGCCCATCATCTCGACGATCAGGCCGAAACCGTGCTGCTGCAATTGCTGCGCGGCTCAGGCCCGGCTGGCTTGTCCGGCATGGATGCGGTGAACGCCGCCCCCGGCCTGCTGGGCAGCCCCGGGCTCGTCATGGCGAGGCCGCTGCTGACGCACACGCGTGAGGAGCTTGAAAGCTACGCGCGCGCGCAAGGCATTGCCTGGGTGGACGACGAATCGAACGACGACACGCGCTACGCGCGCAATGCCCTGAGACACCAAGTGATGCCGGCGCTGGCGGCGGCATTTCCGGGTTTTCAGCAGCGTTTTGCGCGCAGCGCCGCGCACGCCCGGTCGGCGCAACGCCTGCTGACCGAGCTGGCCGAACAGGACTTGGCCGCATGCCTGGACGGCGAAGCCATCGACCTCGGCAAGCTGCGCGTCATGAGCATGGACCGCATCTACAACCTGCTTCGCCACTGGTTCGCCACGCGCGGCTTGGCGATGCCGTCGACCGCGTGGCTGGCCGAGATGGTGGCCCAGCTGCTCGAAGCGCGCCACGACGCGCAGTTGCTGGTGACGCATCCCGAATGTCACATCCGGCGCCACCGCGAGTGTCTATATATCACGCCCAAGCTGGCTGACCTGGCCGGCATGCGGAATCCTGACGACGAGGGAGTCATCGAAAAATTCGGCCAGACCTTCCGCTGGCATGGAGAAGCGCGGCTGGCCTTTCCGGCCTACGGCGGCGTGCTGTGCTTTGAGCCGGCCGGGCAGGGCTTCGATGCCGGCTGGCTGCGCGCGCGTGAGCTGGAGATCGACTTCCGCAAAGGCGGCGAGCGCCTGAAGTTGGCGCCAAACCGGCCTACCCGGAGCTTGAAGGCGCTTTACCAGGCAGCCGATGTGCCGGCCTGGGAGCGCGTTCGGCTGCCAATCGTCAGCACCGGCCATGAGTTGCTGTTCGCGGCAGGTGTCGGCATGGATTGCCGCCACTTTGCTACCGGGCCAACAGAGCCGATCGCCTTGCGCTGGGAGGCGCAACCGGAATAGTCCTATTAGAAAAAACATATGAGTTCATGTGTTTTCAGTATAGGTATTCCTCATGCGGGGCCTTGTGATTTTGCGTTGCAACATGCTAGAGTAAAGATCCCCTATGATTCTCACACGCTGGAAAGCTCACAGTCATGGCTTTAATTGTCCACAAGTATGGCGGTACGTCGATGGGCTCGACAGACCGCATCAAGAACGTCGCGGCCCGGGTCGCCAAATGGCATGATGCAGGCCATCAAATAATCGTCGTGCCGTCCGCGATGGCCGGTGAAACCAACCGGCTGATCGGCCTGGCAACGGCGATCATGCCGCAGCCGGACCCGCGTGAACTGGACGTGATTGCCTCGACCGGAGAGCAAGTATCGGTTGGCCTGCTGGCGATGGCGCTGCTGGCGATCGGCAAGGATGCGGTGTCCTATACCGGCTGGCAAGCCGGCATCCGTACCGACTCTTCGTTTACCAAGGCGCGCATTCAGTCGATCGAAGATACACGGGTGCGCGCCGATCTCGATGCCGGCAAGATCGTGATCATCACCGGTTTCCAGGGTGTCGATGAAGATGGCAACATCTCGACCTTGGGGCGTGGCGGTTCCGACACCTCGGCGGTCGCGATCGCGGCAGCCATGAAGGCCGACGAATGCCTGATTTATACGGACGTCGATGGTGTTTACACCACCGATCCGCGCGTGGTGGGAGAAGCACGCCGCCTGAGCAAGATCACCTTTGAAGAGATGCTTGAGCTTGCCTCGCTCGGTTCCAAGGTGCTGCAGACCCGCTCGGTCGAGTTCGCGGGCAACTATCGTGTGCCGACGCGTGTGCTGTCATCCCTGACCGATCCACTGATGCCGCTGGAAGAAGAAGCCAATTCCGGCACCCTGATTTCGTTTGAGGAAGAAACCAATATGGAACAAGCCGTCATCTCGGGCATCGCGTTCAACCGCGACGAAGCCAAAATCACGATTCTGGGAGTGCCGGACAAGCCGGGCATCGCCTTTAGCATCCTGGGTCCATCTCGGACGCCAACATCGAAGTCGACATGATCATTCAGAACCAGTCGGTCGATGGCAAGACCGACTTCACCTTCACCGTTCCGCGTAGCGAATACGCCAAGGCGATGGCGGTGCTCGAGAGCGTCAAGACCGAGATTGGCGCGGCGCGCATGGTGGGCGACGCCAAAGTGTCGAAGGTGTCGGCGGTGGGGGTGGGCATGCGCAGTCATGTGGGCGTGGCCTCGCAGATGTTCCGCACGCTGTCGGAAGAGGGCATCAACATCATGATGATCTCGACCTCGGAGATCAAGATTTCCGTGCTGATCGACGAGAAGTACATGGAGCTGGCAGTGCGTGCCCTGCACAAGGCATTCGATCTCGAGCAAGCTTAAATTTTTTCAAAAAAGTGCCCATGTTCCTTGACCAAACGGGCAACGAGCTTTAATATGCGTGCTCTCAGCACTGGCGAATTCTGCTGGTGCTGACTGGAGGCGTGGCCGAGTGGCCGAAGGCACTTCCCTGCTAAGGAAGCATACGGGCTTAAACCTGTATCGTGAGTTCGAATCTCACCGCCTCCGCCAGTTCTAGTATCAGAAACCCCGGCAACGGGGTTTTTTTTCGCCTCCCTCATAGACAGTTCGCTTTGACGAGCGTCCAGATGCGTCCGCTGACTTCCTGTATCATCCGCGATCAAAAGGTGGAAAGAAAGGTGGAATGAGGGGCCCTCAACAGGGAGGGTTGATGGCACGTCTGTTCAACAAGCTGACGGCGCTGCGGGTGCAGCGCATCGACCAGCCTGGACGCTACGGCGACGGCGACGGCAACGGGCTGTGGCTGAATGTCGCGGCCGGGGGCACCAAGAGCTGGGTGTTCCGCTATGACCTGCACGGCAGGCGAAGCGAGATGGGGCTAGGTGGTCTGCACGAGGTCAGCCTGGCCCGTGCTCGCGAGCTCACGCACGAGCTGCGCGCCCAATTGCGGGCCGGCCAGGATCCCCTTGCCGAGCGACGCAGGCGGGCCCTGCGAGAGCAGCTCGAACGCGCACGCAGCATGACTTTCGACGCCTGTGCCGCCGCCTACATTGCTGCCCACCGGGCCAGTTGGCGTAATGCCAAGCACGCGCAGCAGTGGGAGAACACGCTCGCCATGTACGCATCGCCCTTGATCGGCCCCTGCCTGTAGCTGAGATCGATACGGACCTGGTAGTCAAGGTTTTGCAACCGATCTGGTATCAGAAGACGGAAACGGCGACGCGTCTGCGCGGACGCATCGAAGCGATTCTCGACTGGGCGACGGTGAGCCGGTTCCGCAGCGGAGAGAATCCCGCACGCTGGAAGGGGCACCTGAGCAATCTGCTGGCGAATCCGAACCGAATCGCGCCCGTCACCAATCACCCCGCGCTGCCCTGGAAGCAGGCTCCCAAGTTCATGACGGAGCTACAAGGACGTGAAGGGCTCAGCGCCCGTGCACTCGCATTCACGATTCACACGGCCGTGCGTTCAAACGAGGTGCGGGAAGCTCGTTGGGACGAGATCGACCTGGACCGGCGTCTCTGGACCATACCGGCGGAACGCATGAAGGCAGGGCGCGAGCATTGGGTTCCCTTGAGTGAAGAGGCGCTGACCATCCTCGTCGCGTTGCCGTACCGGACGGGTTTGCTGTTTCCAGGCCGGGGTGCAGGCGCGCTGTCGGATATGTCGTTGACCGCCGTCATGCGGCGCATGGGCTATGGCGACTATACGGTGCATGGCTTCCGCTCAACCTTCAGGGACTGGGCGGCTGAGGCACCAGGCAACAGCTACCCACGTGAGCTGTGCGAGCATGCGCTCGCGCACAAGCTTCCCGATGCGGTCGAGGCGGCCTACCAGCGCGGCACCATGGTGGAAAAGCGCAGAGCGCTCATGGCTGTCTGGTCACGTTTCCTCAGCAGTTTTCCTGATGAGCCGACGGGATGAGCGTCGAGTTTCGGCAGTCCGATGCCGAACGATGAGATCTCGCACCCAAGCGTCAACCTCGCTCTTGACCCACGCGGACGAGCGCCCATTGAGTCGGATTGGAGAGGGGAACTTGTGCGCCTGAATGGCTTCGTACAGGCTGCTGCGTGACATCCCGCAGATGGCCAGGACTTCAGGCAGACGAATGAGCCGCTCGCCGGTCGTCTCTTCAGCGCGACGATCACGGCCGGATCTGACTATAGGTGACAGCGGGGGCATGGGCGAGCGTGTGCGATCAGGGACCGACCCATGTTAGCAAAGCGCTGGCAAGGGGTTCCTGATGAGCCGCATACAGGTTAGTCCTGTTCCGAACTAACAATTTTTCGTTAATAGGGTGCAATTTTGCCCGACTCTCCATAGCAAGGCGCATGCGCCATGCGCGCGTGGCATCGTCCCGTTTCTTGGATGGCGATCTTGAAATGACATAGGGGTGATCGATTGTTCCGGGCCGGACGCTCTGGAGGAGCGCCGGAGATGCCGGGGGTGCCGCCCTTTACGGGCGGCAGGCCGCTAATTCCCGGCCCGACTTGAATGCTTTGGCATTGCCCATTGTCGCTACCGCTGCCGTTGCCGTCAGTAGTCCTGGTCGGCGCCGTGGCCGCGATCGACTCGGCCGCGGGCAGGCAATCCGAACGGGTCACCGGATTCCGCATTTGATCGTGTCGGCAGGCAGCTCCCGTCATTGCTGCTCAGCAAAGCCAAGCACGCCGCTGGTGGTACAGTTGGGAAAGAACAGGCAAGCCTCGTTTCCGAACCGGCCCCAGTGTGTCCGTGGCAGATTCAGGATTATCAACATACCTTGGAGGAATCATGCCGCGCATCCTCTCCTTGCGGTGCTGGCCCCTGTGCTGCTGGCCGGCTGCGTCACCGGCCCTACAGCCACCCGCCAGGAGGCGCCGGTTGCGCCGCCGCAGGTGGCCTACCGCATCGATGATCACCGCTACTTCGAGATCGTGCCCAAGGAACACCTGGCGTGCGCCCGGGCCAGGTTCCACTACGTGGACACGGCCCGCGGCATCCGTACCGACATCGCCAACTGGGGACTGATCGAGGACAGCGTGTTCGTCGTCGACGCTGCCAGCGACCAGTACCTGATCACGCCCATCATCAACCCGAACTGCGAGACGGGCGCGGGCGACGCCTGCGCGCCGCGCCTGCGCTACTCGACGGACGCCGGGCGCACCTGGCAAGTCGCGATGCCGCCGGAGACACTGTCAGGGGGGGCCGTGCGCCTGATCGGCGGCACCGTGTACTACGCCGGGCAGCGGGCCCGGGTAGCCGACCTCCCGGCCGGCGACGGCGCGTGGGCGCAGTTCCACCTGACCGCTCAAC
>Ga0170475_124164908_pt1 | contig 27116 bp, 31 predicted proteins | sample Soicark_Litter_5_FD_111474 | JGI IMG/M metagenome (GOLD analysis project Ga0170475, IMG submission 111474) | Avena fatua rhizosphere microbial communities from Hopland, California, USA. Combined Assembly of 48 SPs
AGTGACGCACGAGTGGTATGTGATTGACGCCACCGACAAGGTGCTCGGACGAGTAGCCAGCGAAGTTGCTCTCCGTTTGCGCGGCAAACACAAGGCCATCTACACGCCTCACGTCGATACCGGTGATTTCATCGTCGTCGTCAACGCCGACAAGATCCGTGTCACCGGCAACAAGGCCACCGACAAGGTGTACTACCGCCACACCGGTTTCCCCGGCGGCATCTTCGGCACCAAGTTCAAGGACATGCAAGCCAAGCACCCCGGCCGCGCGCTGGAAAAGGCCGTCAAGGGCATGCTGCCCAAGGGCCCGCTCGGCTTCGCGATGGTGAAGAAGCTGAAGGTGTATGCAGGTGCCACGCACCCGCACACCGCCCAGCAGCCCAAGGCGCTGGAAATCTAAGGAGCGGTGATGATCGGAAATTGGAACTACGGTACCGGCCGTCGCAAGTCGTCGGTTGCTCGCGTCTTCATCAAGAAGGGCACAGGCCAGATTCTCGTGAACGGCAAGGCCGTCGACGAGTATTTCGGTCGCCAGACCTCCATCATGGTCGTCCGCCAGCCTTTGGTGTTGACGTCCAACGATGCGGCCTTCGACGTGAAGGTGAATGTGCGCGGTGGTGGTGAGTCCGGCCAAGCCGGCGCTGTCCGCCACGGCATCACCCGTGCGCTGATCGACTACGACGCGGGCCTGAAGCCGGCCCTCAAGCACGCCGGGTTCGTGACCCGCGACGCGCGTGAAGTCGAGCGAAAGAAGGTCGGTCTGCACGGCGCTCGCCGCCGCAAGCAGTTCAGCAAACGCTGATCGACTTCGAAACCCGTTGCCGCATTTCGTGCGGCTTGGGTTTCCGCACAAAGGCCGCCTTCGGGCGGCCTTTGTGTTTTTGTTCGCGTTCTACGACGCAGATGGCCAAGTCGCCAGCGACTGAACCGCCGCGCCATACGACGCCCCCAACTGTCGCCGCTCACCAATCTATGCCCTCTCGTTCCAAGACTGTGGGCTCCGGTCAGCCACGGTGAAGCGCGTGAAGGACGACCCTTCCTCGCCGTACGAGAAAGTCCTTTCGGCAGGTCTTGGAAGTCGCAGCAATCGGAGCGGAGACCCTGTTGCTCGCGTCAAAGCTGCGGATTGGCACTTTGTTGACCAAGCTGCCCGCGCTAACGCAGCTCGGCCAGGGCGAGGCGCGCGAGTTTGCGCCTGGTCAGATACATCACTTGGCCGTCTGCGTGGTTCGGTCCCTCTTGTCCGTCCTTGGACACATCCGCAAGATTTGGACACAGTCTTGCGAACAAGCGACTCCTACAATCGCTTGCTTCTTTCACTCCCGCTGTCGCAATGCGCTGGAAGTTGCTCCGTCGCCGTTTGTCGATCAGCGCCCCGCGCATGATCGTCCGCAGCCACCTGGCGTGGCCGCTGCGATGGGTCGTCTTCGCGCTGATGCTCGGCTTCTCGGCCGCCATCGGGTTGTGGGCCTTCGAGTTCGGCAAGAGCATTGCCGGGCTCGACCGCAATGCGAAGGCCGAGCTCTCTGCGCTGCGTGAAGAGGTGGAGCAGCTGCGGGCCGAGCGCGGAGGGGCTCAGTCCATTGCCAACACCGCGGAAAGCTTGTTGCGGACCGAAAAGGTCGCTCAGGACAGGTTGGTCCAGCAGCTCAAGCAAGCCGAGGCCGAGAACCTCAGACTCAAAGCCGATTTGGGTTTCTTCGAGCGCCTGTTGCCGTCCACCGGTGCCGAAGGGCTCAGCGTTCGCGCACTACAGGCCCACGCTCAATCGGCCAGCCAGGTCAAGTTTCAGGCTTTGCTGATGCAGATTGGTAAAAACTTGCCTGAATTCGTGGGGCGCTACGAGATCCAGCTGAGTGGTTCACTCGACGGCAAGCCGTGGGTGTACCCGCAGCCGGGTGGTCCTCGCCTTCTGCAGATCAAACAGTCACTTCGTCTTGAAGGGTTGATCGACCATCCGGAAACGGCCGTGGTAAAAATCCTGCAAATCAGGGTGACCGACAAGCAGGGCACTGTCCGGGCCACCCAGACAGTCAAGCTGTGAACCCTGGGCGTTGTCTGCCCCATCACCGGAGAACGTCATGTTCGCAAAGAAAAAACAATCGCCGATCCGCACGCTGATCGGTGAAGGCACCGTCATCGTCGGTGAATTGCGGTTCACCGAGGGTCTGCGCATTGATGGAGAGGTGCAGGGCGATGTGCTCGCCACCGAGGGCAGTCAGAGCATTCTCGTCACCAGCGAGAAGGCCCGCGTCATCGGCCGCGTGAAGGCAGGCCATGTGATCATCAACGGCAGCGTCGAAGGGCCGGTGCAATCGGATGAACTGCTTGAGCTTCAGCCCAAGGCCAGCATCGTGGGCGATGTGCGCTATCAATCGCTTGAAATCCACCAAGGTGCAACGATCAATGGAGAACTGCAGCCCCTCAAAGCCGAGGACAAGGCCCCATTGATCAAGTTGGCCACGGCACAGGTCGCCAGCATGCCCGCTGCGGCAGTGGGATAATGCAGATCATTCCGTTCGACCGACCGACTTCCCAGGAGACGCCATGAGCGCCGTTGCAGAACACGTTCCGACCCCCGCCGACGACGCGCCCCCGGTGCCGCTGGTCTTCACCGACAGCGCGGCCAGCAAGGTGAAGGAGCTGGTTGACGAGGAAGGCAATCCCGACCTGAAACTGCGCGTGTTCGTGCAGGGTGGCGGCTGCTCGGGCTTTCAATACGGCTTCACGTTCGACGAAATCGTCAACGAAGACGACACCCAGATGAACAAGAATGGTGTCACGCTGCTGATCGACGCGATGAGCCTGCAGTACCTCGCCGGTGCCGAGATTGACTACAAGGATGACTTGCAAGGCGCCCAGTTCGTCATCAAGAACCCGAATGCCACGACCACCTGCGGGTGTGGCTCTAGCTTCTCGGTCTGATCTTTTTCAGTCCTCGCCAGCAGCCGCCCGCGGGCGGCTGTTTTCATTGTGCTTCGCGGTTGCGCGATTTGCCGCGTGATCAGGCTGGATAGCGCGCGCCGAGCACGCGCTGACCCTCGGCCCCTGTCACTGCTGGCAGGTTGCCGGTCAGTTGGTGCGTGTGCGCCCATGCGAGCCAGGCGAAGGCCGCGGCTTCCACCTGCATGGCGGGAAGGCCACGCGTGTCGGTGCTTTGCACGGCGACGCGCGGTAGGCGTTGAGCCAGGCGTTGCATCAGATGGCGGTTCAAGGCGCCGCCGCCGCATACGAGCAGCTTCCTGGCCGTGGGTGCATGTGTGAGCACCGCATTGGCGCACACGATCACTGTGAACTCGCACAGCGTGGCCTGCACGTTGTCGGCACGCAGGGTGGTGTTGGTCTGGCGCAGGCGGTTCGCGAGCCACTCGGCATTGAAGAGGTCTCGCCCGGTGCTCTTGGGCGGCGCCAGTGCGAGAAACGGCTCATCGAGCAGCAAGTCGAGCAGGCGAGGCAACACCTGGCCGCTGGCAGCCCAGTCGCCATTGGCGTCGAAAGGGCGGCCGATGTTCTGTTGACACCAGAGATCCATCAGCACATTGGCGGGGCCGCAGTCGAACCCGCGTGTCTGGCCATCGGCCGCAAGCACGGTGAGGTTGCTGATGCCGCCAAGGTTGAGTACCGCGCCGGCTTCGCCGGGACGGCCGAACAGCGCGCGATGGAAGGCGGGGACGAGCGGGGCGCCTTGCCCGCCGGCGGCGAGGTCCCTGCTGCGGAAATCTGCAATGACTGCGGCGCCCGCCAACTCGGCGAGCAGGGCGGGGCTGTTGATTTGCAGCGTGTAGCCTGGTTGGCCATCGATGCGAGGCTGGTGCCGTACGGTCTGCCCGTGGGCCCCGATGGCGACGATTTGCTCAGGCGTCCAGGAGCCGGTAGCGCGCAGTTCGCCGACGACCTGTGCATAGACGCGCGCCAGGGCGTTGCCCGCGAGCTGGGCGCGGTGGAGTTCATCGGTACCGCCGGGCGTGTTCAAGGCCAACAGCTCGGCGCGAAGAGCTTCAGGAAACGGGTGATGCGAGTGCGCCAGCACCTTCATCGATCCGAGGCCGGACGGGGGTGGGCGACCGCCGGGATCTTCGGCGGCGAAATCCACGAGCACCCCATCCACGCCGTCCATCGACGTGCCCGACATCAGGCCCACAAACAGTTCTGCCATGCGGCAATTGTGCCCTGCCCACGCACCGCTGGCTGTGAGCGGTGGTGTGCAGATGTGGGGGTCAGTCGATCAAGGCGACAGCGTGGTTCTCGGGCGAGGCGGAAGCCTGCTGCAGTTGCTGGCGGAATTCCTTGGCGACCATGGCGAACTTGGCTTGGGACGCCGGCGACAATGTGACGGCTTCCGAGGCCTTGGCGATCAGCAGCGGATCCTGGTGCTCGCCCTTGACCTTCAACTCGAAATGCAGGTGCGGCCCCGTGGCCCAACCTGTGGCACCCACTGCGCCGATCACCAGCCCCTGTTCGACGCGCTGGCCGACATGCACATCGATGCGGCTCAGGTGGCCGTACAGCGTCGTGCGGTCGTTTGCGTGCTGGATCTGGATGACATTGCCGTAACCGTTTTGCCAGCCGGCAAAGGTGACCACACCATCACCGACGTTGCGCACCGCGGTGCCGGTGGGGGCGCCGTAGTCGACTCCGAGGTGTTGACGCCACTGTTGCAGGATCGGGTGAAAGCGCATCGAGAACCCGGAGGTGACACGCGAGAACTCCATCGGGCTGGCCAGGAATGAGCGGCGTTTGCTCTGTCCATCGAAGCCGAAATACCCGCCCTTTTGGGTGCCGTCCTGAAACCAGACGGCCGCGTGGGACTTTCCATCGTTGACGAATTCGGCGGCGAGCAGGCGGCCGGACGACTGGTTCCACGTGACGGGTTCACCGTCGGCCGTCAACGCTTCGTAGACGACACTGAAGGTGTCGCCCTTGCGCAGCTCTCGATGGAAGTCGATGTCGGTGGCGAACATCTCGGCCAGCTGCGTGGCCACCGGATCGGGAATGCGCGATTCATCGGTGGCGGCGAACAGGGAACTGCGGATGGTGCCGCTGCCCAGGCGCACCTGCGTGGACAGCGGCGCGGTTTCCACCATCGCGATGAAACCGTCGTTGAAGCGCGTGACACGCAGACGCGAGAAGTGAGTGCCTGCCTGGTCAGGATTGTCGGCCGGGTAGCGGGCCACCAGTTCCTCGAGCAGGCCCGTTTCGCCGGTGCGGACCGTGAGCATCTTGCCTGCGCGGCCTTCGAGCAGCTTGCGGGCTGTCTTGTCCGTGCGCAGGTAAGCCGCGGCGGCAGCATCGGCGACGTTGAGCCGGCGCAGACGCTGTCGACCGTGTCGGCACTGCGGGTCGTATCGCTGCGGTACAGCTGCAGCGGGAACTTGGCCAAGGCTTCCAGTTGGGCGGAAGTGTCGTCCGAGGTGACCGATTCGGTCACCAGGCGCCGCGGAAGGTCGGAGGCGTCGGGCGCCATCGGCGCGATACCGAACGCGGTGACGCCAAATCCCATCAAGGCCACGACCACCGCGGCGGCCATGCTGCGCGGATGGTTGTGGACGAACTGACGGGTGCGTGAGCCGGTGTGGATAACCGCGCGATCAAGATTTTTCAGCGAGCTCAATTTTGATGCGGGGCACGAAGGCCCATCTGCAAGCGGCAGCCAGGGAGGCTGCACACTCTGGTTTTTATTGCTGCCTGGGGTGTCCACTAGAATTGCGGACGCCCGGCAGAGCCCAATTTGTTGTTGCAGTGGCGAACCATCGGGTGCCGCAGTATAGCGAGCCCGTCAGATCCGCTGTCCCGGATATCCCCTCCATTCGAGCCCCACTTCATGCCCGCGTCAGAAAATTCCGCAACCGAACTCACAGACGCTGCTTCTGCGCGCAAGTTCCCCGTGTCCGACCGGGTGCGCCATGCGCTCGAGGTCACGCGACGGGGTGTTGATGAACTTCTGCCCGAATCCGAATGGGTTACCAAGTTGGCACGTTCCGAAGCAACGGGCGTGCCATTGCGCATCAAGTTGGGGCTCGACCCGACCGCGCCCGACATCCACCTCGGGCACACCGTCGTGCTCAACAAGATGCGCCAGCTGCAGGACTTGGGGCACCAAGTCATCTTCCTGATTGGCGATTTCACATCCACCATCGGCGATCCATCGGGCCGGAACACCACCCGGCCGCCGCTCAGCCGCGAGCAGATCGAGGCGAACGCCACCACGTACCTGAACCAGGCGAACCTCGTGCTGGACCCTGCCCGAACCGAGGTGCGCTACAACGCCGAGTGGTGCGACGCGCTGGGTGCGCGCGGAATCATCCAGCTGGCCTCCCGGTACACGGTGGCGCGAATGATGGAACGCGACGACTTCACGAAACGTTTCAAGGCAGGGACGCCGATCAGCGTGCACGAATTCCTGTACCCGCTGATGCAGGGCTATGACTCGGTGGCGTTGAGAAGCGACCTGGAGCTTGGCGGCACCGATCAGAAGTTCAATTTGCTCGTAGGCCGGGCGCTGCAAAGTGAATACGGACAGGAGCCGCAGTGTGTGCTCACAATGCCGCTTCTGGAAGGTCTCGACGGTGTCGAGAAAATGTCCAAGAGCAAGGGAAACTACATCGGCATCACGGAACCGGCCAACACGATGTTCGCGAAGCTGCTGTCGATCAGCGACGTGATGATGTGGCGCTACTTCACGTTGCTGAGCTTTCTGAGCGAGGCCGAGATCGCCCGACTGAAGGCAGAGGTCGCCGGCGGGCGCAACCCGAAAGAGGCCAAGGTGCTGCTCGCGAAGGAGATCACCGCGCGTTTCCACAGCGCGGCTGCGGCGGAGTTGGCCGAGGCAGACTTCAACCATCGCGCCAGGGGGGGAGTGCCCGACGAGATCCCGGAGGTGACGCTGTCGGGCGCGCCGCTGGGCATTGGCGCTCTGCTGCGCCAGGCCAATCTGGCGGCCTCGTCCAGTGAAGGCATGCGCCTGGTCGACGGCGGGGGCGTGCGCGTGGACGGCGCAGTGGTCAGCGACAAGGGCCTGAAGGTGGATGCCGGCACATACGTCGTCCAGGTGGGCAAGCGCAAGTTTGCCCGCGTGACGCTCACGGCCTGACGATGCTGGCCGTGGTGCAGCGGGTCTCGGAGGCCCGGGTAGAGGTTGCCGGCGCCACGGTGGGTGCCATCGGGTGCGGGCTGCTGGTGTTCGTCTGCGCCGAGCCGGACGATACCGTGGCGCTGGCCGACAAGCTGGTCGCCAAGCTGCTGAAGCTGCGCATCTTTTCCGATGCTGCCGGTAAGATGAACCTGGACTTGGGCGGCGTGAACGGTGGTTTGCTGATCGTGAGCCAGTTCACCCTGGCCGCGGACACCCGCGGCGGCAATCGCCCAAGCTTCACTGGCGCTGCGCCCGCTGAGTTGGGCCGTCGCCTCTACGAGCGGGTGCTCGCCACCGCACGCGCTACGCATCCGGTGGTAGCCACCGGCTCGTTCGGCGCCGACATGCAGGTGGCCCTCGTCAATGACGGGCCGGTGACCATTCCCATCACCTTGCGCGGCTGACCCATGGTTCAGCGTCCTGCGGTGTCGGGCCACACCGCTCCTGTCTGGCTGTCGCCGGCAACCAGCGTGTTTCCCATGCCGAGAAGTTCCCGCGCCCGCTGCAGGTTGAGCAGTTGCGCCTGACTGCGCCGCAAATGGTTGCGTTGCCGTTCGATCTCCCACACCAGGGTGATCAGCTCGCGCGGGGTCTGTGCGATGCGGATGCGGGTCAGGGTCAGCGGTGAAAACAATGCGGCCTCGCCACCCAGTGCGCCGATGAGCAGGCTGCGCACCTGCTGGCGCAGCGAGTGCTCGGAATCGGCTGGCTGGGGGTTGGCGCGATGTGCTACGGCCGCCGGCGAGACGCGGAACGGGACCCATCCCGCGCGCGTCGGCAACAACTGCTTCGGTGCCGACGATGGTGGCCTCACGTGTGCCTGCGGCTCGCCGGCCATCGTCAAATCTGGCACCGGTACGACGTCCGGATTGGCTTCCGTGTCGGGGCCGTCGTCGTGGATGGCGGGAGACGGTTCGGAGATGAGCGCGTCGCCGGGGTCGGGTGTTGGTTCGGGCGGCGTCGGCACTTCGACTTCGACCGTTGTCAGCCGAGGCTGATCCAGCACACCCGGAGCGGTTTCCGGGGCATCCTGTGCGGGTTGGACCGGCATCTCCACCAGACCCAGCCGCACCAGTTCCTCGAAGTGGCCGGTGCTGGCGCCCGCCCGATGTGCCATGCCCAGCACATCGCCAAGCGGGCGGTGGCCGTCGACCAGCAACAGCACGGTGCGATGCCGCTGCCCGAGGCCGCGAGTGCGGTGACGGAGTTCGTCGAGGCCAAGAGGCGTCTTGAACGGAACGGCAGGGGTGGACATCAGCCGGGTGCCACGGAACAACAGGGCTCGATTGTCCGGCGCCCGGCCTGCCGGCACCGCGGGATCAATGGGCGCTTTGCCCGCTTGTTTCATTCTGTCACGTTGGGCGTCGCGGGCCTGCGACGCAGGGCCCGCAGAAACTCGGGCCCACCGCGACCGGTGTCGACGAAAAACAAAAAGGCCACCCAGGTGTCCTTTTGAGGTGGCCTTTTGATGCGTGAACTTCAGTTCAGTCTGCGTACTGGACATTGGCTCGGATCACCGGGCCCCATTTGTTGATTTCGGACTCCACGAACTTCTTGTGTTCGGCGCTGTTGACGCGGGCGTCGTTGACAACCACGGCGGCCATTGCTTCTTCGGACTTCACGAAGTCCGGATCCTTCAGCACCTTCTTCAGAGCGCCGTTGAGCTTCTCGGCCGCCGCCTTCGGCGTGCCCTTCGGTGCGTACAGACCGTGCCAGATCGTCACGTTGAAGCCCTTGAGGCCCACTTCGTCGAGGGTGGGCAGCTTGGCAAGCGCCGGCATGCCCAGGCGCTTGGTGGTGGACACGGCGAAGAACTTGATCTTGCCGCCTTCCATCTGGCTGATCGTGTTGGTGGTCTGGTCACACATCAGATCGACTTGGCCGCCGAGCAGGTCGGTCATTGCCGGACCGGTGCCTTTGTACGGCACGGCCACCATTTCGACCTTCACCGTGCTCTGGTACAGGAGACCGCAAAGGTGCGACGCCGAACCGACGCCGGCATGGGCCAGGTTGATCTTGCCCTTGTTGGCGTGGATCCAGGTGTTCAGTTCACTGTAGTTGTTGGCCGGCAACGTCGCCCGGCCCACGAGGGTCATTGGCACTTCGTTGATGAGTCCGAGGTATTCAAAGTCGTCGAGCGTTTTGTACTGCAGGTTGCGGTACAGGGCGGGCGAGGTTGCCATGCCGATGTGAGTCAGCAGTAGCGTGTAGCCGTCGGCAGGAGCCTTGGCCACCTTCGTGGCACCGAGCGTGCCGCCGGCGCCGCCTGCGTTTTCGATGATGACCGGTTGACCCAGTTGCTTGCGCAAGCCTTCTGCGAAGTCGCGGGCGACCTTGTCGGTGGGGCCGCCTGCAGCGAAGGGCACGACGATCGTGATCGGTTTTTCGGGGTAGTCGGCCAAAGCCGCCGTCGCAGTGAATGCGGCCACTGCAGCCAGCAACAGCTTCTTCATAGGGGGTCCTTCATGTCGATCAGGTGTCGGAAACCACATGCTACGAAAGCGGTCCAGGAACCGCATGCCGGAAACTACGTAGCTCTGGCCGGCTTGTCTATTCTGCATGCCCCGCGTTCTTGCAGGCTTGGCGTCCTCGTCGGCGGCAAGGTCCCGGCTGCCGGCTCAGTCCGAGGCGGCCTGCGTGCTGTAGGGGCCCGCGAGTGCGAGGAGATGCTCGCGCTCGCCATCCTGCAGGTAGGGCATCACCAGGCTGAGTACATGGAAGGCGCCTCGCAGCAGTGCGGCGCCAGCCACCTGCGGTTCCAGCGCGTGGCGGGGATCGCGAACGTATTCATAGTTCAGCCAGTAGGTCAGCACCACCACCATCGCGGTGGACACCGGATCGAGTTCGCCCGGCGCTGCCCGCAGGGCGCCTCCGCGGCCCAAGCCTTCAAGCAGTCCGCGCACGGCATGAGCCTTGTGATCGAGCAGGGCCTGGAACCGGATTTCGAGGTGCCTGTTGTTCGACAGCAGGTCGTTCAGATCGCGGTAAAGGAACCGGTATTGCCACAGCAGTTCGAACAGCATGTGGAAGAAGAGCCACGCATCCTCGACGTTTCGTGCGTCACCTGATGCGTCGAGCAGTGTCTCGAGCGACGCCGCGTAGCGGTCGAAGAGCGCGTTGACCAGTGCTTCCTTGGCAGGAAAGTGGTAGTGCAGGTTGCCCGGACTGATGCTCAGCTCGGCCGAGATGACCGTGGTGGACACGTTCGGTTCGCCGAAGCGGTTGAACAGCGCAAGCGTGGTCTCGAGGATGCGCTCTGCCGTGCGGCGGGGCTTCTTCGGAGGGGAGGGCATGCCGCAATGTAGCGTTTTGCCTTCGACTTCTGCGTCACCTGGATCTCGTCCGAGCGGGCTTGCGGTCGCCATGGGGGCGAGGCGAATCTTTTCCAGCCGAGGCGCTGCAGCCATTGACCTGATCGAGCCACAGCAAGGCATCGACGTACGACATGAACAGGTTCAAATACTCCGGCGACAGCTCACGCATCAGCATGAGTGACCGATGCATGAGGTGATGGGAGTTGAGCGGGCCCGCGTTTTCTGGCACCTTGGCCAATGACTGCGTCAGGCGTCGATCGGCGCTCAACTTGGACCAGGTGCTTCTGAAGTGGCTGAGCGCCTTCAGTTCTTGAGTGGAGGCGAGGCTGGACAACACATCTCTTGCCACGGGGGGGTGCCCGTGAAGCGATGTCTCACGGGCGATGTGGCCGATGAGTTCCGCCAACGTCCCGAGACGTGGTTCCCGATCGGCAGGGTCGCCGGCCGCTTGCGCGGGTGTTGACGACACGGTACCGCTGCCACGGTTGCCGTCCCCGGACCGGGCCCGTTCGAAATCATCGCCATACGCGTCGAGCAGCGCGGCAACCCTGTCGCCAACGATGCGTTGCACGTCGCCGCCGAACCGGGCCGCCCTCCTGGCCAGTGCCTCGATGAAGCGAAACCGGACTGGATCGAAAAGGTGGGCGTCACGATCGCGCCAGGCCTCGATGGATGCATCGAGGCTTGTGGCGCGGATGGACGGCGCCCCCGCCGCAGCTGACCCGGCGTCGCTCATGGGGCTTTCGCGGTCGCATTGGAGGGTCTTGGCGTCGGCGACATCTCCACTCGCCGGTTGCGGGATCGCCCATCGGCATCGGCATTCGAAGCCACCGGTTGCTCGGGGCCGAACGCGGCGGCGAATATGGCCGACGACGGCATGCCTTCCTCGACCAACGCCCGGGTCACCGTCAGCGCGCGCTGTGCGGACAGCTCCAGGTTGTCGGCGAACCGGCGGTTGCCGTCGCGCATCTGCCGGTCATCGGTGAAGCCGCTCACCATCAGGAGCTCGTCACGGGCCCGGAGGTATGCGGCCAGAGGTGCGGCAAGGCTCTTCAACAACTGGCGGCCCTCGGGCTGGAGTTCAGCGGAGTTGAAGGCAAACAACACGCTGCCGCTGATGCCGATGCGGCCGTTGATCAGCGTCACCCGGCCCGCTGCCAGCGGGCCGGCCAGGGCTTTTTCAAGCGTCTCGCGACGCTGTGCCTCCGCCCGCCGCTGCTTGACTTCGGCTTCCAGCTTCGTCGCAAGCTCCAGTTGCATGCCGAGCGCGCACACCAAGATCAGCACGAAGGCCCCCAGCAACCCCGACATCAGATCGCCGAAGGCTGTCCATACCGGCGGCTCCAGGGTGGCGTCTGTGTCTTCCATCGTCACGCCTCGCTGACTTCGGGCGCCTGTTTGCGGGCGAGTTGCTGCAGATCCTCGACGATCTGCTTCTGCGACATGATGCTCAGGTCGATGACTTCCCTCGCTTGGGCCACGTAGTAGGCCAGCTGTTCGTCACTGCGTGCGGTGGACTTGCTGAGCGCGCTTTCCACGCGCTGCAGGTGCGTCACCAGTTTGTCGTTCGACTGGCTGAAGAGTTGAACGGCGAAACCGAATGCTTCGCTCAGGCTCGCCACTTCCACTGCGCTGCTGGTGACCTGTGCTGCGACGGCGGCCATGCCGGTGGTTTCCGCGTCGATTTTTTCAGTGAACCGGGTGCCGGCACGGTCCAGCAAATCCGCCGATGCCGAGACCAGCCCATCGATCGCTGCCCGCTGTTCGGTGGAGGCGTGGTTCACGGCGTCGAGCAGGGTCCCGAGCGTTTCGAGGATGCGACTGCGCTCCTCCAGCATCGCGTTGTCGCGCACCATGCTGTCGGAAAGTCCCTGGCGCAACTCGGCAATCACTTCGGCAGCAGCCCGGGGCGCTTCGGAGGCGGCTTGCACCAGTCGAGCGATCTCGGTGATCGTGTTCCTGGCATGCGCTTCCGCTTGAGCCGTGATGTCCCGGGCGGTCTGCCCCAGCGTCGCGCAGATCTGCTGCTGCTGGCCGAGTGCCTGTTCTCCTGCCTGCTGCCATTCGCGCTGCAGTGTGCCGGCCATCGACTCCAGCGCGTGGGTCCACGCCGCCAGCCGCTGCTGGTCGCGCGACGCCATCTCGGCCTGCAGACCTGCATGGGCCTGGCCCACCGTGCCGACCAACGATGCCGCGTGCCGCTCGAAGGTTGCCGCGGCCGCAGCCAGCGCCTGTTGCGTCTTGCTCGACAAGTTTTCGCTGATGTGATCCTGTTGCTTCAGTGCGTTGCGCCAGTTGTCCGACACGCTCGTCAAGGTGCTTTCCAGGCGGACCGACAAGCCGTCCACGAGCGACCCTGAGCGTTGCTCGAACGTGCTGGCAAACTGATCGAGCGAGTTGCGCAGGTTCGTCGTCACGGCGTCGCTCGTGCGCTGATGCTCTCCGAGCGCGGTCTTCCAGATGTCCGCCACGGTGGCCGTGGAGGTTTCGAGGCGGGCCGACAACCCGTCCAATTGTCGCTGCACGCTTTGCGAAACGGTGTCGTGCAGGGACGCCGTTTCGCGGGCAATACCGGCCATCGTGGCTTCAACGACCGGTTGAATCGTCGCGCTGGCCATGCGGGCACTTTCGGTCATGCTTGCCTTCAACGATCGATCGACCGAGGCAGCCAGATCCGAGTACACGGCCTCCGCTTTGCCGTGAAAGCTTTCCTGGCCGGCGCTCAGCCGTTCATTCAGCGCTTGGCTCTGCCGCTCCATCGCGGTCATCATGGCCTGCAGTCGATCGACCAGCTCAGGCATTGCTTCGGCCTGGCGCTGCAGCAACTTGAACGATTCTTCGCGCTGATGGGCCAAGGAGAACACGCGCAAGCTGGTCGCGATCTTCGTGTCGAGCATCTGCGCCGCCTGCTGCCGCTCTCGCCGGCACAGGGCCGACATGAGACCCAGCATGGCGGACGCCGCGACGCCGGCAACAGAGGTACCGAAGGCCAGCCCCAGCCCCTTCACTGGCGTGGAGAGCGAGGCGCGGATGGCTTGCACATCCGTCGCGCTTTCGAGTGCGGCTCCGGTGCCGTTCAAGGTGCCCACCATGCCCAGAAACGTGCCGAGCATTCCCAGGAGCACCAGGAAGCCTGTCAGATAGGGCGCCATGGACGGGCCGGGCAGGCCGACTCGCTCGCCCTCGACGCGCAGGCGCACGGCGTTCTGCAATGAGGGGTGCAACTGGCTCAGCCAGGGGGCCAGGCTCGGCAAGGCATCGGGCATGCCGGACAAGGCGCGTGCCAGGGTAGATGTCGCTTGCTGGAAGCGATGCAGCTCCAGTGCGCCCATCAGGTAGAACACGCCGACCAGCGCCGTCATGGCCAAGGCCAGCGGATTCGAGCCGACATAACCGGCGCCCACCCAGCACAAGGCCATCAGGCCGGCGGGGAAGGATGCGTGATAGAGAAATCTATTCATGTTGGCGTGGTTCACTCGCGCGAAGTGCTTCGAGCAGCCCTTCGACCGGTTGCAATCGAAGGTTCAGTTCGGCGAGCAGTACGGCTTGCATGTCTTTGCAGAACACGTCCAGCCATCCCCCTCGCAGGAACGACCTGTCGGGTTCATCTTGCTCTTGCGTGTCCGGCGGTGTTTCCTCGTGGGACCTGCGCAAGCGTTCGTAGTGCTGCCCAAGCAACACGGGCAGGGTTGACAGCAGGGTGCGCTCGCGTGCACCGAGGACCTGGTCCATGACGGCATCCATCGCGGCAAGCCGTGCCATGTGCGGCGATGCGCTTGCGGCGGCCGCCCTCACACGACTGCGCAAGGCGCCAATGCCCGCTTCCATCGCCTGTTGCCTGGCGATGTAGCGTCGACGCAATGGCGAAAAGTCGGCGCCCGCGGCCATCTGCGGCTGGCCGGCAGGTGCAGGCTGGTTCACGTGTGCGCTGGCATCCTTGAAAGGATCCTCCTCAGCGATGGCGTTCGCCAAGGCGCTCCTGACGCGGGTGAACTCCTGTTCTTCGGCATGCGCGGAAACGCCCGACCGACGATCTGGTTTTTCCGTTCGAGTCGCATCCAACGCTGTCGACAGCGAGATGGCGCCCGTCCAATCGAGCCAATGGCCCAGCCTCTCTGCGACGGCTTGTTTCGATTCGGCGACGTCAGTGTCGACCAGTTGAGCAAGCAGCCGAATGAGCGCCGAACCGGTGAAACGTGTGCCTTGTGAACCTCGCACCATACCGCCCGCCAGTAGAGGTCAAGATGGAAAAAAGGGCGCAGTTTACTACTGGGGCTCACCGAAGGGCCCTCCGACAGGAATCCAATTTACTGCCTACAATCCCGCGCGCCATGACCGCCATCTCCTTCCAAGACGTCAGCAAGACCTACCAAGCCGCCGGCCGCCGCGTGCGCGCGCTCGACGGGGTTTCGTTCGACATCGAGCCGGGCGAGTTCTTCGGCCTGCTGGGGCCCAACGGCGCCGGCAAGACCACGTTGATCAGCATCCTCGCCGGGCTGTCGGCCGCCTCGGGTGGGCGTGTGCTCGTCAACGGGCATGATGTGGTCACTGACTATGCGGCGGCACGCCGCAGCGTAGGCATTGTTCCGCAGGAGCTGGTGTTCGATCCCTTCTTCAGCGTGCGCGAAACGTTGAAGATCCAGAGCGGTTACTTCGGCGTGCGCAACAACGACGCATGGATCGATGAGCTGTTGGCCGGCCTCGGTTTGGCCGACAAGGCCCATGCGAACATGCGGCAGCTCTCGGGCGGCATGAAACGCCGCGTGCTGGTGGCTCAAGCGCTGGTGCACCGCCCGCCCGTGATCGTGCTCGACGAGCCCACCGCCGGCGTGGACGTCGAGTTGCGGCAGACGCTGTGGCAGTTCGTCGCCCGCTTGAACAAGGACGGCCACACGGTGCTGCTGACCACCCACTACCTCGAGGAAGCTGAAGCGCTGTGCGGCCGCATTGCGATGCTCAAGCAAGGCCGCATCGTGGCGCTTGACCGCACGACCGCGCTGCTCGCCGGCACGGCCAGCACGATGCTGCGCTTCAAGCTCGATGCACCGCTGCCGCCGGCGCTCTCTGCCCGGGCGCGGGTCACCGGCCGCATCGTGCAGTTGAAGGCCCACGATGCCGCCGAGGTGGAGCAGGTGCTGGCCGCATTGCGCGGCGCAGGCCTCCAGCCGGAAGACCTCGAGATCGGCCGCGCCGACCTGGAGGATGTCTTCCTCGAGATCATGCAATCCGAAACGGGGGCTGCCCGATGAGCGCGCACGGCGTGTTTGCAGGCACCCGCACGCTGCTGCACAAGGAGATGTTGCGGTTCTGGAAGGTGAGTTTCCAGACGGTTGCCGCACCGGTGCTGACTGCAGTGCTGTATCTGCTGATCTTCGGCCATGTGCTGGAAGACCATGTGAAGGTCTACGACGACGTCGGCTACACCAGTTTCCTGATTCCCGGCCTCGTGATGATGGGCGTGCTGCAAAACGCGTTTGCCAACAGCAGCAGCTCGCTGATCCAGAGCAAGATCAGTGGCAACCTCGTGTTCCTGCTGGTGTCGCCGCTCTCTCACTGGGCCTGGTTTGTCGCCTATGTGGGCGCCTCGGTCGTGCGCGGCGTGGTGGTGGGTGCCGGTGTGCTGGTCGTCACGATCTGGTTTGCGCCGCTGCCTTTGGCGGAGCCGGCATGGGTGTTCATCTTCGCGGTGGTGGGCGCTGCCATGATGGGAGCGCTGGGTCTGCTGGCCGGGTTGTGGGCCGAGAAGTTTGAGCAGATCGCCGCCTTTCAAAACTTCATCATCATGCCGATGACGTTCCTGTCGGGCGTCTTCTACTCGGTGAAGTCGCTGCCGACGTTCTGGCAGGGCGCCAGCCACCTGAACCCCTTCTTCTACATGATCGACGGCTTTCGCCGCGGCTTCTTCGGTGCAAGCGACGTTTCCCCGTGGACGAGCCTCGCCGTCGCCGGCGGCAGCCTGTTTGCGGTGTGCGCCTTGTGCCTGCACCTGCTGCGCACCGGCTACAAGATCCGGCACTGACATGGGGCTCCGGCATCGGCGATAATGCCGCCCATGGCCGATCCCACTCCCGCCGAAGTCGAGCGCTACATTGCGCAAGGGCTGCACTGCGAGCACCTGCAAGTCGAGGGCGATGGCCGCCATTTTTTTGCCACCATCGTGTCGGCGGAGTTCGACGGCGCGACCCGCGTGGCGCGCCATCAGCGGGTCTACCGGGCGCTGGGCGATAGAATGCGCGAGCAAATCCACGCCTTGTCCATGAAGACGCTCACCCCTGCCGAATGGGCCTCGTCCGCCCCGTCGGCGTCCAACCACCACCATTAAAAGCGGCCGCAGGGGCACTGCGGCCGGCAGGCCTGCACCTTCGCGGGCTTGGTGGTCGTGTGATCCTGGGGCACCGAACCCTCATGGACAAACTCCTTATCCGCGGCGGCCGCTCCTTGCACGGCGAAGTCGTGATCTCCGGGGCCAAGAACGCGGCGCTGCCTGAATTGTGTGCCGCGCTGCTCACGGCCGACACGGTCACGCTGCAAAACGTGCCCCAGCTTCAAGATGTGGGCACCACGTTGAAGCTCTTGCGCAACATGGGGGTTACCGCCCAGCGAGATGGCGCGAGCCCCGACGTGGTGACGCTGAAGGCCGAGCCCGTCACCGCGGCCGAGGCGCCGTACGAGCTCGTCAAGACCATGCGCGCATCCATCCTGGTGCTGGGCCCGCTGCTTGCGCGATTCGGGCAGGCGCGGGTGTCGCTGCCGGGTGGCTGCGCCATCGGTTCCCGCCCGGTCGACCAGCACATCAAGGGCCTGCAAGCCATGGGCGCCGAGATCGTCGTCGAGCACGGCTACATCGTTGCGAAGGCCAAGCGCCTCAAAGGTGCGCGCATCACCACGGACATGGTCACCGTCACCGGCACCGAGAACCTGCTGATGGCAGCCACCCTTGCCGAAGGCGAAACGGTGCTGGAAAACGCCGCGGAGGAGCCCGAGATTCCCGATCTCGCCGAAATGCTCATCTCGATGGGCGCGAAGATCGAAGGCCACGGCACGCGTCGCATCCGGATCCAGGGAGTCGAACGCCTGCACGGCACAACGCACCGCATCGTGCCCGATCGCATCGAGGCCGGGACGTTCCTGTGCGCCGTGGCGGCAACCGGCGGCGAGGTCTTCCTGAAGCATGCGCGCGCAGAGCACCTGGGCGCGGTGATCGACAAGCTGCGCGAAGCCGGTGTCACCGTGGAGCCGGTGGATGGTGGCATCCGCGTGAAGAACAACAAGCGCCCGCGCGCTGTGAGCTTCACAACGAGCGAGTACCCTGCGTTTCCCACCGACATGCAGGCGCAGTTCATGGCACTCAACTGCATTTCCGAGGGCGCGTCGGTCGTGTCCGAGACGATCTTCGAGAACCGCTTCATGCACGTCAATGAACTGGTGCGCCTGGGCGCGCAGATCGATGTGCACGGCCACACGGCCACCATCCGGGGCGTGCCGCAGCTGTCGGGCGCCACCGTGATGGCCACCGACCTGCGCGCATCGGCCAGCCTCATCGCGGGCCTCGTGGCCGATGGCGAAACGGTGGTGGATCGCATTTACCACCTGGACCGCGGCTATGACCGCATGGAAGCCAAGCTGCGCGGGCTCGGCGCCGAAATCGAACGGACCCACTGAGATGATCACCCTCGCGCTGTCCAAGGGACGCATCTTCGATGAGACCTTGCCGCTGCTGAAGGCCGCCGGCATCGAGGTGACCGAAGACCCCGAGAAATCACGCAAGTTGATCCTGCCCACGACCTGTCCCGATGTGCGGGTGGTGCTGGTGCGGGCCACCGACGTGCCCACATACGTTCAGTACGGCGGCGCCGACATCGGCGTGGCAGGCAAGGACATCCTGCTCGAACACGGCGGCCAGGGCCTGTACCAGCCGCTCGACCTGAACATCGCCAAATGCCGCCTGAGCGTGGCCGTGCGGGACGACTTCGACTACGCGGCGGCCGTGAAGCAGGGGTCGCGCATTGCCGTGGCCACGAAGTACACGTTCTGCGCCCGCGAACACTTTGCGAACAAGGGCGTTCACGTCGACCTGATCAAGCTCTACGGTTCGATGGAACTTGCGCCGCTGACGGGCCTGGCCGACGCCATCGTGGACCTGGTGTCCACCGGCAGCACGCTGCGGGCCAACCACCTGGTCGAGGTCGAGGAGATCATGCAAATCTCATCGCGCCTGGTCGTGAACCAGGCCGCGTTGAAAACGAAGCGCGAACCGCTTCGCGAACTCATCGACGCCTTCGCGTCAGCCATCGGGTAACACCATGACCGTCCAGATCCGCCAGCTCGCCACGCACGCCGCCGAATTCGACGCCGAGTTCCAGCGCGTGCTCCATTGGTCCGAGGAGACGGACCATGCGATCGAGCAGCGGGTCACCGACATCCTGGCCGACGTGCGGAAGCGCGGCGATTCGGCGGTGCTCGAGTACACCAACCGGTTCGATGGCCTGTCTGCGCAGTCGGTTGCCGACCTCGAAATTCCGCAAGGCGACCTGCAGAAAGCCCTTGGCAGCCTGCCGCCCGCCCACCGCAATGCACTCGAAGCCGCGGCCCAACGCGTGCGGGACTATCACCAGCGCCAGCTGGAGGTCAGCGGCCGCTCGTGGACCTACCGCGACGCCGACGGCACGCTGCTCGGCCAGAAGGTCACTCCGCTTGACCGAGTGGGCATCTATGTGCCCGGCGGGAAGGCGCAGTACCCGTCCAGCGTGCTGATGAACGCGCTGCCGGCCAAGGTGGCTGGTGTCGATGAGATCGTCATGGTGGTGCCCACGCCGGGCGGCGAACGAAACGCCATGGTATTGGCCGCAGCCGCCGTGGCCGGCGTGGACCGTGTCTTCACGATCGGCGGTGCGCAGGCCGTGGGGGCGTTGGCCTATGGCACGGCCACCGTGCCGTCTGTCGACAAGATCACCGGGCCGGGCAACGCCTACGTGGCCAGCGCCAAGCGCCGGGTGTTCGGCAAAGTTGGAATCGACATGATCGCCGGCCCGAGCGAGATCCTCGTGCTGGCCGACGGCAGCACGCCACCCGACTGGGTCGCGATGGACCTCTTCAGCCAAGCCGAGCACGACGAGCTTGCACAAAGCATCCTGCTGTGCCCTGACGCCAGTTACATCGCGCAGGTGCTCGAAGCCATCGAGCGCCTGCTGCCCGGGATGCCGCGGCGCGACGTGATCCGCGCCTCTCTCGAAGGCCGCGGCGCGCTGATTCACACCCGCAGCATGGAAGAAGCATGCGACATCAGCAATCGCGTCGCGCCGGAGCATCTGGAGGTCAGTTCCAATGACCCGCACCGCTGGGAGCCGTTGCTTCGCCACGCCGGTGCCATCTTCCTCGGCGCGTTCACCAGCGAGAGCCTGGGCGACTACTGTGCCGGCCCGAACCACGTTCTGCCCACATCCGGCACGGCGCGTTTCTCGTCGCCGCTCGGCGTGTACGACTTCCAGAAGCGCAGCAGCCTGATCGAAGTGAGTGAAGCGGGGGCGCGGAAACTCGGCCCCATCGCCGCCGAACTGGCCTATAGCGAAGGATTGCAGGCCCACGCCCGCGCGGCCGAGATGCGCTTGAAGGACACAGCCGAATGAACGACCTCGACGCCCGCATCGCGCGGTGCATCCGCCAGGACGTGCAGTCGATGCACGGTTATGCCGTGCAGCCGAGCGCCGGCATGGTCAAGCTCGACGCGATGGAAAATCCGTTCCGTCTGCCCGAGCCGCTGCGCGCCGAACTTGGCCGGCGCCTCGCCGAGGTCGCGATGAACCGCTACCCTGCCGGTCGCATCGACGATCTGCGCGCCGCGCTCGGGCGCTACGTGAACCTGCCCGAAGGCTTCGACCTCGTGCTGGGCAACGGCTCGGACGAAATCATCACGATGCTGAGCATGGCCTGCGACGTGACGGGCGCCAAGGTGCTGGCGCCGGTGCCCGCTTTCGTCATGTACGACGTGTCCGCCCGCCTGCAAGGGCTCACTTTCGTGGGCGTGCCGCTCACGGCCGACTTCGAACTCGACGAAGCCGCGATGCTTGCCGCGATCGCCGAACACCAGCCCGCCATCGTCTACCTGGCATACCCGAACAACCCCACCGCAAACCTGTTCGACGACGACACGATGGAGCGCATCGTCGCGGCGGCCCCCGGCCTCGTCGTGATCGACGAGGCCTACCAGCCGTTCGCCTCGCGCGATTGGTTGCAACGGGCGACGCGCCATCCGCACGTGCTCGTGATGCGCACGCTCAGCAAGTTTGGCCTGGCCGGGGTCCGCATCGGCTACATGGTCGGTCCCAAGGCGCTGATCGCCGAAATCGACAAGGTGCGCCCGCCGTACAACGTGAGCGTGCTGAACGCCGAAGCGGCGCTGTTCGCTCTCGAACATGCCGAAGAGTTCGCCCGGCAGGCAGCCGTGTTGCGCAGCGAGCGCTCGCGCCTGGTCGAGGCGCTGAGCCGCATGCCGGGTGTCACGCCCTACCCGAGCGAGGCGAACATGGTGCTCGCCCGCGTGCCTGATGCTGCTGCGCTGTTCAACGCGCTCAAGGCGCGGAGCGTGTTGGTGAAAAATGTTTCCGGCCTGCACCCGCTGCTGGCCAACTGCCTGCGTCTGACGGTGGGCACGCCGGAAGAGAACGCCCTGATGATCGAAGCCCTCGAAGCGAGTTTGAAATGACCACCGAACGCACCGCCGACGTCACGCGCAACACGGCCGAAACCCAGATCCGCGTCCAGATCAACCTCGACGGCACCGGCACATCGAAGCTTTCGACCGGCATCGGTTTTTTCGATCACATGCTCGACCAGATCGCCCGCCATGGGCTGATGGACCTCGACATCGACTGCAAGGGCGACCTGCACATCGACGGCCACCACACGGTGGAGGACGTGGGCATCACGCTTGGCCAGGCGGTCGCGAAGGCCGTGGGCGACAAGAAAGGCCTGCGCCGCTATGGCCATGCCTACGTGCCGCTCGACGAGGCCCTGTCGCGCGTCGTGATTGATTTTTCAGGCCGCCCGGGTCTGCACATGCGCGTGCCGTTCAAGAGCGGCATGGTGGGTGCGTTCGACACGCAACTCGCGTTCGAGTTCTTCCAGGGTTTCGCGAACCACGCGCTGGCAACGCTGCACATCGACAACCTGCACGGCGAGAATGCCCATCACCAGTGCGAGACGGTCTTCAAGGCGTTTGCTCGCGCCATCCGCATGGCGCTTGAGATCGACCCGCGCATGGGTGACATCATCCCGTCCACAAAGGGCTCGCTGTGAGCCGCACCGTCGCCGTCATCGACTATGGCATGGGCAACCTGCACTCCGTGTCGCAGGCGGTCAAGCACGTGGCCGAAGGCACTGGCTTGGACGTGATCGTGACGTCCCGGCCCGATGAGGTGTATGCCGCCGAGCGCATCGTGCTGCCAGGACAGGGCGCTATGCCCGATTGCATGCGCGAACTGCGCGAGTCCGGCCTGCAAGACGCGGTGTTGCACGCGGCGGCCAACAAGCCGCTGATGGGCGTTTGCGTCGGCATGCAGATGCTGTTGTCAAGAAGCGACGAAGGGCCCACCGCGGGCCTCGATCTGTTTCCCGGCGAAGTGGTGCGCTTCCAGCTTGAAGGCCAGCACCAACCCGACGGCAGCCGCTTCAAGGTGCCGCAGATGGGATGGAACCGTGTCATCCAGGCACGCCCGCATCCGATTTGGGGTGAGGTGCCCGACGGCGCCTACTTCTATTTTGTGCACAGCTTTCACGCCAAGCCTGTCAATGCGGTGCACAGTGTGGGAGAAACGGAGTACGGCATCCGCTTTACCTGCGCGCTGGCCCGCGATAATATTTTCGCGACCCAGTTCCACCCAGAGAAAAGTGCCGTACACGGGCTCGCCCTGTACCGGAACTTCCTCCATTGGAACCCTTGACCGCCTCGAAGGCGCCTTTTCCCCTCACCACCTCTGACCTCGGCCATGCTGCTGATCCCCGCGATTGACCTGAAAGACGGCCACTGTGTCGCCTCAAACAAGGCGACATGAACGCTTCCACGACCTTCGGCGAAGATCCGGCGCAGATGGCACGGCGCTGGGTCGATGCTGGCGCACGTCGGCTGCACCTCGTGGACCTCAACGGCGCCTTCGCGGGCAAGCCCGTGAACGAAGCGGCCATCAAGGCCATCCTTGCCGAGGTGGGCGACGAGATCCCGGTGCAGCTCGGTGGCGGCATACGCGACCTCGACACCATCGAGCGCTACCTTGACGACGGTCTGAGCTTCATCATCATCGGCACCGCCGCGGTCAAGAACCCGGGTTTCCTGCGCGATGCCTGCAGCGCGTTCGGTGGCCACATCATCGTGGGCCTCGACGCGAAGGATGGCAAGGTCGCCACCGACGGCTGGAGCAAGCTCACCGGCCACGAAGTCATCGACCTGGCCAAGAAGTTCGAGGACTACGGTGTCGAGGGCGTCATTTACACCGACATCGGCCTTGACGGCATGTTGTCCGGCATCAACGTCGACGCCACGGTGAAGCTGGCGCAGGCCCTCACCATCCCAGTGATCGCGTCCGGCGGTCTGTCCGACTTGACCGACATCGACAAGCTTTGCGCCGTCGAGGACGAGGGTGTCGAAGGCGTGATCTGCGGCCGCGCCATCTACAGCGGCGACCTCGATTTCGAACAGGCCCAGCGTCGCGCCGACGAACTCAACGGTGCCTGATCCCCGGTGCGGTGTTTTCGCCTTGCAGCACGGGTACTGATGGATCTGCCTGGCGTGGAACGCTTCACTGGCCCTTTCGACTGCGTGGTTCGTTGTGGCGGCCGCGTCCACCTTCTTCTGCCATGCTTGCCAAACGCATCATTCCCTGCCTCGACGTGACCGGCGGTCGCGTCGTCAAAGGCGTCAATTTCGTCGAGCTGCGCGACGCGGGTGATCCCGTCGAAATCGCAGCCCGTTACAACGACCAGGGTGCCGATGAACTCACGTTCCTCGACATCACGGCCACCAGCGACGGTCGCGACCTCATCCTTCCCATCATCGAAGCGGTGGCGTCGCAAGTGTTCATCCCGCTGACGGTGGGTGGCGGGGTGCGCACGGTGGAAGATGTTCGCCGGCTTCTCAATGCCGGTGCCGACAAGGTCAGCTTCAATTCGGCGGCGGTGGCCGACCCGCAGGTGATCCGGGATGCATCCGCCAAGTACGGTGCCCAATGCATCGTGGTCGCCATCGACGCGAAGGGCCGGGCGGACGGTTCCGGCTGGGAGGTCTACACGCATGGCGGTCGCAAGAACACCGGGCTCGACGCGGTCCAATGGGCGCGGCGCATGGCCGAATACGGTGCCGGCGAGATCCTGCTGACCAGCATGGACCGCGACGGTACCAAGATCGGCTTCAACCTGCCGCTCACGCGAGCCGTCAGCGATGCGGTGAGCGTGCCGGTCATCGCCTCGGGCGGCGTCGGTACGCTGGAGCACTTGGTCGAGGGCATCCAGGAGGGCCATGCCGATGCAGTGCTCGCCGCCAGCATCTTCCACTACGGCGAACACACCGTCGGCGAAGCCAAGGCGCTGATGGCCAGCCGCGAATCCCGGTGCGCTCATGACCGCCCTGGCACGTGGGGGGCAGCGGCACGAGTTGCGCATCATCGGTGGCCAATGGAAACGCAGCAAACTGCCTGTCGCAGACGTGCCTGGCTTGCGGCCCACGCCTGATCGTGTCCGCGAAACCCTCTTCAACTGGCTCGGCCGAGACCTGGACGGTTGGCGTTGCCTCGACGCATTTGCAGGGGCAGGGGGGCTGGGGTTCGAAGCGGCCTCACGCGGCGCCGCCGAAGTGACGCTGATCGAGCGAGACAACAAGCTGGTACGCAACCTGCTCGAGGTGCACACACGGCTGAAGGCCGGCAGTGCTGTCCGAGTGGTGGCGGGCGACGCGATGGCGTGGATGGCCCGTCAGGCGCCGGCAAGCTTCGAACTGGTGTTCATTGACCCGCCGTTTGGCGCTGACGCGTTCGTCACTGCCGTGCAGGCGGCCACTCGCATTGTCGTGCCCGGCGGGCTGGTCTATCTCGAGGCAGACCGCGAATTTGTCGGCACCGACTTTCCGGAAGAGCCTCTCTCGCGTCACCGGCATGGCCGTGCCGGCGCAGTTCATTTCCATTTGTTTCAACGGCCCGAGCCCGGCTACACTGCGCCCGCACCGCCCTCGCCCTGAAGGAGCCCGCTTGACTTCCGTCACCCGCTTGACCGCCGTTTATCCCGGCACGTTCGACCCGATGACCCTCGGGCATGAGGACCTCATGCGCCGCGCCGGCCGCCTCTTCGAACGACTGATCCTGGCGGTGGCCGCCGGCCACCACAAGCGCACGATGTTCACGCTGGCCGAGCGGCTCGAAATTGCCCAGGAACTCGCGGTGAAGCACCCGAATGTCGAAGTCATCACCTTCGACGGCCTGCTCAGCGATTTCGTGTTGGAACATGGTGGGAAGGTCGTCGTGCGCGGCTTGCGCGCCGTCAGCGACTTCGAATACGAGTTCCAGATGGCCGGCATGAACCGCCACCTGATGCCCAACGTCGAGACGGTGTTTCTGACACCGAGCGACCAGTACCAGTTCGTCTCCGGCACGTTCGTGCGCGAAATTGCCAATCTCGGGGGTGATGTCTCCAAATTTGTGTCACCCTCGGTCCTCAGCCGGCTTCACCAGCGCGTGAAGGCGGAGAAGAAGGCGTGAGGCTGGCGCTGGCGCCGCACTGTGGAGCGTGATCCCCGATGGCATTGACGATCACCGACGAGTGCATCAACTGCGATGTGTGCGAGCCCGAGTGCCCTAACCAGGCCATCTCGATGGGCGAAAGCATCTATGAGATCAATCCGTCCAAGTGCACCGAATGCGTGGGCCATTTCGATGAGCCCCAATGCGTCCAGGTGTGCCCGGTGAGCTGCATCCCGATTCACCCGGACCACATCGAGTCGAAAGAGTCGCTGTGGGGCAAGTACCGGCGATTGCAAGGGTTGCCGGCCGAGCCGGATGCGGGCAGCGGGTCTTGATCGAACCGATCGAAGCCGACACACCACTTTCCTTGCTGTTTTGCACGGGCCGGTTCGCTTGCCAAGTCGCCGCTCGACCGCCATCTCAAGTTTCGCTTTGACGAGTACCGCTCTTCGCATCCCCCGACGGCATGGCGGCTCAACCCAATGGCAGGCGGCGTATCGGGCAGCCGCGCGGGTTTTCGGAAGCCCGAGTCGCGCGCTTGGGGCCCTTTGGGCACGGCGCCTTGGCCGCGCGAAGGACGCGCGGCTTGCGGTCCGCCTGCGACGGGGCCGGTTCGTCGGGCCGGGTGCCACCTCCGTGAATGGCGGAGGCTTTCTTGCGAAGCGCTTCATTGCGCTGCCGTTCCTTTGCCAATTGCCCGCCTGTGTCGGCGGCGCGTTGCGCCACGTCGGCCGCCTCAGCCCATTGATCGGCATCGCGCGGATCGGCCACATCGACCGTTCGGCCTTTCGCACCAGGGCAGGGCCGGTCTGAGTAGGCCGTGCTTGCACCGCGCGCCCCACACCGATATACCGCCTGCGCTGTGAGCAGCGGCGGCATCAGCAGACACAAGGCGAGCGCGCAGAGGCGTTTGGCCTGCATTGCCGTCAGACCTCGGGCTTGGGGGCCTCCGGTCTCGGGGGCTTGGGGCGGGGCGGCTTGGCATTGATTTTCATCAAGGCCCGCTCCATGTCGGCTGCCAGCAGAAGGTCCAGGGCATGGAGCGTGCGCTGGATGGTGTCTTGGATGGCATCGCGTGCCTCGGGCTTGGGTTTGCGCAGCACGTAGTCCACCACCTCGGCCTTCACGCCGGGATGCCCGATGCCGATGCGCAGGCGCCAGTAGTCGGGGGTGCCGAGTTGCGCGTGGATGTCGCGCAAGCCGTTGTGACCGGCATGCCCGCCGCCGAACTTGATCTTGGCCTGGCCGGGGAGCAGGTCGAGTTCATCGTGCGCGACGAGCACCTCGTTCGGGGCGATTTTGAAGAAGCGGGCCAGCGAAGCAACGGACTTGCCGGACAGGTTCATGTACGTCTGTGGCTCAAGAAGCCACAACGGCCCTTCTTGGCGATTCACGCGCGCGACGAGGCCGAAGTAGCTGCGCTCGGGCACCAGATTGGCCTTGAGTTCGTGGGCCACGGCATCCACCCACCAAAAGCCGGCGTTGTGGTTGGTGCCTTCATATTCCGCCCCGGGGTTGCCGAGGCCTACCAGCAATCGAATCATGTGCCCATTATCCTTGGGGGAGAACGCGCTTGCCCTCAGCCAAGCGCCCGAAACTCCAGGCGTAAAAAAGCCCCGCTTGGGGCGGGGCTTGTCAGATGCCCGAGGGCTCTTCTTGTTTCTTGGTTCTTATTTCTTGTTTTGTTTTTCTGACTTCTTGCCCTTGGCCGCCGGTGCAGTCGGTGCAGTGACCACCGGAGCGATCTCGGCTTCCTCGACCGGCAACGACGTGGAGACGATCACCGGGTTCGGCTTGCCTTGCGTCATGACTTTGATGCCTGCGGGAAGGTTCAGGTCGCTGACGTGAAGGGCCTGGCCCTTGGTCAGGTCGCCGAGTTCAACGGTCAGGAACTCAGGCAGGGCCTGGGCAAGGCACGAAATTCGCAGTTCGGTGACAACGTGGTTGACC
>Ga0170475_115185734_pt1 | contig 27009 bp, 18 predicted proteins | sample Soicark_Litter_5_FD_111474 | JGI IMG/M metagenome (GOLD analysis project Ga0170475, IMG submission 111474) | Avena fatua rhizosphere microbial communities from Hopland, California, USA. Combined Assembly of 48 SPs
TGGAAAGTACGGATCGCGACCGTAGGCCAATACCATTGGCCCATCCGGCGCCACGACGTGGGTATAATTCTGCGGCTCGCGCGACCGTTGTTCTTCGGTTCCGCGTACGTAATACTCCGGATGATCCTGAACCCAAGAATGATCAGGCGCCGTATGATTAGGAACGAAATCGAGTAGCAGGCGCATTCCGCGATCCCTCAGACGTTGGCGGAGGCGAGCGAGAGCAGAATTCCCTCCAAAGTCGGAATGAACAGTATACGACCGAATTGCGAAGCAGGAACCGCAGACATCAATGTCTGAGAAGTCAGGTAGCAGCTCCTGAAACTCTCGACGCCACTCCTGGTTGTCCAGAGAGACCTTTCTGCCCGCGGCCCCAGTGTCAGACTCCGAGAAACCACACCCAGTCGAAGCCATCCCGGGCCAGTTCGTCCAACTCCCGATCAGGGATGTCGTCCAGCGTGGCCGACCGTTTCAGTGTGAGGGAAAGGTCGGTCAACATGACTCGGGTGTTGATCTGATACAAGGATGGGTTCACCGTGATCTCTTCGAAACGATGAAGGTTCTTTCTTTGTGATTCGGAAGATTGCCAGGCCGGGCAAAAGCGATCGAAAAGAAAAAGGATCTCACCCTGATGAACAGAATCTTCCCGCTGCGGTGAACCATTTGGATCGAGGTGTGAGTAGAGAACTGCCCATCATCTATCTAGCCAGGCACGGTGAGACTACCTGGAGCCTTTCAGGGCAGCATACGGGATTAACCGATCTTCCTCTAACGAAGGCCGGCGAGGCAACTGCAAGGCGTTTAGCCGAGCGCTTGTCCGGGCAGACCTTCGCCAAGGTATTTGCGAGCCCACTTTGGCGAGCGATGCGGACCTGTGAACTCGCTGGATTCGGGAAGGTGGCCGAGGTCGACCGCGACCTGGTCGAGTGGGACTATGGCCAATTTGAAGGCCTGACAGGAGAACAGATTCGCTTGCAAGATCCAGACTGGCAGCTGTTCCGGGATGGCTGTCCGGGAGGCGAATCGCCGCAGGAAGCGGCCGCGAGGGCAGATCGCGTCATTGCTCGCGTAGGTGCGGTGCAGGGTGACGTGCTGCTGTTTTCCAGCGGACACTTCATCCGGATACTGGCGACCCGATGGATCGGTGTTGAACCGACGATAACCGCGAGGTCTTTCATGCTCAGCACAGCGAGCTTAAGCGCATTGGGCTACGAACGCGATCTCTCTCGGCCCGTTATCACACTGTGGAACGATACGCACCATGTCGCGCCGGCACGCAGCGCAACGGAAGGAATGAGTGCCACCGCCGTGTGAACCTCCGCGAAAAAAAAGATCCCGCCATAGAAGTCGAACATCCTCCCGACATCCCCGCCTCGGCAGGCGCGGAAGGAATCTAGGTACGCAGATTTCCATTCTCCGAGAGGAACAGAAATGGGCACGAAAGCAGTTACACCTCCCGCTACAACGAACGGCCAACGACCCATCTCCCAACTTCTCGAACAGTATGGATGTGGCCCAGTTCGCTTTGCCGGCGGCGAGAGTGCACTCTACGAACGTCACATTCTCTTTGATAATGCGATCGACCTGGAGGAAGCAACTCCACGCGACCGATTCGAAGCCGCGGCGCGGTCTGTCAGGGACGTGCTGTCGCAACGCTGGGTCCTCACCGAGAAGACCTACGAAGCTAGGAACGCGAAGCGCCTCTATTACTTATCGATGGAGTTCCTGATCGGGCGTTCTCTCGCGAACAACATTACCAATCTTCTACTCGATCCATGGGTCAAAGGTGCTGCCCGGGAAAAAGGCCTTGATGTTATTGAGCTAGTCGAACAAGAGCCTGACGCAGGTCTGGGTAATGGAGGCTTAGGGCGTCTCGCCGCGTGCTTTATCGAATCTGCCGCCACCATGCAACTCCCTGCCATGGGATACGGACTCAGATATGAATACGGCATTTTCAAGCAGAGCCTGCGCGACGGATGGCAAGAGGAGCGACCCGACAACTGGCTGCGACGTCCGGATCCATGGGAGGTGGTCCGGCCTGACGAGAGAGTCGAGATCGGTCTGAATTGCTCCTTCGAATTACACGGCGGAAGGTTGCGTGCAGTCCCAGGGAAGCCATCCAGTTTGTTTGGAATTCCATTCGATCGCCCTGTGGTCGGGTACGGTGGTCGCACCGTCAATACACTTCGACTCTGGTCCGCTGCAGCGCCCGACTATTTCAATTTTCAGCAGTTCAGTGCCGGGGACTTTGTAGCGGCTCTGGCAGAGACTCTGTCCGCCGAATGCCTCACGCGTGTTTTGTATCCGGACGACTCCACAATGCAGGGGCAGGCCTTACGCTTTGTTCAAGAGTACTTTCTCGTTGCTTGTTCACTGGCAGACGCGGTGCGGCGATTCCGTCGCGGCAACACGGATTGGAGTGCTTTCGCACAGAAGGCAGCGTTTCAACTGAACGACACTCATCCTGCTATGGCCGTCCCGGAGTTGATGCGCATTCTGCTCGACGAGGCACGTCTTGGATGGGACCAGGCTTGGGCGATCACAAAGAATTCCCTTGCCTATACGAATCACACACTGTTGCCCGAGGCGCTGGAAAAGTGGCCGCTCGCGTGGTTTGAAGTTATACTTCCGCGGCATCTGGAAATTATCTATGAAGTGAATCGCCGGCTGCTTGATGAGGTTCGCGAGCGTTTTCCGGGAAATGATGGACGCCTTCAGCGAATGAGCCTGGTGGACGAGAATGCGGGACGCAAGATTCGGATGGCCAACTTGGCGATCGTCGGTACCCACAGCACCAATGGTGTCGCAGCGATTCATTCAGAGTTGCTGCGCAAGACGACCGTGAAAGACTTGGCGGAGCTTTATCCGGAGCGTTTCAATAACAAGACCAATGGGGTCACACCTCGACGTTGGATGCTGCTCGCTAATCCCGCGCTGTCCCGCGTGATTACGGATGCCATAGGAGACGCATGGATCACCGACCTCAGCCAGCTAAGCAGGTTGAAGCCACTTGCCGGGGACAAGAGCTTGCGCGAAGAGTTCATGGCGGCCAAGCGCGATGCAAAGCGGGACTTCGCGGATTGGCTCAGATTGTCCTTCGGACTGACGGTAGATCCTGACACAATCTTCGATTGTCAGATTAAGCGTATCCACGAATACAAGCGGCAACTGCTGAATGCACTGCGTGTTGTCGTGCTTTACAACCGGCTTCGGAACAACCCTGATCTCGAGATGGCGCCCAGGACTTTCTTCTTTGCAGGCAAGGCCGCGCCCGCGTACCATTTGGCCAAACTCATCATCAAATTCGTCAATAATCTTGCCGGTACGCTCGATAGCGATCCCCTTGTTCGCGGCCGTTTGAAGGTCGCTTTTTTTGCCCGACTACTGCGTCTCGATGGCGGAGCGGTTAATCCCAGCCAGCGATGTGTCAAACCAGATTTCGACGGCAGGGTACGAAGCGAGCGGCACCAGCAACATGAAGTTCATGATGAACGGAGCCTTGACCATTGGCACCCGAGATGGAGCCACCATCGAGATGGCGGAGGAAGCTGGAGAAGAGAACTTCTTCCTGTTCGGGCTCACTGCAGAAGAAGTCGCAGCCGGTCGCGGATGGTACAGCCCGCAGTGGCACTACGAAAATGAACCGGAGACGCGCGCCGCGTTTGATCTGATCTTCTCCGGCTACTTCAACCGGAATGAGGCGGGCATATTTGACGATCTTCGCCAGGTGCTCCTGACCCGCGGCGATTTCTATATGCATCTGGCGGATCTGACGTCCTATCTCGCTGCCGACCGCCGACTGACTGAGTTATACGCCCGCCCCGATAATTGGGCACGAAAAGCCATGTTGAACGTCGCGAGCTCTGGAAAGTTCTCGAGCGACCGTACTATCGCGGAATACGCCGTCGACATTTGGAACTTGGAGCCATGCCCCGTTTAGTCCGGTTAAGACGATGAGCGATGTTCCCGCAACACTAGGGACGCCCTTGTTCCCTGAGGGGTATCGTGCTGCTGGTTTGCTGCTTCACGTTACGTCGTTGCCTTCGCCATTCGGCATCGGCGACTTAGGCCCGGCAGCGTTTACTTGGGTGGACCGCCTTCGCGAGGCCGGGCAGAGTTGGTGGCAGGCTCTACCGCTTGGACCCACCGGGTATGGCAACTCACCTTATCAATGCCTGTCGTCCTTCGTCGGGAACGGATTGCTGATCAGCCCGGAATTCCTCGTGGAAGACCGACTGTTAAGTGAGGACGACTGTGGAGGGACGTTTCCCTCGAACTCCGCTAGTTACGACACGGTAATCCGATTCAAGCATCGCCTGCTGGACACCGCCTGGGCCAACTTTCGCGCCGGAGTTCGTAAGGACCTTGTGGGCCCGTACGAGCAGTTTTGCCATAGCCGGGGGAATTGGCTGGAGGAGTATGCACTATTCCGAGCATTGAAGGGCAGGTATCCCACGTCCTCCTATCTCGAGTGGCCGTCCGAACTGCTTCATCGAGTGCCGTCAGCGCTGAGACATGCACAGCGGGAGCTCTCAAACGAAATCGACAAGATCAGGCTGGCACAATTCCTGCTCTTCCGGCAGGCAACGCGGCTGAAGGAGTATGCCCGCGGCCACGGTGTGCAGCTCATTGGCGATCTGCCGTTTTTCGTTTCTCCCGACTCTAGCGACGTTTGGGCTAACCCGGAGTTGTTTCTTTTAGACAAGGAAAATCGGCCGACCTTCGTTGCTGGTGTGCCTCCCGACTACTTCTCCGCGCGCGGCCAGCTTTGGGGTAATCCTGTCTACGATTGGGCGGCTCACGAGGCCGCAGGCTACGCCTGGTGTATCGACCGGATCCGTGCGCTGCTGATGCACGTTGATGTGATTCGTCTCGATCACTTTCGCGCCTTTTCTGCCGTTTGGCATGTACCGCACGGAGCGCCTTCCGCCGAATCCGGCGAATGGGTGCCGGGTCCCGGAGCGAAGTTCTTCAGTGCCGTACGAAAGGCAATCGGCAAAATGCCATTCATCGCGGAGGATTTGGGCGTACTTACTCCTGATGTTTTGGCGCTCCGCGAAGAATTTTATATTCCAGGAACGAAGGTGTTGCAATTTGCCTTCGATGGCAATCCGGATAACGTTCACCTTCCAGAAAATTACACTCCAAACAACGTCGCGTACACAGGCACCCACGACAATGCCACCAGTCGCGAATGGTTTGAGAATCTGACGGAGCGAGAGCGGAGACGTTTCTGGGCCCACGCCGGAAGACCTGAAGGCGAGAGTCGCGATGGAGCCCCAGAGCTGATCCGTCTGGCCTGGTCCTCTCGAGCTTCGCTTGCGATCGCGCCGTTACAGGACGTGCTTAACCTAGGGCGGGAAGGTCGTATGAACGTGCCCGGCGAACCCGAAGGAAATTGGCGCTGGCGTGCGCTGCCGCACATGCTGGTTCCGCGCACGTTCGAATGGCTGCAAAAGATGACGAGAAGTTCAGACCGTTCACCGTCCGAGCAATCCCAACGCAGGGAGGCATCTTGATCACGACTGTGACGCCCGACTGCGACCCGGCCCTTTGACATAAATCAGAGCGAGATACATGCAAACACCTCTTGGCGGCGATCACGTTACTCCGACCACCGACCGGAGCGCTTGGAAGGCGCTCCACGCACACTACGAAGAGATCCGTGACTTACATCTGCGAGATCTGTTCGCTTCAGATACACGCCGGGGCGAACGCTTTACAGCCGAGGGTGCGGGCCTCTACCTCGACTATTCGAAGAATCGCATCACCGGTAGAACGCTTGAACTTCTTCTTCAATTGGCAGAAGAATCCGGCTTGCGACGCCGCATCGATGCCATGTTTCGGGGCGAGAAGATCAACATCACAGAGAATCGAGCGGCTCTACATATAGCTCTGCGCTCTCCCCAAAAGGGGTCAATTGAAGTTGACGGACAGAACGTGGTGGCCCAGGTCCACAAAGTCCTCGAAAAAATGACGAACTTTTCGAACCGTGTCCGGAGCGGCGCGTGGAAAGGTTACACCGGGAAACGTATCCGCCACGTTGTGAACGTTGGTATCGGTGGTTCTGACCTCGGACCAGTGATGGCCTACGAAGCCCTCAAGCATTACGGCGAACGGGATATGAATTTTCGGTTCGTGTCGAACGTGGATGCGACAGATATCGCCGAAGCGCTTCGCGACCTTCATCCCGAAGACACTCTGTTTATCATTTCGTCCAAAACCTTCACGACGTTAGAGACCATGACGAATGCCCGCACGGCGCGCACCTGGTCCCTGGCTGGCTTCGGGGAAGACGAAAAATCAGTTGCGCGGCACTTTGTGGCGGTTTCGACGAACGCGACCGAAGTGGCAAAGTTCGGGATCGATACGGCCAACATGTTCGAGTTCTGGGATTGGGTAGGGGGACGCTACTCGATGACCTCGGCAATCGGACTTTCCACGATGCTCGCCATTGGCCCGGAGAACTTTCGGGCGTTGTTGGACGGATGCCATGAGGTTGACGAGCACTTCCGGACTGCTCCGTTTGATCGCAACCTGCCCGCGCTCATGGGCCTGCTTTCCGTCTGGAACAACGACTTTTTCGGGGCCCGTACGGTTGCTGTATTGCCCTACGAACAATATCTGAAGCGATTCCCGGCTTATCTGCAGCAACTGACGATGGAGAGCAACGGGAAACATGTCACGTTGGACGGTACGCCTGTGACCCATGAAACGGGGCCCGTTTATTTCGGCGAGCCGGGAACCAACGGGCAACACTCGTTCTATCAATTGATTCACCAAGGCACGCAGATGATTCCGTGCGACTTCATCGCGTTTTATCATTCCCTGAATCCAATTGGCGCTCATCACGACATTCTGATCGCAAATGTCCTGGCACAGGCCGAGGCGCTCGCAATTGGAAAGACGCCTGATCAGGTCCGTGCCGAAGGGACGGCGGATTGGCTGGTGCCCCACCGGGTCTTCGAAGGTAACCGGCCGTCGAACACCATCCTCGCCGAGCAACTGACGCCGGCAACGCTCGGGAAGTTAGTGGCGCTCTACGAACACTCCGTCTTTACTCAAGCGGCAATCTGGCAAATCGATCCTTTCGACCAGTGGGGTGTGGAACTCGGTAAGGTTCTGGCTCAGAGCATAATTCCCGAATTGGAGAGCCGTCAGGAACCGAAGCTCCAGCATGACAGTTCAACGAATGCGTTGATTCGACGCTATCGCCAGTTTAAGGACGCGCAATGAGAACGGTCGGCTTTGACCATGCTCTATATAGTTCCCTTCCGCCATCGCGACACGCTCCAAAGTCAGATGCTGCCCCTTGACGAACACGGCATAAGGAAGGTCGACCGCGAAGTTCAGTTGCGATCTTATCGCGCACGTTTTTCATTGTGAATGATTTCTAATTCGGAGTTGAACATGGGTGTCCTCGAACAAGTCAATCTGCAGGAAGCACTGAACTCGTCTATGGCGACCGCTGAGATGGTCGGCCGTAGCTTTCCGCTCGGGGCCACCTTAGTGGCGGGCGGCGTTAACTTCACCCTTTTCTCGCGTGGCGCCTCGGGTGTGGAACTGCTGCTATTCGATCGGGAAGATGATTCACAACCGAGCCGAATACTGCCCATCGATCCGGCTCACAACCGGAGCTATCACTACTGGCACGTTTTCGTGCCGGGCATTGCAGCGGGCCAGATCTACGGATTTCGAGTGCATGGACCGTGCGATCCCGCGAGAGGATTTCGCTTCGATCCATCCAAGATCCTCCTGGATCCGTACGGCCGTGCCGTTGTGGTTCCAAAGACCTACGATCGTAAGGCCGCAGGTACTGAGGGCGACAACACCAAAGGTGCCATGAAGAGCGTAGTCGTGGACAACGATGCGTACGACTGGGAAGGCGATCTGCCCTTAAATCGACCATCGTCGCGGACCGTCATCTACGAGATGCACGTGCGCGGATTCACCGCTCACCCCAACTCCGGTGTTACTGAGCGCAAACGAGGCACCTACCTCGGGCTGATTGAGAAGATTCCATATCTGCAGCAACTCGGGATAACGGCTGTTGAACTGCTCCCGGTCTTTCAGTTCGATGCGCAAGATTGTCCGCCCGGGAAAGTTAACTACTGGGGCTACGCTCCTGTCTCGTTTTTCGCTCCGCACCAGGCATATAGCTCGCGGCAGGATCCGCTAGGTGCCGCTGACGAGTTTCGGGACATGGTCAAGGCGTTACACCGCGCGGGTATCGAAGTAATTCTCGATGTTGTGTTCAATCACACTGCCGAGGGCGACCACTGTGGCCCAACGCTGTGCTACCGGGGTGTCGACAACAGCACGTACTACATCCTTGAACAAGATCGTTCTCGCTACGCCAATTACAGCGGCACCGGAAACACGCTGAATGCAAATCACCCGATTGTGCGCCGGATGATCGTGGACAGCCTTCGGTACTGGGTCGCGGAGATGCATGTGGACGGCTTCCGGTTCGATCTCGCCTCCATACTGGCACGCGACTCGACAGGTCATGTTATGTCGAATCCAACGGTGTTATGGGATATAGAGTCGGACCCGAGCCTTGCTGGAACAAAGATGATTGCCGAGGCGTGGGACGCGGCGGGTCTGTACCAGGTAGGCAGCTTCGTAGGAGACAGTTGGAAAGAGTGGAACGGGCGTTTTCGCGATGATGTTCGTGACTTCTTCCGAAGCGCCGAAGGTTCTGTCACGCGGGTCGCGGACCGATTGCTCGGCAGCCCTGAGATGTATGGTCACAAGGAACGTGAAGCCGAACAGAGCGTGAACTTTGTAACCTGCCACGACGGGTTTACTCTGAACGATCTGGTCTCTTACAACCAAAAATACAACGACGAAAATGGCGAAGGTAATCGGGATGGAGCCGACGATAACCGAAGTTGGGACTGCGGTGCAGAAGGCCCGTCTGATGATCCTGCCGTGGAGAGTCTGCGCAACCGGCAGGTGAAGAACTTCTTTGCTGTCACGCTGCTCTCACTCGGAATGCCGATGATCTTGATGGGCGACGAAGTACGCCGCACGCAGAGAGGCAACAATAACGCGTATTGTCACGACAACCAGAATGGTTGGTTCGATTGGAGCCTGGTCACCCGCCACGCTGAAGTCTATCGATTTGTGCAACTGCTGATCGCACGACGTCTGCTGCGGGATGTGGGCATTGAGCGCCGGCGCGTGAGTCTGAACCAGATGTTGCACCAGGCTCGAAAAGCTTGGCACGGTGTGCGACTCGATCAGCCGGACTGGAGTGCGAACTCGCACAGCATAGCCCTCAATTTCGATCTGCCAAGCCAGGGATTGATAGTCCATCTCATCCTCAACGCGTATTGGGAGCCGCTTGACTTCGAGCTGCCGGTACTAGCCAACGGAGAAAAGTGGCGCCGCTGGATCGACACCAGCCTCGCTTCACCTCAAGACATTGTCGAATGGCAAACCGCGGAAGCATTACCGGACTCGATGTACCAGGCTGGCCCGAGGTCTGTCGTGGTACTTGCCTCCGGTTCAGCATTTCAAAAGGTCCATCACGGCTGATTGCGCATCGTCACCCCCAAGGGGACCTGTTCCAAGGCCGCAAAAGCGGCGAGTGAGTGAGACGAGAAACAAAGGAGAAATACAATGGCAACCAAAACGGTTGAAGTCAAGGACGGCCGAGTTCCTCCCCTGACAGCACCAGCGGAAAGCACGAGCCTCAGCGCTTATGGCCCTGCCAGATCCACAGTCCAAGGAAACCCTCTAACGGCAGAGGAGTTGCGGCAAATTCATGCTTACTGGCGGGCTTGCAATTTCTTGAGTCTTGGCATGATCTACCTGCAGGCCAATCCTCTGCTAAAGGAACCCCTGAACCCGGCACACATCAAGAACCGGCTTCTCGGACACTGGGGCGCAAGTCCCGGACTTTCATTCGCATACATCCACCTTAATCGGCTGATCAAGAAATACGACCTGGACATGATCTTTCTGGCAGGGCCAGGGCATGGGGCTCCTGGCGTTCTCGGGCCGGTTTACCTGGAAGGTACTTATTCCGAGGTCTACACGGACAAATCGGAAGACGAGACGGGTTTATGCGAGTTCTTCAAACAATTCTCATTTCCGGGCGGGATTGGGAGTCACTGCACACCTGAAACTCCGGGCTCGATCCACGAGGGAGGCGAACTCGGGTATGTACTTTCGCACGCGTGTGGCGCTGCTTTCGACAATCCCGATCTCATTGTGGCCGCAGTGGTGGGCGATGGTGAGGCCGAGACGGGTCCGCTGGCAACTTCCTGGCACCTTACCAAGTTTCTCAATCCCATCCGAGACGGTGCGGTTCTTCCCATCCTTCACCTGAACGGCTACAAGATCAATAATCCGACTTTGTTGGCGCGCATCAGCCATCAAGAGCTGGAAAACCTGCTGCGTGGTTATGGCTGGACTCCCTATTTTGTGGAAGGGTCTGAGTTGGACAGCATGCATCAGGCAATGGCAGCAACGACTGAGCAGTGCATCCGTGACATCAGATCGGCCCAGAAAGAAGCCCGAACCTCGGGCGTCGCCACGCGACCACGCTGGCCGATGATTGTCCTCCGTAGTCCTAAGGGCTGGAGCGCACCTGCTGAGGTCGGTGGCCACAAGCTCGAAGGCTTCTGGCGCGCTCACCAGGTTCCAATGGCGGACGTGAAGAAAAATCCCGAGAGTCTGAAGATTCTCGAGAATTGGATGCGCGCGCAAAAGCCCGAGGAACTGTTTGACGAGACTGGAAAGCTCATACCCGAACTGAAAGCGCTTGCACCCACGGGCGTTCGCCGCATGAGCGCAAACCCCCATGCCAATGGAGGGCTTCTCAGGCGATCACTGCGCATGCCGGACTTTCGCGACTACGCCTTGAAACTCGATAAACCTGCGCAGATTGAAGCCGAAAACGTCCGGCCGCTAGGGGCCATGCTTCGAGATGTGATGAAGAGGAACATGGACCGGTTTCGCGTGTTCGGGCCGGACGAAAACACATCGAATAAGCTGCAGGATATCTACGAAGTCGCGAAGAAATTCTGGATTGCCGAGTACTTCCCGGAAGATGCGGACGGCGGCGAATTGTCTCCCGATGGCCGCGTTATCGAGATGTTGAGCGAGCACACCATGGAAGGCATGCTCGAAGGCTACCTGCTGACGGGTCGCCACGGGTTCTTTTCGTCATACGAGGCGTTCGTTCATGTCATCGACTCGATGTTCAACCAGCACGCCAAGTGGCTGTCAATTTGCAACGGCTTGCCGTGGCGCGAGGAGATTTCCTCGCTGAATCTGCTCATCACTTCGACCGTGTGGCGCCAGGATCACAACGGCTTCACGCATCAGGATCCAGGATTTATTGACGTGGTTGTGAATAAGAGCGCCGACGTAACTCGTATCTACATGCCGCCCGACGTGAACTCACTCCTTTCCGTCGCCGACCATTGTTTGCGAAGCCACGATTACATTAACGTAATTGTCTGTGACAAGCAGATGCATCTGCAGTACATGGACATGGACGCAGCGATAAAACACTGCACGAAAGGCATCGGGATTTGGGACTGGGCGAGTAACGACCAAGGCGGTGAGCCCGACGCCGTCATGGCCTCGGCAGGCGATATACCCACTCAGGAAGCGTTGGCTGCGATAGATCTATTGCGGCGAGAGTTTTCTGTCTTGAAGATCCGATTCGTAAACGTCGTTGACTTGTTCAAGCTCCAGCCCAGCACCGAACACCCGCATGGCCTATCGGATCGGGACTTCGACTCGCTATTCACGGTGGACAAACCGATTATTTTCAATTTCCACGGTTATCCCTGGCTGATTCATCGACTTGCATATCGCCGCACTAACCACGCCAATATGCACGTACGGGGTTATAAGGAGAAGGGGAACATCAACACCCCGCTTGAATTAGCGATCAACAACCAAATCGATCGCTTCACTCTGGCGATGGACGTGATAGACCGCACACCTATGCTTCAGCGCATCGGCGGTCATGCCAAAGAGAAATTCCGAGACATGCAAATAGCCTGCCGCCACTACGCATACGAACATGGCACCGACATGCCAGAGGTGGTTGCGTGGCGATGGCCTTATGAGTCGTGAGGGCGCAGAGAAGGTGGGTAGCCTCGTTCGGAGGCTACCCAAACGCCTCAGCGGCGAAGAGTCAGTCGATTACCCTAACTCACAGGGATGATGGCGCGTAGTCTGCTGATTGACTAAGGGATTAGGTTAGAACCGCTCGGCCACGAAGTGCCGGCCTTCCAACGACGCTTCGTCATCGTAAGCACCTTTGGTAGAGCGCTTGGCTAATTTAACCTTGCTAGCCGGCACTTTCTCGTAGGGAACCAGGCTGAGGAGTTGCGAGATGCAGTTGAGCCGAGCCCGTTTCTTGTCGTCCGAAGGCACGATGTACCACGGTACGTCCACGGTGTCGGTTGCTTCCAACATCATGTCCCTCGCACGAGAGTACTCGTACCAACGAGTACGGGATGGGAGGTCCATTGGGCTCAGTTTCCACTGCCGAAGAGGATCTTCGATACGAGCTTTGAATCGGCGCTCTTGCTCATGGTTGCTGACTTCAAGCCAGAATTTGTGGAGCCTGATGCCTGTAGAGCGTATATAGCGCTCCACTTCTGGACAACGTTCGAGGAAGCTGGCATGCTGCTCTTTGGTGCAAAAGCCCATAACATATTCGACCCCGGCTCGGTTGTACCAACTCCGATCGAAAATGACAATTTCCCCTGCGGCCGGAAAGTGCTCCATATACCGCTGGAAGTACATCTGGCTTTTCTCTCGGTCAGAGGGAGCGGGAAGAGCGACTAGTCTGAACACCCGGGAGCTTACGCGCTCCATTATGGCCTTGATTGTGCCGCCTTTACCTGCGCCGTCACGACCCTCAAAGACTATGATTATGCGCTCGCCAGTATGCTTGACCCACTCCTGTAGCCTGCACAGTTCGACCTGAAGTTTGCGGAGCTCCTTCTCGTACTCTTTGTTGCTCAATGACGGTCGGACCACATCGTCGGCGCCATTGCTCGAATGATGGTGTTTCTTTTTGCCCATAGTGATTACTGTTTCCGGAAGCGCCAGGCGCTGATGGAGAACAAAAGGATGGCGCACCCCGCGAGGGCGGCGAGGTTCGGCCAGAGCGCGCTCCAGGGTGCGCTCTTTAGCGTTACGCCACGGATGATCGTGACGAGATAACGCAACGGATCGAGATACGAGAGCTTCTGAAAGAACTCCGGCATGTTATCGATCGGCGAAGTTGCTCCTGACAGGAGAGTAATGCATGGGTTCACAAAGAACGTCAATAGTTGCGCCTGTTGCTGCGATTTCGAAACAGTCGCTATCATGACACCGATACCGATTCCCGCCAGCGCTGCGCAAGCGCCAGCGAGCAGAAACAACCATAAGGCTCCTCGAACCGGAAGGCCGAAAACAACGACACTGGTGATCAGGGCGATTACCAGGACGGCCATCATGAGGACGAAGGCCGGTGAAGTTTTTGCGAGCAACATTTCCGAAGTCTGGGCGGGTGTCATCATCAACTGTTCGATGGTGCCAGTCTCTTTTTCCTTTACGGCCAGCGCCGAGGCTACGAGCGAAGCATTAATGAACATGATGATGCTCATAATGCCGGTGACGTAATACCAGGTGGTTACCAAGCCCGGATTGTAGAGATAGGCGGGCCGCACGTCGACGGCGCCTGGTGGTGGGGCCGGATGCGCAGCCCGATTTAGCGTTGGTCGCGGAGCGGAATACGCAACAGGCAGGATGCTCGCAGAACTGTTATAGTCCTCCAAGGCTTTTCCCAAGTAACCCTGCGCGATCTGCGCGGTATTGGCATCCACGGCATCGATGACCACTTGTACATCGGCCGTCTCGCCTCTCCTCAGGCTGCGTGCGAAATCGGTTGGAATGTCGAGAAATAAATCCAGATTCAGATTGTTGAGCGCAGCTTCGGCCTCTTCCGGACGCGTATAGACCTCCGTCACATTGAAATTCACATTCTCGGTCAGAGAATTGATGAAATCACGGCTCTCATACGTGAGACTCTCATCCACGATGCCTAGACGCAAGTTGCGGACTTTGGGATTGAGGGCGAATCCGAAGATGACGAGCACGATAGTTGGAGGCAGTAACAACTGAATCACCAGTCCGCGGTTGCGTCTCAGTTGCTGAACTTCCTTGGTAGCCAATGCCAAATACCGCCGGAAGAATGCATTCATATCGAGCTCCTATGCTTTGAACTGCATCTTGCGCATTTGCAGTACATTTATGAAGTAGAAGGAAAAGGCCAGAACAGTCAACGCCAGCACAGGCAGAAGCGAGGTTCCCCACCCAACGTTGCGCAGGACTGAGTTGCGAACAACCTGCACGTAGAAGGTTGCAGGGAGGAGATACGAGAACCAGCGAATCTGGACCGGTATGTTCGCGATTGCGAAAAGGTAACCGGACAGCAGCAATGAGAGCAGGAACGAGCCCATTTGCACGCCTTGTATCGCCGCGCTTTGTGTCCCCGTGGCGTTGCCTAGCATCATTCCGAAGAACACGCCCGCCATTAAGTAAAGGATGGTGGCGACCAGCAGTACGGTAGGATCGGTCGGGATGTGAAAGTTGAAAAAGATCGTTCCGACCGCAAAACACAGGAAGAATTCCACCAATCCGATGGCGATGTACAGCAGCGCTTTGCCCAAAACCCATTGGGCCCCCGTAAGACTGGAAGCGTACGCCTGGATGATGGTGCCCATCTCGTATTCCTTCGCCGTTGCGAGCGCACCGAGCAGGGCAGGGAAAATGATCAGCATCATGCCCAGCCCGCCGGTACCGAAATAGATGCGGCTCACGAGGCCTGGGTTGAACCATAGTCGCTGCTGAAGCCTGACTGTCTGCTTCGGTGGAGGAGCCAAACCATACCTCTGATCGAAGCTGCCGTTAATAGCGGCAGCCATATTGCCCAGCCCCGTCGCCGAGTTCGAGTCCGAGGCGTCAATCAGTAGTTGGACGGTTGGCCCGACGCCCCGGTGGGCATCGCGTTCGAAGTTTTGCGGAATAATCAGAGCAGCCCGCCCTATTCCGCTGGCAAGCGCTCGCTCAGGAGATTGGCCCTCATTGGAGACCATGCGGAATGTGAGAGCAGCGCCATACGTTTCCAGGTAGCTGCGGCTCAGGGGCGTGTTGTCGAAGTCATACACAAGAATCGGCACATTGCGTAGCCGCAGAGACTGTGTCCCGCCGGCCAGCAGCAGCAATACAACCGGCATGAACACGGCCAGAAAGATGAGTAGCCGATCCCGGCGAAACAGTCGGAACTCCTTCATTGCCTGGGCTAGAACCTTCTTCATAATGGGATCGCCGATCTGCGCGACTCGATGAGCGAAATGAATACGTCTTCGAGAGAGAACTCGGCCGGATTCCAGGCCAGCACCTTGACACCGGCGCTTTCCAGTTCCGCGGCGGCCTCCTGTTTCTGCGCTTCGTTTTCTGCCACAAAGTGCAGCTTGTCGCCAAAGAGCGACACTCGGGATGCGCCAAATTTCTTTTTCAGGCTGGCAAGCGCGCGATCCGCCTGATCCGATAGGATCTCGGAGAGCGTTCCTTTCATAGCTGCCTTTACTTCACTGGGCGACCCATCAGCGATGATTTCGCCGGCCACCATAAAACCGAGCCGATTACACTGCTCGGCCTCCTCCAGATAATGGGTCACGACGCAAATGCCTGCTCCGCGATCTGCAAACTCGTTGATCATTTTCCACATGGTGCGCCGTGCGAGTGGGTCCACTCCGGAAGTAGGCTCATCCAGAAAAATTGCCTCGGGTTCGTGCATGCACGCCGCACCGAACGCAACGCGCTGCTTCCAGCCTCCAGGAAGAGCTTTCGTGATCATTCGCTCCTCGCCTTTCAGTTCCGCAGCTTCGAGCACCCATTTCTTGCGCTCCTCGCGCACGCGCTCCTCCACGCCATAGAGGCGTGCGTAGAAATCGAGATTCTCACCGATTGTCAGATCGTCGTACAACGCAAACTTCTGCGACATGTAACCGATCCTGGAGCGCACCTCCGCGGAGCGCAACCCCTTGGACTTTCCCAGTAAAGTGACGCTTCCCGATGTTGGCTCGATCAGCCCGCAGATGATTTTGATCGAAGTGGTTTTTCCTGCGCCATTCGCACCTAGAAGTCCGTAGATGTCGCCGTTGCGGATTTCCAATTGAAAGTTCTTGACCGCCTGAAATGATCCGAATCGCCTGTTCAGGTCTTTGGCGCCGATCACAATGTCCCGCTTTTTTAGCGGTGGAGAAGGATTCGGGAAGTGAGGGGTTGGCTGCGCACCCCGCATTTGCCGCAACTGACCGACGAAAGCATTTTCAAGGGTCGGCTGCGAGCGGCGGATGCCAGTTATTCGCAGGCCATTTGCTTCCGCTCGTTGGTGGAGCTCCGCCTCTGCATCATCGGGTCGTGGCGCCATGACATCCAGGCGGTCGCCGAATCGCTGGACGTCCTCTGCCTCGGGTGATTTCGACAGGATTTCTTCTGCCGTTGCCAGCGGTTCCACTTTCACTTCGAGCCGTGTAACGCCCATCTTGGAACGAAAACGTGCGGGTGTGTCGATGTCGTAAATCTTGCCTCGTTCCATCAACGCTACTCGGTGGCATCGTTCCGCCTCATCCAGATACGGTGTGGCGACAATAATGGTCATGCCTCCGGTTGCCAAAGACGTTAGCGCATCCCAAAAGTCTCGTCTGGTTACCGGATCCACACCAGTCGTCGGTTCGTCCAGCAGGAGCAGTGCCGGACCGGCGATCAGCGCGCTCGAGAGCGCAAGCTTTTGCTTCATGCCGCCGCTCAGGCGGCCAGCAAGGCGGTCCGTGAAACGATCCATGTCAAACAACTTGAAATAGCGCTGCCTTCGTTCGGAATAATCACCGGGTGCGACCTGCCGCAACCCGCCTGCGTATTCCAGGTTCTCGTCGACGCTCATATCCTGATAAAGGCTGAACGGCTGAGTCAGATAGCCGACGCGCGGGCCTGCCTCACGAGGCGTCTTGCCCAGCACGCGGACCTCTCCACCGCCTTGCGCGAGCACGCCAGCGATGATCTTGAACGCGGTCGTCTTGCCGGCACCATCTGCGCCAATCAGGCCAAAGATCTCCCCGGGCCGAACCTCGAAACTAACCTCGTCCAGTGCCTTAATTGCGCCATAATGCTTAGCCAGCGAAATAGCCTGGACGACGGGTTGTTCGGCCACCACGGGTTGTGCGGCCATCAGGGCCGTCCTGTCTGAAGCTGCGCGGCTGTTTGCGGCTGTCCCGAGATCTGAATTCGTCCGTCCGCGGGCATCCCTGGCTTAGCGAACCCGAAGGCGCCGTGCAACCCGAGCTTCAGCCCGAGCACTTGCTTCACCCGGTCCTCTTTGAAGTACGTGTTCTCGGGCGTGAACATGGCCTGCGGATCAATCCGGATGACTTCAGCAGTAATCGCTTGTTTCGGATCGGAATCCAAATACACCTTTGCCTGTTGCCCGACCTTAACTTTGCCGATCGATTCCTCTGGCACAAAGCCACGCAAATAGAGGCTCTTCATATCGACCATGGTGAAGATTGTTTGACCTGGTTGGATGACCTTACCCGGTTCGGCAGAGCGCGTCAGAATTGTTCCTGCGATCGGCGCACGGATCGTTAGATCGTTGAAGTCTGCTTGAATCTTCCGTAGCGCAGCGCGGTCGGCCGCAACGTCTGCCTTGGCTCCGGCTATCTGCTGTTGAAGTTCATCGATTTGACCTAGCAGGGTCAGGCGATCAGCCGCCTTGATAGGGATGTTCTGCATTTGTGCGCGGGATTGCTCTAATGACGCCTCGGCCGCCGCGACTTCCTTTCGGCTAGCATCTGCGGACGCTACCGCTATGTCCTCTCTGGTCGCATACTGCTCTCCCATCTGAGCTGCAACTGCGCCAGTCTTGATCAGGGGTGCGTACCGTTTTGCGTCGACTTGAGCTTGCTTTAGCTCGGCCTCAGTGCGCACCAGATCAGCCTGGGCGGCGGCCAGAGTAGCTTCGGCCTGCTTGACGCGGTTCGGCGCATCCGTCTCAGCCTGAGCCTCGTACAGCTTCGCTTGGTCCACCTTCCCGTTGTACGTGAGAGCCTGCTTTTGTAACTGATCTAGCCGACGCAGGTCACTGACTATCCGCGCCTTCTGTGCATCGCGGATAGCCTCGGTCTGTTCGCTGGACAGCGATGCCAGCACCTGATTCGGTTGGACAGAATCGCCTTCGCGGACCTTCAGATCCACGACGCGGCCCGCAATCTTTGAGGAGATATCAACCGAGTCTCCATCGATGCGCCCGCTCACGAATAGAGTGCCTTCCGGCTCGGAATTCCGTCCGCAACCGGAGAGGATGATCAAAGTTCCCGCGAACACTATGCAAGTTCGTTTCATGGATCCTTCTTCTGCCTTTACTTGCCGTACGATTTAGCTACTGCACCGGTAGCGCGTGCCAGATTTGCACGCGCCAGCCCGAGCGTATACCTGGCTCGAATGTTTGAGTCGTCCGCCTTTGAAAGCCGATCCTGAGCATTTACGACTTCGGTATTGTCTGCGATTCCTTGTGCGAAGCGAGCGCGCGCAAATTCCACTTCTTCGCGGGACAACTTGGCGTTGCTGGCGCTGGTTTCCACTTGCTTGAGAGCCCATTCCACACCGGAGATCGATTTAAGAACGTCTGTTTCGATCTGCGACCGATTCTCCTCGAGCATGGACTCGGCTTCACGCAATGCGCCTTCGGCTTCAGCGATCTCTCCACGAGTACGGCCGCCCGTATATATCGGGAAGTTGATAGAGCCCATCACTCGGTAGGTATTCACGTTGTGGACGGGTGTGTTTCCACTTTGTCCGTCATCGGCCGACAACCCGATGCTCGGCAACCTGGTGGCCTTGATCGATCGGACCTGCAATTCCGCCGCACGGAGGTTGGCTTGCGCCGACTGATAATCTGCCCGAGTCTCGATAGCCATTTTGCGAGTTGACTCCGGATCAGGGACGCCGCCATCGCCATAGGCAGCTGTGTCGAGAACCTCAAATTGCGAAGTAACATGCGCCTGCAGAATATTCGCCAGGCCGAGCTTAGCGGCGACATAACTGTGTTCAGCCTCTTGTCGCTGCTGCTCGAGCGTATTTACCTGCTGGCTGGCACGATTCGCGTCCAACTCCGAGGCCGCCCCTTGCTTGGCGCGATCTCTCGTAAGGTTGTAGAGGTCAGTGGCCAGCTTGGTTTGCAATATCAGTGTGTCTCGAGTCGCCTTTGCTCTGAGGGCATCGAGATAGGTTGCGACCACACTTAGTGCTACAAGTTCCCGTGCATTTTGCACCTGGAGCCGGGATGAGTCCTGCCGCGCATGTGCAGTCTTATTGGCTCGTATCTGGGAAATGTTCAACAATTCCCAGCTGAGAAAGACCCGCGCATCCATCGAGGCAAACGGCCCTATAGCGCCCGTCGTCTCGAACGGCAGCGCAATGCCGATCCCAGCAAGATTGATCGTTTGGTAAGCCTGCCGCGCGCCAATTGATAGTTGTGGCAATAATGGGCTTTTCGCTTGCTGTGACCGTCCGGATGCTTCGTCGAGACGAGCCATGGCCGTACGGATCGTGCTGCTATTTGTCAGAGCCAGGTTTAGTGCTTGGGAGAGTGCTAGCTCCGATGGAAGAGTCGGTTGCTCCGCCGTCGCAGAGACCGCCGCCAGCACGAGGAGTACGGGAAAGCGTGTCATCGCAGGGAAGATTCTAAACGGAGGTGATCAGTTGTTTTTTTTTTTTTTGAAAACTGCAAGTTGGACGTGTTGACGTTTACAGCCGGATGTAGTCCTGCTCTCCGGGTTTTGGGAGCGAATCACGGAAGTCACAATTAAAGTCGCCACGAAGAACGCTGCAATGAAAATGCCCACGCCGATCTTGATCGAGTTACGCGGGTACGTTCGCCAGGTGCGGTCTTCTTTTGACGTCGAGCTTACGTCGCCAACTTAGGTATGCGGATGAGATGATCGCGTTTACCAACAAATAGAGCAGGATAGTGGGTAGAACAAGTTTCTCTTGCGGGAAGTTGGTACTTGCTATTACCACCGCAATCCCCGGATGGCGCGCGGCCGTGAATAGTGCCAGCGTTGTCCTGTTGCCGGGCTTGGGGCCGCCTATCGCATGGCCGATGAAAAGCCCTGCCACAACAAAACCTGTAATGGCTGCCAGAGTTCCGTTTCCAATCAAGGAAACCATCGCTGCCGCTTGCGTAAACAAAACCGAAATAAGACTGAGGAGTAAAAGCACTGAACCCGCTGCGGACAGGGGTTTCATTGTGCGCGCCGCCAAAACTGGAGTGAAAGATCTTATTAGAATACCGGCGCCAAGAGGGAGCAATACGGTGAGCAGAACCAACTCGGCAATTGAAGCAGCAGACTGACGCAAGTTCAGGCCGAAAGTCTTGCCGATGAGCAGTACTGCCGGCGGGATGAACACGATTGCGACCAGGGCCGCAGCCACGAGCAGGCTGAAAATGTATGGTGCGTGCCCGCCGGCCTTCAGCCCTTTTCTAGGAAGAAGGGGAGGGACCGGCGATACTGCTAGGGCAAGTAACGCAATCTCTACAGGCGGCCGCAGATGGAACATTGTGGCCACGCAGCCGGCCACCAAAGGCATGGCGACATTCATTGATAACAGCGAACGAGCAAGCAGTCTAGGTCTGCGTCTGAGATAAAGCACCGCGGTTGGCTTGACACCTAATCCCAGGCTGAACACGACGAGCATGATGCTAAGTCTTAAGGCAAGCGTAATCAGACTGGCCAGATTCATGACCGTTTCTCCGGGTTATACAGGCGAGAAGGTAGTTTAAACCGAGTGGCTTATGTCAGCGGGCGTCCAAACCCACGGAACGAAACTGCTCGCAGGCGTGCTCCACCAGTTCCGTCGATGGTGGTTCCACGTTCTCTAACGTGTAATCCATGCCGAGTACCTTCCACTTGTACCGCCCCATTTGATGAAATGGAAGTACCTCAACGCGTTCAACGTTTCCAAGCGATGCGGCGAACTGTGCAACGTGGGAGATCTCGTCCACATCGTCGGTTAGGCCTGGTACCAGAACATAACGAATCCAGAGCGGCTTTCCCAGATCTGCTAGACGCCGGGGGAATGCCAAGGTAGGCTCGATCTCGAAACCAGTAAGGCGGCGATGTCGCTCGGTATCCCAAGCTTTGATCGACATGATCACGAGATTGATAGGCCTCAAATCATCGTCTGTCAGGCGGCTACCCAGATATCCGTTGGTATCTAACGCCGTGTGGATTCCCATGTTAGTCGCGGCCCTAATCAGTTTCAATACGAACCGGTGTTGCATTAGTGGTTCGCCGCCGCTAACGGTCAGTCCACCCGACATGGCCTTCAGCCCAGATCGGTATTTGCGAAGTTCCTCTGTTGCCCTCCGAATCGTAGTCGGCATGCCGTTTTTCATGTCCCACGTGTCCGGGTTGTGACAGAAGAGACAGTGAAACATACAACCCGCGGTCCAGGCGACGACACGCACACCCGGTCCATCTACGACCGAACCGGTCGTGAACGAGTGGAGGAAGCCCATTTCGCCGCTCTCAAGCGCCGCTCGCGCATCCGTATCCGTGACATTTCGGCTCAGGTGTACGCGCATTACAAAGGGGCTGTTGGCCTCAAGCGGGACTAGTTCAGCAGTTTGGGTTTCAGGCATTGGTTTGAGCCCCGTGGAAGGTTCGGTTGATCACGTCCAACTGCTGGTCGCGCGTCAAGCGCACGAAGTTGACCGCGTAGCCGGACACCCGGATCGTAAGGTGAGGGTATTTGTCGGGATGATCCATGGCGTCCAGAAGCATCTCGCGATTCAGAACGTTGATGTTCATGTGGTATCCGGTGGCCCCGAAGAATGCATCGAGCATGCTCGTGAGATTAGTGATGCGGTCCTTCGGTACACGTCCAAGGCCGGTCGGCACCAGGCTGGTTGTCAGAGAAATGCCGTCCGCAGCATCGCGATACGGGATCTTGGCCACCGAGGCAGCCGAGGCGTGAATTCCGTGGTTGTCACGTCCGTGCATCGGATTTGCACCCGGGGCGAAAGGCTCGCCCCGGCGACGTCCGTCCGGAGTGTTGCCCGTGGCCTTCCCATACACAACATTGGAGGTGATCGTCAGGATGGATTGGGTGTGTAGGGCGCCGCGATAAGTAGGATATTTTCTCAGCTTGCCCATGAACGTGCTGACCAGCCAACTGGCCAGTTGGTCAACGCGGTTATCGTTGTTTCCGAATTTCGGAAAATCGCCGGCAATCTCGTAGTCGGTCACGAGCCCGGTCTCGTCCCGGATCACGCGAACTTTGGCGTATCGCGTTGCCGACAGGCTGTCGGCCACAACCGACATCCCGGCTATTCCGAAAGCCATCGTACGCAGCGGTGCATAGTCATGCAGGGCCATTTCGACGCGTTCGTAAGCATACTTGTCATGCATGTAGTGGATGACGTTCATCGCATTGACGTAAACGCCGGCAAGCCAGTCCATCATCTTCTCGAACCGGTCGAGCATGTCGTCGAAATCCAGGTATTCCCCGTCAACAGCTCCGAAGGCCGGGCCGACCTGCGCGCCTGTGATCTCGTCCCTGCCTCCGTTGATTGCGTACAGAAGACACTTCGCGAGGTTGGCTCTTGCCCCGAAGAACTGCATCTGCTTTCCTAGCAGCATTGGAGAGACACAGCAGGCAATGGCGCCATCATCTCCCCAGGTGCGGCGCATGATCTCGTCGCTTTCAAACTGAATGGCACTGCTATCGATGGCGACTTTGGCGGTGAAACGCCGGAACCCATCCGGCAACCTCGGCGAATACCAGATCGTCAGATTTGGTTCAGGTGCCGGACCGAGGTTATAAAGAGTCTGCAGGAAACGGAAGCTTGTTTTTGTCACAAGCGGCCGTCCATCGTCTCCGATGCCGCCAATCGACTCCGTCACCCAGGTCGGATCACCCGCGAAGAGTTCGTCGTACTCCGGCGTGCGGAGAAAACGCACGATGCGGAGTTTGATCACGAAGTCATCCACTATCTCCTGGGCTTGCTCTTCGGTAAGTCGCCCCGCCGCCAAGTCACGCGCAAAGTAAATGTCGAGGAAGGTAGAGACCCTGCCCAGCGACATCGCGGCTCCGTTCTGTTCCTTTACAGCGGCAAGATAGGCGAAGTAGACCCACTGAACGGCCTCGCGCGCCGTAGTGGCCGGAAGGGAAATGTCGAAGCCATACGCGGCCGCCATTTGGTGAAGCTCTTTGAGCGCACGGACCTGCTCACTGAGTTCTTCACGATCACGAATGATGTCTTCGGTGGACATCACCGAGTCGAGATTACGCTTCTCCTCTTGCTTCCGCTCAATGAGTCGGGTCACGCCGTACAAAGCGACACGCCGGTAGTCACCGATAATGCGACCCCTGCCGTAAGCGTCTGGCAAGCCGGTCAGAATATGCGAACCGCGGCATTTTCTGATCTCCGCGGTATAGGCATCAAATACTGCCTCGTTGTGTGTCTTTCTGTATTTGGAAAAGGCTTCTACGACAGAAGGGTCAGGCGTGTAGCCGTACGCTTCGAGCGAAGCAACGACCATCCGAAGGCCGCCATTCGGCATGATTGCGCGCTTGAGGGGTGCGTCGGTCTGCAATCCTACTATGATTTCGTTTTCACGGTCAATGTAGCCAGGCGCATGCGCTGTGATTGAGCTCGGGATTTGAGAAACGTCAAGAACGCCTTTCCGCCGCTCTTCGATAAACAGCTGATTGAGCCGGTTCCAGATTGCGCTAGTCCGTGCTGTTGCGCCAGCCAAGAACGATTCATCATCATCGTACATTTCGTAATTGCGTTGAATGAAGTCGCGAACGTTTACCTCCTTTTGCCAAAGTCCCTTGCGGAATCCGCTCCAGGGTGACTGGGGTTCAACAACGGTCTGTTGGGGCGTTACGGTCGTGGCCATGAGAATTTCTCCTTACGCGTGTTGTACGTCGGCTTCAATCAATCCGAGCAGCATACCCGTGTGCCGGGCAATCATCAATTCCTCGTTAGTCGGGATCACCCATACCGAAACCTTGCTTCTCGCTTTGGAAATCCGGGGTCCTCTGCGAGCATTCGCGACGGTATCGAATTCGATGCCGAGCCATGCTGAAGCCTCGCAGATTCGACGGCGGATCTCGGGCGAGTTCTCCCCGATTCCGGCGGTGAATACCAGTCCATCGATGCCGCCCAGGACTGCGGATAGTGCCCCGAGTTCTTTCGCAACACGGTAGACAAAGTAATCTAGTGCGAGTCGGGCTTTGGGGTCGCGGCTGGCCTCGAGATCGCGCATGTCCGGGCTGATCCCGGAAATGCCGAGCAGGCCAGACTTTTTGTACAGAACCGTCTCTACTTCCTTGACCGACAGCTGTAACCCCTGCAGTAGGTAGAGAATTACGCCAGGATCCATCGCCCCGGGTCGGGTGCCCATGCAAAGCCCGTCCAGAGCTGTGAACCCGAAACTGCTGTCGACGCTCTTCCCGCTTCGCAACGCGCATAGGCTGGCGCCGCTTCCTAAATGCGCGACAACAACTCGCCCTTTCGCGATTTCTGGTGCAACCTCGGGCAGCATGGATGCGATGTATTCGTAAGACAAGCCATGAAACCCGTATCGCTGTACTCCTTTGCTACGTATTTCGTGCGGCAGGGGAACCAGGTCAGCGACAGGCGGTTGAGTTCGATGAAAACTTGTATCGAAGCATGCGACCTGAGGTACCTTCGGCAGACGCTCTGAAACTGCTTCAATGGCTGCGATGTTGTGGGGCTGGTGCAACGGGGCGAGCGGCGTCAAACTGCGGAGGTCAGCCAAAACCTGTGGTGTAACGACGGTCGGGCCCGTGTAGAGCGCCCCACCATGCACGACCCGGTGCCCAACACCCACCACTTGCGCGCCACCATACATCGAGTTCAGCCAAGCAGCCAACTCATCGAGTGCGTCGCGGCCATTGCGGATCTTGTCGGGTCTACGATCTGCAAGGACTTGCCCTTCTCCATCCTTCGCGACGATCCGCGGCGAACTCCCGATTCCATCTATTTGGCCGCGCGACGCCAAATGCCACTCCGATTCCGGTCTCGCGAAAACACAGAACTTCAGGCTGGACGAGCCCGCATTGAGGACGAGAGCGTAATCGGTCATGCGGCCTTCATCTCCCTCCGACGCGCATGCGCTGCGAGCACCGCAACTCCACAGCTTGCAATACGCGAACGCACGTTATCCGCCCGGCTGGTAAGAATAATGGGGACTCGGGCGCCAAGCACCAAGCCCGCACTGTCTGCATTTGCCAGGAACGTGAGTTGCTTGGCGAGCATGTTCCCCGCCTCAAGATCGGGAACAAGTAGGATGTCGGGGTCGCCTGCTACTTCGGAGCGAATTCCCTTGATTGCAGCGGCCTGTTTACTGATTGCGTTGTCGAATGCCAACGGACCGTCCAGAATGCCGCCCGTGATCTGTCCGCGGTCCGCCATTTTGCAGAGTGCGGCGGCGTCAATCGTGGCCGGCATTTTCGATGTCACTGTCTCGACGGCGGCGAGGATCGCTACCTTGGCCTGTGCGAGGCCGAGAGAAACTGCAAGATCGATTGCGTTCTGGCAGATGTCTGCCTTCTCCTCTAATCCAGGGGCGATGTTGATCGCAGCATCGGTGACGATCAGCACTTTGTGATAGGTAGGAACGTCCATCACGAATGCGTGGCTTATGCGGCGGCTCGTCCGGAGGCCCGTCTCGCGTGCGACAACCGCGCCCAGCAGTTCATCCGTGTGCAGGCTACCTTTCATCAGCAGTTCCGCACGGCCCTCTCGAATGAGCTCAACGGCCTTCGAGGCGGATGCCTGGCTGTGCGGCGTATCGACAATCTGCTTCCCGCGCAAGTCAATACCCGACGCCCGGGCGATAGCCTCGATCTTCGCGATCGGACCGACCAGGATGGGGGTGATCAGCCCTTTCTCCGCAGCCTCAATCGCCCCGGCGAGAGCGGTTTGCTCACAGGGATGCGCAACAGCGGTTGGAACTGGATCCAACTGCGAGCATCTCTCCAGTAGGCGTTCATACTTTCCTGTTCCGGTCGTCATGCGGTCACCATCGCTTTTTCGGCAAGCCGGGCGGCTCGCCCCGTCTCTTTCAATGCAAAACTCAGGAGTAACGCCAGTGCTACCCCATACAGAAGCGGCTGAAATGTTGCTTGATAGTGTCGCAGACTGGTGCGCATGCCCTGCGAGGCTGCTAGCATGATCGCTACAAAAACCTGCCCCATGATGGCTGTCAACGTGAAGTTAAGCAGGTTGATAACTCCCGTAGCCGTGCCGCTATATTGTGGCGGGTTTACTTCCTTGATGACGGTGTACAGCAGCATTGCAGACCCGGAGGCCAACCCGGCAATCAGACCGACGACGTAGGCAGGCAGATCATTCACGCGGCCGTATAGGATCCAAGCCATGCATGCCAAGAGCACGCAAGCTCCGCAGACAATCACCGGCTTCGTGCGCCCGATACGATCTGAAATCCAACCCAGCAGAGGGCAGCCGATCATCCAACCGACCGGTACCGTTGCGGAGCGGATGACGGCCTCGCCGTAGTCGAATCCGTGTGCTTCCTGCAGAAAGCGGACGCCCCAAACCATGTCGAAGATTGTCGTGGGGATAAACAGAAGCCCTGCGATGACCCCGCAAAGGATCGACTGGGGATTTCGAAATACGAGGCCCAAGGCCCTCATTGATCCCGCAAGCCAGTCATCGTTCGAGTGCTCTAGTGTCTCGGTGGGAAGCAGAAACCAAAGTGCCGTTGCAATCGCCAGCCCTGCGGCTCCCATGCTGATCCAGAAAACGTTCCATCGCATGCCGCGCGCGATCAGCGGACCGACCAGGAACTGGCCCGCGGCCCCGCCAGCCATCCCGAACATCTGTGTGGCCCCGATCAAAGTTGCAGCTTGAGAAGCGGGGAA
>Ga0170475_100843075_pt1 | contig 27004 bp, 25 predicted proteins | sample Soicark_Litter_5_FD_111474 | JGI IMG/M metagenome (GOLD analysis project Ga0170475, IMG submission 111474) | Avena fatua rhizosphere microbial communities from Hopland, California, USA. Combined Assembly of 48 SPs
GTCCCTGGATCCAGCCATGGCAAAGCCTTGGACGGGCTGGTTGTCCGCTATATACTAAGCTCAACTGCCCGGATCGATTTCACGCAGAGGGTACTCGCCAGATAGCTCGGCCTGCGAGGGTTCTTTGGGCAGCTGAAATACGAGATGTACTATAATCGTAACTTGACCAATACGAATGAAACCCACTTGCTAAAGAAGCTCGCCACCTACATCCAGTGGTACAACCAGCGTATAAAGCTCTGACCGTGCGGTATAGGCCCGCCCAGTAGCGTCGTATCTTGGAACTGCCGCATACGCGGTCAAAATATTCCTTTTTTCCAGCTGAGCCTGCTTCTAACAAAAATGAGTATATCAGTTGCGAGGACGCGCCGGTCGACGATGCGTTAAGGCCTCGTTTTCAAAGTCTGGTGGGAACTCAGCCATGATACCAAGGCGAGCCGCGAATTTCGGCTTGTTCTCCGAGGGCTATTTCCGTAAGACCATCGTCAGTACAAAAGGCGAAAAATCGACATGTCAAAGATTGCGTTGATCACCGGCGTTACCGGTCAGGATGGAGCTTATCTAGCAGAGTTCTTGCTTGAAAAGGGCTATACGGTTCATGGTATCAAGCGAAGATCCTCCTCGTTCAACACCGGCCGTATCGACACAATTTATCAAGATTTGCATGAGCGCGATCCGCGGTTCATTCTCCACTATGGAGACATGGTAGATTCCACCAACTTGGTGCGGATTATTCAGAGCACGCAGCCGGATGAGATCTATAATCTTGCGGCCCAGAGTCACGTCAGTGTCAGCTTTGAAATGCCTGAATATACCGCCGATGTCGACGCGATTGGCACTTTGCGGCTACTTGAGGCGATCCGAATCCTTGGGATGCAGAGAAAGACGCGTTTCTACCAGGCGTCGACATCCGAACTTTACGGTTTGGTTCAGGAAGTGCCACAATCGGAAAAGACACCATTTTACCCGCGTTCTCCATATGCCGTCGCAAAGCTTTACGCGTACTGGATGGTTGTGAATTATCGGGAGGCTTACGACATGCACGCCTCCAACGGCATCCTGTTCAACCATGAGAGCCCGCTCCGTGGCGAAACGTTTGTCACGCGCAAGATCACTATGGCGGTTGCGGCAATCAAGCTCGGACGGCAGGAAAAGCTCTATCTCGGGAACCTCGATGCTCAGCGCGACTGGGGGCATGCCAAGGAGTATGTCGAAGGCATGTGGCGGATGCTGCAGCAAGACACACCCGATGACTATGTCCTGGCAACGGGCCGCACTACGACCGTCAAGCAGTTCGTTGAATGGGCGTTCGAACATGTTGGGATTCAAATCGAGTGGCGCGGAAAAGCGGCGGATGAGAAGGGCTACGACGCGGCAACCGGCAAGTGTCTTGTTGAAGTGGATCCGCGCTATTTCCGTCCGACCGAGGTCGATCTTTTGCTGGGCGACCCATCAAAAGCGCGAGATAGACTCGGGTGGAAGCATAAAACAAGCGTTCAGGATTTGGCCGTCGAGATGGTCGAGGCTGATCTCGCCTACTGGCGCAATCAGGCCGGCGAGAGGTGAGCAATGAATCCTCTGCAAGGAAAAAAGGTCTGGGTTGCCGGTCACCGTGGCATGGTCGGGGCGGCTCTCGTGAGGCGATTGGCACATGAGACATGCGAGATTATCACGACATCAAGGCAAGAGCTGGATTTGCGCCGACAATCAGATGTCGACACATTTTTCGAAACGCGCCGTCCCGATGTCGTCATCATCGCAGCAGCCAAAGTCGGTGGCATTTTAGCAAACAATACGTATCCGGTCGACTTCCTGCTGGAGAACCTCCAGATGGAGACCAATATCTTCGATGCTTCACACCGCTCAGGCGTAGAGCGGCTTCTGTTCTTAGGGTCAAGCTGTATATATCCGAAGATGGCGGCCCAGCCGATAACGGAAGACAGTTTGCTGACGGGCCCGCTTGAGTCGACAAATGAGTGGTATGCGGTCGCCAAAATCGCCGGCATCAAACTTGCTCAGTCCTATCGGCGCCAATATGGGCGCGATTACATCTCGGCCATGCCTACCAATCTTTATGGTCCCGGTGACAATTTCGACCTCAACTCCAGCCATGTTCTTCCCGCGCTCATCCGCAAAGCTCACCAGGCGAAGTTAGCCAATTCACCGGAAGTTGTTGTCTGGGGAACTGGCAAGCCTCGTCGGGAGTTTTTGCACGTTGATGACTGCGCTGATGCTCTTGTTTTCCTACTGAAGAATTACTCTGGAGAAGAGCATGTCAACGTTGGCTACGGTGACGATATACAGATTAGCGAGCTTGCCCAATTGATCTGTCATGTCGTTGGCTATGATGGCGAAATCACTTACGACGTTTCAAAACCGGATGGTACGCCGCGTAAATTGATGAGCAACACGAAACTGGTATCGATGGGATGGAAGCCGACCGTGACACTTCGGGATGGTGTTACATCTGTCTACAAATGGTTTCTCGACAACGAGGGGCAATTTAAGGGGGCATAGGCTTCAGGCGTGAAGCCATTGCAGTAGACGAACTCGGGTCTTGCTGTCGCTTCAATGCTCCCCCCGCCAATCCGAGTAGCCGTTGGTGATCAATGAACGGCGTTTAAAAAAGACGATCTTGTCGATAAGCGCAATCGTCAACGGCAAGAATATCAGGCCGTAAGTAACGAGAGCGGTTTGCAACGCAATCTGGTTAAGAAAAAGGACATTGGTTCCGACAGTTGCGAGGTAGGTGGCCTTGAGAACGTCGAGTCGAATTCGCCGGCCAATCAGGTCCAACATCCACAGATAGAGGAAGCCTATACCGGCGAAAGTTACCAGCCCCGCCATTCCAAAAGCGGCATAACCTCCAAGGAAAAATACGCCAGGATTGCTTCCACTGTCTGGTCCCAGAGTAAGTTCGGCGACCTCAACATCTGGCATCCTGACTGGCAGATCGAGCACTTTTGCAACCAGATTGATTCCGCTCAGTCCCGTGAATGGCGCCACATCTGGATAGACATGGAAGTACCGCACTATGATTGAGTATGGTTCCCCCCAGATGCGCTCCAAGGCTAGTCTAACTGGGTCCAAAGCACCGGCCATGACCGATACACGATACTGGGCGGTATACAGCAATATCAATACCGCGACGACTACCCCTGTACCCACAAGTGCGATCATGAATATCCAACCCAAATCTAGAAGCTTTGGGCGTTGCGATAGAAGCAGGATTGCTAGATACGAAGAAAATACGACAGCTGGCAATTTCGAAAGCGATGCTGGTAGAGTTATAAAATATAGAATAGAAACTATGAATACTATCAGGTAATTTTTCTTGCCTATGAGGGGGTGGATCACTAGGCAAAAAATAAGTGGGAAAAGCGAAAAACGAAGTCGCTCGAGGAAGTTTTGTACTACCCAAGATCCGGAATACCCATGGTTGCGTAGATAACGGTACTCTAAACCATCAAACTGAAACGTCAAAAAGCGCAATACGTTGAGTTTAAAGTCACGGAACTCGGCGGACAACAGTAGGACTCCAAAACAGCAGACCGTGGCGAGGATGGCAGCGTATGAAATACGCCGCTCTGTCTGTGGTGATGAATATGCTGCGGATATCGCTAGTACCTGCTCGCTCGCTGAGAGCCAACGTAGTGAATAGACGACGATCCCGATCCCTAATACCGCGAGCATTCCGACTTCCGCATGCTTTGTCGCTGAATCGGAAAGCGACAGGTTGTTAAGTTGCGTTATTCCATCGGAATTGAACAGAAATCCAGGCGTGTAGATCGCAAGAAACGACAATGTGAAAATATCGCTTACTTCAATCTGTTGCGTTGTTTTTGAGCGGAGCCAGAAGAAGACGAAAAGGCAAAGTGCTGTCACTTTCAACGCGATCATGCCGTGTTGCTCCTGTTTGTCAGCCTGATGGCGCCCACAATGAAGAATGCTACAAAAAGAACCGTATTGGCCGAGGTAATCGCGATGGCGATGGCCATCAGGCCCATGGAATTGATTTGGCTGAGGGCGACCGCAAAGGCCAAGCCCAGCGCAGCTATGTGGGTAAGCCCATATATTTTTTCGCCGCTGGTCATCAGAAAGAAATTACTCCAGGGCAGAGAAAAGGCGAACATTACCTGCGAAAAAACAAGACATCCTAGAAGCCAGCCGGCGTCGCGATATTCTTCGCCAAACAGTGCCGTAGTGATCTGGCCCGGGAATGCTATTAGCAGAGCCGCCAAAGGAAGGACTGTAACCGCTATCAGAGCGGTTTGAAGAAACATATCGCGCCGGACCTGCGCGAGGTTACCAGATTCGTGAGCCTTGCTAATATGCGGTGAAAACACCGGAAGCATGATTACCGGAACTATCAGCAACAGGCTGGTCATTCGTAACGAGGAGTTAAAAAGAGCCAAGCCAGACGACAGCGATAAAAGACCAAGAATGATTACATCCATCCGATCGAGGATAGCCCTGCCGCCGAACCCCAAGAGCGAGAAAAAGCCGTACCGGAACCATTCCTTAGTCCTGTACGTGGCTTGCCCGGCTCGCAGGTGCTTTTCTACGAACTGGAAAACAACATAACCTTGCAACAGAATAGCAAGGCTGGTCCCTAGTACGAAGACGAACACGGCCTCCGAGACCGATAGAGGCGACAACGACCACATGCCTACGCAAGTTAGCGCGAAGGGAAGCGATTCCGCACAGACAATCGCCAGCGCTGGCTTGGATAGAGCAGCTAGGTATTCCCTCAAAATGGAGCATAGGGCCTGTGCTATACACAGACCCGTCACCAAAGCTAAATACTCACGCCCTTCGCCGTGTCGCCACAGCGTCGTTGCCGCGAAGAGGGCCAACGCAGCAATAAATGTTGACAACATCGGCACTTGAAACGAACGGATGATGAAGCCCTTCGCCGCAGGGCATGATGATTGTGGTATCCGAGAAATTTCGCGTCGAATGAGAGGAAGCCACCCCAAAGTTGCCAATTGAGTTAAAAGCTGCGGGACCGCGATCGCGAAAATGAAATCTGAATTATCCGAAGTCGAAAGTGTTCGAGCGGACATGATAAACAGCCCAATGGACAAAATCCTAGCCGAACCAACACTGAGTGCCGTTCGAAAAAGTGGTAGGATGCGTTCGTAAACGATAGGGCGCACTTTTGTTTTCACAGCGGTGTTTGATATCTGGATGTAACTCGAACCGCTGATTCGTTGCAACATTATGGTTGTCATTTGTGGCGCTACCGAACCAAACTCTGATTCGCTTTGATGTCCCGTCACGGACCACTGCATTCAGATTGCACATCAACGACTTTTGTTGCTAAGCGTGGCTTTGCGAGTAACGAGTTTGGAGCACAAGAAGAAATGCGCGTTTTGGTCACCGGTGGTGCGGGTTTTATCGGTTCGGCGGTTGTTCGCTACCTTGTCAATGAGATCGGCGCAAACGTTCTCAATGTAGACAAGCTGACTTATGCAGGAAACTTGGAGTCGTTGAAGCAAATATCCAGTGCACCCAACTACCGTTTTCTTAAGGCTGACATCTGCGACCTCAGCGCGATCCTTGAGGCATTCGAAACCTTCGAGCCCGACTACGTCATCCATCTGGCCGCAGAAAGCCATGTGGATCGGTCTATCACCGGGGCAGGCGAATTCATCCAGACCAATATAGTGGGTTCGTTCACCCTCCTCGAAACTGTCCGTCGATATTGGTCAGGGCTGCCTGATGATCGCAAGCAGAGGTTCAGGATGCTTCATGTGTCGACTGATGAGGTTTATGGGTCGCTAGGTGAGAATGGGCTTTTCGACGAAACTACTCCTTTCGACCCGTCCTCACCCTATTCTGCATCGAAGGCTGCAAGTGATCACCTTGCTATAGCCTGGCACCGCACTTATGGCTTGCCGGTTGTCATCTCCAATTGCTCGAACAACTACGGGCCGTTCCATTTTCCGGAAAAACTGATCCCCCTCACTATTATCAATGCGCTCGACGGCAAACCCTTACCTATTTATGGAACTGGCGCAAACGTTAGGGATTGGCTCTACGTCGAGGATCATGCACGCGCCCTGTGGCTGATTGCCCAACATGGTCGTGCTGGAGAGAAATACAATGTCGGCGGCCGAAATGAGCGCCGGAATGTTGAGGTGGTTCAAGATATATGCCGAATCTTGGATGAGCTGCGACCACTTAGTAGTCCATACGCGCATCTGATGATGTTCGTAGCGGACCGGCCTGGGCATGATGCGCGCTATGCAATCGATGCCACAAAACTCGAGAGAGAATTGAGTTGGCGGGCGCGAGAAACATTCTCCACCGGCCTTCGCAAGACCGTAGAATGGTATCTTGCAAACGAGTGGTGGTGGCAGCCTTTGCGTGAAAGGGTCTATTCGGGCGAGCGGCTGGGCCTTGCTCCGAGATGACATGACTTGCTCCGAGCGCAAGACGGGACCGTTTCGCTTGAAGTCGCTTAACCGCCGATCATTTGATGGCTCCTGCTTGTCTGGAGGTATTAATACCTGATGAACCTCTTTAGAAATTCTTTGACCGGCCGCGGAATATGTGCTTGGGCCCATCGGCGACGAGCCACGGCGCCACTCGGGCGCAGACCATTTTTAAAGTCATTTCTGACAGTCCGGATCTCCGAGAGCGCCGACCTGAGTGCGTCCTCGTAAGTCACGTACACGCTTTCCGGCTCTTCGCGAACGGATGTGTAAAAAGCTGAAAGACGATCGAACTTTCCATTGTCAAGAAGCTGAAACTGATGGAAGTGATAGAAAATCAGCGGGTTGCCATCTACGTAGATCTCGCCGCTATCAGTGCTTGAGAAGGCGAGTTTCTCATAGTTCCAAGGCGCGATTCCAGCTCCGCCCGCGTTGATGATATGGCATTTTGAATAACGACCGGGCCACTCGTCTAGGTATTTCTGGTCACCCATTCGGCCTTCTTCAAGCCGATAGTAGCACCACTCAATGCATTGCTCCTTCCATCGAGTGAGGCAACGCATGCCTTCCTCATCGCGGCGAAAGCTCACCCACTCGACACAGAATCGGCCGTTGACCACCCGCTCCATCAATCTCGGTGCAAACCGATGCTCTATGATAGCGATCGAATTTTGACCGATCTCGTCGAAAATCGGTTGAACGGGTGAATAGAATAAAAGATCGGAATCGATATAGGTGATGAGGTCGACTTGCGGGTGGTTTTCGAGAACGTAGCTCGGCAGGCACGGCGAAAGCGTCCAGCAGTACTCAGCGACGCCTCGCGTCTTTTTTGCCTCCAGGAGAGCCTCCGTCTCAATATCGCGGAGTGCAATGCAGGTGATATAGGGGCTGGCGAGCGCTGTCAGTATCTCTTTTGCAGTATCGTCCATGCAGAGGACGAAAACATGAGCTTCTGGGCACCACCTGACCAGGCTTCTTATCATTGCGAGCCCTTTAATCAGGTAACCGCTGTCGAAGAGAGTGCAGAAGTACTTGGTCATTTTTTGAGGCCCTTGCGGCAAAGATAAGTACGGCCGGCGCTTCCTACAGAATGATCGTTGGTATCCCGTGTCTCGTACAATGTAATCGTGTTCTCCAGCGCAAGCCCGTTTTTCTCAAAAAGTGCTAGCAGTTCGTCTTCCTCGAAATGGATTTCCACCGTCTCTACGCCGTAAGCCTGTTTACGGAAATAGCGTGTCGGTTGCCCGTAGACGACAGGAGTTCGGTGAAAGATTACGTAGTCCTTTGCGATCCGAGCGGCCTCCGCGATCGCAGACCCGTATTCTGGGATGTGGAGGAGGCAGCAACCTGACACGACAACGTCGAACCGTTGGTCTGGGTAACTGAGTTGCGTCGCGTCCTCAATAGCAAAGCGGATATTGGGATAGAGCGAGCGTGCAAGTGAGATGAAGCTTTCGGAGTAGTCACAACCTTCGTAGATAAGCGTTTTGCCGGCAATTTTCAGGACTTCGGAATAATATCCGCTGGAGCAACCTATTTCGAGGACCGTCGCCGTTGCGGACAGGTCTTTGGCCGCATCCACCGCCTCAATGAGTACGTCGAAGACATCGACGGGCTTTCCGCCGCGATAGTCTTTCAACTGGTTCTCCACGAGTGTTCGTTGGCGGCTAGGTAAGTTCTCTTCCTTCCAGGAAGAGGCAAGGCGGCGGCTCTCGCTCTCTCGGTCGGCCTCACCAATTTCGACGTAGTGAGAGGAGACCGATGTTGATCCCATGAGTCGGTGTCGAAGCGCACGCGCGCAGGCTTTCGCTGCAGGGAACCTGTTCAGAAATCGAATTGCGGAAGAAATCAAGTCTTAGCCCTCAAATGTCTCTCGAGGATGGGGACAAGCTCTTCCATCCGGTGCCGGTAGGTGTGTTCGCGGAGGGTTCGGGCCTGCCCCGCCTTTGCAATCGCTCGTGCTTCCTCCGGATGAGCAAGGTAGTACTGCACTAGTTGGGATGCCTCTTGCGGGCTTGAATATGCGACTACCTCTTTGCCGATCTCGAACAAATCTCCGAGATTGTCTTTTTTGTCGGTGATCAGCATCGACCCGACGCCGGTTGCCTCATAGAGGCGCATGTTGTTCGCGTTGTTCTCAGCGACATTGATATGGCGGTTGATCGTCATACGGCTACGAGCAAGGGCGCGATACATATCCGGCCCCCAGACCTCACCGCCATGCCGACGCTTGATAGGAGACGACGCGGGTAGGGCATCGGCACCATATCCGAAAAATTGGATAGGCGTTGTTTCGGCAAGATGCTCGAGTAAAGGAATGGCCTTGCCGTGATGTCGGCTTATGCCGCCAACAAAGCTGACGGGGATGTCGCGTTCCATCTGGCCAACGATTTCGAGCACTCGCGTGTCAAAACCGATACGAAAATATTCCGACTTGATTCCCATCTCATGAAACCGCGGCACAAAGTGCGGAAACGAGGTTAGAATGAGGTCGTAGGGTTTAAGAAAATTTGTTGTCGGAAGTGGGCAAGCGATCTGGCCGACGATCAGGGGGACCGTTGTTCGCAACTCTTCCAAGGCGCCCGGCGGGAAGAAGCTCAAATCCTGACAATAGAGGACATCCGGCTTGAAATGCTTCACCCTCGCCATGGCGATCTCCAGCAGGCCCGGCAGGCTAGCCAGCCATGGTCCGATGCCAGGTACGCGGAAGAGGCGATGCGGCAACTTCATTGCCCATTTGCTGAAAGGAACCCGATGCTCCTCGGCCCAGGCGGTTTCTAAGGGCACGCAGTTGCCAATGATGTCGAGCACTTCGCAACCGGCTTGCGCTAGATGACGAGAGTAGAAGTCAGATGTGCCGAAGGCCGAGGCCAAAAGTGCATCAGTCTGCTTCTCGGATGCCGATTTAATCAGTTCTGGCCTATCAGCGTAGAACTGGGTGAGAAACCGTGCATAATAAGTATCAAATATCGCTATCTTCATCTTTACCATCGACTATCAGCTTAGATACCGCCTGATCACTGTTGTATACGCTACCGACAATTTTGGCCGGATTTCCGGCGATGACCGCCCCGGCCGGAAAATGGCCTCGGACAACAGAGCCAGCGGCGACAACACTGTCTCGACCAATATCAGTGCCACGCATTATGATGGCGCCAGTCCCGACAAATACGTTATCTCGAATTTGGACCGGCGCTGTTTTTATGTCAGCGCTATTATCCGAGTGGCGACGGTTAACAGGCGCAGTCGGGTGAAAATCGGTATCAAATATAGAGACGTTGGCGCCTAGGAGAACATTAGACCCAATTGATACTCGGACAGCGGAAACAATACAGGCTCCGCTTATGCCAGTATCCGCCCCTATCACAATGCTCGCACCTGCGCGAATTGTAGCGATTCTAACCGGATGATTTAACGCGAGTGCAGTGAAACGCGAGTCAGAGCACAGCACTACCCGGCCGCCGACAGAAATAGTGCTGTCCGGATGTTTCTGCAGCAGAGGGGAGCCGTAAAACATCACTCTCTCACCAAGCCGCACCCCCCTCCGCTTAGCTTTGAAAAGGTGCCAAGCGTTCAGGGCTGAAAATGCAAGAATTTTTAGTTGGGCCGGCAGCATTCCCGATAAATGGTTCCTAGTGATCGTTGGCACTTGACGAGAATGCGGATTATGCACTTGCACTTGCACTTGCACTTTCAGATACACAGTTTTGATAATGTGGCCAAGCGGTAATTCGCCCGCAGGAGAGGAATGGCTCCTGTGGTTTGTGCTGGTCTATCGCAAGTTGGATGTTTTGGTTGACAGCAAGTGCGCCCATTCCATAGGTAGCGTTATCGGGGACCCAAAATACGGAATCGCGTTCCTGCTACCGGTGGCAAATTTCTGCTCTCGATTGGTAGGTACAATTTATCATGGAACTAGAATGACTGTCCATGTTGTCATGCCGGTGCACAACCGATTAAGCCTGACCATGCATATGGTGGATCGCCTCAGAGCTCAGGCATGTGACGAACGCCTGAGCGTAATGGTTGTCGATGACGGCTCCACCGACGGGACGGAGGAATACCTTAAGTTGCAACATGATGTTGCCGTCGTTTCCGGCGACGGGACGCTTTGGTGGGGAGGGGCGGTTCATGTTGCCCTAAATAAGCTTTTTCTGGAGGCGAGCGACCAGGACTGGTTGTTATTGATTAACAACGACAGCGACATTGACGACGATTTTGTTCAGAAGCTCCTAGACACTGCACGGGCTCACAGGCCCGCCGCAGTTGGGAGCGTACTTCACCATATCGATCATCGAGAAAGGCTTCTGTCAGTTGGCCCCAAGCTCAACGCATGGTCGTTCCTGATTGAGGATGCTATACATGGTGTGAACTCATTCGATGGCAATGATAATCCAGATCTAAGGACGCTGGATGTGGACGCGCTAAGTGGACGGGGGGTATTGTACTCTCTAGAGGTGCTGCGAGAGGTGGGGGGCATGCGGCCACGCTGCTTGCCACATTATCTTGCAGATTACGAACTCTCGGCGAGAGTCAAGGCTGCCGGTCACAGACTCCTCGTATCTATGGACGCGATAACGTATACCGACGAGGACTTCGGGAACGCGTATAAGGCATCCTCCCTCAGGGAAAAGTTGCTGTCCGTGCGTTCGCCTTCCTATCTTCCTGCGGTGGTGGCGTTTTGGTGGAGAGCTAGCAGCACGTTACAGGCTTTAACAGCTCCGTTTAGGCTACTGGGGTTGGCTTTGGCTCCACAACTTCGACGCCGAAAAAGGCATGTAGGCGCCTTGAGCAATGAATGACTGAGTTGAGTTACTGCTCGACAAATGTCAACGTTACGGAAAGACTTTCATGACGCCCGTCGATGCTCCATAGCCGAGGCAAGTGTGACGTTGGTATACTTTAATGCTTCAAGGGGCGTCCTCTCGTTCGAAGAAGCTTGTATTGTAGGCTTTTGCAATCGGCTTGTAACCTACGCTTGCTAAGAATGCTACAATTGGGCATTCCGCAAGCGACGCCAAATCTTTTCGTAAGGTTTCAGCAAGAATGTAACGAGGCCGGTAGGCTTTCCAATCGTTTGAACGCAACACGTCTTCGTCGCGTCCTTCGACATCAACGCTCATGAAATCGATGGTTTTGCCAACAGGCATATGGCGGTTCAGCAGCGCATCGAGTCGCTCAACCTGGACATTTACCGTATCGATTAAATGGTAAGGCGGCTTATTTTTATAACGCGCTTCCTCGACGTCGAAAGTATTTAGTGCAGGTTCGTTGAAGCGGTGGAATGTAACAATGCCGGGCTTCGAACCGACGCCGCATTCAAGGTTAATATCTTGCGGTCGCACACGCCTGAAAGGATCCATCGAGCCGGGCATCGCGTCGATGTTTATGCCGCGCCAACCACGCCGGTAGAAGAGATAAGAATTGGAGAAACGCACCGGATGGTGGGCGCCGACATCGACATAAAATCCAGTCGCTTTGCGGTCAAATAGCCTGTCGAGAATGAGATCTTCTCCATCCTGACCATAGCATAACGTGGGCTGCATTGCCGGATCACGACGAAGAATGCGGCGGATCAACTGTTTCAGTGAACTCATTGGTTGGTCCCTGGGGCAGGTGGGGCGGTGGATCGTTCGACGGGCCGGCCGTCGACCATCTCGTAGATACGATCAGCACGGATAGGGCTCAGATCGTGGGAGACGATAAGAATTGTGGTCTCACCCCGGAGGGACTGAATGTCATCCATCACATCTCGCGCCGTATCAACATCAAGTGCGCTAGTCACTTCGTCCAAGATTAGCAAGGCTGGGCGCCGGTAGAGGGCGCGCGCGATGCCGATGCGTTGCCTTTGGCCGCCGGAGACGCCGACGGCACCGTCCCCCAGAACAGTCTCAACTCCCAACGCGAGTGATTGAACCAACCCAGAAAGATGCGCACCTGATATCGCTGCTGCGAGCCTGTCAGGATCTGCTGGCTCTTCCAGAGCTATATTATAGCACAGGCTCGCGTCCAAAAGCGCGATGTTTTGCGGCACGTAGCCGATGAGGTTATTGAACTTTTCAGACTCAAATGGCGCGAAAACTTGGCCGTCTAACAAGAAAGTACCCGAGTTTGGTTGCTGCAGGCCCGCTAGCAGGTCTAGCAAAGTGGATTTTCCCGAGCCCGATGTGCCGATGATTGCGACCACTCCCCCCTCGGGAATCTCTAGACTGGCTCCGTCAATAATTGACCTGCTACCGTACGAAAATCCAATTTCTCGAGCTGTGTAGGCACCGGCGTATCGAATTGGCGAGGTATTTCTGGGTTGCGGATAGCGGTTGATTGTTTCACTCATGTCAATCAAAGTCTCGACGACAGGGAACGAGAATCTTACGGTATTGACGCTGGCTGCTAGACGCGAGATTGCGGGAGCTATCCGAACGACTGCGAGGCCAAGCGTCGCAAGTATCGGTGCAACATCCTCCAGATCTGACGAGGAATAAACAAACCACAGACAAGCGACAACGACGGCTGCCATCATGAGCGCCTCAATTAGGAGCCTGGTAACCGAGGCCAGTGACTGGTACTCTGCTAACAACTCGACATGTCGCTGAACAATCTCGCTGTTTCGCGCAGTGAATGCTTTCTCAAGTCCCATGATTTTAATATCTCGCACGGCGTTGGCCATCGAGTGAATAAACCGATGTCGCGCAAGATCGTAGTCATGTGTGGTTCGACCGAGTATCGCTACTTTTTTCGAAATTGGCAAAAATATCAGTCGCGCGAAGAGTGCCCCAATTCCTGCGAGCGCCAGAACCGCTATGGGCGAAACCAAAATGAAAGACGCTAAGACAATAGCTATAACAGCTGCCTCGTTGACGATCGCTACAACGCTGAGAAACACGATCGATGCATGCGTGGAGTTCGAATAGCTTACACCAGCAATTCTTACGGCTCCCTCGTCTAAAAACAGTTGGTAACGCGCAGAAAGTGCGGAGTTTATTAGTTTGCGTGAGGACTCTGAAGTCACTGCCGCAGAAACATGTAGCTGAAAGCTCGTTGTCGCATGATGAAGATAAGCCCTGAGTACGAAATACAGGATCACGCCTACACCAGTGAGGGCAACAAACTCCTTATGTCCCAGCGCAGCAACCGCTGGCAGGAATGACAATTTTGTTTGGACATTTTCTCGGAATTGATCGTCCGTCGCCAGTTTGATAAACGGGAATAGTACGACGAAGCCGAAAAAGTCCAATATCGAGAGAAATAGTGACGACAGAATAGTCTTAACTATCGCAGCTCGACCTACCAAGCCCCGAATGAAACGATAGACCCGCGTCGTGCGACGCAAGTACGATTCAGGCAGTAAAAAGTTGATCAATTCTAATCCAATCAGCGGCTGAACCGTTCTGTCGAGACGTTCGTGACAACGCACGTGTTAATGTTGCGGGCTCTCAAGCGTCACTTTCCGCCGGCGCGGTTGCGTTCGTCTTCTACCAAGCCCGTTCCTGCGCTGACGCGATGAAGATAAGCTCAACCCTGAGGGGCACGAGGCTCATGTGGCAAAACCCGTTTACGCAAACCAGAACCGAACTGGATGAGGCGATTTTGAATGGCTGATTTCCAGGCTTCGGTCAACCCGCCGATATAAGCAACAACAAAAGCGGCAGCCCCACCCAGAACTCCCGCGAACGCGGCAGCGAAAACCGAACTCGAACCTGTTGCGATAAGCAGTGATTGAGCGAGTAGCAGCACCGGAAAGTGCGTGATGTAGAGGCTGTAAGAGAAGTCCGCTATCTGCTCGCCAAAAGGGAGCCGCAACCCGCGGCAGAATATTAGCCAGGCTGTAAAGGTCGCGAAAGTCAAATCGATCGTGAGCTTTCCGATCTTTTCGACCGAGTCCGGCGAGGAAAATGCGAAACCAACCAAACAGGCGATCAGCAGTAGTGTGCAAACTGCTAACCGACTTTTCCTTTGCCTGTGCTCAGATGTTATGTAAAAGGCAAGAGCTCCAACCATCCAAATAGCGGAATATGCTGCAAAATCAGGATTGTAGAACACGCCACCCTGCGCGACCAGGACGAATGCGATAGCTAGCCAAAGTTTGTAGGGTGCTACAAACCACCCGACAGCACACGCAAAAAGGACATAAAGCTTAGCCTCAATGTAGAGGCTCCATAATGGTCCATTCACCTCAAGGAGCCCTTGGGTCATTGTAAGGGCACCGATTAGATCCTTGAATCGAATTGTTACAATCTCTCGGGCAGCGTACATGTCATCAGGCAAGCCCAATGGAACTGCTCGCCCGGGCAGATGAAAAACTCCCATGATCGCATACACTGCAACGGAAATAATCATGGCATAAATGAGTGGTGGATAGAGGCGTGCGACGCGAGCTGCCGCGAAAACGCCTAGGTTGAGTTTCCCCGACTTTTTCGCCGTCGCTTCAAGACTGTTTGCTATGAGAAAGCCAGAGATCACGAAGAAAACCAGCACCGCGTACTCGCTGAGATATGACGACATGCGGTGGAGTATGGATCCCAATCCCGCAAAGCGTAGAAGGCACACTTGAACAATGTGCGAGAGGAAGACAATCAATGCCGCGAGACCCCTGGCGGCTGCAAGATTGTCGAACCTCCGCGTGGTCATTTGGAACGAGCCTGTTTTTGTGTCATCAGGTATTCGGCAATAGCAAAGTCAAATGGTGTATCTACATCAATAGACCTTTCACGTGGCATGACGTAGCCCAGTGCGCCCGGTGGTAGAAAACCATGCTCTTTTCGGAATGCATGGATAGAAATTATATAGATCGCGCCGTTGAGACGCATCCACTGGCTACCCGGTGCATTTGTCATTGATCGAAAGTCACTCGGTGTGAATTCATCTAGTGACAAGTTGGAGGGGAGCCGTCCCATCCATGCAGGCGGACACTCAGCCTCGCTAACGGATACGACCGCAGGTGCTTTGCGCTCTTCGAATAGCTTCAGTGCGCCGAGAATATCCTCGCCCCCCCGCAGAGGTGAAGTAGGTTGCAAAAGGATGAGTCCATCAAAAGTAGCTACCTCATCGCCTAGTTCATCGAGGACGTGCTTTACTACATCTGCGCTGGATGCGCTGTCCGCAGCTAGTTCGATCGGTCGGAGAGACGAGCAATCTGCACCGGCAGCTAGAGCAATCGCGCGGTATTCCGCCGAATCGGTTGAGACAACCACGCGGCTCACAGGTGGACAATCGAGCGCTGCGGTGATTGACCACTCGAATAGCGGCCGACCAATAAGATTGAGGATGTTTTTGTTGGGCAGTCGCTTGCTGCCAGAACGTGCCGTCACAATCGCTAGATAGTTCATGCGCAGATCGCCAGATAGTTTGATAATAATTTCAGCCCCATCGTCCCGCTTTTTTCCGGATGAAACTGTGTTCCAAAGACGTTGTCAATTTCTAGCGACGCAACGATGTCACAGCCCCCGTATTGCGTGACACCTTTTGCTGCCTTTGCGGACGAGGTTACCACCCCATAGCTATGAACAAAGTAGAAGTGTTCGCCGCTAATACCCTTCAGTAGTCGCGATTCTACTGGCGATGTATCATCGATCGTTACTTCATTCCAGCCGATATGTGGCAAACGTTCATTCACCGGTAGCCGCACGCATTCGCAGTCGATGAAACCTAGGCCATCATGGATGCCTTGTTCGGAACTTGATTTCAAGAGCATCTGAAAACCTAAACAAATGCCAAGAATCGGTTTTCCGCCCCCGACTATCGTTGGTAGACTTTGGCAAAGACCATGAGCGGCAAGTCGTTTCATCCCTTCTCCAAACGCGCCAACGCCAGGCAAAATCAGGCCGTTGGCGCGCTCAAGTGTGGCAACATCGTTGGTCAACAAGGTTTCAGCGCCAAGAAACTCCAGGGCATTCATCACGCTTCGAACATTGCCAATCCCATAGTCGATAACAGCAATCATAGCTTGCTTTCTTGTCGGGAAACCGAATGAGGAATCGCCGACTTCAGTTCTCTGACGGTTGCTTTCGAGTAGTGAAGCATGGAGGCTACGGCGATGCCCTGCAAGGGCGTTTGTTTGAAAACATCGGCGAGGTGATTCAGAGAACCTGCTCCTCCGGAGGCAATTACCGGTATCCGCACCGCATCCTCGACCGCTGCACACAGTTCAACATCGAAACCACGTTGCGTGCCTTCCTTGTCCACTGACGTGATGAGCAACTCTCCTACACCCAGTTGCTCCAGCCGACGAGCCCAGGCCAAAACGTCCAAACCAGTTGGTTCACGACCGTTGCTTATAAACACTTCCCAGCCATTCGGTCTCCGCTTGGCCTCAATCGATCCCACCAAGCACTGGCTACCGTAGATGGCGCAAATTTCTTCCGCAAGTTGCGGACACTTGACCAGGCCTGTATTCACTGCAACCTTGTCAGCGCCAGACATCAGGGCGTGCTCCACGTCCTTAACGGATCGTATTCCGCCTCCCATCGTAATCGGAATGAATACGGTACGACATGCCTCGCTGATTGTGTGGAATAGATTGTTTCGGCCATAGAGGCTGGCGACCGAGTCCATAAAGAGAATTTCGTCCACACCCTGTGCATAATAATCATTGGCAATCGTCACAGGATCGCCGATGCGGCGCTGTCCTTCGAGATGAATACCCTTGATTACAAGCTCGTTCTTGATGTCTAGTCGTGCGATAAGACGTTGCATTGGCTCAGATGTCGTTGAAGAGTTTTTGTGTCGAAACTCGCCAAAACGCGTCTCTCTGAAGCGCTTGGAGGAACTGGGAAGCGCTGTCACCAGACCCAAACCCCATGTGCGGCGGATGGCGTACCGTGTTCTTCCAGCAATTGGTCATGGCGTCTGCTATCGCCATCTGCTCGCCGGGAACGTTAATAATACAAGGAGAGCTAGCACGCCCGTTCTGACGGGTGGATACATTTATCGCGGGAACGCCGAAAACGGGGCATTCGCGAATGCCCGCGCTTGAGTTTCCGAGCAAATATCGCGCATTGCGCAGCATCACGAGGAAGTACTCTACTCGCATTGATGGAAGAATCTTGATGTGATCTAGACCTTCCAGCCTGCGCCATGCGCTGAAGATAAGCTCGCATCCCTCGTCGTTGTTTGGAAAAATCACAACGTGTGGCCGACCGCTTTCTAGCACTGCGTCTACGATTGCATTTGCAGAGTGTTCAGTATCGACCGTATCCGTTGTCACGGGATGAAAAAGTACTACGCCATAATCCGAAAAATTTAGATCATAATATCGGCGAACTTCCGATAACTCGGGCAGGGAAGGCGACATCATAAGATCAATGTCGGGCGAACCTATGACATGTACATTTTCGCGCCGTTCCCCAAGCTGCAACAGCCGACGAGAAGCTTCGTCATTCGCGACGAAATGAATGTGGGACATTTTCGTTACGGCATGGCGAATAAGCTCATCGATCGTGCCAGAGACCTCACCGCCCTCTACATGGGCGACGAGGATGTTCCGTAGCGCGCCGACGATGGCTCCGGCGAGAGCTTCCACGCGATCGCCGTGAACGACTATCAAATCTGGAACGAACTCAGTTACATAGCGCGACAGCCCCTCAATTGTCGAGGACAGAACACGCTCCATTGGCTCCCCGACCACCTGATTATGATAAACGTAAACGCTTCGTGTGCCATCCCGAAGACGATGCTCTGGAAGAGCGCGGTAGACCTCGTCCAACGTATATCCGTAGCGCGACAGGGTGTGCATACCAGTTATGAAGATCGCAACTTCGAAATCGTCGGACGCATCGATCGTCTGGATCAACGGTTTCAGTTTACCAAAGTCAGCGCGTGTTCCGGTCAAAAAAAGAATCTTGCGTGTCATTGAACCTTCTCGCTTTCCAGCAACCGACTTAGTTCGTGGAAAGTTCCAGAATTTTTAATGTGGGGTTGGCCTCTCACATGTAGCTTTCGAGCAATGTGAGCAAGTGCTCGCAATATAATTCTGCGTTCTTCAGCTTCGCTAGGCATAAGCTCCGTTGAGAGCCTTTTTTTGACAGGGGGAAGCGCGTCATCGTTCCGCAGAAGCATGGACGAGACGATTGGCGCGTGAGCACGCGCACCTTTCCATCGCAACAAGTCTAACGAAAATCCCACTGCAGGTAGTCGAGCCTTAACGCGATCCCAGTATCTTCTATATATCTTCTGCTTTCCAAGTTCAAATTTGCCAAAATCACTGGAAACCTCTACCGTACAGCTGACGAAGTTATATGCGAGCCATCGGAATCCGTTGATGGCATTTTCGAGGCGCCATCCATCCGCCAATGCGCGATCAATGTTGTTAAAATACGCCTCCTGCGTTCGTCCGCTATAATGAATGTCCGACGGGTACGATGGCAGGTTGGAATCATACGTAACGACCGGAATTCCCAAGACGAGTGCTTCCATTGCCGTTACGGACCAACCAGTCAGCAGCAAATTCGTTTCATCGAGAAGGTCATAGAATGACACATCTTCCGACGGCCAGTTCACATGAACATTTGAGGGGGGGCAATCGAGAAGGTCTTGGAGCATGAACGATTGTTCGGATCTCATGCTATCACGTTTGTTGGGAAAATCGCGCGGGTGGACACGGATGATCAAAAAAAGATCAGGTCGAGCAGATATCCAATCTAACGTGGCTTTTACCCATTCGGCTTGCGTGTAGAAAACATCGCTAAAGACTTTCCTTTCTGGAAACCCGTCGACGAGAAGCGCAGCGTATGCCTCATCGTAACTCGACAATGTCATGAGCAGAATTTTCTGATCTGGACGGATATTCCAGAGCTCACGCACGTTAAACGTGCTACCGCTAGGTGATGAGAATACAGCGAAATGGTGTCCTGTTAGCAGCTGTTCGAAGTGGTCGCTAACCGCTTTTGCCGAAGCTTCCGTAACAGGGTTGCGGTTGCTCTTATCCCAGTGTGCGAGGGCTGGATTAACTAAGCCATGCTCTTTCCAATCCCACACGCGCATAGTTCCGAGCCGATGAGCGATGTTGGTTCCACTCTCGTTAAACATGACGCGGATACCACGGTTCAATGCGAATTGCATGCATGCATTGATGTTTGAGTACTGCGGACTGAAGGTCATGATCACGTCAGGACAGTGGAGGTCGATATATTTCGAAAAGGCAAATAGCGCTCTTAGTGCGTTTGCGAGATAGATCTCATACTCTTCCCATTGTGCACCTGTAAGATTTGTTGACATCTTCTTGTGCGACAGCGTGAATTCATAGAGCGCGACCCGACCCACTTTGACACCCAGGAACTCGGTATCCAATGAAGTTGCAGCGACAGCTTGCGCGGCCAGAGCATCGAGGCGCACGATTTCCTCGCCCGTGATGTAGTTAGCTAGCGCGTCCATCGGAAAGCCGTACATCCTAGCGATCGCGCTGGAGGCGACTTTGCAGGTTTGACAAACCCGCATTGCCGAAGGTGAGTTCGCAGCTGCTGGTAGCAGGTGACGTGCAGTCATTGGGGCACAATATGATTGAGCTTTGCCGCACGTCAGATATCGTATTGAGTGACCGAGTTCTGCCAAAGCCTTAGCCAGAAAGGCTTCGGGCGCAGTGTGGGGCCAAAGTGCTGCATGGGGAGTGAAATAGAGGATTTCCAAGGCTATTCCAGATTTCGCAAAAGCCATTTGTCGAGCATGCTAAATGTTGCCCGGGCTTGGGATTGTAAGTTGGTGACGAGTTGCCTCGCCTGCACGCGGTGTCGGGTGATGTCGCTAAAGTCGGAATGCGCAGCATTAACGATCTTCTCGCCGAAGCCGTGTTCGCGCACGTCAATTAGGCGATCTGGCGATCCGATCTCGTCATACAGATGTTGGATTTGCGGATAGTTAAGCAGGCCCCGGCTCGGGACGGCCATGCCAAGTGGGCAGACATTTGCATGAAAGCGCATCCCGAAAACGAGATCGAATGCCTTATAGCGGTTGATAAAATCTGGGAGGCCTGCTGTGGTTGGCTCTAGACGGCCCACGGATATCCGTCGTCGGAGATGACGATCGGGAAGCATCGGCAACATTCGAGCTAGCAAAATTGAATCGCGCCAGATATGCGGCATCAGATCAATCGTTATCTCTGGATCGGAATCGAGTAAGTTTTCTAAGGCGCCGGAGAGTTCTTTCAGGAACCCATCTGCATCGAGATCACGATCAAACCTTCTATCAAGCATATCTCCTGCTATATTGATCCCTATCTTTTTGTTTTTCCCACCTTCTTTTAAATCACTGTTCATGTCTACGAAGAAGCCACAATCAGGCATTACTGGGATTTTCTGCGCAATGACATCACCAAGCACCTCGCGAAGGGCCCTGCGTGAGCCGTCATTGCGTACGCATACGAACATTTCATCGCGTGAAAGGATTGCATCTACAAATTCGGAGAATTTGCGAGACGATTTTTCGGAGTAGCCCTGTCCAGTGTCGACACCAAGTGCAAAGAAAACCGTTGGAACTGTCAGCCTAGCGAAAAGTTCTGGTTTGAGGTCGATTGACGTGCCCGTAGCTGAGTTATCGACCCAAAGTTCGAAGTAGTTTCCGCCGCCAATAAGAAGTAGATCAAAGGTGTTCGCGTAGTCGACGAACGAACTGTCGAAGTGACGCTGTTTCCAGTAGAACTCACGGATCTCAAGCTGCGTCAGATCAAGCGATACGCTCAGAGTTTGTGCCATCATTCTGCGCGCGCCAGCATGGTTGGCCAAATCACCGATATTCCCAGCGAAACTGGCCAGATGCAAAACTCGGATCGGTCGCTTATCCCCAATCATCAAGCAGAAGCTCCGGTGCCAACATCAGCCCAAGCCACTTGTGTATTTTCGGGTAGGTCGCGCTCGGCGATTTTCCCAAATAGGCCTTCATAATCCCGAGCCTTAATCTCGCCAGTACCCGGCCGCTTGACCCAAATGTTATCGGCAGCAAATTCCTCACCGGCCTTGATTTGACGCGTTGTGACGACACAAGCGTATGCGAAATCTATGGTCGGCTTCTCTTCGGGAAGGATAGTCTTAGAGCCCCCGAGAGATTGGTGAATCGCCCGAGACCCCAAAACCATGTCCGCAAGCATTGGCGGATCAATTGATATAGCAATATCAGGTCCCGGCCAGTCGAAGCTGGAAGTGAAATGCTTCTCCAAGATAGACGCACCGAGCGGAATCGCTGCAAAACTAGTGTAAGGGCCAAGTGAATGATCAGAAAGACCGACAATCGCATCGGGAAATGCCTCAGCAAGATCGCCGATGCCACCAAGCCGGACCTTGTCGTACGGTGTGGGATACATTGACGTGCAGTGCAGTAGTGCAAACGGAACTCCAGCGTCGCGGAAAATTTGCACAGCAGGGCGAATGCTATCAATATCGTTCATACCCGTCGAAAGAACGACAGGCTTGCCAAACCCCGCTATATGACGAATGAGTGGGTAATTATTACACTCACCCGAGCCGATCTTGTACCAGTGTACTCGCAGAGCTTGCAGTTGATTTGCCGCTGCACGTGAGAACGGCGTGCTAAGATAAAGCATACCCTTTGAGTCGACGTAGGACTTGAGCTTTGCCTCGTCTTCCGGTGGTAGCGCGCAACGCGACATGATATCCCAGATCGAATCCTTGGCGTTGCCAGGTATTACGTTATTGGGAATCATCTCGTCTTCAATGACATGATACTGGAACTTGACGCACTCTCCGCCAGCGGCTTGTGCGTCATCAACCATTTGAATGGCCTTATCCAAGCTCCCCTCGTGATTGATGCCAATCTCCGCAATCACCAATGGGGGATGCTCACGTCCGATTTTACGGCCTAGTACCGAGAACTCATTCTTCATTTTAATAACTCACTATGTGCCTGAGCCGCCATTTTGACTCTATCTCTTCCCAAAGGTGGGGGGAACGGAACCCATCAACGGTGCGCCAGAACTGCTCTTCTGTCATTGAAATGTACTCTAGGAACTCTCCGAAATACCTATTCGGGAATTCTTGATCGTATTTCAATACTAAGTTCACGCCCTCTTCACGTGTGATTTTCCCGTTTCTGATCTCTTGAGCAGCGTCATAGGTGGCGCGCCCAATCCCGAATTTAATCAGCGTTGTGAAGTAGTGGAAGGGGTCAATTTTGTCGTCTATGCTGGAATACTTTGAGTAAGAGCCCTCGGTCCGTTCCTCATTTGCCTGAAATCCTGTGTGTTCAACCGCATAGTAATAACACTCCTGAGGATCCCATTTGAGATAGTATCCCAAATAGTGAACCTCGACATTGGCATCCTCGAGTTCTTTTTTGCTCGGAGGAATGTAAGGTGCAAAATCACCTAAAGTGAAGCCGTAATCGTGAATGATGTCGCGAACAGTAACACCCCCAAATTTCATGTCCAAAGGGGCTGAGCTTGAGTAAAACGCGTTGTCCATCGTCGGTCGCTTATTCTCGTCGATGGCGTTGCCGTACTCAGCCTGATTTTCTCCGTACATCACAAGTTCGACACCAAAACGACGGGCCATTGCAGGCCCGATAATCCTCTGTCCCACAATGAAGGGTTGAAAGGGGTGCAGAAGGTTCTCGAAAGCTAAACGCGTAAGCAAACGGTGCAATTTGCCGTTCGGAGTGTAAAGAATGTTATCGAGTCCGCCTTCGTGCATCCAGTTTGTGAAGTTGCGCCAGCCGATATCAGTGTATTTGTGCGGCGCCCAGGTCACCGTCAACGGATTCATGTTGTATTTGTACTTCAGGATATGTGCCGTGTAGGCACTATCCTTGCCGCCCGAGCCAGGTACTATGACATCATAGCGGCCATCAGTCCGGCGATACCTAGACAGGAGCTCGTTAAGCTTGTCCTCGCGATCCGACCATTTAATGCCACTTTCTTTATGTTCCGCGTAGCTGCAAGCCGCGCAGATGCCGCCTGCGAATGCAATGGTGGGCTTTCTGTCGGATGGGGAACTGCCAAATTCCACTGTCGAACTGGGGCGTTGATTGGAGATAACGCATTTCTTACAGAAATGCACTTCCTCAGGTAGGCCGAAAAAAGCGCGTTCCGACAAATCCATTCTCCGTGTTCACTATTGCCAGTTTTATTCAGGCCAGACCGGTTTGAAGCGGTCTCAAATTCTAAAAGCTTGATTGGGATTGCGGTCTATCTTGCATAGGTGTTCAACTTGCCGCAAACAATTTCCACGTCCTTAAGCGTATGTCCCGCAGAGATAGGCAGGCTCAATTCCGTCGCATGGAGTTCATCTGCAATGGGGTAGTTGCCGGCCAGTATGTCCTGCATTGCCGCTTGGCGATGCGGGGGAATCGGATAATGGACTTCCGTCTTTATCCCATTTTCGAGTAGCCACTGTCGCAAAACATCACGCTTCTTATGACGAATTCCGAAAATGTGGAAAACATCGAACTCCTTCGGCCTGCGAGCAGGCTTGTTCACCCACTGCGGCAGACGCTCAAAATACAACTCCGCGAGCTTGCGTTTGTGCTCTGTTACCTTTCCCATATGCTTAAGTTTAACCCTCAAGAACGCCGCCTGGATTTCATCGAGCCGAGAGTTAACGCCGAGGTACGCATTCTCGTACTTCCGTTTCGACCCATAGTTACGCAAATGGCGCAGGCGATCGGCGTAAACCTCATCGTTGGTGACGATTGCGCCAGCATCGCCTATGGCGCCAAGGTTTTTTGTTGGGTAAAAGCTGAAGCAACCTGAGATGCCAAAACTGCCTGTGAGTTTCCCATCGTAGCGCGCACCGTGGGATTGGGCGCAGTCTTCAATGACGTGGAGCCCATGTTCCTCGGCGAAATTCATGACTTCAGTCATTCGGCATGACTTGCCGAAAAGATGTGTGACGCAGATCGCTTTAGTTTTCGCGGTTATTGCTGCCGCGAGCCTCTCTGGATCGATATTGAAAGTCTCGAGTTCAGGTTCAACCAGGATTGGCTGGTGTCCGGCGCGAACGATCGCCAAGATTGTGGCAATGTAGGTGTTTGACGCTACGAGAATATCGCTGCGTTGGGGCAACTCCAATGCCTCAATTGAAAGGATCAATGCGTCGAGACCGTTCGCAACGCCGATACAATGAGCGCTTTCCGTATAGGTTGCGAATTCGGTTTCGAATGCAGAAACCTCTTGACCGAGCACATACCACCCCGACCTGATGACGCGGTTTGCTGCAGCCTCTAGTTCTGCCATCACTGTTCGGTTGGAGCGTGCAAGACTTTCGTATTCGATCATGTTCAGGACCGTGCGTAAGGTTCGTCAATATAGTCATTCTTGTCGTAGCCATGTGATGCGAACACGAGCAGAATGGAGCCTGGCATGAAGTCCATGTAGTGCCAATCCTTCGGCTCAACCAAGAGGCACATATTCGGCGAAGACAAAGAGATCTCCTCCGTGCTCACGCCGTCATCCATGAAGATGTTGACCGTTCCGGCCACCGCGATAAGTGCCTGGCTGGTAACGTGGTGGCGATGGCCGCCGCGCCTATGACCGCCTGCTCCATAAATCCAGAAGCTTCTCCGAACTTCAAACGGAAGAGCTTTGTCCATAACGGTGAGACTGCCGCGAGCATCGGCCATTGTAGGCAAAGTAATCAGCTTGAACGCGGGGGGCACTAGCTTGGGTGCGAGTTTCATTTGCCAGCAATTTCCATAGTTGGTTCGTTGACCAGATTGAATAGATACTGGCCATAGGAGCTCTTCGCCAGAGGGGCGGCAAGCGCGAGCAGTTCGTCTGCACCGATATAGCCTAGATGGTAGGCGATCTCTTCAGGGCAGGCGATTTTTACGCCCTGCCGGCGTTCGATCGTGGCGATGAATTGCCCAGCTTCCAGCAGGGAATCATGCGTCCCGGTGTCGAGCCACGCGTGACCACGGCCGAGCGCCGAAACATGCAGCCGTCCGGCTGCAAGATAGTGTCGATTGATATCGGTGACCTCCGTTTCTCCGCGGGCCGAAGGCTTTAGAGCCGCAGCGATTTCGACAACATCGTTATCGTAGAAGTAGAGCCCAGTGACTGCATAATGCGACTTCGGTGTCGTCGGCTTCTCTTCAAGGCTTAGCACTTTGCCTTTCCGGTCAAACTCTACGATCCCATAGCGTTCCGGATCCTGAACCTTGTATGCGAAAACAGTGGCTCCGTCGTCCCCGGCCGCAGCCATGAGATCCTGCGTCAGCATGTTTCCGTAGAATATGTTGTCACCGAGAATCAATGTGGTCGCGCTTTGGCCGATGAAGCCGCGGCCGATGGTAAACGCTTGCGGTATCCCATTGGGTGATGGCTGTACGGCATAGCTAAAGTTCATACCCCACTGGCTTCCGTCTCCAAGCAACTGCTCAAAACGTGGTGTGTCCTGCGGCGTTGAAATAATTAGTATGTCGCGGATACCGGATAGCATCAACGTAGACAAAGGATAGTAGATCATTGGCTTGTCGAACACGGGTAGAAGTTGTTTCGACATGGCAAGCGTAGCAGGATGAAGCCTGGTACCTGACCCACCGGCCAGCAAAAGGCCCTTACGTTTGTTCTTAATCATCGACGGACCGCGTCCCCCCTGAACTCTCCGGCTTGGTTTCGAAAGGCGACAAGTACGGTGCGGAGGCCGTGCTTCCTTAATCTGTGATCCAAATACATGCAACCGCTTTGAGAGTGTGATGCAAGACCTCTGTGACTGAGATTCACGGCAATTTGCGGGCGATCCTATTTCGACGTGAGGTCGCATTGAGGACGGTGACGGACTACGATCACCACCCTGCGATTGTAGTCACTCTGAGAAAAATCTACGCAATTTGCCCTCTACGATTTGGGCAAACCGGCTGATTAGTTTATTAGCCCAATAGATAAGAGGTGAGACGGCTAGCCCATGAAGTCCCAAGGCTGTCTGAATTTCGCGGTTCTGGCGCAAAACTGTCCGGAGCCCGTTGTTTGAGGCGCCGCCTCCCTTCATCCGTACCAGAACGTCGGGAATGCGAACGGAATTGACCTTGCCTACTTCAAAAACACGCATCATGAGTTCGACGTCAGCGGCATGGCGGTACTTAAGGTCAAAACGGCCAACGTTCTCATAAACTTCGCGCCTAAGGTAGAGGGTCGGATGCGGCGGAAACCATCCTCTGCGAAACGAACGTGGCTTGAATGCCGACGATCGCCAGTATCTGGTGATTTTTTCTGGCTTTTCACGGGCGACATAGACCAAGTCCCCGTAGGCGCAATCTACCCCGGGTACACCGAAGGTGTCGGCGATACGCTCGAGCACATTATCGTCCGCGAAGACGTCGTCGGCATTGAGGAAGCCCACTATATCACCGCGCGCTAAGCCGATTCCCTTATTCATAGCATCATAGATGCCTTTGTCAGGTTCGGATAGGAGCTGTCGGTTTTCCGCCCGAGTCCCTGAAATAATGGCGAGCGTATCATCACTCGATACGCCGTCGATTATTAAGTGTTCAAAGTCGCGAAACGACTGTCTATCAATTGATTTCAGAGTGTCGCCGATGGTTGCGCCAGCGTTCCAGCAAACCGTAATAAGGCTGATTCGGGGAGCGTGTGCGGTTGGCGGCGGATTTTTCATTATTTTTCTTATCTA
>Ga0170475_102807441_pt1 | contig 26681 bp, 1 predicted proteins | sample Soicark_Litter_5_FD_111474 | JGI IMG/M metagenome (GOLD analysis project Ga0170475, IMG submission 111474) | Avena fatua rhizosphere microbial communities from Hopland, California, USA. Combined Assembly of 48 SPs
TGACACGATTTACTGAATATGATCCAGTGGAACTTCATTACTCATCTTTGATTCAGAACCACCGAAGCGGAAGATAGTACTTTGCCATAGTGAATGTTTCCTTGGGCGTGAGGTGGTTGGGGGTGGAAGGTTCTGAATTTCTTTTCCAATTTGAGCACGGTATTCTTCTTTCTCAGCATGCAACCTGTAAGCCACAATACAGAGGATAAAAAAACATAGGAAAAAGAAGACGAAGAGTGCAATCATTACGATGGCCCATGGTACAAAGCCAGAATCCTCGCAGATCTTGGCCTTCCAGTCTGATGCACAGAATTCCGATTCAGCTAGCGGAAGGCAACGGAAGCTTGAATCACACCATCCACAGCCAGCTTTGTAAGAACAAGTTTCACAAGTTTGCGATTCGAGACAGTTAGGATTGGCCTCGTTATCTACAATGCCGAACATCAACACTTGCCCGTCTCGCCAGATATCGATAGCAGTAAGCGAGTGATCACCAAGTACTTGCACAGTCTTTATAGGACCCACATCAGAAGTTGTCACATTCATCTTCCCTGCATCTTTGATATTGGAGAGCTCGATGATAGAGTCTGCATATTGCCCAACTAATTTCACCTGTGCTGACGACACGCTTACTTTGTTCTTCGTCCTTACTCTAAAGTAAATCGCACGCTCCTGCAGGATCGTGAGGACTATTTGGCTACCTTCGTTGCCCTTAGTTTCTCGAGGTTTGGTAGTTTGTCTCTGATCGCCTTCGCCATCAGGATTCAAAGAAAGGACTTGGAGACGATACCCACTTCTCGGTACTATGTTGGCTGGGATCTGCCAGGTGTAGTTGCCAGAATTAGGGACGTATGTAATAAGGATCTGGTTTTGGGTTTCCACAGATACTACGTTCTCTGTGGGAGGTACGAAGAAAATTCCTACCCAACCGTATGGTCTTCCACCTTCCCAGGTGATATTGAGAGAGGTGCCGCTGAGGAGTACAGAATTGGCAAGAGGATACGTGATGAAAATTTCATTATTCGGACATGCTTGTTGGTTACACTGCCTGGTAGTATAAGGTACAAGACCGCATTCTTTCTTATCCAATAAACCAACGGAGCTCACGCATATTACATCTCTTGTTTGAACACCAGTGCTACATTCTTTTGAACATGTACTCCATTCAGTCATTCTCCAAGTAGGAGTACTCTCCTCTCCTAGACTCAAACTATATATTATATCATAGGAGCTATCTGTAGAAGTGATCTTGATGTCATAGAATCCTCTGGCTACTCCTCTAGGAATCCAAGGGAAGGTTTGGGGAGCAGCATTTGCAAGACCATCAACTGGTAATCCTGCACCATAGAACCAAGAAGCCGAGTCGGAGCTTCGGAGGAGGAAGGAAATGCCTTGGTCAGCATCCTTCCCTCCTGTCCAACTTATATTGATAGGTGTTGAGCCACTGTCAATAGTAGTGCCATCATTTGGTGAGGTGGCAACTATTTGGAAGTCAAGAGTACAGTGTGAGAGGTAGGTTGGAGTGTCTGGACAGAAGGTAGAGAGTTCCATACAACGGCTGAGAGAGCTACACCAGTTACACTGAGTGACTTCTTCGCATGACTTGCAATCAGAACCAAAGAAATTGCAATAGTCACAAGGTTCAGTATTACAGAATTGGATCTCAAATGGTTTCACCATTAAGTTGCAGTTGTTTTCGGCTATTATATCTCCAAGGAGATTTCTGCAGTTTATTTCTCGAATTTGTGTTCCAGTGTCACATGATTTACTGCAATTAGACCATTCTTCAGCTTGCCACACATAATGACTGGCCCCAGTTATTGCACGCTTACTACCTTGAGGAGTGATAGTGCCACTCAAAGGTAGACAAGTTGCAGCACATCCAATGCACACTGAAGAAGGGAGTAGTCCATGATAGAGGTCTTTGCCCTTTGACCAACTGTTAGATACTAACAAAGGATTCTCTCCGATTTGTGGAACTAAATAGACTGCAGTTGAGGAGGAATCTTCATACAACCCAACACTACCAAGCATCCTTCCTTGATCAATAGAACAGTGAACAACAAGATCAGCATCAGAGGCAAGTCGAAAGTTTTCGTATGGAATAAATTGGAAGCTAAATGCAAACTGGTCAAATAATGACAACTTTAACTTTGGTCTCAAGTTAGCTTCAAAAGAGAAGGGGTTAATCCAGTTGAGGGAAGGAGCATCAAGAACAAAACTGGAAGCAGTAGGGGAAGGTGTAAAGTACTGGCCACATTCCAAGTTTTTCCTGCAGATTACTCCTTTCTCAAAGATGATTGGAGGTTGGAAGGATTGCCCTGCTGTTAGTTGAGGTAGTGAGTCAGATACAGTAGCAACAACAGAAACACTCAAATCCATTGCTAGTTCATAAATGACTGGGATACTAGCGATGTAAACTTGGCCTCTTGGCCAAGCTGCATTAAAAACATTTGTGTTACTGGTGTAGTCACTAGTAAACTTGAAAGAACCTCGAAGAGTTGTGTCAATATATGAATAAACTCCCACTTTGAAGTAATAATCAACTGGTGTGACCTCAAAGCTGAAGTGGACACCAGGTCGCATAATAACATTGCAATCATTGAGTTTTATATCATACCAAGTCGAGGAAAGTTGGGATGAACAGTTATGTTCAAAAGGTGGCCACATGTAGTCAGTGGATTGGAATGCATCATGGAGGATTTGGGTATAGTTCTGGCCAGGAATACGAGCAGGGAGTCTAGAAGGAGGTTTCACAGAAAAATCAGCAACTACTCTTTGGAAGAAGTTATTCCATGCAATAGGTATTGTTTGTAAGGATAAAGTATTCTGAGCAGTAGTAGTGACTGAGACAACTTTACGATATATGGGGCGCACTTGGCCATTTTGAACACAGTTCCATTGCAGTCCACCAGCTATGAGTTTGCCCACAGAAAACATGGTTTGATCAGTGGTTACAATTTTCAGTACATTGGCACTGTCGCAATTAACTGAGAGTATTTTTGCAGACACGGCATCGAGAGAGAGCACATTGCTTACCATTTGCACTTCATAGGTAAAATCAACAGTATATCCAGAGGCTAGAGTTGTATGTATGTCTCTTTTGACAATCCCTGTGCTATCAGAGGGCTGTGGAGTGATGTATGAGTTCCAGCCATATGATACATAAGGGTTCTTAAGTGCATCAGTAGCATAAGTACCTCCAAAAGCAGCTGGGTCATCTACTATGGAAGACACAGCTCCAACATCAGCAATGGTTACAAAGAATGCCTTGTTTACATTAGTGGCAGGGAGCTCGAATCTGTATTGGGTATCATTGTGGAAGGTGCGGAACTGGTTCTTTGCAAGAATGCCCCATAGTCTATTAGAAATTTCTTGACGAAACTTTGCAGGGGTAGAAGTTGGTTCATTCACTTTCTGATCTTCCTTATCTATTGTCCTCTGGTCATGAGAGCCTCCTATGAAGTAATCCACACCTGCTCCACCAACAACAATATTAGGGCTAGCCTTACTAGTATCAAAGTAGTTTGCCCAGTTGGAAAAAGTAACTTGACTGGATCGGTCTGAGTCATTAACAGGATAATCCCAAGTGGCAGGGTAGAAAATCAAGTATGAGCCAAAATCTGATTGCATGTAATCAGACTCTGGACCTCCAGTAATGTTATCAGATAGGTATAGTGGGTTGTTTGGGTCTTTGAAGTTGCCAATTCGCCCTTGGTAATAAGGTAAGTATTTCCATGGTGCAGGAGGTGCTGATTCAGATCCAGGTTCATAATGATGCTCATAGCCTCGCATGAAAGCTGCAGTATCATGATCTTGAGAACTGAGGGTTTTGTCAACTTGTGTGAGGTCTGTAGCTGAGGGATTGGACCAGGCACCCACCAAGTTAACAGTGGTGAAAAGACCAAAATCTCCCAGCATGAAATCACTCCCTCCAACATTTGTGATCCTATCACATCCCTTCCACTCTGTAAAGGGTGTAGAAGTGGGGACTGCAACAGCAGCAGCAGAAGCAGCCAATTGAGATATACGACTAATAATGAGTAAATCACGAGTGGTATCTTCAGTATTTAACATAGTACTGTAGGGCTTGTCATCCAGTGCAGTAATAACTACTGAGCTTAACACAGAATCATACAGCACTATTTGATCACCTACGACAACATCAATGTTTGTTCCTGTTTGGATTACATCATTCCCAATATAGAAAATGTGGTCAGGAATGCCATCTGTGGATATTCCAGGAGGAGGTGATGATTTGAGGTTATTTAAGAGGTTTGTGTGAGCTTCATAGATACAATGCTCATAATCATTCATAATTTGTTCCAGATCACGATAGTATAGATATAACTCCTTAATTCTGGGCGCCAACTGTGACCACTCATTCCCAATATTAGCATCAGTAAGCAAAGAACCCAAAATGTAGGCTTCATTTCCAACAATAAAATCTTCACCTGCTCCTCCATCAATTGTGTTGCTGCCAACAGTAATGTCTCTCGGATAGGTAATTCCTTCTCTTCTCTCCCACATTTCAAAGTCCTGAGACATCACCTTTAATCTTCTCAAGGTACTAGCTAATCTTGTATTCCAGCTGTCAAAGCCATCTTGAAAGACAGAACTTTTTCCAGTGAAGATCTGCAGAGGACTTTGGAATGAGGCTTTATCTCCAAAAATCAGATCAGAACCATCATTCCCATTAATTTCATCATTAAATGGCAGATTGCGAGTATGACGAAGAACATCAGGAACAACAGATAAGTAACTCTTTAACACTTTGCCATCATTCAACAATATATCAGTAATGCCATGTTCTGCAAAAATATCTAGTAACTTATTATTAGCTAGAGATCCTGTGGCTGTGTAGAATTGGTAGCTGAAGATCTTGTCAAACTGTTCAGGGAGCAAGTTCATAGGAACATGGAATGTACTGCCTCCAGTACGAGGAGTAATACTGGGAGCTGTACTTTCTAGAAATCTAATTGATGGAATGATATGTGGGATATCTGTTTTGTATGGTAGGTCATTAGAAGCATCATCTCCAAATATAATATCATTTCCTGAACCACCTGAGAGCTTATCAGCTCCCTTTTGTCCAAATATAATGTCATCATCATCTCCACCATCAATAGTATCCTGCCAAGGTCCATAGAAGGATATGTAGACTAAATTTGTTTGCCATACACCATTAGAATTCTTCACCTGGTTTGCATAACTGCTTTGCTTATCAAACAAGCCAGCAACAATTACAAGGTCAGGAGCATACATTTCTTTTGCCAAGGAACCACCAGGACCAGTATTATTACACTTATCACTGATTGTTCTGATGCCAGTTATCCTGCCAACATCCTCAAGAATCACATTCTTGTGCCAACTACCATCTGCATTTATTACAGGTGCTCCAAAAAAATCAAATTCTCTAAGCAGGTAACCAACATCACCAAGAATGATATCCCTTCCAGCATCTCCTGTAATAGTATCATTTCCAAACTCACCATAAAGTTCATCATCGCCAGCATTTCCATGTAGGATATCATTACCTCTCATGCCATGAATTATATCATCTCCACTACCACCCGAGATAGTATCATCACCTGTGATTCGATCAATATCATCAAAGCGCTGAATGTCTCTAATTTCTTGCTGAAATACTTGATATTTTTTGAATTCCAGGTTTACTGGGAATGGGTGGAGAGAATTTTTCAATACAATTCTGGTTATTTTACCATTTTCTCCAAGGATCACATCATGACCAGCACCTCCATCAATTATGTCTCCTGCATCTGAACCATAGAGAACATTGTGTCCTCCCCAAATATCATCATCTCCATCATTACCATTAATGATATCAGAGCCTTGTTGTCCAAGAATGAAGTCGCTGTTATCTCCACCATTCAAGGTATCTCCTCCAGCATTATTATCATGTTCTGGCTCTATAAAGGAGGTATAGGACAGGTGGAACAAAGCCTCCAAGGGATCAAATGATCCAAAATCACCTAAAATGATATCAGATCCTGTATTACCCTGTATATTATCTGCTGCTCTTCCTCCAAAGATAACATCATCACCAGAACCAGCATCAATAACATCTGAATCTCCAACAGCTGAAGTATGTGTTTGTGCAGACACAAGACGATATGAAAGGTCATTATTGAATTTGATGATACCATGGTCCCCAAAAATCAAATCTGCTTCTGAGCCAGAAAAAATATTGTCCTTATCTGGGCCACCAAATATGAAATCATTGTTCTCATTTGAACGAATAGTGTCAGCTGCACCACCTGGCTTGTCTAGGCTGGTAGCAAGAGAAACATTTCGTATCACACCATCAGTATGGTCACCATAACCCCCCCCACCAATATGTTGGAGAGTTGTAGCTATGAAATCTCCTCCAGTGGGAGTAAGAATCTGGTACAAAACCTCTCCATGATCTCCGAAAACTATATCTTCACCCTTTCCAGTAATCAAGTTATCAGAGCCACTACCTCCAAACACAATAAGAGGAAGAGTTGATTTAGAGGCATCTAATGAATCATTTCCATCTTCAGTATTTAATACAAAGAAGCCATCCAAGTCTCTCAACAAGTTCACAACTACATTATCATTACCTGGGCCAGTGTTTAGAGTGGTTATGGTTCGAACACCACTATGTTCATGTGTACTAGTAACAGTAATTTCATCATTTCCAGTGCCTCCAAATATGGTTATACCCCATTTAAAGTCACCATTTGGGCTACTGGAGTAGTAGATATCTCCACCTGCCATATTCTTCAAGTATGAATTAGATAGCTCCACTGAGGTCTTACCCAGAGATGACAGTTCATCACTTATCATCATGCGCTGAGAGCCCGCATCTCCCTCGAATATCAAGTCACCCTGTACATAATCTAACCAACCAGTAAGTTTCTCCATATCGGGAGCAGTAGTAGGATTAAGGTTTGCATTGTTAGATACAAACAGGGTATCATCTCCTTGATTTGCAGATATAGTGGTAATAGTATTTGCTGAGGTACCGAGAACATTGAGTACATCATCTCCACTACCAGTCTGAATGTGTAATGTCTCTACATTGTGGTAATTTACTCCTGTAATACTTGGAACAAGTGTCATATCTTGCTTGAAAAATAGCTCTGTAGTATGTCCAGAGAGTTGTGCAAATGAATAAGAGAAGGGCATCTCTACACCCTGTAGTTCACCTAATTGTTCAATATAGTAGAAGCCTCCCATCTTCCAGACCTTGAAACTCTCTGCACAAATAGTAAAAGATCTATCACCACAAGATATAAACTTATCATTCAGATATTTGCTGAATAATTCAAGAGCTACATCTTCAGGTGCAGTATCAAAATCAAAGGTAGCAGTTTGAGGGATGTTATTTCCAGGGGTAAAAGACAAGGACCATTGTCCCCCTGTTGCTGTAACATCAATACTTTGGATATAGGAGACACTATCCTTGTTATTCATCTGTAAACCATTTATGGAATGCGGAGTCAGATACAATGTCTCATCATGAGTGGATGATGAGTGAATTACTTCTACTGTGTCACTGCCATCATCTCCATCTATCGCAACAAGAGCATTGATCTGGGCAGTGGAACCACTAGAGGATACTGATATCAAATCGTTCCCGCTTCCACTATTTATAAATAAGTGAGCATCTACTGATTCAACGTTAATTTTATCTGCTCCACCTGCAGTATTCAGAGTAGTAGTTGCAGAGAGTGATTGAACTAATACTGGATTGGAACCAAACCCTAGTGTAATGTCAACAGACTCAAAAGCACTATAGCCAATGCCTCCAGGAACAGCAACTTGGGAGATGAAACGATCAGTTCCCATTCCAAGACCTCGTAATCTAGAGGCTGTAATATGCAATTCATCATTTCGATAATTGTCCATATCAAACACATAAAGTACATCAACTTGCTTATCTTCAATAGCACGGAGAGGATCACCTGTCTTTGAGTAATCAAAGGTAGGTGAAAGGATATCATCAGTCTCTTCTGGCATCATTTTAACTGGTGGGATGCTTGGTACAGAATCACCATCTCCCCCACTTACAAACAATGGTCCTTGTACCCAAGAAACAGTGGAGGTAGAACTGGGAAAGGACATCAAACCAATACCATCATCAACTTCATCAAGCAAGCCATAAACAGTTACTGTTTGAGGTACCCACCAATTTGCACTATCAAATTTTAGCACATTGCTTCCAGGAGTTCCTCCTCCCACAGAAAAACTTAACTGGTTCCACTTGTTCTTTGCCCTACTCAATGGATCAAATTCTGAAAAACCCAGATTTGGGTTCCATGCTGCTTGTGCAACCTCTTCACTGGAAAGAGTTATGGTGACTGGTGAGATAGGATCCTTTGTTAAAGAAATGGTATATGTATCTCGGTCTTTACCAGACCAACCAGGGGTAAACAAGCCTGTGGTAGGATTGTAAGATTCTATAACATCTGTTACACCATCTGTTTGTTGTATAATTACACCTGCTGAGTCAGCATCAGCAATTTTAATATTAATCCGTTGTTCTGTAATCTCACTCCAGCTTGCACAATAATCTACTTCGCCTTCCATTCCAAAGTACCATCGTTCATTGTCACATTGCAGACAGTCAGCTCCAACATAACCTGTATTACATATGCAACCTCCAAAGTCATCGCACTTACCATGCCCATTACAAGTGGTAACATCACTACAAGGTAGGCAGCCCTGTGAATAGCCACCCCATTTATAACCGAGCAAGCAGTCTAAACAATTAGTTCCTGTGTGTCCAGTGTCACAAATACAAGCTCCATCAGTAGCATTACATGCACCAAATCCATTGCAAGTCTTCGTATCATCACAGTAAGTACAAGTAGGGGGTGTGCTGTCTGTAGATTCTCCATAGTATTGTGCAGAGATATCACAAGCAGCACAATACTCTCCCCTAAAACCAACAGCACACACACAAGTTTCTCTTTCATTACAGAAGCCTCGTCCATTACATGTAACTGTCGGATCACAATAACAAGATGCTCCTTGCCACCCATCACGACAAGAACAAGTTGTTGGTGTTCCATCACTCAGCAAGTGCAGGTATACACATGTGCCATTATTGTGACAGGTATTTGCACCACAAAATGAGCACGATACTCCAATATCACTCAGTAGGTCATCTCCATCTCCCGTGTTTGGACCCCAAGAACCAGAAGTGGAGGGACAAGTACGACAGTCAGAGCCGAAATACCCTACATCACAAACACAAGCACCATTTACAACACATCCGTGACCATAACATTCAGCATCAGGCTCAGCACAAGCTACATTGCAGTTAGCACCAACCCATCCTGTTGCACATTCTAGACATGTAGGGCCCACAAAGTTTACTGGGCAGTCACAAGTTGTTGTAAGACTATTAGAGCACGTTCCACCATTATTACATGTAGAAGCATCACAGGGCAAGCACCGGTAATGATTTTCTACCTGTTTCAGGTAGTAACCAGCAGAGCATTTATCACATAAGGCACCCTGAGTACCAGTTGGGCAAATACAACTTCCATCGCTAGCACAACCATGGTAACCTTGACAGGTGAAAGAGGGCTGGCAATACTTATTGCAAACACCAGCAGGATAAAAATTAGGAGCACATTTATCACAAAGGTCTCCTGTCCAGCCTGTATTGCAAACACATAAACCATAACCGTCTTGATTCTGAGTGTTGCAAGCACCATGGATACATTGGGTGGGGTTACACTTTACACAAGGAATAGGAGGTACACCAACATAACTGGAGCCCGCATCACAAGAGTTACATGATTCTCCAATATAGCCAGTATCACACAGACAAGAGAAGCCCTGATCTTTAGCAGAGTCGCTGTAAGGAATACCATTCCAGTTACAAGCTGATCTACCAAATTCACAATTTTCACCACCATAACCAGCATCACACACACAGACACCCATATTGTTACAGGTTCCATATCCTCTACAAGTCCCAGTTCTGGTACAAGGAGCAATTGGGGATTGAAGTCCTAAGACAACATCAGCAAAGTGCCATCCTTCTGCAATACCATCTGCAGTTGGTAAAACTGTAAACTGAATATGACAGTCATTTGCTACAGAAAAGGTAACGCTGGCTGGGGATACTGTGACCTGACTGGCAGGATAGGTAGAAATTGAGAATACTAACGTTTCTACACCAGATATACAAGGCCTAATGTAGACATCAAACGTGTCAGAAAATCCGTGTGTACCTTCGTGTACTAAAAGTTGTACATTTGGTTTCACAATTTGGAAGCCAAATGCATTCTTGTCAACCAGGGTAAAAGGAACAGATCTTGCTAACACTCCTTCGTAGTCATAAGAATGCAAATTAGCATCCCTGTGGGTCACTGCATGAGTCATGAAGAGGGAAGTAGTGCCTGTGTGCGTGGGAGTACTGATTGCGTTTACTTTGATATCTTTCCAGACTTTCCAGTCATCTGATGTACAGTTATAAGGGATTGAAATTAGATCATGTTTGCCCGAAGCACCAACATTTCCTGACGAGAGGTCCCAAATAGATTCAGCATATACAAATTCAGTCCAACCCCCATCTGGGTCTGGGAAAGGACTGTTAATACCTATATGAACAGAAGGATCACAATTTGCAGGCATCCTAGATAATACCATTTTATAGTTGAAAGATGTGGGTGAAGCAATGTCAGAGGGTTGAAATAGAACATGGTTTCCAGTGTCATAAATTCCTACTTGGTCTCTGTCTGCATCTAGAATGTTCACTGCTACTTGCATTGGAGCTATTGCTAGATAGTCTGTAGGACCTGTGATAGTATGAGTAATTAGACCAGTGTGACCTCGAGGGTTCCAAGACTGGACTGTTTGTGGTTGGCGGGGGGCAATTGTAACTGTATCACTTCCCTTACCACCATAGATCTTAGTGTAAACATCAGGATGTGTTGACATCACATCAATGATATCATTACCTTCGGCAGCAATAAGAGTAACTTCCTCGATATCTGTATAGCCGAAGAATAATCCTGCACCAAAAATTCCCCTTGCTGTAACAACAAACCTGTCTGCAAATTCAGTTCCAACTAATACAACTATATCATAGCCAGGTCCTCCAGAGACTTCTACTGGTGCATTGATTGCATAGTTAATCAAGTCAACACCTCCTCCACCATACAACGAGACCCTTTGTAAATCTGCAGGGAGAGAAGTAATATCTACTTGGTCCCATAAGGCAAATGCCCTAACAACAAAACTATCAGAGCCAAGACCACCTTGAGCTATTACTATTCCCAAATTCCTCAGTACATAAAACTCATCATCACCAGAATTGCCATTTGCTGTTACGGGGAAGTGGCAACCATCTGATAAGTAACCAACAGTGGTACGGGTAGTCTCAACTCTATCAGAAGGCAAAAAGACGTTATTGTAGTCTCTTGGAGCATTAAACAATTGTCCCAGATAAAAATGATCATTGCCATCTTGGCCATTAGCTGTAATGTCCACTGCTGTGTCATCAAAGTAAAATTCATCATCACCATCACCAGCATTAATTACCAACTTTTGTAGGTTGATGTAGTTGAAACGCTCATAAGAGCCGCCAGCCTGAATTCCTCTTAAACACACCATTGAGGCCCCTTCACCTACTGCATAATATCCACTTACACAGCGACACACATTCCCACTTGTAGGATCATCATCACAAACAGAATGAGGGATGTTGTCACATTCATTAGTACAAGGATTGGGATTTTCACAAGTAAATGCATCTACATAAGTCCAAACACCAGGACAGGGTTCACAAGTATCTGTCCCTGGAGAATTCTTAACGCAAACTGTGTTTGCTGTACATAAAGTGGCAATTCGATTATCATAATCACAGGGAGGGTAACAGGCTGTAAACTTTTGGTTCGGAACGGTATTATCAGGACAGAAATAACACTCTCCAGTAGACACATCACAAACAGAGGAGAAAGAAAGAGCAGCACAGTTGGTGGGATTGGCACCACACTCACCAAGAGAGAGGCATCCTGAGAAAGTTTCCTTCCCTGTGAGAACTGTTGTCGAATCTTGCCACCCTTCAACATGACACGTACAAGTTCTAGTGTTAGGAATATCTTCCCTGCAAGTAGCCGGGCTGGGACACCCATAAATGTCGCACTCAGGGTAATCAATACACGAAACTCCATCACTACTAAGTACATAACCAGCAGGGCAGGCACAACGGAATGAAGCATTACAAGTAGCAGGAGACACACAGGCAGGACATACAGGATTACAACCTGATTTATCTGCCTTAAGTACAGAACCAGATGGGCAAGTCTCACAAGTAGAACTCGTTGCACAATATTCAGTAGAAGCACATGCATGTTCAGGACATTTCAGTTTACAAGAGAAGTGATCAAGGGCAGGTAAGTATCCCAGAGTTGAGTCACAAGTTACACACAACCAAGAAATATCATCGCATTTTGCATTGTCCCCACAGTAAGATGGATCAACAGCACATGGACTGAGAGCTTCACAAATTTTTCCATTTCTTTCAGGCGAAACATCTCGATATCCGTTTTGGCAAACACAGGAGTAATAGCCTTCATAAGGTTGCAAGTTGGTACAAGCTGCATGAGGACTGCAGTCATCCAAAGCTAGTGCACACTCATCAATATCCGTCGGATGCAAGGCAGCAACAAAAGTAGGTCGAATCAAGAACGTGTCGATTTGTTCTGTACCAAATAGCTCAAGAACATCACCACTTGCATCATCTGGATCTATATCTCCCACATTAATCAATGAGTTACCATATCCATAAACACCAAGTGAATAGGTATCCGAATCAGCACCACCAGCAAGAGTTAATTCCAAAAGTACAGTAGTTGATGTCCCCCCTCTAGCATAAAGGTAATCGGCACCACTATCTCCGTAAACAGAGGTATCACCTCCTGAACTGGTTAAATTCAAGAAATCTTCCCCAGGACCTAAATGCAGTGTAGTAAAACCAGAATGAGTACTATTAACTAAAAGGGTATCATCACCCCTGCCAAGAGTTAGATCAAACTCTGTCCAATGGTAATATTCTATCTCAAATGGGAGGAGAGAACTAAAAAGTGTAGTATCACTCAAACTCCAATCTGCAGGAGAAGTCTCATAGGCATCATTGATATACAGCTTTTTGGTAGGAGAAGCTTCAGGTATACCATCAAATACTTCTGGTCTTCCAACAATAGTGACATCTATTGCTATATCTAATTCATCAGCAAGCACAGAAGGAGAACTTCCAATGTAGACTGTATCATCACCAAAGCCAGAATAATACTTAAAGTGTTCAACTGCTTGAATGCTGTGAAGTGTTAAAGTATCAGCACCCGGGCCCGTGTCAATCCTCACATTCTCAATGTTCTGGAACTCCAGTGTAGCTGCTGCATACTTGCCAAACCCTGAAAAGATATTTCCAGTAGATGTCGAACTGAGAGAACCAGACAAAGCAGCAGTGGCAAGTGACATATCAAAGTATATAGAATCTTTTCCGACAGCAACAGACTGCTCGGGAATTTCAAGGGTACCACTTACAAAAGAAGAAGCATCATAAGGGGGATCAGAATTAGCAAAGTAATAGGAATCGTATCCATCATTACCAACCAATGTCAAGGTAGAAGAAGCACCAAGATCATATCCAGCAATGTAGAACTCATCATCCTCTAGAGTTCCCAGAATTTCCATTGCAGAAAAGCTAGCTTTTCGCAGCGAGATGCTTGGTGGAGTAGACCCAGAACCCTTAAATGTATTGTAGGACAGTCCTCCTACTGTTTCAACAGCAATATCAAAAGCAACAGAATCACCAGAAATAGTATAATCTAGATTTGCTCTCGAAGAGCCTGTTCCTGTTTTTGAGACTACTAGAGGAGATAGTAATCCATAAACATTAAGGATATCATCTCCATTCTGAAAGTCTGAAATAGTCACCTTTGATACACCCTGATATATTGACTTGTATTCACAAGTTGTTCCCCAAGGAGAATAAGATAGTACCAATTTAATGGTTTCAGAACCAGCACTACCATCAACAGAATAGATGCTAAGTGTTTCTGACTTATCTCCATCACCATTCCTTCTACGGGAACCATTAGATCCCACATTCACAGTTAAAACACCATTGGCATCTTTAGTTGCTAGCTCTGGATAGGCACCAGGTGTTATAGTTTGATCCCAAACAACTATTTCTTTTCGCCACCTGTACACTGTGACCCAGGAAAATAGAGCATTAACTTCGATTCTTATTGTTATGCTCACAGCTACTTTGAAGCGGAAAGAGAACCAATTTAAGGGACCAAGTTTTGGGTTTCCTCCACAGGGACTAGGCCACAACAGAGCCAACTCATACAAATATATCTTGAAATCATATGGAGGAGGTTCATACCATAGGATTGCTGCCTCGAATTCAATAGCAGCAATTGCAGTTGCTCTGACAATACCTCCATTAAGCTCCAGTCCTATACCTAGGGATGAAGTAAATGCTACCACAGGTATAGCTTTTTTAGTTCCTAGGTCCGTGCTCAAAAACAAATAGTGAGGAATCTCGCTAAATTTGAAACTACCATCTGCAACGTCCGTCAGAAGCTTCGTATCAATTCCCAAAGATAGAGCAAACTGAAGACCAAAAGAGCCATAAAGGTTTATAGAAGCAATACCAGCCAAGGTAGGTCCCGGAATCTTGAACGCAACCGCTAATTCATCACTTATAAATGTGAATCGAACTAAGTCAGCATGCTCGTTAAAAAAGATCAACTTTACAAGGGATGATGGAGAGCTGATTATAGGCACAGATAGCATGGAGGTACTACGTATCCCTGAGCACATATTCTTATTATTACCAGTGGCCCCTACACACATATCTGCTGAAGCTTGCCTTTTCAGTCTGGTCTGGCGAGGAGGAGCAAAGGGAGGATCATATTGAGTAACATGCTCCTCCTCTGGTTGGTCGTAAAGAGTAGGCAGGTGATCTACAAACTCCATTGGCTGTCCCCAAGTATCGATACCAAAAAAGTCTAATAAGTTCTTTTGGTGAGCCTGCTTGGGGTGGCGAGTGTGAACTCGGTGTACTATACTTCGATATTGGCTTAATAATGACTTGTGCCAGTTATAATTTAGCTGGTTACGCTTCCACAAAGTCATGGTAGCCATAGTCTGTTTGCGATACCACACCAATGGACCAGGTATAGGTAAGCTGTCAGAGGTCAGTGCATCTTTGGCCCCCTGTTTAACATTTGCAAATGTTGGGTTATATAAAGTAAACCGAGGTGTCCCTTCCAGTGCTGCATCTGAAGACTTGATCCTAAAATAACCTATTTGGATTTGATTATCTCCTCCTGATTTGAAGTATCTCACAGCATCAACAAAAGCTAATACTCCAAGCATCAATTTCTTGGTTAATTTAAAAGCCTGAGCGATTTTTTGGAGCCTAGGATCTGGGACTACTGTTGCAACTTGAGAAGGAATATCCATTATACAAAAGTCTGGCTTCTTCATTATTTCAGAAACAAGAGGTATCGGGCGCAGTAGCTGTTCCATGATGGGTCTATATGGAGTAATCATGTCTGCAATTTGTACCATCGGCGAAACAATTGGTTGCATGAATCCTCCCAGACTAACAGATATATTTTGGAAGTAGATACTAAAGCCATCAGTAGGAATTGCCGGTTTTGTAACTGCCCATCTTGCTACAAAATTACCATTTACCAATGGAAAGTTTTGGGGCTTTTGAATCTTGACATTTACGGTGACTGCTTTCACTACGCTCCACTCCAAAGGATCTAATGTGTGCGCAGCATCTATCTTGCCCAATTCCTTTTTTAAGGCGTTAATTACGTCACCTTCTTTTGCTGAAGACCAAGAACCCCAGTCACTCGGTGTACAATCAAGGCAGGAGAGAAAGAGATAGTATCCATCGCCATCCTTAGACATACTGAAGGTCACAGGAACTACCTTTTTCCCTGAGAGGCTTGACGTATAGGTAGATGTACTGCCAGGATCAGATCCTGAAGCAGTCGTGACTTCTGTGGGTAAATCATAGACAGGCAGGGTGGAACTATCTGGTGAATGGATCCATTGGTGAAAGTAGAAGCTAGAACGTTGGCTACCATAAAGGCTAAGTGACGGCCAAAGCCACTGCTTCAAATAGGTGTCACGGTAATGTGCTGGAATATCAAAGGTACCTGTCGATGGATTTTTTATAAATATGGCTGGCATATCAGCTGCAGAAACAGAGACATACTGCTCCTCAATGGCTAAACCACCTGCCACTTTCTTGATTACCTCCTTTACAAGTTTGGCCTTAGGTGTGTTTGAAGAATTTATAGGAAGGTAGTGTGCCATGTAGCCCGGAGAACGAATTCCAGAAGATTTACTCCACATGGAGGAACCTTGATATTTGTAGTTCCCTGTATCGGCATTAATACAATTTGTAGTATCCAAAGGATACAGATTACACCATTGATTTATCGCTTTCAAATCATCTTTTCCCTGGAAATGCTCCCATGCTTCATAGGTAAGGAGCTCTGATTCTCCTTCGTTCTTCAATTCACTAGGCAGTGGCAAGTTGAAAAGATAGGCCCCAAGATTTAGATCAAGGCCAGCCTCAGCATGGAAGTATGGTCGAAAGACTTTGGTGTTTCCCTCATCCTTACCCACTACACAGGTATCCTCATAAGTCTTCGATTTTAACATTTCTACCGCAGGTCCAATACATTTAATCGAATGATCAGAACTAGGAGCACAGTTTGGAGATCCAGGTTCTGGACTTGCACAGAAGGTTCTTTCAATACCGTCTTTCATCATGTCCCAATAACAAGTCACACAAGTTTCCGGAGTGTTAGTGTAACAACCATCGGATCCACCAACAAAGTTGGACAATAAAACTGGACGAGAACCATCTGTACAGCTCGCAAAATGTGAATCAACTTCTTCATTCGAAGCTGCAAGTATCTTGCTCGTCGTGTTGCTGCTGAACTTAACAGGTTGTGAGCAACCGAGGGCATCATAAGATTCGGTTTTGCACCATGCCCAAACATAAAAATCCTTTTCTTCATCACCTGCTGTTGCAAAAGCCTCAGTATAACTTGATTTCCAGCAAGCCATACAAGAACTGCTAGCCATACGATGAGGGTTCACACGCGCAGCATTTGAATCCTTATAAGCAGCTGCAGGGTCAGAGGCAGAGTAAACACTGGTACAATAAGTGAGAGTTTCCTGATTGTACTGGTTATACGCTCCATCAAGAATTATTGGAGGAAGAGTTATCCATGTTTTGGCACATCCGTTCTGTGTACCGGCTTTAGCACTGTCCGCACTACAATACGAAGACACAGGAGGAAATATATTAACCTCTGGCTGAATATTAGGAGTTTGGACAACACCAGAGTTTCCTACCGTTCCGGTTGGAGCACTCTCGGGGCAATAGTAAACAACAGAAGTATTGGAATGGAGCCTGTTCGAAGGATTTGTAACGTGAAGCTGCGGAAGATATCTTTGTGCGATACAGCGAGCACAATCAATATTTGTGTATTTATAGCACTCTTCCTTAGTATTAGGTACTTGCTTCTTTGTCTTAAGTGTCGTCCTCTTAGTTTTCTTCCATGACCAAATACCATCCAGATCAGGATCAGCTAGATTCAGCCCAACTTGTACATTCACACCAGAGCTTACTTTAGGGTCATCTATGATAAGAGGACCATCAGCTTGGTCGTTGTTGTAGAGTTTTACACCAACATAGCCAACTTTAGCATTAATATTAAAGGCTTTTCCTTTTGACGGAATCAATTTGGCATCAATTCGGAGTAAGGGCTTTAACATGGGGTTATCTGGGTTGTAATATGTCCTCAGATAGGGGCCTTTTGTTTTGGAAAATATAGCGAAAGCAAGATTCAACTCAAATGCCAGTGTAAATCTGCCACCAGCGTTCCCAGTAATGCCAATAAAGCTAGAGCCTGCGCCGAATGTGAGGGGCCACACAAAGGTTAATGAGAACTTAAAACCCAGTCTTACTTCTAAAGCGTCTTGTTGTAAAGTTTCTAAAGTAGGACAGCCTCTCTTATCCAAAAATACAATTTCTATGTCCTTTCGATCGCGGTAGCCATTGGCATTAGAATCTGCTAAACAACAATCAAAGAAGCCACTATCAACAGCAGGCAGTGCAGCTCTGACTTTAGTACTGAGTTTATCCATTCCCAGAAATAAGGCATAGGTGAGGGCTTGGGTGAGGAGCTCATTTTTGATCTTGTTTGGAATAGTCGATCCTCCTCTTTTTCGGCGGGCAATTTGCACACCTACATCTTTCAAACCACTACGTATCAAAGTGGTGAAGGATTTGTGGAAGGATATGAATGGTTCCCCACTTAAGAATTTTGTAAGGCTATCACCTATTAACGGAATCTCTTTGATCTTAGCAAATTCACTATTTTTCCCAAACATTTTATCCGTAAATGTATCAAATAAAGCATCGATACCATCCACAAGAGAATCAACTCCTCCTTCGAGAGGAGCAAGCAGATCAGCACTCTGTAGTGTAGAGAGAGTCTCTTGCACAGCAAGAATGCTCCTTTTCTTTCCTTGATTGATGATAACACTGCCTGGGGTCTCAGCATAAAAGCCAGCTAGCGAGGGAATTGCGATATCTAGGACAAGAGGATAAGCACCTGTTGTTGTAATCCTGTGCTTTGAAGATCCTTCCCAAGTAACTACAGCACTGGAGCTCAGATCCTGGAACCAACTAGCCTCATTCTCGCTCGTTATTTCAGTCTCAGGAATAGACACTTTCAAAGAGGCATAAGATAAACCAGAACTTACAGTAGTAGACGCAGAAGTCAACGTGCTTTGTGTGGATCCCAACATAACAACTTCGGAGTCGGAAGTACCGATAAAGCTCTTATCTAGCCCGAATAATATCTTCACACTCGAACCAGAGATGTAAAATCGGGGAGATCCAATGGGAAGTAGGGCGCCTGTGCTATCGGATAAATCCATTTTCATATTAATATCAAGTTCAATACCTCCTAAAATCTCGTGTTGCACAAGATTGTAGATATCATCCACACTCTCCAGGTCAAGAGGAAGTGGTGGGTCATTGAGTTTAGCCCAGTCTGCAAGTGGAAATTCTAGTCCACTGGTAAGACTGACTGGATATTCCGTATACAAGTGAAATTCCAGCGAATAAACATTACCAATCTTTGCAAGATCGAAATTGATATTTGTTGCACTCAAACCTCCATAGGCAGCCTTAAGCAGTGACAGAGTCTCGCCCAAAGAGGACGGTAAGGTAGCAATTATCCTACCAGTAGAATCTGTTGACTGAACCACAAGAGAAGATATTGCATCAGCAAAATGAGCAAAAGCAGCTTCAGCTAAGGCCTGTAAAGCTACACCAGATCCGGGAACACTAAACAACATTTCAGACATATCCTCAACACCTCCTTCCATACGGTTAGAAGTAGTGTTTAATTCTCCAGTAACGAAAGTAGCCGCCTCCACAGTCTGTTTTAAAACTTCAGTGACCGTGAATACAGAAAGTGCAGTTGCTGCAGGATCGATCTCGAATGCTGAACTAGCAGTAGGTTGATACCATACTGTCGTGTCCCACCATGCTGAGTTGTTCCAGTCTTGAAGAAGCGTTGTATCAAAGGTAAATAAATCATAGTCTTGTTTGAAGGTAGGCATAACCTCACGTATCTCGGATAAGTGGGTAAAGTAGGGAAGGCCAAACTGCACATTAAAGAGGGTCATCCAGGCACTCGCCGCAGTGTGCATAGACATCATGTGCTGAGGTGTGTTTAGCGAAGATCGTAGATCATCAAGATAGGCCAGTCCATCTCCAAGATTATAGGCATAAAATGCTCCATTAAAGGTACCTTGACTGTGAGCACCAAGCTTTGCACCGTCCGTCGTTTTGGTCCAATCAGTGAACGAATAAACTCCATGTGCATCTAGCCCAGTTATATCCACACTGTAAGTCCCTGTGAACTGCAAGTTTGATACAAATGGAGCAAAAGATGGAGCAATTCCTAGCCATCCGTCCTCTGGAAGAGACAGTGGATTAGAACTAGCAAACTGGCCTCCATTTGGTTCCACAATTTTTATCTTTTTTACTGTAACTCCCCAGCCTATCACTGCTTCAGTAGGATTGGACCTCAAAACTGAAATCTTCAAGTAGGGAACACCAGCCGCATCAAAAGCCTCTTTGATGCTTTGTGCATACAGTGGGATACTTGCACAACTATCATCTGTGTAATCACAGGAAACACTATTCGATGTCGGTGTAATTATAACTGTTTTGTCAAAAATCAATCCAACATCACCATAAGCAGTAATCCGAATGGAAAAAGGAGAAGCCAGATTAGCAGTAACAGCTGAGGTAAATGTTACACCCCAGGGGATATGTAGAAATAAACCAGCAAGAACTTCCTCACGGATTGGAGGATTGAGCTGAATTCCCAAGCTTCCAGTAAACGAGATACTACCTTGCAATGCTACTCCTGTAGCTGTTGCATTAACCTCAACAGGAGTAGCTTGCTGTTTCAACATACTCGCAAGAGGAACATAAGATTCACCGGCTGCAGGGTAATCCACCGTCGAACTATAATAATACGTTACAGGGAAAAGGATTGTATTTGCACTGCTATCATAAACGATACTATAGCTAGGATCTGTAACTAGCGGAAAAACAAGCGAATAGATCTCAGCTAAGCCTTTGAGAGAGCTAAAGGCAGCAATCAGGCTTCCTTCGTCAATCTCCTTACCAGAATTGGTGAAATAAAGAGGACCAATTAGAGTTTGGGCAACAGCTGTTGCAGCATTTTCTAAGATAGCCTTAGCATTGCTAAAGGCTGTAACTCGAGTATTAAGAGCAGGGTCATCTCCAGTGCCAGAGAGTGCCTGGTACATGCAGCGAGCAATAAGATATTGGCCTTCATAATCAATTCCTCCCTTATCATTTCCAGTTGCAGATCCAACTCCTTGATCTGCATGGGATCTCATGTCACCATCGGTACAATCAGCTCCTTTCGGTGCAGGCAAAGTAAAATAAACAGCAGCAGCCAAGTACGGTTTGGATGCAATAGTATTAAAGGGAGTGCTGCATGATAATGATTTATCCTTAGCTGCCATACCAGCACAAACACTTGCTGCTTGCGAAGATGGGACCACAATGGCTCCAAAAGACAAAGACTTCAGGGAGGAGGAATCTATAGCAATACGAGACAAGAAAGCTGCTGCTCGCTCAGGGCAATTAAGATCGAATAGCTTCATGGCAGCAGTTAATTCATTTAAAGCAGAAGTGGTCATAGTGTCAACACCAAGGATAGAGTAAATATCACTAGCTACAGCTAAGGGCTCTCTTGTAGCACAATAGGTTACACTTGGAGTCCAAGAACCCGCTGCTGCATCATAAGAGGTAGCTTGGATACCAACTGCAGAGAATGGACCCTTGATGGTCAACTCGCGCGAGGATGCATCCACACTAACAGTGAGAGAACTCAGAGTCGGATCAGTAGAGAAGGCACTTTGCAACAAAGTCTGAACACTCGCTAAAGTCCATGTAGAAGTAAGAAGTAAGCTCTCAATATTTGTTATATCTACTGATATGGAAGCTGTGTCCACCAACATCGTGACCTTACCACCCCAGCCCATTGCATAGAGAGAAGACCCGTCAGCAGGCCAAGCTTCCGAAGTGATAGAGCTAACTTGCTCACTTCTATCTTGTAACGGTTGATGCATTTTAAAATTGTCTTCAATGTCTGTTTTAAGTTGGTTATACCAAGGAACAAGACTTCCAATAGTATGGTTCGATAGCGGTACCTCAGACCTCATCCCACCAGTGTAAGTATAGGCACCAGCACTTGCCGCAAAGTGAAGGAAGACATCAACAAGCTCTATCGCTTGGAAAGAACAGACGTTTGTCCACTCTGTGCCACCACTTATTTCAGTAAGAGTATTGGCAGTTGAAGGATAAAATAAGCTGCTCTGTACTACAGCGAGCTGTAATATTCCTGGAACTACATTGGGAAGGTTTGAAACTGTCCCACTAGTAAAACTCACATCAAGACTGCCAGTACCGATCCAACCAGCTGAAAGGCTGGATAAAGACACAATAAGTTGTACATCCAAGTTATCAAAGGTACCAGCTCCTGGAATAACTCCACAAGAAACCAAAAAGGAGGTGTCAGGGGTCGAATCATCCAAAGAGGCACTGAGTGTGATTGAACTTACAGCAACTGCTGCGTTTCCCGTAGTTGATGGTGAAGTAATAGGGAGGACGAATGAGGTAGTCGCAGTCCATTGCTGAGTCATACTAAGGGTAGTCACCGTAGGAATCTCTCGCTCAAACTTCAACACAGAAAAAGAAAATAGGGAATTAAAATCTGGGCTAGTCTCTATTTCGGCAGTTGCTGCAATTGAAACTGTAGTCAGAGAGAATTGGTTACTAACAGGATTATATCCGCCTAGCAAAGAGATAGGTTGTGTCAATCTATTCAGAGCATAAAAGCCAGTAGAGTGAAGATCAGCCAAAGCAGCCTCGATCTTATCTAACTCACCACGCAGAGATCCCCCAGTAGACATGGTAATTTGGCGTAAATCAAAGAAGTCTCGCCACCCTGTGCTACTAGGCAAAGCCACACTGCGATCCCAGCTACCATCATTGGCCATGACAAGTTCATTTAGAGTAACTTTACTTAGGTCATTCGTCGAGCCTTCAGTACTCCAAGGGAGTACAGCGTAAGTGAGCCAATCGGTAAGAGGATGGCCACTGACTCCAGAAGAAGCTTCCAGAGCAACCAAGATTGAAGGAAAGAAATTATTGGTAAGGACCGTAACAAGGTTTGCATTGACCAATAAATCAAGGGATACGCTAGGTCCAGTCCCATCGAACAAATTAGAATCTCCTAGTAGAACGGTAATCACGTTTTGGGCAGCAAAACCAACAGGATAAGCATAGTAGGTAGTAGTTCCAACTGCCGAAGAAGCAGTAGAAATTGCTAGTCGTGCAGCCATGTAACCCATCTTCTGACTGGAAGGTACAGCACTCCAAGTTCCGGTCAAACTAGTAGGAGTTGCGATAAGATCAGAAGTTGCTGTATTAGAAGAAGCAACAAGAGCGAACGTGGTTGCTGAGGACCAGCTGGTCAGAGGAGAGGTAAAGGAGAGAGTTTGGCTGTAGGGTACATCGTTTTCCGCACCAACAGCAAGCAGCAGGCTGTCGACAACAATTTTGTCTGCACTACCAACGATGTGCCCAATTGTCACGCTCATAGAAATTTTCATCGTGGTTGAAGTAGTTGTTGTGCCTGCATTAGCTAATGTTGGTAATATTCCAGTAGGTGCAGTAAGAACGGGCAATAGCGAGGCACCAGAGAGAGAAGAAAACCAAGTGGTATAGAAAGAGCTCCAGTCACTCGTTGTCGAATTAATTGTCACCTCTTGAGCAATAGACACTTTAAGAGCAGTACCAGTCTTTTCTAATTTGACGGAAGAGGTGATGAAGTTGGTCGTTCGTACATCCGACAGGCCTAACAGCCTCGCAGCTACAAACTGGAAAGTACTCGAGTAGGTTTGCTGTGCTGGGACTAGCTTTCGTGCGACCGTAGCCAACGTTCCTTGTTCTCCAAGACCAAAAGCGACTCTTAAATAAGGAAGCCAAGGATTAACATCAAAAACTGACTGTCGTCCCGAGAATCCAGTTCTACTACCATAAAGCGAGGAAAAACTAGGAAAAGCAGTTCGGATACTATCCCACACCATTACTTGAAGTGACGAGGAAGGCAGACAAAGGTAACCACCATTAAAGTCCCTACACAAATTGCCAGCACCGCAAATACCAGCTGTCAAACATTCATCTGTATTCACACAAGAATTCTGCGCAGCAGAGACTACGAAACCACTCGGACAAGTGTAACAAGAAGAATCAGGTGCACAGTACGCTCCAGAAGCACAGGTATTAGCTGCTCCATAAACGCAGGTAGTCTGACAACGCGTGTTGGTCTGCGCATCAGGTTTAGAACCAGCAGCACAGGTAAGACAGCTGTAAGTCCCACCAGAAACATCGCAATAAGTATTAGCTCCCGTACATAAAAATGCATTACTGCTACAAGCACCAATAGCAACACAAGAGCCACCAGAAAGAGTGTAACCAGAACTGCAGCAGGGAGTACCAGAAGAGCCAGAGACACAAGTATCTTCCGTCATAGAAGGAGAAGAGAGAGAAGTACGGAGAGTAGATAACGCAGTATATGTGTCATAGGCAGAAGTGTATGAAAAGGCAGACGAGGTTATGGCACGTCCCACAGGGAAGCTACCCGCGCCCAGGGAAAGGGTTAGATCGTTTACGGAATTGGTAGAGACACTATTATCCATTACATCTTCGAGGCTTTTTAGCAGTGCTCTTAATGAAACTCCCAAGGAAGGTGTCACTACAGTATCTGCCAACAACGAAGGAGAATTATAATCAAAGAAATCATCCGTCACAACTACTGAACTTGTAGAGAGAATCGCAACTCCAGAGGCACCACCAGTAGCAGCCACACGAAGGGAGGAGAGTAGATTGGTTGGATTAGTAAAGGAAGAACCCGCTCCAAAGGTGGACAGAGCTAACTTGTTGGTAGAACCGCGATTAGTTGCGTGTAAGCCCTGGGGTATCGAAAATTGCACATCAGTTGCAAAGTAACTAGTGGCGGATACAGCAACAGGTATTCCATTATACACTAGGTTGAAAGCAGGGAGGTCTTGGTAGGCAATACCTACACTGCCATGAAAGTCATTTACTTTGAAATAGTGTAAATCTGCTGTCAAATCCAAAAACAAAGTCACGTCCAAATGGATGGTAGACTCGAACTTTTGAGTTCCAGAGCCCAAAGAAGCCCACGTAGGAGCAACAATCTTATTTAAAGAAATGGAAGAGGAACCAGTTTGTCCTAAACCAGTCGACCACAGTGTTTTTAATAAACTCCACGAATCCTCATTACTGGGATTTGTGGTAGAGTATACTTCGAAAATCAATCGAATTCCAACAGCACTGTTGGAAAGATCAAGAGCAGGGATAACTCGGAAACTGTCTTCAAAGATATTTGTAGATAAAAATACAAAGGGCGACGCAACATTCGGGTATTTGTCATTCATTTTAGCAACCAACTGCCACAAATCTGAATTTGTTGCCGATAAACTATCAAAGCGGGAAGCCAGATTTGATAAAAAAGAATCGGTAGAAGTTGTAAAGTCCAACAGAGAACCCAGAGAAAACGTAGCTCCTCTTTCTGTAGACAATCCTAAAGTACCAACCTCAAAGTTTTGCTTCTCAACCACACTCAACATCGTTGATAGTGCGGATATGCGAGAAGCAGACAAAGAGAATGCAGGTTGCATTTGCGGGACGGGCGTTTTGCTGGTAGACAGCAGAGTGTCCGTCGTACTCCAAGTTACTTTATCGCCCGACGCAAAATTAACACTGCCTTGAAGTACTATTTGAGGATTAGAACCAATACTCATGACAACAGAGGGATCAACGTAAGGAGTTGCAGCAGAGAAAGTTGCGGGGAACGTCCAAGATACAGCAACGTTCAGTGAACCACTGGCGGATAACACTAGGGGTAGAGAGCTAGAGCCAAAATTTACAGTAGTTGAGGTGCTGGAAAGAAGGTTGCCTCCCGTTGCAGCGAGGCTTAATTTTGCAATTGATATAGTTATAGTGTTTCCAACAAGAGATCCCTTCAGTTGAAGAGTAGCGTCAACCATAAGATATACACTACTATCGAGAGAAGCCCCGTCGCTGGCCAAAGCTGCTGAGGAATACACAGGATCAACAAAGATTTTTTTACTTGTAGTTGCCTTAATATCAAAGTTTTGTGTTGTACCAGAACAACTACCCGTTAAAGTGGGAACAGCCCAAAGCGTACTGAAGGAACCTAACAGGGGCAATGCCGTGTTTACAGTTGCGGTGCTCATTGCCGCAATAACTTCAGTCATAAGACCAACGAAGGTCAAACCCAATTCCTTAGCAGTTGCAGTTGTACGAGTGGACAACGCTTTATAGGACGAGACTGCATTGGCAGAGTAACCAGAGCCCCACAATAACCTCTCCGCTGTTAACAATTTCGATTTGACATTTGCTACGCAGTCCTCTTGATAGTTTCTGCCGGGAAGATTCAATCCGTTAGAAGAACAAAAGGACCACAGATCAAAAGAATCCGATCCTTGGCCGTGGGTACAAGCGAAGTAACTCTGGTCACACTGTAACTTAGGAACGTTACAGGCAGTGTAGCATTGCGTTCGCCATTCGCAACACTTCTGCAGTCCAGAAGGAAGAGAAGACCCAAACACCACCAACAAAGGGTCACCCGCAGGACAAGAAGCCTGGGGGTTTGATGTCTTCGAGCAAGAAGCAACAGTGCTACCACTCGTTTGGACAAAAAGCTCATTGAATAGAGTTGCAGTCCCGCCAAGCCCAAGTTTAAAATTGGCTAGATCGTCGTCCAGCCTTTTAAGGGTAGTTTGCAACTGGGACAGCGGTGCCGTGTTGTAGCACGTTGCTCCCTCACCATCTTCTATAAAGATAAATAACTATTAAATAGGTATATTAGCTATTATAAAAGTGTATATAAATTAATTGTATATAGACTCTATATAGTGGTGTTACAACAGAAGCCATTGTATAGTTTGAA
>Ga0170475_102146806_pt1 | contig 26445 bp, 26 predicted proteins | sample Soicark_Litter_5_FD_111474 | JGI IMG/M metagenome (GOLD analysis project Ga0170475, IMG submission 111474) | Avena fatua rhizosphere microbial communities from Hopland, California, USA. Combined Assembly of 48 SPs
GGTAGGGGAACCTGCTGCTGGACAAAATATTATTTAGGTTATTACTAGATTTTACGTATATTAATATTAGAATATTTTTTATTAGAAATGAATTTAAATAAGTTATCAAATAATTTTAGTGCTTTTTTTACAGATAATCGTTGGTTGTTCTCAACCAACCACAAGGATATTGGAACATTATATTTGATTTTTGGTGGCTTTTCTGGGATTATAGGGACTATTTTTTCTATGATAATAAGGTTAGAATTAGCTGCTCCGGGTTCCCAAATATTAGGCGGTAATAGCCAATTATATAATGTAATAATCACTGCCCATGCTTTTGTAATGATATTTTTTTTTGTTATGCCTGTTATGATTGGCGGATTTGGGAATTGATTTGTGCCGCTTATGATAGGAGCACCCGATATGGCTTTCCCCCGTTTAAATAACATAAGTTTTTGGTTGTTACCACCCTCTCTTTTTCTTCTTCTTTGTTCTTCATTGGTTGAATTTGGTGCAGGTACTGGTTGGACAGTTTACCCACCCCTTAGCTCGATAGTAGCTCATTCAGGTGGTTCCGTCGATTTAGCTATATTTAGCTTACACTTGGCTGGCGTTTCTTCATTACTAGGAGCTATAAATTTTATTACCACTATATTTAATATGAGAGTTCCTGGTCTTTCTATGCACAAACTTCCATTATTTGTTTGGTCGGTATTAATAACAGCGTTTTTATTGCTATTTTCGTTACCTGTTTTAGCTGGTGCGATTACAATGCTTCTGACTGACCGTAATTTTAATACTAGTTTCTTTGACCCTTCTGGGGGTGGTGATCCTATTTTATACCAACATCTGTTTTGATTCTTTGGCCATCCTGAAGTTTATATTTTAATTTTACCCGCGTTTGGTATAGTTAGTCAAATTATCGGAACTTTTTCCAATAAATCTATTTTTGGTTATATCGGTATGGTTTACGCAATGTTATCAATTGCTGTTTTAGGATTCATAGTTTGGGCCCATCATATGTATACTGTTGGATTGGATGTTGATACAAGAGCTTACTTTACTGCAGCTACTATGATGATCGCTGTCCCTACCGGTATAAAGATTTTTAGTTGAATTGCCACATTATGGGGAGGCCAAATAGTCAGAAAAACCCCTTTATTATTTGTTATTGGTTTTTTAATCCTATTTACTTTAGGTGGATTGACCGGTATAGTTTTATCAAATGCAGGTTTGGACATCATGTTACACGATACATATTATGTTGTTGCTCATTTTCACTATGTTTTATCCATGGGTGCCGTATTTGCATTTTTTGCTGGATTTTATTATTGGTTTTGGAAAATTTCTGGCTATACCTATAATGAAATGTACGGTAATGTTCATTTTTGGTTAATGTTTATTGGCGTAAATTTAACTTTTTTTCCAATGCATTTCGTTGGTTTAGCTGGTATGCCAAGAAGGATCCCAGATTATCCCGATAACTACTATTATTGAAATATCTTGTCTTCTTTTGGTTCTATTATTTCTTCGGTCAGTGTAATAGTATTCTTTTATTTAATTTACCTCGCTTTTAATAACAATAATACACCTCAAGTTGTAAAATTTTTCCATTCCTTATTTAAACCGTATATTGATTCGTTATACAGGTCTTTATCTAATCTTTCTTCAACTAGATCTACGGCTAATAATTCTTATGGTTTTTGGTGAGTTCCTGTTGTAGGTGCTATAGGTATAGCCATATGGGTATTGTGGAATTTTTTTATTCCGTTATCATGCGTTAATGACCATACTGATGCTTGAAGAATTACTTTTCAAGATCCTACTACACCTATAGCTTACGGTATAATAAAATTACATGATCATATTATGTTTTTTTTAGCGGTTATATTATTCGTTGTTGGATATTTGTTACTTTCTACTTATAATAAGTTTTATTACGGTGGTATGAATAGTGACTTACCTGAATCTAAAGATATTTTTTCTTTTAGCAGTTTAATTTCTACTTATAAGGATAATTTATTATTTAACGTGAAAAATAGAACTTACAATATCAATCATGGTACAACTATAGAAATAATTTGGACTATTTTACCAGCTTTTGTTTTACTTTTTATAGCAATACCTTCATTTGCTCTTCTGTACGCAATGGATGAAATAATTGATCCCGTTTTAACAGTCAAAGTTATAGGTCACCAATGGTATTGAAGTTATGAGTACTCTGATTATTCTGTAGTTTACGCGAACAAATTAACTGATTATGATTCGATTGATCGTTTTGCTACTTTAGAAATGATGTATAAAGAGATGGGCTATTTAAAAAACCGTTCTTTACTTAGCTATCTTTACACACCTATTGTTATCCCAGAAACAACCATAAAATTTGATAGTTATATGATCCACGAAGCGGAGTTGAACTTAGGAGATTTAAGATTACTGAAAACTGACATGCCTCTTTTTTTTACCTAAAAATACCCATATTAGATTATTAATTACCTCTTCGGATGTTTTACATAGCTGAGCTGTTCCTTCTTTTGGGGTTAAGGTTGATGCTGTACCGGGCAGGTTAAACCAGACTTCGTTATATTTAAAAAATACAGGTACATTTTATGCTCAATGCAGTGAACTTTGTGGTGTCAATCACGCCTTTATGCCTATAGAAGTTTATGTTGTAAACCCCGTATATTTCTATAATTATGTTTATATTTATTTTAAAAATTTTGACCCGTCTTTAATTTAACTATAAATTAAATTACATTTATAGAGTTTTTTGGCGGTAAGATTATCTGGGCCCATTCCGAACCCAAACGATAAAAATTACCGCCTCGCCTGCTATTTGGTTTATATTTCGAAAAACAGGCCTTTTCAAGGTTAAACTTCGTGTGAATATTAAAATTTTATGCATAAATTCTATAAACATAAACTTTACAGAAAATATCATGATGAAATATGAGGTCAAATAGCTTCTTCTAGAAAATTTTCTTATAATAAAAAATTAATTTTAATTAAATTTCGTGAAATTGTGGTTAAAAGGCGTCTACGTGTTAAAACTAAGTTTAAATACTTTCGTAGAGGTTTTTTAAAACATCTAAAAAATACAGCTTTTGCTTTTAAAAGATCACGGAAATTATTACGAACCACCTTATTTGTTGAAAAAAAAAATTTCGTCCAAGAAAATCTAGCCGCAAGTCTTTTCGTTTTGGTAAGTCACTGTTTCTCCTTAAATTGAGCCTAGGTTTGTTGCTATCTAAGGTTCAACGCACCAATAACCCCCGCATTATTAAACAGGGCATCTTATTTTTTTGTAAAAAAAAAATTATCCTTTTCGCCTGGATAACCCTAAAGTGCAAGTTTTTTATAAAATGCAAAGCTTTTTAAGAGCTAATAATTTTCAATTTTCTTTAAAAAAAAAGTTAAATCTTAGAAGGCAGAAGGTTTTTTTCTATTCAGTTCATATAGCAGCGCCAAAAAAAAAAATCTAAAAAAATTTCGTTGTTTGGTTTAAAAAATATGTATTATAAAAAAATTTCCCTATTTTTTGGTTTTAAGAAAACCTCCCGGTTTTTCAAAGCTTGCGCTAATGCAAAAAAAATTTGAGGGAAGAATTCTTTTGGGGTTTTCCTAGCTCTTGAGGCTCGTCTTTCGAATTTTATTTTTAGATTAAATTTATTCCCTTCCGTATACTTTATTAAAAAGTTTATTCAGTTTGGTAATGTTTTTGTTAATAATAAGACCATTAACTATTCATCGCATATTCTTAATTTTAATGAAATAGTATCATTTAATCGAAAATATTTCCGGTATTTTTATTTCCATCTAAAATCAAACTTAAAAAATAGAAGGGTTTACCTGAATTACCCCAATTTTATGGAAGTAGACTACAAACTTTTTGTTGTTATGCTGATAAGAAACCCAGAGGTAATTGATTTAACTAAACCCGTTTCGTTTAATCTTTATACTAAATTTTTGACGATCAGTAAGTAAATCTTAACCTAGGTAGGTAGCTCAGTGGTAGAGCGATGGTCTGAAAAACCATAGGTCGGTGGTTCGATTCCATTCCTACCCATTTGTGTTAAATAGCTCAGTGGTAGAGCGGGGATTGATTTTCTAGGCGGTGGTTCGATTCCAACCTTTATTTTTATTTTAATTAATTTTTTTATCAAGATGCTTACTAATTATCTACTAATAACTTTTTGTATCCTTTCTTTGGTTTGTAGTATTATGGTCATATCTTCAAAAAACCCAATCCACTCTATTCTTTACTTAATATTGGTTTTTTGTAATGTCACTTTTGTTTTAATAATATTAGGTGTTGAGTTTATTGCAATTATATTTCTTATAGTTTATGTGGGTGCAATTGCAGTATTATTTTTATTTGTTGTTATGATGCTTAATATAAAAATTATTGAGCTTGATGAAGTCTTTTGAAAGTATATACCGGTTGGGTTAGTTATTAGCAGTTGTTTTTTATTTCAACTTTTTTATTTTGTTTTAGGTTTCCGTATTCCTGAGCTTTTAAGCTTATTTTTTTGTGATGGGTTATTCAATATAACCTCTACACAATCTTTGATGCTATTACCACCTATACAATCTAATTCATTTATAAACGGTTTTTTTGTAACGCATGATAATATCCAACATATTAATATTAGTGGCATTTATCTTGAACAAATGTTTTACTTTAAACCTTTTTCAACTTATTTCTACCTTAATAATATGTCATTTTCTTACGAATTAACTAATACTGAGGTACTTGGCTGGATGGTTTACACGTATACCTTTTTTATTTTTTTAGTAGTCAGTCTAATCCTTCTTATTTCTATGGTAGGTTCTATTATTTTGGTTTTAAACCAAAATGTAAATATAAAAAGGCAGGTGATTTTTAGGCAGACACTTAGAGATTTACATTCTTCAGTTTCGTTAAAAAATTAATTCGTTTTTTCCTATATGTATTTATTACCGTTATTTTTACCCTTTTTAAATCTTGTTATTTCGTGTTTATTAGGAAAATTTTTAGGAAAAAAAATAATGGTTTTTTTTGTTATTAATATGGCTGCCGCTGTATTGTCTTCATTTTTTATTTTTTTTGAGGTTGGTATAAATAAATCAGTTTGTTTTATTGATTTAGGTAATTGGTTCCATATTGGGCTTTTAAGATTAAATTGAGTCTTCATGTTTGATAGTATAACTTCTGTTATGCTAGTTTTAGTAGTTTTTGTTTCTTTTCTTGTTCACCTTTACTCTATGGATTATATGAATGGTGATCCTCATATTATTCGTTTTTTAGGCTATTTATCTTTATTTACTTTTTTTATGCTCATTCTTGTTACCTCAGGAAATTTTGTACAACTTTTTTTAGGTTGGGAGGGGGTTGGGTTATCTTCCTACTTACTAATAAATTTCTGATATACTAGAGTTCAAGCGAATAAATCAGCGATGAAGGCTATTATAGTTAATAGATTCGGAGATTTTGGTATATATTTTGCTCTTTTGATTATGTTTTTTTATTTCAAAAGTTTTGACTTTGGTGTTGTTTTTAGTCTTGTGCCTTATTTGGCTAATAATGTTTTTTTGAACTTTCTAAATTTTTCTTTTAATAGTATCGATTTCCTTGTTTTTTTTTTATTTTTGGGCGCTATAGGTAAATCTGCTCAACTTGGTCTGCACACTTGATTACCTGATGCAATGGAGGGCCCAACCCCTGTATCAGCCTTGATTCATGCAGCTACTATGGTTACGGCTGGTGTTTTTGTTTTAATTAGATCTTCTCCTATTTTGGAGTATAGCCCTACAGGCTTATTCTTGGTTTCGCTTATAGGTGGTTTAACTGCGTTTTTTGCCGGTACTGCTGGTTTAGTTCAATATGATATAAAGAAAGTTATTGCATATTCTACGTGTAGCCAGCTAGGTTATATGTTTTTTGCTTGTGGTATGTCAAATTATTCCGTAGGTTTATTTCACTTGTTTAATCACGGTTTTTTTAAAGCGCTGCTTTTTTTAGGTGCTGGTTCTGTTATTCATGCATTATTAGATGAGCAAGATATGCGTAAAATGGGTGGGATGGTAAAATTATTGCCGTTAACTTATGTTGCTATTCTAGTTGGTTCATTATCTTTAACAGGGTTTCCATTTTTGACCGGATTTTATTCAAAAGAGGTTGTTTTAGAGATAGCTTTAACAAAATTTTCCTTTAATAGCTTTTTTATATACTGGTTGGGTGTATTGGCCGCGTTTATTACCTCTTTTTACTCTATACGCCTAATTTATTTAGTTTTTTTCTCTACCCCTAATTCTAATAGCAGATCGGTCTCATTTTCGCATGAGTCATCTTCGTATATATCTTACGTCCTGTCTTTTTTAGGATTTTTAAGTATTTTCATAGGTTTTGTTTTTAAAGATGTTTTTATAGGGTTAGGTTCGGATTTTGAGCTAATTCAATTTTTACCTTGTATACGCATAATGAGATTCTATATGCTGAATTTCTGGATTATTATTTTAAACTTATCCCATTAGTTTTTAGCATTTTTGGCATGGTAACTTCATTATTGATTTATTTTATCTTTTACAATTCGACTTTATTGATCGTAACAAACGATTTACTCAGATCCTTGTATTTCTTCTTTGTAAAAAAATGGTATTTTGATTTGATATATAATAATATATTTGTGTTTAATTTTTTAAGCTTATGTTACAATTTAACATTTAAAACAATTGATCGGGGTCTGGTTGAAGTTTTTGGTCCGCTTAGCTTAGTTCGGTTAATCGGCAAGTCATCTGCTATTTTGAGCTTCTTTCAAACTGGTTTTTTATACAATTATATTTTTATTGTTTTATTAGGTATTATTGTTTTTTTTAAAAATTGTTTTTTCAATTTCGATTTTTTCTGGAGTTTACGTAAATTTCGGTTTATTTGCTTGTTTATTAGTTTTTAGTATTTTTTTAAGTTTTTTTAAAAAGGCGGGATAAATGAAAAATATTTCTTTTAAATTAAATGATTTTCAGTATACAATAAATAATAAATTAACTCTTATACAAGCATGTTTAAAAAATAAAGTTGATGTCCCTCGTTTCTGTTTTCATGAAAAGTTGTCAATTGCCGGTAACTGTAGAATGTGTCTTGTTGAGGATTTGAAGCAAGTTAAACCGTTGGCTTCTTGTGCTGTTAATGTTTCCAATTCTATGAATATATATACGAATACGGTAAAGGTAAAAAAAGCACGGGAGTCAGTTTTAGAATTTCTTTTAGCAAATCATCCTCTTGACTGCCCTATTTGTGATCAAGGTGGTGAGTGCTATCTTCAAGATCAGTCAGTAGTATTCGGTAGTGATAGGGGTCGCTTTTATGAGTTTAAAAGGTCAGTTGAGGATAAGGATTGCGGTCCTCTTATAAAAACTATTATGAACAGGTGTATTCATTGTACTCGTTGTGTTAGATTTAGCAATGAGGTTGCTGGAGTTAACATTTTAGGTGTTACAGGTAGAGGGTCAAAAATGGAAATAGGCTTTTATATTGAAAAACTTATGCATAGCGAATTATCAGGTAATATAATTGATCTTTGCCCTGTTGGCGCTTTAACATCTAAGCCATTTGCATTCACTTCAAGGCCCTGGGAATTAAAAAGTTATAATTCCATTGATGTTTTAGATTCCTTAAATAGTAATATTCGTATTGATGTCCGTGGAACAAAAATAATGCGAATATTACCTAGGTCTAACTCGTTAGTTAACGATGATTGAATTACCGATAAAATCCGTTTTTCTTATGATGGTTTCAGGCGCCAAAGATTATATGAGCCTATGGTTAAAGTTTCGGGTAATTTTTTAAAAATAAGTTGAAAAAAAGCTTTTATATTTCTTAAGAATTATTATTTAAACTACTTATATGGTTGTGGTACTGTAAATAGTGTAAGGGGCTTTATAGGTGAGTATTTAGATATAGAAACTATTTATATGTTGAAGAGGTTTTTTAATTTAGGTGGATCATCTTTGCTTTTCAATAATTTTAGAAATAATAATTTAGGATATGATTTTGCAAAATACTATTCATTTAATACACCGCTTCAAAAACTTTTTGAAGCGGATACGTGTCTTTTAGTCGATATAAATTTGAGAATTAGTCTTCCTCTTTTAAATTCTAGGTTAAGGCAACTATCTAGTAAAAAGATGGTGCCTGTGTTTGTTTTAGGTTTTTATTCTAACTATAATTATTTTGTTAAACACATAAGTAATTCTAATTTTTTAGCAATGAGTGTTATTGAGGGAACACATTGACTAAGTTCTAAAATTTCTAAAAATTTTTCTTTAAAACCATTGCTTTTTGTTTCATCAGCCTCTTCTTTTTTGAGTAATTCATTTATTTCATATTTGTTGAAAAATACTAATTTATTTTCCCCGAGTTGAACGGGTTTAAATATTGTTCCGCATAGTACTTCGTCCTTTTCCTTTTTAGAGTTAGGTTTAGGCGCTACCCATTATCAAAATTCAAATACTTTAAATCACGGTATTGACTTTTTTTTTAATTTTGATAGTTGTTTAGTTGATTATGAAAAGAGCGGTGCTTTAAAAGTTTACCAAGGCCATCATGGTGATGTTAACTCCTTTCGGGCTAATTTAATCCTACCTACAACCGCATTTATTGAAAAAAATTCGACTTATTCAAATGTCTTAGGTATAGTGCAAAAGACTAAAAAGGCTTTATTTAGCGTAGGTGGTTCTAGAGATGACTGAAAGATTTTAAATGCTTTGTCAGAAGTTTTTAATTTTAATTCTTTTAGGATTAATGGCTCTGTGGACTTAATTTCTTATATTTCTAAAATTACACCGTTTATTTTATATAACCGTAAACTTCCAAATTCCCTTAACTTTTCCTCAGTTAGGGTTTCCTATTTTCATAATTCTTTACCAAAATCAATGGTTAATAATTATTATTTGAGTGATAGTTTTAGTAGAAATTCAAAAATTATGTCACTTTGTTCGGTAAAATTTAAAAATAAATTTTTTAACTTTTTTTAATTTTTTGCATATCCCGATCATTATTTTTTAAACTTTAAAATTCCGCTCTGAGCGCAAATTTACATTATGTAGTTTTTAAATTTTTATTTAGGCCTTTTTCTGAGCATTTGTCAGAATAAGAGAATATCCATACATAATAATATTATATCATGAAATTAAATTACGATTCTTTTTTAAATAAGTTTAATAATTTATACAACAGCGATATACGACTGGTTGATTTAAATGATAAATGATGATACCATAATTGTCGTGTTCATTTTGCGGGTAATCAAAAACACAGTTTTCATATTGTTACCAGAAGTCCCTGACCTCTTTATTCTTCTATTGCTGCTTTAATGTTTACTTTTGGTTTAGTGATGCATATGCACAATTACATGTATGGTAATTTAATTTCTCTATTTGGTTTTTTATTGATACTTTTAATGATGTTTGTTTGGTGAAGAGATGTTATTAGAGAAAGCACTTTTAGTGGTTACCATACTAAAAAAGTTCAGCAAGGTCTGCGTCTAGGTGTTATTTTATTTATTATATCTGAAGTAATGTTCTTCTTTTCTTTTTTTTGGGCTTTTTTTTCACGCTAGTCTTTCACCAAGTGTTGTTTTAGGTTCTGTATGGCCACCATTAGGGATTAATGTGTTAAATCCTTTAAAGATACCTTTGTTAAATACCTTAATTCTATTATTATCTGGTTTAACTGTTACTTGAAGCCATCATGTTATTAGAGATAAATCATGGCAGAAGTTTTTTTTCGTTAACGATTCAGAAAAATCTTCCTCTTTAGATTCTCTTCTTGATAGTTATCTAATTTGCGTTTTTGCTCTTTTCTTAACAATTTTTTTAGGTTTAGAGTTTACTATTTGACAAGGTTACGAGTATTACAAGGCTAGTTTTTACATTTATGACGGTGTTTATGGTTCGACATTTTATATGACAACTGGTTTACACGGCTTACATGTGATAATTGGTACATTATTTCTTATCGTTTGTTTTTTTCGTCTAATTGATTTACATTTTATTTATAATCATCATTTTGGTTATGAGGCGGCTATATGGTACTGACATTTTGTTGACGTTGTATGGATTTTCTTATTTTTATCTATTTACTGTTGGGGTTCTGGTATAGATAGCTTTTTTAAATAAATTTAATTTGTATTATGTTCTTTTTATTATATTATCCCTTATTTTTTTCATTTTTTTTGTGATTAACCATACTTGTGGTTATTTCTCTAACTATTAATAATTCACTTACGCAGGTAAGATTAGTAAAAAAAATTTCCCTATTTTTTTCTATATTTCAGTTTTTAATAGTTTTGATTTTTTGGGTTTTTATTGATAATTTTAATGTATTTACGTCTTTCGATGTCTATAATTTTCAGTTTGATAAGCGGTGGTTATTTTTTTCGAATTTTTATTATGTTTTTGGTTTGGATAATATTTCACTTTTATTTTTATTGCTAACATTTTTACTAACACCCATATGTATTTTAATAAGCTGGAATAGCATAAAATATAAGTATACATCCTTCATTATTTGTTTGATTTTTATTACTTTTATACTTTTCAATATTTTTTGCGTTTTAGATCTTGTTTTTTTTATATTTTTTTTGAAAGTATTTTAATTCCCATGTTTATACTAATTGGTGTTTGAGGGTCGAGGCAGAGGAAAATACATGCTGTTTATCAGCTATTTTTTTATACTCTTTTTGGGTCTCTGTTAATGTTACTTGGTATACTTGTTATTTACTCACATATTCAAACAACAGATATTAGGATTCTTTATAATACTAATTTTAGTTTTTATAGACAACTTGTTTTATGGTTATCATTTTTTTTTGCTTTTTGCGTAAAGGTGCCCCTGTTCCCGTTCCATATTTGATTGCCCGAGGCTCATGTTGAGGCTCCTACTGTTGGTTCTGTTATTTTAGCCGGCGTTTTATTAAAGTTGGGGACATACGGTATTTTACGTTTTGTTATACCGCTTTTTTGTGATGCTACTTATTTTTTTTTACCGTTAATTTATACAATATGCATACTAGGGATTGTTTATACATGTTGTAGTACAATTAGGCAAATTGATTTGAAAAAAGTTATAGCTTATGCATCTGTTAGCCATATGAGTTTTGTCATTCTTGGATTATTTACGTCTAATCTCCAAGGAATTTGTGGTAGTGTTTTTTTAATGCTGAGTCATGGTATTGTTTCCAGCGGTCTATTTTTTTGTATTGGTTGCGTTTATGATAGATATAAGACTAGAATATTACGTTATTACAGTGGTTTGGTTCTTACTATGCCCTTGTTCAGTTTGTGTTTTTTTGTTCTAATACTTTCTAATATTAGTTTTCCGGGTACTAGTAGTTTTATAGGGGAATTCTTAATTTTAGTTGGTTTGTTCGAAAATAATCATTTTTCTGCTTTAATTGCTACTTTTAGTATTATTTTAACTGCTGTTTATTCGATTTTATTATATAATAGAATAGTATTTAATAAACTAAATGTTACTTATCACTCTAGGTTTTCAGATTTTTCCAAAAAAGAATTTACTGTCGCTTTAATTTTCTGCTTTATAACTATTCTTTTTGGTTTAAAAGGCTCTTACTTAATTTCTTTAATGGAAGCTCCATTGTATACTTATCTTTTATTTAAATAAAATGAATACCTCATTATTAGTAGTAAACGTATTTACTTTTTTTTATAAACAATTAGTTAGTGTAATATCCATGCCTGGTGGCGGGTTGTTTGTTAATGATCTGAATTTTTTTTATTTTGAAATTTATTTTTTATTTGCGATTTTTATATTACTAATTTTTTTCGTGGTGTTATCTAATAAAAAGAGTTATTTTTCAAAATACTTAAATGTTTCTGAACTATTTTTAAATGTCTCTTTTTTTGTTATTTTAGTTTTAATTTTGTTGTTAAACAGTTCGTCAGATGACTCATATTATTTATTTTCGGGGTTTTATTTTAATGATTCGTCGGTGGTTTTTTTTAAAAACCTATTATTGGGCGGGTTTTTATTGTTTTTGTTTTCAGTAAAAAACTATTTAGTTAGGTTAAAAAATTATGATTTTGAATTTATTTTAGTTTTGATAATATCTTTGTTTAGTAGTATGTTGTTATTAAATTCCGGCGATCTTGTTAGCTTGTTTTTTATTATTGAGTTGCAAAGTTTAAGTTTTTATATATTAGTCGCTTCTAAGCAAACGTCTTCTTTTTCGACTGAAAGTGGGCTGAAGTATTTTATTCTCGGTTGTTTTTCCTCAGGAATTATACTTTTTGGTATATCCTTGATTTATGGTTTTACGGGTCTATTATCTTACGCTGATCTGAGCTTATTTGTAAGTTCTTTTTCTTTTAATTTTTCCGCAAATATTGATTTTTATTTTCCTTTTGGTGGACTGGTGGTAGGGGTAATCTTATTAACTGTAGGCTTTTTGTTTAAGTTAGGCTCAGTCCCATTCCATATGTGAATGCCGGATGTTTATGAAGGAGCACCTATGATTATAACTTTTTATCTTTCAACTATCCCTAAAATTTCCCTTATTTTTGTTATGTTTAAGCTTTACTATTCAGTATTTTTTCCTTTATTTATACTTTATCAAAATTTGTTTCTAATTAGCGCCTTACTTTCTATTATCTTAGGGTCTATTGCTGCTATATATCAAGTAAAGCTTAAACGCTTATTAACTTATAGTATGATAACAAATACAGGTTACCTACTATTAAGTTTTTCTTTTGGTGATATCTCCGGGATTTATGTTACTGTCTTTTATTTAATTTCCTATGTTTTTATAATGTTTGGTTTATTTTTTTGTTTCATTTGCTTAAAGAGTCGATCTACTAACCTTTTAATCAAAAGGATAAATATTTTAGCTAATTTATTTGAAATTAACCCTTATTTGGCCTTTAGCATATTTGTGTTATTATTTTCTATTGCAGGAATCCCTCCTTTACTTGGATTTTATAGTAAATTTTTTTTATTCTTATTTTCAATGAAATTTAAAATGTACTGATTAGCCTTATTTTTTGTTGTTTTTAGTGTTATAAGTGTGTTTTACTACATAAGGTTGGTAAAGCTAATGTATTTTAATCGACTAGGGGGTTGGATATTCTTTTATGAAATTCCGTTTATTAATGCATTTATTATAGCAGTTATAACTTTGTTGAATTGCCTTTTTTTTTTAAACCCTAATTTATTGTTTAAGTTAATATATAATTTTAGTTTTGTTATTTATATATAGAATAAGGATGCTAAAAAAATTAGAACTTACTATTAATCAACTTATTGGTGCTGATCTTTTTTTAGGTTATCATTTATCTAATTGAAATCCAAGAATAAATTATTTTTTGCTTGGAAAATACAAAAATACTAATGTCTTTAATTTAAATTATACCTATTCATTTAGTAAGAAGTTTATTAATTCTGTTACCTCGTTGTTTTTAAAAAAATCAAGAATGTGGTTAGTAAATGAGAATTTTTCTCTTTTTGAAAGAAGCTCGGTTCTTTGCTCTTTGCAAAAACGTTTTCCCGAAGTTATTTTTGTTAATTCTAAATGATGTAAAGGGACTTTATCTAATTACAAACATGTCAGGATAGTAAAAACTTTTAGTTTTCCGCATGCAATGTTTTTGCCTAATATGGAAAATAATCATTACGTTATAAATGAAGGCTTTATAATAAATATTCCTACATGGGCGTTAGCCGATTCAATAGATAATCCATCCAATGTTTTTTTTCCGATTCCGGGTAATTCAAAAAGCATTAGGTCTTTATTTTTCTTTTATTTATTAGTGGCTAAAACGGTGCTTTCTGCCCGTTATTTTTCTAGTTCTTCGTTTATTTTTAGGGCGTATTCTTCTAGTAGAAGATCTTTTTTAAAGGTTTTTGGTTTTAATGGTAATTTAGGTGGCATCCTTTTAAAAAATTATTCGCAAGTTTTTAAAAAAAAATTTTTGCTGGATACTATTTTATTCATTTTTAAAAATAAATATATTAAAATAAAGAAGTCCTTTAATTTCCTTTTTTTAACTGCAAAGATCAGGAGAAGCCGAATACGTCGTATTAGACGTTTAAGGTTACGTCGGGGTGGTTGACAAAGAACCTTATTGTTAAATTGAAAAATTTCTTTTTTAGTGTTGATTAGCTTTTTCAAAAATATTTTATCATTAAGCTTACTTAATACATTTCAGCCTCTACCTTATATGTTTTTAAAAGCAAGGTCTTTTTTTAAAGGTTTACTTATCATTTTAAGATCTTAGTTTATGTTTTAAAATTGTTTTTTGTATTTATTAAGGTGGATATAACTTAACAGGTAAAGTGGCAATTTGTGAAGTTGCAAATAAGGGTTCAAGTCCCTTTATTCACCCTTACCGTTTGGCGGAATTGGTAGACGCGATGGGCTTAAAACCTATTTCCATTTGGAGTATTGGTTCGATTCCAATAACGGTCATTCTAGTTTAATCTTATTATTTATAGTATAGCTTAGACAATCGGTATTTTTTTTTATATTTTTTTAATATTTTTATGCTTAAGATAAGCGGCGAATGGCCGTGGACAATTAGTTTTATATTCTCCTTTTTAATGTTATTTTTCAGTAATAGTGTGTTGGATTTTTTTTTTTTTAAAATACATAACCCTATAAATGAGGCTATTTTTATTTCATCTTCTTTCAATAACAAATATCGTATAAATATAACGGATCCTCTTTTTATTTTATAATTGTATAGTTTGCTTTGTTTTCGTTTTTCAATTTTTTTAATATTTATCATGTTTATTTTTCAAATTTTATAGTTATTTTTTTTTTAGATGCTAAACCTTGAGTAGATTTTAAAAAAAGATTTTTAAAATTTTCGGAAAAGTTGCAGCCTTTTGATATTATGATTATATATTTTTCTATATCTATAGCAAATATACCATTTTGTTGGTTATATGAGCCAATTGGGAATGAGTTAAGGTTTTTCTTCAAAAGAATGTTATACCTGTTGTTAATCGTTTTAACTTTCGATTTTTTTTTTAATAATAATTTGTACATCAGTCTAATGTGGTTTCTATTATCAGCATATAACCATGTTTAAGCTTGGTTTTACATATTATGAAAAATTTAGAAATTATTTTACAAAGTTCGAAAATGATTGGTTCTGGTTTAGCTACTTCTGGTTTAATTGGTGCTGGTGCTGGTGTCGGTATAGTTTTTGGTTGCTTAATTTTAGCCTTTTCCAGAAATCCAAATTTACAAAAAGAATTGTTTAGTTATGCTTTAATTGGTTTTGCTCTAACAGAAGCTATTGGTCTATTAGCTCTTGTTATGGCTTTTTTAATTCTATTTATTTAGTTATTTTGTGTTTTTGTTAGGGTATCCAAGTTCGGTTAAGGGGAAAAGGCTGTAAACCTTTTGCTTCATGCTTCACAGGTTCGAATCCTGTCCCTACCATATAGTTATCAATTTTACATGACATGCGTTTTATAAAAAAATACCCCTTACTAAATATTGTTAATAGCTTTTTAATAGACTATCCAGCTCCTCCAAACATAAGTTATTTATGAAATTTTGGAGCTTTAGCGGCTTTTTGCCTGGGTATACAAATTGTTACGGGTATATTTCTTGCAATGTTTTATGTTCCTAATATTGAAAGTGCTTTCTCTAGCGTTCAATATATTATGAGGGATGTAAATTATGGTTGATTAATCCGTTATATTCATGCTAATGGTGCATCATTTTTTTTCATTTGTGTTTATATACATGTTTTTAGGGGTCTATACTATAATTCTTATATTACTCCGCGTGAGTTATTATGGAACTTAGGGGTTACAATATTAATTGTTATGATTTTAACCGCATTTTTGGGTTATGTTCTTCCTTGGGGCCAGATGAGTTTTTGGGCTGCAACTGTTATTACTAGCCTTTTTTCAGCTATACCTGTTATCGGTGAGTATATAGTTATTTGGTTATGGGGTGGTTTTTCCGTTGACAATGCTACTTTGAATAGGTTTTTTAGTTTACATTATTTATTACCGTTTGTTATAGCTCTTTTGTCTTTGATACACGTTGCTGTTTTGCATGAAAGTGGTTCGAGTAACCCTTTAAATATTGCTCTTTCTGTTTCTAATAAGGTTCCCTTTCATCCTTACTTTATTTTTAAAGATTTATTAGGTATAATTTTTTTTCTTATAGTTTTTTGTTACGCTGTTTTTTTTAAACCTGATAGTATTATCGACCCTATAAATAATGTTCCCGCAAATCCTTTAGTTACACCCACCCATATTGTTCCGGAATGATATTTTTTACCGTTTTACGCAATTTTAAGGTCAATACCTAATAAGCTTGGTGGTGTAATTACCCTAGGCTTAGCTTTAATAGTTTTATTTTTACTGCCCTTTATAACTAATAATGTTTTTAAAGGTTCCTTTTTTGAAATTTCTAAAACTATACTTTTTTGATCTTTTTTATCAGTTTGTGTTCTTTTAGGTTGGATTGGTTTTAAACCTATAGAAGATCCGTATTTAATGCTAGGCCAAATTCTTACTGTACTATACTTTTTTTATTTTTTTAGCCTTGCTGTTGTAGTTCCGTTTCTGCAGGCTTACAGTTTTAAAGACGTTTTTTCTAAATAATATGTCTAGCTTGAGTGTATTTTTTTTATTATTTTTTTCTTTTGTCATGTTTTTTTCTTGGAATTTTAGGAATTTTTATAACTAGGAAAAATATAATTATTATTTTAGTTTCAATTGAATTGATGTTATTAGCTGTAAATTTTAATTTTGCTATATTTTCTGTGCTTTTAGAGGATATGTTTGGTCAAATTTTTATTCTATACACTTTAACCCTAGCAGGTGCTGAGGCGGCAATAGGGTTAGCTATTCTTATCATATTTTATAGGATAAGGGGTATTATAACAGTTAATTTTGTAACTTCATTAAAGGGTTAATGCTAATAAAAATTTTCAATTTTGTTAAAAATTTTTTATTTGATAAAAAATTCAGGGTTGAGGTTATTGAAAAGTTTCAAATTTGAGTTAAATATTCCATTTGAAATAGGGCAAAATTTGTTTACACTCTCGCAACTATTAGTGCATTAGTTCGTTATTTTCTTTACTCCTTTTATAATGGTTTTTGAGTGCCGGATTTAGTTACATTTTATTCAGTGTTTATTTCGTTTGCTTATGCTACTCTTATTTTACTCGTTTTTGGTATTTTTAAACTAATAAATTTCTCAAATTTTATAAGGAAATTTATTGATATTGATAGAATTCGTGAAAATAGAATAAGGTTTGCGAAAGTTAAAGAGTTAACTGCTAAGAAACATAATGCGCAAAAAAGTTTGAAGGCTTTTTCTAGCAGCGCCTTCCTAAATTTTTCAACCTGTTTTCTTTTAATCAACATGTCTTTCAAGACGGATTTGTTAATACCTGTTACGTTAGTCTGTATAGCTTATCATTTCTGAATACTTTATCACGCGTTTGTTTTCCGTAAGTACTTGCAAAATACACCTATACCGGATGAGTTAAGGCATGTTTACCCTAAGTGAGTACTAGAGTCAGATGTGGGTGATTTGAATAACTCCACTTACCTAGTTACAGGTTCTGGAACGGCTGTTTCTGAAGCTTCTGGTGGTGTTGTTAAGAAAATTATAAACAACATATCTAATGGTTATAAACGCTCTTATACTTATGTTACTACACCTTCAAATCTACCCTTTGTAGCATTCGTTGGCGGCTCTTTCATTACCGCTATTAGCGGCTCTGATTACATTTTTGCTGATGCTAACGGAAGGACTACAATAACCACTAGGGTAGTTGAAGCAGCTACAAACGGTACTTATTCCCCGGATCCCGATACCCGGTCTAAAGCTTCAGCTTTGAGAAGAAAGGGTATTAGTTTGCTTGATTGTTGTGAACCGAACTCTAAGCGTTTAGACAGTGATCTTGTTGATAATAAATACGAAGAGGTTAAACCTTACGAGCCTCTACGTTATCGACTTCTTGAACAACAAAACTCTTCTCTTGAACAACAAAACTCTTCTCTTGAACAACAAAACTCTTCTCTTGAACAACAAAACTCTTCTCTTAAGGATGAGGTCGAAAAACTTAATAAAAAAATTAAAAATAACGAAAAAATTTTAGATTCTAAGGAATTACCTATTCTAGACTAATTTGATCCAAGCACGTAATGTATGAGCAACTTAGATTGCAGAATTACTGATATTACTGTTTTTTCCCCTTTTCTATTCTTTTTTAAGATATCTTTATAACCAATATTTAGCGCATGAAAAAATATCAATTTTTAAAGTCAAATTTATTACAAAATCAAAATATAAATGAACTTTTTTTACAATATTTAAAGAATGATAGCAATATTGGTGTTATTAAAAGTATTATTGATGGTGTTGTTATAATAGAAGGTCTTTCCAACGTCAAAGCTGGTGAAATGCTTCAATTTTCAAATGATATTCAAGGTATGGCTCTAAATTTAAATTCTGAAACGGTTTCGGCTGTTCTTTTTGGTGATGAAACAAAAATTAAGCCTGGAGAATACGTTGAGGGTACTGGAAATATTATAAGTGTTCCTGTTGGTATGAGTTTGTTAGGAAGAGTTGTAAATGCTCTTGGTCAACCTATTGATAATAAAGGTGATTTTCCAGGTTCTGAGTTAAAACAAGTTGAAGTTAAGGCTCCAGGTATTATTACTAGAAAATCAGTTAACGAGCCGATGATTACAGGTGTTAAAGCTATTGATTGTCTAGTTCCTGTTGGTAGAGGACAAAGAGAGCTTGTTATTGGTGATAGACAAACAGGTAAAACTTCTATTTGTTTAGATGCTGTTTTAAATCAAAAATATGAAAATTCTAAGAATAAAAAAAATGCGCTATATTGTATATATACCGCAATTGGGCAAAAAAAGATCTTCTATAAGTAAATTGGTTACGTTGCTAGAAAAGACTGATTCTTTACAGTATAGTATTATTGTTGCTGCTACAGCGTCAGAAGCTGCCCCCCTTCAATATCTTGCACCTTATACCGGTTGTGTTATTGGTCAATACTTTAGAGATAATGGTAAGCATGCTCTAATTATTTACGATGATCTAAGTAAACAGGCTGTTGCTTATCGTCAAATGTCACTTCTATTGAGAAGACCTCCTGGTAGAGAAGCTTATCCGGGTGATATTTTTTATCTTCACTCTAGGTTATTAGAAAGGGCTGCTAAGTTAAATATGAATTTTGGTGGTGGATCATTAACAGCGTTACCAGTTGTCGAAACACAGGCCGGTGATGTTTCTGCTTATATCCCTACTAATGTTATTTCCATTACTGACGGCCAGATTTTCCTTGAAACAAATCTTTTTTATAATGGTATTAGACCTGCTGTAAATGTTGGTTTATCTGTTAGTCGAGTTGGTTCTGCAGCTCAAATACTTGCTATTAAAAAGCTTGCAGGTTCTTTAAAACTTGAATTAGCGCAATATAGAGAAGCTTTAAGTTTTGCTCAGTTTGGTAGTGATTTAGATGAAACGACTAAAAACTTACTTTCTAGGGGTAATATGTTAACGGAACTATTAAATCAAAATAGATTTACGCCTATACCAATCGAAAATCAATTTGTTTTAATGTATTCAGGTATTAAAGGTTTCCTTACTAATGTCAATAATAAATTGATTAGATCTTACGAGAATGAACTTTTTAATAGGATTTCTAGTTATTTTATATTTAATACTAATGTAATTTTACTATCTAATAATAATTATTATAAGAATAAGAATAATAATAATGTTGTTGCTTTTTTTATTAGCTACTTTAAATTTATTACTACTAATATTTTTGGTTTTTCTTCCAAATAATTTTTTATAGTATATTGTAGAATAATTTAAAAAAAATGATAAGCCTTTCCATTTCTTTTATACTTTTATCGTTATATTTAATACTTAACGTAATATTAACGGTTGCGTTTTTAACGCTTTTTGAAAGAAAAGTATTAGCTAGTATTCAAAAAAGAAAAGGTCCAAATTGGACTGGTTTTTTAGGTATTTTACAACCGTTAGCTGATGCGTTAAAATTGATTCTTAAGGAGAATCCCGTTCCGCAAAATGCATCTTCTGTTTTATTTTTTGGGGGGCCTTTAATTCTTTTAATTTTAAGTTTAAGTGCGTGGTTTGTTATTCCATTTAATAATAATGTGGTAGTTGCTGACATAAATATTGGAATATTGTACGTATTTATGGTTTCATCTTTAAATACTCTAAATATAATAGTTGCTGGTTGGTCTAGTAATTCGAGGTATGCTTTTTTAGGTGCTTTAAGATCTATCGCGCAAGTTATCGCTTATGAAGTAGTAATTGGTATTATTATTATTAATATAATAGTGTTAAGCGGTTCGTTAAACTTCTTAAAAATTGTTTGGTCACAAAAGGATTTGTGATATGCTTTTGTTTTGTGGGCGCAGTTTTTTCTATTTTTTATAGCTATGTTGGCTGAAACAAATAGACATCCTTTTGATTTAGCAGAAGCCGAGTCAGAATTGGTTTCGGGGTATAATGTTGAGCATAGTAGTGTGCTTTTTGCTTTATTTTTTTTATCTGAATATGCTAATATAATTTTATTATGTCATGTTGCAACCATACTGTTTTTGGGCGGTTGAACTCTACCTGATTTTTACTTTGTTTTAAAATTTTTTTCTTCTGATTTATATTTGGGGGTGGATGAGTTTTTTTATACCTTTCGAAATGATTTTTATTATTTAACGTGGTTATATCATTCATTTGTTTACATACTTAAAGTTTATTTATATCTTTTCGCTTTTATATGAGTTCGTGCAACTTTACCTCGTTATAGATATGATCAGTTAATGCGTTTAGGTTGAAAAGTTTTTGTTCCTATTACAATAGGGCTTGTTTTTATAAGTATTTCGTTAACTATAATTTTTGACGGTTTTCCTTCTGAAAATGGTTACATAAATCATTTTTTTTCGTCTGATAGTTTCATATAATGTTTTAAGTGATTACGTTTATAGAGGGGTAGTTTAAGGGAAAAATGTTATCCTCCAAAGTTAAAGATAAGGGTTCGAGTCCTTTCCCCCCTGTAAAAATTATTTGTATATATTAGTTATTATGCGTATTAACATAAACTTAGGTTATGATAAGTTACATTTAAAGGAGATAGTTATTTTAATACCTAAATATCATACAAATATGGTTTCTTTTTTAACACCTATTTTAGGGTTATATGGTATAAATGTTAAAGAGTTCATTAATGAGTTTGAATTAAAAACAAAATTTATTGGTTTTGATGCCATTATACCTACATCGGTGAAAATTTCAAAAATAAAAACTTTTGAAATTAGTTTAAAAACACCGTATATTATACCATTACTTTCTAGCTCGGAAGATTTTAGTATAAATAGACCTAATGTAAATATTTTATCTATTTATAAAATTTCCTTAATAAAATCTGTATTTTCGTCAAATTTCTTGCAAAATTACCATAAAAGTATTTATGTTTCAATTAGAAAGTATATTTCTTTAGTCGTAAAGGGTTTTTTTGATGTGAAGGTTTCGGCAAGAGATTTGGATCTTTCAAATTTATTAAAATCTAAATTTTTTTTAGGCTTTTTTTAAAAATAGCATTTTAAAAATTATAAGTTTAAAAAAATTATTATGTAACTCGTTTGGTGTTTTTATGGTGTTTAATAATGCGTCAGCTCATTCTATTAACAATTTAAAAAAACAGCTTAGCGTTTACGGTATGTTTTTAGATAAAATACAACCAAAATTGTTTTGTAATTTGTTTGGTAGTTATTCTTACTTGCAAGGTAACATTTTTTCTATCTCTTCGCGGTATTTTAATTCATACTCTGTTTTTTATAAGGAAGTTTATACTAAAACTTTTCATTCCAATTTTTTTCCGATTTACTGACGTTTTAATTCAAATTTGTTAACAAGATCTTTTTTTAGGGAAATTTATGTCAATTTTTTTGATACGATAAATTTTTCAAAATTTTATATTCTAAAAATTATTTTTTTTAAAATTTCAAAAATTTTAAAGGTCGTGAATCGTTTAAATAAAACTTTACTATTCTTATTAAAATATAATTATGCCAACTTATCATCAAATATTACGTAATCCAAGATTAAAAAAAATTCATACTAATAATGTAAAGGCATTGGACGGTTGTCCTCAAAAAAAGGGTGTCTGTGTAAAGTTAAGGATAGTTAAACCTAAAAAGCCTAATTCCGCACAACGTAAAGTTGCAAAGTTGAGATTGTCTACACGACGTATGATAATAGCTTATATACCCGGTCAGGGTCATAATTTACAGGAATATTCTTCTGTTTTAGTTTCGGGTGGTCGTGCGCCCGATCTTCCTGGTGTTAGGTATACTTTAGTTAAGGGCAAATATGATTTTAGTTGAAAAGAAAGTTTTGATCGAAAAAAAAAAATTATCTAAATATGGCTATTCAACTAAGAAAAAATTTTAAACGTTTTTATCGTAAAAAGTTTTATAAAAGAAGAATAAAAAAATTACAGAAACTTTTTAAAAAAATATAGGTTAGGTTTTTATAGTTTAAAAAAAAAAAAAAGATTAAAGTTAAAAAAAAGAGGGAAAAGTTTAAAAAAAAAAATTGTTAATTTTAAATTTTATAGACGTTTATTAAAAAGGCTTTACGTGAGGGGTTATAAGAAAAAATTCTTTTTTTTATGTTTGCGGTCAAGGATAGAGTCTATTCGGTTAAAAAATTATTTGTTTAAATTTAGGTGACGTAACAAACGTTCCCGTTGAACAGCTAAGTATAGACGCGGCTTAAAGCAAATTTATTTTAATTTTTTGCAGAACACTTCCTCTTCTTTAGCTATACGTCATTTTAAATCGTCGAGACGGTTTTACAAATATTATGGGCTTTATCGCTTTTTAAGGTATTTTATAAAGTTTAGTCGTTTACGTGCTACCTTGCGAAAGTACGGGAAAGTTTTTAGAGATAAGAAGAAGAAAAAAAAAATTTTTATTAAGGTTAGTGAAAACACGTTCAGAAAAATTATTATTTTTGAATATTTTTTTTCAAAATGTCATAAAACAGGGTAAAAAAAAATTAGCTTTAAATATTTTTGCTAATCTATTTACTCTTTTAAAGTTTAAGCATAAGTCCGCATACCTTGATAATTACTTATTGGCATTAGAGAGGATTAGGCCTTTAATATATTATAGAACTATCTACACGGGTGGTAAAAAATATAAAATTCCTGTTTTACTATCTTTGTCTAAAAGTTATTTAGTTGCGATAAGGTGATTGTTGAAACACTGTAAACAAAAAGGGAAGGTAACTTTAGCTTTATTTAGTGAATTAAATAGTGCGGTAAAAAATGAGGGGTCTATTATTAAATTTCGACGTGAGTATCACTTTGCTTCTTTTGAAAATAAAACTTATATTCGTTTTTTAAGGTTTTTAAAACACGGTTTTTAAATAGTTTGATAAGATTATAAGTAAATGTCGTCTTTAATTTGAAAGTATAAACCTATAAAAAATTTAGTTTTTGGTATAAAAAGAATTTCAGGTAGGAATAATCAAGGAAGAATAACACGTTATCATCGGGGAGGTGGGTGCAAAAATTTAGCACGTTTAATAGATTTTAAAAGATATATATGAAATATATTTGGTTTTGTTCATAGAGTTGAGTATGATCCGAAAAGGAACTCTTTAATAGCCCTGATAGTTTATTCGAATGGGATAATGTCGTATATTTTAGCGCCGGAAGGTTTAAGTGTAGGCGATTGCATATTTGCTAAAGAAGATATTTTATTTAAGCCGGGCAATAGTACCTATCTAGGTGAAATGCCTATTGGGCTCAAGATTAATTCTATTGAACTTTACCCTAATAAAGGTGCGCAGTTAATTCGTGCAGCTGGGTGTTATGCTACTTTGGTAAGCAGATTTGAGAAAATTTCTGTAATTAAACTAAAATCAGGTGAGTTGAGGCGGATTAGCTCAAATTGTATGGCTACTGTCGGCTCTGTTTCTAATTTTAGTTATATTTATAGAAATTTTAACAAGGCGGGTTTTTACAGATTAAAGGGTTGGTTGCCGGTTGTTAGGGGAGTTGCCATGAATCCTGTCGATCATCCGCATGGTGGTGGTCAAGGAAAAACCTCGGGTGGTAGGCCTTCAGTGACACCTTATGGTGTTATTACAAAAGGAAAACCTACTCGAAAAAATAAAAATTTAAGTTTTATTGTAAAAAGAAGGAAAATATAGTTTTAAGATGAGAGCTGTTTGAAAGGGTGTCTTTTTGAAAAATAATTCTTATTTAGATAAATCTTCTACTCTATTAAATACTATGCTAAAGAAAAAATTTAACATTTATGACGGGAAGTCAGTAAAAACTATTATGGTTGATAGGGCTATGATAGGCTTAAAAATGGGGGAATTTGTTTTTAGCCGGAAAATGGGTGTTTTGCATAAAAAAAAAGTTTTAAAAAAAAAAGGTAAAAAGTAAAATGGGCCATATAGTTAGTCCAATTTCTTATAGATTATATAATATTCGGTATTGAAATAACAATTGGTTTGTATCTAACCCGTTAAATTATTCTTATTTATTAAATCAAGATATTTTGTTACGTTTATTTTTTAAAAAAATTTTCAGTTTTCATTTTAATATGACTTCAGTTGGTGTTATACTTGTTAATTTAAAGATTATACGATCTTTTAACAACCTGTTTCTTTACATTTATATACATGATAGTTTTTTAGATTTACTATTTTTTAATTTAAAAAAAAATAGGCGATTTATAATGATGAGAAAATTACTTGCTAGAAAGTTTTATAGGAAATACCGAAAGATAGTCAGAAGACACAAACGTTTTCGTCGATTAAAATTTATTTCTTTCCTTAAAAAAAGGTTAGTATTGAGGTATGGAAAAAAATTATTTTTTTTATTCATAAAAAATAAGATTTTACGCTTTTATTGATTAAATTTTAAATCTTTAGTTTTAACTCATTTAAAAAAATTTAGTTTGGGGAGTTTTAATAATATTTTTATACTTGGCTTATCAAAAATGAATGTTAACGCAAATATTATATCAGAATTTTTTTTCATTAGGTTAACGCAGTACTACACTATCTGGGAGGTTTTAAAAAATATAAATTTTTTATTTAGAAGTTTGATGAGGAAAAGGCATTTAGTAAAGGGTTACAAAATTACATGCTCTGGCCGTTTTTCAAGAAAACAAAGGACAACTTACACCTGAAAATCCTTCGGTAGTTTAGCTTTTAGTACAGTAAAGTCAAAGTTAGACTATAGTTATAGAACAATTGCATTAAAGTATAGTTCGTGTACTATAAAGGTTTGGATTAGACTAGGTAAAAAAAAAAAAAAAGTCGTGGATTTTATAATATAATAATCTATGAGATTTAAAAAATATTTTAAAATAAAATACAAAAATAATAAAATAAATCAGTACGATTGCATACATTTTGGCGAGTGGGGTTTAAAATCTTTGGGTAACTGTAATTTAACAGTTGAGCAGCTTTCCGCTACAATAAAATCAATTAAAAGAGTTATAAAAAAAAAAATTTTTTAATTATAAAGGCATTACCATTTTGGTCATTAACAAGAAAGCCTCGTGATGTTAGAATGGGTCGTGGTAAGGGAAGTCCTACCTTAAAGGTTTTTCCATTAAGGGCAGGTAAGATTATCTTTGAATTTAAGGGCGTAGACGAAAATTTGGTATTAAGAGCTCTTAGAACCTCGTCGCTTCGTTTACCTGTCCAGACTATAATAGTAAAAAAATATGATAAACGTACAGACTGTCTTAAAAGTAGCTGATAATTCCGGTGCAGTATTTGTTAGTTGTATAAGGTTGATGAATTCATCTTCCAGAGTTGGCGCAAAAGTAGGGGATACCTTAACGGTAGTTGTAAAAAAAAATATTATTAAAAAGAATGTAAAAAAAAGCAAAGAGATAAAAAAAGGTCAGGTTTGTTCAGCACTAGTACTGCGAACATTAAAGGGGGTAAAAAGATGGGGAAATTTTTTCCTTAGGTCGGGTACAAATTCTGTTGCTCTTTTAAATAAATATTCTTTACCCGTTGGGTCAAGGCTATTAGGTCCAGTTTTTAGAGAAATTAGGGTAAACTTAAAGTTTACAAAAGTAATTTCAATTGCTCAGGTTACGCTTTAATGAAAAGTAGTTTTAGAGTTTACAATTTTAGTTTAAAAAACAATTTGATATCGAAATTAAATCTTCTAAATATTAGTAATTTATATAATCCAGTATCTATTAACATTAGCTCTAATTTTAACACTTTCGGTACTGAAAAAAATTTAAAAATGGCTCGTTTATATAATTTACTTTTTTTTATTTCAGGCCAAAGACCTTTTATGAAAAAGGTTAAATTTAGTTACATTAAAAAAAAAATTTTAAAAAGTTTTATGTTTTGTGTATCTTTAAATCATTTCAATATACGGAAC
>Ga0170475_116530205_pt1 | contig 26168 bp, 26 predicted proteins | sample Soicark_Litter_5_FD_111474 | JGI IMG/M metagenome (GOLD analysis project Ga0170475, IMG submission 111474) | Avena fatua rhizosphere microbial communities from Hopland, California, USA. Combined Assembly of 48 SPs
GGCGGTGGCTTTGATCGCGTCGGCCATTTCATTTAGCGCATTTGCAGGCGGTAACGTCGACGCGGGCAAAGCGGCTGCTGAAAAATTCAATTGCGCCGCCTGCCATGGCAAGGATTTCAATAGCCCGATCGATCCGACTTATCCGAAGCTCGCCGGTCAGCATCAGGATTATCTGGTGCATGCATTGACCGCGTATCAGCACGGCGGCGATGCTCCCAACGGTCGCAGCAATGCAATCATGGGCGGTCAAGCCAAACTGTTGTCTAGTCAGGATATCGTGAATATCGCCGCTTATTTGCACAGCCTGCCGGGTTCGTTGGTTCTGCGTAAATAAGATCTTGTTATTGCATAAAAAAGCCACGGTTTTCCGTGGCTTTTTTATGGCTGGTACTCGTTGGAGACAAGCATTAGAGCGGTTTTCGTATGAGTGTACGGGCGCTGCGGGCCGCTTTGGAGCGCATTGCGGCGTTGCTCGTCGCTTGTGTGGCTCGCCACACGGCGCTCCTCACGGTGGAGCAGGGAATTCGCGGCGCACCGTGCCGTGCCTGCGTAACGGTGTTCCCTTGCAAGGGAACACTCCTTCCTTGCACTGCACCCCAAACCAACCCACATCATCCGCACACTCATACGAAAACCGCTCTAGCGCCGCTTCACGCATTCGATATAGGCGGCGCCATCGGGCGGCAAACCGCTGCGCTGCGAAGCCCAGATCATCTGTCCCAGACATTCCATGATTTGATGATGTGCCTCATGCTCGGAATCGAGGAGTTGCGCAAGTGCGAGAAATGCCGTGCGGATTCCAGGTGGCTGATCGATCGAAATCTGTTCAGCAATCGACAGATGCATCGATAGATGCAGGAAAGGATTGCTGTCGCCACGCTCAACCGAGTAGTCCGCAGCCAGCGCTGTTTCGGTATCCTTCAACGCGTCTGCATATTCCGGATGCTGAACGACCCAATCGCGTGCAACAGCTTCGAGCGGCGTCAGGATTTCATTGGCACGGTGCTTGCGATAGGTTTCACAAAAAAATCTGCGCACATCATGTTGAGACGGAGTAAACATCAAATATGAAAAGCAATCGGTCGGCCAAGGCGGCACTTATCCGGCATTGTACGTGGCTTTGACGCACCAACGATAAATCACGGATTCGTTTAAGATGGCCCTTGGTCTTTCGCGTGACCAGCGAAAAAAAACATTTTATCCAGCCATCAAAACAGGACACCTATGTTGAATACCGACGCCCTCGACATTCTGTTCAATCATGCACGCACGCACAATGTCTGGCTCGACAAGCCAGTCGCCGATGCGCAGTTGCACCAGATTTACGACTTGATGAAATGGGGGCCGACATCGGCCAATTGTTCTCCTGCACGCATCGTTTTCGCCAAATCGCCGGAGGCAAAACAAAAACTGGTCGCCTGCATGGCCGCTGGCAATGCGGAAAAAACTGGCAAGGCGCCGGTGACCGCGATTATCGGAATGGACATGGAATTTTATGAGAAATTGCCTCAATTATTTCCGCATACCGATGCCAGATCCTGGTTCGTCGGCAATCAGGCGTCGATTGATGCCACCGCATTTCGCAACTCTTCGTTGCAGGGTGCCTATTTCATCATGGCGGCGCGCGCGCTTGGGCTGGATTGCGGTCCCATGTCCGGTTTCGATGAGGACAAAGTCAATGCAGCGTTTTTTGCCGGCACGCCGGTCAAGGTGAATTTCGTCTGCAGCCTGGGGTATGGCGATGCGAGCAAAGTGCGTCCGCGCTTGCCGCGCCTGCCGTTTGACGAGGCGTGCAAGATCGCTTAGCTGTCATTGTTCACGAGCCTTGGATCGGCTTCAAATCCCTTTTGCCGGGAGCGGCGTTTTGGCCTTGTATTCGCACAAATCGGCGATGATGCAATTAGCATTGCGGCGTACGTGCAACGCAAGTGTAGCGTCCATGCAGGATCAGCCAGTGATGCGCATCGTGCAGAAATTCCGCTGGCACCAGTTTCATCAACTTGCCCTCGACTTCATCGACATTTTTTCCCGGTGCAATGCCGGTGCGATTGGCTACCCGGAAAATGTGCGTGTCGACCGCCATGACCAATTCGCCAAATGCAGTGTTGAGTACCACGTTTGCCGTCTTGCGGCCAACACCCGGCAGCGCTTGCAATGCTTCGCGCGTGCGCGGGACTTCGCCGTTGTGTTCTGCTAACAGAATGCGGCAGGTTTCGATGATGTTCTTCGCTTTGGTGCGATACAGACCGATGCTTTGAACGTAGGGAACCAGACCATCCACCCCTAGTGCATATATTGCCGCAGGCGTATTGGCAACCGGGTACAGCCTGCGGGTTGCCTTGTTCACCGACACATCGGTGGCTTGTGCCGACAGGATGACCGCGATCAGTAATTCAAACGGCGTCGTATATTCGAGTTCTGTGGTTGGGTGTGGATTGGCGGCGCGCAGACGTGTAAATATTTGCTGCCGTTTCTCGGCGTTCATTGCGGATCCTTTTGTGATGCTTGTTCTTTTTTCAGACGGGCACGTTCCATTGCTGCCAGGATGATTGCTTTTTTGCGTGCCTGCTCAGTTTTTTCTTCTTGCGTCAGCGTGGATTCCGCTTCGACTTCTTTCAGTTTCGCAACCGCCTTGGCGGCGAGCCGCACCTCGTTCTCTTCGCGTCCACGCTGCAGGCGGAAGGTGCGGAAATCATGCCGTTCGCGAGCGGCATCGGCTTGCTCTTGCGACCATGCATCCCATCCAGTCTTGCCAAGCGTGACGTCGACCATCGCAATGCAATCGACGGGGCAGGGCGCAACGCACAGATCGCAGCCGGTACACAGACTCGGCAAGACAGTGTGCATTTGCTTGGCGGCGCCGACGATTGCATCGACCGGGCATGCCTGGATGCAAAGCGTGCAGCCGATGCATAAGGCCTCGTCGATTACCGCCACCGAGCGCGCACGTTCGAGTCCATGGATGGGATTGATCGGAATTACCGGCTTGCCCAGCAGATGTGCGAGCTTGGCAACGCCTTTTGCGCCGCCTGGCGGACATTGATTGTAATTGGCGCTGCCCTCCGCAATCGCTTCGGCATATGGCCGGCATGCTGGGTAGCCGCACTTGGTGCATTGCGTCTGCGGCAACAGATCTTCGATTTGGTCGGCTAGCGAATTGGGTGGAGAGGAAGGCACGACAGGCATTGGTAAGATAAAACGAGATTATCGGTGCAAAAAGCCGATGCTTCAAATAAAAAAGCCGTTCTCCTTGGTGGAGAACGGCTTTCAAGAAAGGCTTGAACGGAAAATCAGGAGTGCGCTTTGATGAATTCACCGATCTTTGGAGAGATGATCTCGCGCCACCGGCGCCCTGAGAAAATCCCGTAATGGCCGCATTTCGGTGCTGTGAAATGCTGTTTGTTCGCCTTCGGGATCGATGAGCACAGATCTTGCGCGGCCTTGGTCTGACCAGAGCCGGAGATATCATCGAGTTCGCCTTCAATTGTAAACAAAGCAACTGTCTTGATGTCTTGCGGCCGTACCAGCTTGCCCTCGACTTCCCAAGTGCCGGTAGGCAGTCGGAATTCCTGGAATACGGCCTTGATCGTTTCCAGATAATACTCGGCCGGCATATCGAGCACCGCGTTGTACTCGTCGTAAAACTTGCGATGCTCTTCTGCTGACTCGTTGTCGCCTTCACGCAAGTGCATGTAAAAATCCCAGTGGCTTTGCGCATGCCGGCCCGGATTCATGGCGATGAATCCTGCATGTTGTAAAAATCCTGGATAGACCTTGCGGCCAAAGCCCGGATAATTCGGCGGCACGCTGTAGATGACCTTGTTTTCGAACCAGGAAAATGGTTTTTTGATCGCAAGATCGTTGACTTGCGTGGGCGATTTGCGCGGATCGATCGGACCACCCATCATCGTCATGCTCTTTGGCAGCTTCGGATCGTTTGCACTTGCCATGAGCGAGATTGCGGCCAGTACCGGTACCGTCGGCTGACATACTGAAATGACATGCACATCCGGCCCCAGGCGGCGAATGAAATCTTGCACGTAATAGATGTAATCATGCAAGTGGAATGGGCCCTCCGATACCGGCACCATGCGTGCATCGGTCCAGTCGGTGGTATACACGTCGTGATGCAACAGCAGGCTGCGCACCGTATCTCGCAACAGTGTTGAATGATGCCCTGAGAGGGGCGCCACCAGCAATACTTTAGGTTGCTTCAATTCGGTGGCTTGCTCTTGGCTCATATCTTTTCGGAAATGAATCAAGCTGCAAAATGGTTTTTTTTTCTGCAACATCTTCAATGATGCCGACTGACTTTCCGTTGACTGACACAGAATTGATGTCGAATGCCGGTTTTTCGTAATCTTTGCCTAAGCGATACATCAGTTCGTAGCCAGCCGCAATGCGTTGTGCGAACGGTGTGTGGGCTAGTGGCGAAACCGGATTTGTAAAAAGTTTGGAGGACGCTTCCGCCCACTGGATTAGCGGGTTCAGAAAGCTGCGGTTTAATTCATGAAATTGGTAAAGCATGTTGGCCTCTCTCGGGTGATACCGGTATCGCTTGATTGTCTAGTTAAACGAAAATTGCTGCAATGCATCAGCGACAATTTTTTGAAAAATTTCTCTGAAAAAAGTATTTTTTCGAGACCTCCTCCAATTCGACTGGTAACGAACCCATCGCGGCCAGTTTTCCAAACAATGCAACTGAGAAACATCAACATAATACATAATTCAGCTAGTTTTTGGTGGCACTTGTGGCCTATGGTATTTTTCCTCAATTTATGGATAAAACTCCAAAAAACAATAGCAGCACGGCAATTTACCAAGTCTTTGTTTTCTTCTTATAACGGTTCATTGTCCCTTCGGTCGATAATACGCTTGCACGTTTAAACTAATTACAATAACGGCGCATTTTTGCTTTAATTGAAATCGCGCTGATAGTTTCGCGTATTTACCGTGTTCGCCATTCATAATAATGCGTTTGTTTTTAGCTATCTTTCGATCCATTTTTAAGGAAATCTGATACTTTTAATCATCGCTTTAAGCATCCTTGCATACACTCTTCACAACTCTCATTATTATTATGTAACTTCGCAAAAAACGTGCCCGTGGCCGGGGGAGCTTGCCTGAAGGATTGCGCTTGGATTTGGCGGTTAGCCATTCATTTCCATCAGAAGTTTGATTGGGGGGAGTAGCAGTGTCCGCCTTAATGCAAAACGCCTCTTGACGATGACGGCAAGAGGCGTTTTTTACGGGAGGGGGCGATTTCGGCCCTGGGCTTGAGGAGGCTGGCAGTTTCGTGTTTTTATTTCAATTGCTTGCTAGAGCTGCATGCAATCTTCATGGTTTTAAGACATTCTCTCTGCGCTGACGGGTGTCGGAGATAAGCCGACACCTTGCTTGACTACTGCGCGTACAGCGTTGACATATCAGCGTTCAAGAAACTGCAGCTTGTCCGTGGTGTCTTTCCAATCATCAGCTTCGGGCAGCGGGCTCTTGGTCTTTGTGATCGATGGCCAGTTGCGCGCTAATTCCACATTCAGCTTGATGAATTTTTGCTGATCGGCCGGCACATCTTCTTCGGCATAGATTGCATTGACCGGGCATTCGGCAACGCACACCGCGCAATCGATACATTCATCCGGATCAATCGCGAGAAAGTTCGGGCCTTCGCGGAAGCAGTCTACCGGGCATACATCAACGCAGTCGGTGTAACGGCAGCGGATGCAGGATTCGGTCACAACGTGGGTCATAACAGTCCTATCTTTAAATTTTCAAAACCGATTTGAAGTGCGGCCGGCACTGAATAGAATCACGGAAGATCGCCGAAAGTCAAATGCACAGCTGCAAAGCATTGTATTTTAAGGTAAATCAGCCCGTCTCACAAACCCGGCTTATACAGTTTATGAATAAGCAAATGCAGAAGTTTTTCGGATCTATGTCGCGCAAGCGCTTGTATTTCGCACAAATGAATTATTTACGCGGATGGTCGGAAATTACATTACACATAACAGGTGTCGAAGGCATTCCCGATCCAGATACATTTGGTAATATGCCTTAGCGCCTGTGACTCTGATAATTTTTGATGAGCGAAACCGGCTCTGCTCTCATTAGAACAAGAGATCAAATCAATATGGATACTTCTGCTGCCCGCCAGGCTATTTTCAATCGCATTCGCAAAGCGCACGGCCGCCGTGAACAGCCAACGCCGGACGAACGTAGCGCAGTGCAGGACTATTTGCGACATCATCCGGAAGGGCCGCGACCCAGTATAAAGGGCGATGTCGTGGAGCACTTCAAGGAGCAGGCGCTACGGATGTCCAATACTGTTGAGGAAGTCGCTGCGATGGCCGATGTGCCGGCTGTGGTCGCGAAATATCTTGACAATATCGGTGTCGCCAAAAAAGCGATCGCGTGGAAGACACTGCAGGATTTCGCCTGGGGCGATGCCGGACTGCAGGTGGCGTTTCGTCCGCCGAATAATGAGGATCTGGTGGGGATTACCGGCAGCTTTTGTGCGGTCGCGGAAACCGGCAGCCTGATGCTGCTGTCTGGCGTCAACACGTATCCTTCTGCCAGCCTGCTGCCGGAGACGCACATTGCGATCGTTTACGCTTCGCGCATTGTTGCTGGAATGGAAGATGCTTTTGCCCTGGTACGCGAGGAGCGAGGGGAATTGCCGCGCGCAACTAATTTTATTTCCGGCCCGTCGCGCACGGGGGATATTGAACAAACCATTGTCCTCGGTGCGCACGGGCCTTATCGAGTGCATATCATTATCGTGTCCGGCGCCTAGCAGCCCGCATTGAACCGAGTCACTGGCTGTCATCGCATGCCTACGTACGTATTTTTGTGCGCGGGAGACCGCGTTGATCCGGGATAGAATAGCCGGCATTCTGTTACCGTGGAGACAGCAATTGCGCACAAAAATTCTGGCTGGTTTGCTTGGACTGAGTCCCTTGTTGTCATATGCGTCCGATCTGGACGGTAGTCGATTATCTGCGTGGTGGGGTATTCCGTTTGCCGGTCTGCTGCTGTCGATTGCGCTGTGTCCGTTGCTTACCCCCCGTTTTTGGCACCACCATTTTGGCAAGGTATCGGCCGCATGGTCGATTGCCTTTCTGTTGCCGTGCGCGGTGTTGTTCGGTGCTGGCAGTGCAGTCGCTGGCGCTATTCATGTTTTTTTCGCTGAATTTTTCCCCTTTATCATTCTGATTGCAGCGCTATTCGTGGTGGCTGGCGGGATTTGCGTGCGCGGTAACCTGCACGGCACGCCGTTGCTCAATACTGGCTTGCTGGCGCTGGGCACGCTGTTGGCAAGCCTCATGGGGACCACCGGCGCCTCCATGTTGATGATCCGCCCATTGATTCGCGCCAACGATAATCGCAAGCATGCGGTGCATATCATCGTATTTTTCATTTTTCTGGTGGCCAATGCCGGTGGCTCACTTACGCCATTGGGGATCCGCCACTGTTCCTGGGATTTCTGAAGGGGGTGGATTTTTTCTGGACCATGAAAAACATCTTCCGCGAGACGCTATTTTTGTGTGTGGCACTCCTGATTATTTTTTATTTTCTTGATCTTCACTATTATCGCAACCGTGAAGAAGCGCTGCCGCCCAAGCTGGACCCGACACCGGATTCGGCCATCTGGCTTGAAGGCAAAGCCAATTTTCTTTTGCTGGCGGTGATCATCGGCTTGGTGCTAATGAGCGGCTTGTGGAAGCCGGGTATCGCATTTTCGTTATTCGGAACTCAGCTCGATCTGCAAAACGTGGTGCGCGATGCGTTGTTGATTGTCGTGATCCTGGTGTCATTACGCATAACACCGAAAACAGCGCGTCACGGTAACGATTTCGCCTGGGGACCGATTCAGGAAGTGGCCAAGCTGTTTGCCGGGATATTCATCACCATGATTCCAGTGATCGCGATGCTGCGGGCGGGCGAGGCAGGCGCATTTTCTCCGGTGATACGTGCGGTGACGGATAGCTCGGGGCAGCCGATTAATGCGATGTACTTCTGGGCCAGCGGGATATTGTCGTCGTTCCTGGATAATGCACCTACCTATTTGGTGTTTTTCAATACGGCTGGCGGTGATCCGGATGTGCTGATGACAACATTGGCGGCGACCTTGGCAGCGATTTCCTGCGGCTCTGTTTTCATGGGTGCCAACAGTTATATCGGCAATGCACCGAATTTGATGGTCAAGGCGATTGCCGAAGAGCGCGGCATCAAGATGCCGTCTTTCTTCGGCTACATGGTGTGGTCGGGTGCGGTGTTGGTGCCGTTGTTTATCTTGATGGCATTCATTTTTTTTCGCTGATGGTTGAGTGATGAAGCCGAAGGTGTTGGTTGCACGTGCGCTCTTTCCGGAGGTGATCGAGCGGTTGGCGCGGCAGTTCGATGTCGAATCCAACCAGGAAGACTGCGTTTTTTCTGCGGATGATCTGACCGAAAAAATGCGCGGCAAGCACGCGTTATTGACCACCGCAAGCGAACGCATTTCTGCGCAGATGATCGCTGCCAGCCCCTATCTGAAAGCCATTTGCAACATGGCGGTCGGCTACAATAACATCGATCTGGATGCGGCGACACGCGCCGGCATCATGGTAACCAATACCCCCGATGTGCTGAGCGAAACCACGGCCGATTTTGCATGGGCACTGTTGATGGCGGCGGCACGCCGGGTGAGCGAATCGGAGCGCTGGCTGCGTGACGGAAAATGGAATAAATGGCGTTACGATGCTTTTTTAGGTGCCGATGTACATGGTTCGACGCTCGGCATCATCGGCATGGGTCGTGTCGGGCAAGCGATTGCCCGTCGCTCGATAGGCTTCAAGATGAAGGTGATTTACCATAATCGTTCGCGCCTGCCGGCACAGCTCGAAGCTGACGCAAACCATGCTCGGTATGTCGACAAGGATGCGTTATTGCGCGCGGCCGACCATGTGATCCTGGCATTGCCCTATTCGGCCGAATCGCATCACACGATAGGTGCGGCTGAGCTGGCGTTGATGAAACCGAGCGCGACCCTGGTGAATATTGCACGTGGCGGTATTGTCGACGACGCTGCATTGATTGCCGCGCTACGCGACAATCGCATCGCGGCCGCAGGATTGGATGTGTTCGAGAATGAACCGGCGTTCCATCCTGATTTTCTGACTCTGCCTGGCGTCGTATTGACTCCGCATATTGGCAGCGCGTCCGAGCCGACTCGTCGTGCAATGGCCAACCGCGCTGCCGATAATTTGATTGCGGCACTGAACGATCAAGATCCACCGAACCTGTTGAATCCGGCAGTCGAACGAAAAGAATAAGTCGGTAGAGCGGTAGTAATTAATCAGCGACTTTTTCAACCACGGCGGTCGTGACGTTGACCGCACCCTTGGCGACCGTTGTGGCAGCGCCGACCGCCATGGAGCCGGCGGATACCCCGACACTGACGGCGGTTGCGCCGACCGTGACCGCAGTGGACGCAACCGTTACTACCGTGCAGCCGCCAGTCATCAGAAAGGCGACCGTGCAACCGCTATAGAGAAGTTTTGTTCGGGGCATGCAACACAGAGTCGTCAAACGGCGAGAAGTTCCACTTCAAAAATCAAGGTTGCGTTTGGTGGAATCACGCCACCGGCGCCGCGTGCACCGTAGCCGAGCGATGCGGGAATGACAAGCTTGCGCACGCCCCCGACTTTCATGCCTTCCACGCCCTGATCCCAGCCTTTGATCACATGGCCGGCACCCAGCGGAAATTCAAACGGATCGTTGCGATCCTTGCTCGAATCGAATTTGCTGCCTGCGCTGCCATCCGCATTTTGCAGCCAGCCAGTGTAATGTACGGTGACGTAAGCCCCTGGTTTGGCTTCATCGCCGGTGCCGACGTTGATTTCTTCATATTGGAGGCCGGACGCTGTCATGATGAGGGACATATTTTCCTTTCAGTTTTGGGATGAGATCGAGTTCGTCGGCGAGATTGTAGCAGGCGAGACGGGCACTTTTTGGCGGCTCTGTATTCTTATGGCAGGCTGCCCGGATTTAACTGGAAGGCGGCGGTCCGTGCGCGGTAAAATGGCGCTTCACTCAATTTAATAAAGTCAGTGATTTTTCATGCATGGTTATCTCAGTCGTGTCGTTTCCGTAATTCTGTGCATTGGAGCCGCTACCATGGCGCATGCAAACGTCGTGGTCGTCCTCAATTCCCGTGATGCCACGGTAAGCTTGCTCGATCAGGCAACGTATCGGGAAATCGGCTCCATTCCGGTTGGTAAAGAGCCGCATCACCTGATGTCGACCCCTAATAACAAGTCGCTGATCGTCGCCAGTTCGGTCGGCAATGAATTGCTCTTTCTCGATCCCAAAACAGGTCAGGCTCAGCGCCGTATCGCCGATATCATGGATCCATACCAGATCGGCTTTTCACCGGACCAGAAATGGTTTATTGCCAATGCCTTGCGTCTGGACCGGGTCGATATTTACGCTTATGACGGCAAGAACCTGAAGCTCTCGAAGCGTGTGCCGCTGCCCAAACTGCCAAGTCATATGGCGTTTAGCGCGGACAGCAAAACTGTCTTCATCACGCAGCAGGGCAGTGACCAGGTCAGCGCGATCGACTTGGCAACGCAAACGGTGAAGTGGATTATCCCGGTTGGCAAATTACCGGCCGGGATCACAATGACGGCGGATGACAAATATCTGCTGGTCGGGATCATGGGCAGCGACTACGTTGAAGTGATCGATTGGCGTGCGCAAAAAAACGGTCAAGAAAATCATGGCTGGCGAGGGCACTCATAACTTTTTGCCCATGGGCGACAAGCGCCATACCTTCGTATCGAATCGCATCTCTAATACGATCAACATCATCGACCAGAAAACGCTGACCAATGTCGGCACCATCAACGTCCCTGGCGGACCTGATTGCATGGAGCTGTCGGACGATGGCAAGACCTTGTGGGCGACGCTGCGCTGGATCAAAAAGGTTGCCGTGATCGACATTCCAAGCAAAAAGGTCATCAAGATGATCCGGGTAGGGCGTTCGCCGCATGGCATTTATTTCAACAATCATGCACCGCATTAAACTGCAATGCGACGTACTTTTTCACTGACCATCAGTGCCGCGCTGGCGGTCGCAATAGCAACTGCCGCACCGGCCGCATATCCTGCTGCGATCGCATGCAAAGGCACGATCTATCTCACGTTTGACACCGGCAGTCAGTCGCAAGCCGAATTTATAGCGCAGACCCTTAACAAGCATCAGGCCAAGGCGACCTTTTTTCTGGCGAACGAGAAAACCGTCAACGGGGATTATTCGCTCGATCCAAGCTGGGCGCCTTACTGGAAAGCGCGGGTCGCGGAAGGCCATGCATTTGGTACGCATACGTTCGATCATGTGTACGTGCAGCGTGATTTGCCGGGCGGGTTGATGGAAATGAAGCCGCAATTCGGCCCCAACGCCGGTAAAAAATCCATATGGACACCAAAGCAATATTGCGGCGAACTGCAACGCGTGGACCGGCGTTTTCAGGAATTGACCGGCACAAAACTCGATTCCCTGTGGCGGGCACCCGGCGGACGTTTGACGCCGAATCTGCGTGCGGCGGGCGAGGCTTGCGGTTATGCGCATGTCGGTTGGGCCGAAGCGGGATTTTCCGGCGACGAGTTGTCGAGCGCGGCAGTATCCAATGAAAAGCTTTTGCAGCGGGCATTGAGTGGATTGAAAGATGGCGACATCTTCATGGCGCATCTCGGTATCTGGTCGCGCAAGGATCCGTGGGCACCGGCGGTACTCGATCCTCTTCTTACCGGTCTTGAAAAAAAGGGATTTTGCTTTGCCACCTTGCGCGAGCATCCCCACTACAAGTCTCTGATCAATCGGAAAAAATAACGGATATGAAAACTTCATGATCAACACCTTGGTCGATCTGTTTTCAGAAGCGCAAGGATGGTTGTTCCAGGCAATCGTGGAGCCGGTGATTTTTCATCTGGCGTTGGGTGAGTTCACCGAGCAGGCCTTTGAGGGCACGGAATGGTTCTTGGTCGGATTGTGTGAAATCGTGTTCCTTTACATCGTTCTGCGTCCGCTGGAGGCCTTGATCCCGGTACACCCGATTGCGGATCGGCATGCGCGCTGGAATGATTTAATCTATACCGCGATCCATCGCCTCGGCGCTTTCACCATTGTCATATTTTTCGTGCTTGATCCAGTGATGGACCAGATCGAGGCACTACTGCATCTGCAAGGCATAAGCCAATTCAATCTCGAAAATGTATGGCCCGGCGTCACCGACAATTCGCTCACCAGCTTCCTGCTATATCTGATCGTGCTGGATTTTGTTGACTACTGGTGCCACCGTGCGCAACACCACTTCAATTGGTGGTGGGGGTTGCATAGCTTGCATCATAGCCAGCAGAACATGAATTTGTGGAGCGACAATCGCAACCATTTGCTGGACGATTTTTTGCGTGACATCATCATGGCAGTTATGGCATTGATCATCGGTGTGGAGCCGGGGCAATACGTATTGCTGGTTGCTGCATCACGTATGTTGCAAAGCCTTCAGCATGCGAATGTACGCATTCGGTTTGGCGCCATCGGCGAGCGCTTGCTAGTGTCACCGCGTTACCATCGTCTGCATCACTCAATCGGTTTAGGCCATGAAAGCCGGGGCAAGGGCACGCTGGGCGGGCATAATTTTGCGGTGCTGTTTCCGGTATGGGATATCGTGTTCGGCACCGGCCATTTCGGCAAGACATTTGAAGCGACCGGCGTACGTGATCAATTGCCTGCTCCGGCAGGCGAGGGACGGGATTATGGGTGCGGATTCTGGACGCAACAATGGCTGGGTCTGAAGCGCATGGTGGAATTTGGCAGAAGGCCGAATTAATGCGTTCCGTTATGATTTCATTCGGCAGGGCTGTGCTGTCACAACTGCATTTCCGCATGTTGGTGCTGACCTTCGCGCCCTTCCTGTTGTCGGTGGTGCTATGGGGCTTTGTCTTGTGGCTGGGGCTGCAGCCGATGATCGATTGGATTCAAGGCTATTTCGTCGAGAATGACGGATTCAGAATTGCCGGCGGCGTGCTTGGCTGGTTGGGGCTGGGCGCGATCAAGACCGTGATTGTGCCGCTTATCGCAATGTGGGTGCTGTTGCCTTTGATGATTCTGACGGCGCTGATTTTCATGGGTGCGCTGGCGATGCCGGCAGTCGCGAAGCATGTGTCGCACCGTTATTATCCGGTACTGGAAAAGCGCAAAGGAGGCAGTATCTGGGGCAGCCTGTGGATCGCAATATCGTCGTGCTTCGTATTTCTCGTCTTGTGGCTTGTCACATTGCCGCTGTCGGCGATTCCACCTTTGGGTTTTGTGATCCAGCCGGCACTCTGGGGCTGGCTGACTTACCGCGTAATGGCCTATGATGCATTAGCAGAGCATGCGGATGCGCAAGAGCGCAAAGCTATCCTGCGTATTCATCGCTGGCCTTTGCTGGCGATCGGCGCCATCACCGGGACGATGGGAACAGCACCTACCTTGCTGTGGCTGGGTGGAATATTGTCGGTCGTTTTTTTTCCGTTGCTGGCAGCGGTATCGATCTGGCTTTATGTGCTGGTGTTCACATTCACAGGCTTGTGGTTTCAGCATTATTGCCTGGCTGCGTTGGCAAGCTACAGGAAAGCAGGTATCGACGCCGCCGTTATGCAAGCATCGCAAGTTAAGGATATCAACTGATATTGCGCCGGATGCCAATGCGATGCCTTGCCCATAATGACGTGCCAGATCTTTAACAAAGGCAAACATCACATGGCTATCGGTCTCATCATCATCGGCGATGAAATCCTGTCCGGAAAACGTACTGACAAGCATTTTCCGAAAGTCGTCGAATTGTTGGCGGCACGTGGTCTGCAGCTTGCTTGGGCTCAATATCTGGGGGATGACCCGGCACACATTACAGCAACACTCAAACGTACCTTGGCTGGTAGCGATATCGTATTCTCGTGCGGAGGCATCGGGGCTACGCCGGACGACCATACTCGGCTATGTGCCGCCGCCGCGCTCGACGTGCCACTACTGTTGCATCCCGATGCAAAAACCAGGATTCAGGAGCGCATGATCGATGTTGCGCGCGAAACCGGCACAGCGCTGGATTTCGATGCGCCAGAAAATCTGCATCGGCTGAAGATGGGAGAATTCCCGCAAGGTGCCGATATCATCCCGAATCCGTTTAACAAGATTCCGGGATTCTCGGTCAAAAATAGCAGTGCGCAAGGTGCTCATCATTTTGTGCCGGGCTTTCCCGTCATTGCGTGGCCGATGATTGAATGGGTGCTCGATCACCTCTATCCGCATCTGCTGCACAAGCGGGCGTGGCTGGAAAAATCGGTGCTGGTATATGAAACTGCGGAATCGACATTGACACCACTCATGGAATCCATCGAGGCTGAATTTCCTCTTGCCAAAGTATTCAGTCTGCCGACCATTGGCGACGCGCAGACTCGTCGCCATATCGAACTTGGTGTGAAGGGTGAGCCGGCACAGACTGCGGCTGGATTCGAAAAAATGTTGGCGGGCTTGAATGATCTTGGCGTGGAGTATGGAAGCGCCTGATTGCAAAGCCTTCAACTAAGGCGATTTCCTGAAAAGAAAATACCCTCTTGCACCGCGCTGGCGAGCACATTGCTGCTAGCGTGCAGTTATCGATAGTCATGGTCGATCCGGTGCGCCTTGCTATGATGCTGCTTTGCCTAACCCCCTTCCCTAATAATATATGTTTGATTTCATTTTCAAGCGCTCCGCCAAAAAGCCTGCATCGGTGCAAGCTCCGATGCAAAATCAGAACCCCATTCCGGCGGCGCAATCGATCCCGGCGGGCCAGGTGGCGTTGGTGCAGGCCGAAGCGCTCAGTGGAGACGAACCGGCTGCAGTCGAATTTCTCTTGCAATGCCAGTTTGCGGATGCGCGCTTGAAAGCGGCGGCGCATGTGCACTCCCGACCGATGCTGGAGCAAGTTCTGCAACATATGCGCAATACCGACCGCCGCGTCGCCAAATTGATGCAGACACGGCTCGATGCGTTGAAGCAGAAGGCATTGTTGGAACAGGAAGCACAGCACTGCGTGGCGAACGCGCTGAAGCTGGTGCAGGAACCGCAATTGATGCCGAGCCAGGTGGCTGACCTGGATCGCGTCTGGCAAGCGGTTGGCGCGGCGCCGGAACCGATACGCCGGCAATTCAATGAGGCGCGAAACGTTTTGCGTGAACGCCTGGAAGCGCAGGCGCAACTGCAGCGCAGCGTAATCGATGCTGTGGCAAGGTTGCGATTGCTAGTTGAGCGCGGCGAGACGGTTGCACTGACCGACTTGGCCGATGTCCTTGCCGACCTCGAACAGGAAAAGACCCGACTGCTGGCATCGCCGGAAATGCCTTCGCTACCTCGGCATCTGTTGCCGGAATTTGAACGGCAGTATGCCAATTGCAAGCGCAAGTTTGCCGCGCTGGAACAACAAAGCAATGCGATCGATGCACGACATGCCATGCTCGACCAATGGGAAGCCGATGATCCGGCAACGCTCAAAGCGGAGACGCTGCAGCGCGCATGGCAGGCATTGCCGCCGTTGATCGGCGACGTTGGGATAGTGGCCATGCAAGCGCGTTTCGATGGCCTGGTTCAACGCGCAACCGCATTGCGCAAACCGCAACAGACGGTTGATCGCGTCGAGCCGCAGGATGCCAAGCTGCGCTTCGGTGATGCCCTGGACGGCATGGAAAAGGCATTGCAGGAAGGCGCTTTGCAGCTCGCTGTTGAACACGACAGGACATTGCGCGCTATTGACGTCAAAGTACTGCGGCCAAGCGATGCGCAAGCCACACGTTTGGCCAAGGCACGCGCTGAATTGACGCATCTGCAGGGTTGGGCTAGATGGGGCGGCAATGTATCGCGGGAAGAATTGCTGAAGGCGGCAGAAGAATTGCCGGGCAAGTCGTTGGCCGCGCCTGAGTTGGCTAAAAAAGTAAGCAGCCTGCGCGAACGCTGGAAGTCGCTCGACGCTCCGGCGGGCCCGGCGAGCAAGGACCTGTGGGAGCGCTTCGATGCGGCTTGTACCAAGGCATATGGACCGGCAGAGGTGCACTTCAAGAAGCTGGCGGACGAACGTCAGCAGAATTCGATGAAAGCGCAGACGCTGATCGATGAGGTCCGGCAGTTCGCAATGGCATCCCATTGCGCCGGTGCGGATGCCACGGCAGTCGATTGGAAAGAACTGGCAAATATCTGTGTGCGGACACGGCAAGCCTGGCAACGTCTCGGCACGATCGAGCGCAAGGAAAAGAAACGTCTCGATGCCGACTTTTCGCAGGCAATGCAGGCATTGACCGATCCCTTGGCGCAGCAACGCGAGATTGAAATTAAGCGACGGGAAAAGTTGATCGCCGAAGTGCTTGGCCTGAGTAAGAATGACCGCGACGCCTTGGATGCCTTGCGCGCACTGCAAGGCCACTGGCAGGAGCGTGCGAAGTCTTTGCCACTAGAGCACAAGGATGAGCAAGCGCTGTGGCAGCGCTTCAGGAACGCATGCGATGCCGTGTTTGCCCAACGTAAAGAAGCCGCGCTTGCCGCAGATTCGGACCGGCGCCGGCATTTACAAGAGAAGGAGACGCTATGCGCGACATTAGAGGCAATAGACGATATGCCGGAAGCGGCGCTGTCGAAGTCCTTGCGTGAAGCGAGAGAGGCATGGAATAAGATCGGTCCGGTGCCGCGCGCATCGGAGAATAAAATCAATGCCCGATTCGATTCGGCCTTGCTGGCGCTGCAAAGCCGTCTGGATGCTGCCCGGCGCACTACGCTGGAAGCCGAGCGTCATGCACTGCGCGACAAGCTTCGCTTATGTCAGGTGGCGGAGGCGGCAATCGCTGCGGCACAGGTACTGGATGCAGCCGTGCACGAAACATGGTGCACGACTTGGCAAACTTTGCCGGTCTTGGCGGAGAGCATGGAGCAGGTTGTGCGAAGCCGCTTCGATGCAGCGCTTGCCGCTTTGGCAAGCGGTGATCGGCTGTATGCGGAGATGCTTGAAAAAAATCGGGGGATGTTGTCGCAGGAATTGCTGCGCTGTGAAATCGTAGCGGGAATAGACAGTCCGTCGGAATCGTCGCGTGAGCGGCTGCAGTTACAGGTGGAAGTACTTCAGTCTTCATTGAGGTCCGGGCAAAAAGTGCTGACGCAAGACAGGCAGCTATTGCGTTTGCTCGCATTGCCGGCGCGTATCGACAGCCAGACCGCCGATCGCCTTGAATACCTGATTGCAGGCAGTTTCAAGAAAATCTGACAATCTGTTTTTGCCATAAAAAATGCCCCGGAAAATCGGGGCATTTTTAATTGGGGGAATCGAACCTGATGGTGTTCGATTCAAGCCGGCAGCAATTACTTCTTGGATGCAGCTTTGGGAGCGGATTTGGCAGCAGCTTGTGAAAACTGGGTGACTGCAGTGTCCAAGTTTGCTTCTAGTGCGTCAACAGCCTGCTTGGTGGTCTTGGTCATTTGTTCGTAGCCTGCGCTAGCGTTGCCGATTGCGGACTTCAGGAATGCAACTGCATTCTCGGAGCCGGCTGGTGCGTTTTTGCTGACTTCATCAACCAAAGCGATGATCTTGCGATTGGTTTCGGCGATTTGCGCTTCAGCAGCTTTGGTGAATTCAGTCTGGGCGTTGGTAGCAATGCTTGTCAGATGGCGGCTATACGCAAGCGCTTTTTCTGTGTTCGGTTGCGCTTGCGAGGTGCTCAGAGTGAAAAATTCTTGCGGATCTTTAGCCGACAGCAATTGCTTGGCTGTTACTGCGGACTCTTCCAAGGAGGTTTTGGCGACATTCATATTCAGGTCAACGATCTTTTCAACGCTTTCAAACACTTTATTGGTCAAAGTGGTAAAAATCGCGACTTGGGATTCGAAATTGGCTTTGGTTGCTGCCGAAAATTGTTCAGGGATTGTAAACATGGTGTTTCTCCTTATGGAATTGGGCGTTTTGACTAAAGGCGCACCGATTAAATTGTTTGTGCGCCGCAACAACTCAATTTTATGGATTAATTTACTTATGTCAAGAATATTTTATTGCACCGCACCAAAATATTTCATTTTGTTTCATAATAGAAAATGAATGCTGAGATTGTCATGGGTTTTGGCGTGTTGTTATGCTTATTGCAATTTATTTATGCACTTTGACGCGTGCCAAATTTGATTTATCTTTTTTCGCAATACCCTTAAATTGAAAGCTTTCTACAGCGATCATTTCGTGTTGCCGTTACCGCCCGGCCATCGCTTTCCGATGCAAAAGTACCGACTGATCCATGAGGGTGCGCAAACTGCCGTCCCTGCATTGCAGTTTCTTGAAGCGCCTTCCACGACTGACGGCGTGCTGGCGTTGGCGCACCATCCCCGTTATATCGAATGCGTCAGTGCCGGAACTTTGTCAGTTGCGGCGCAAAAAGAAATCGGATTTCCATGGACGCCGCAATTGGTCGAGCGCTCGCGCCGCTCCGCAGGCGCCACGATCGGTGCCGCACGTGCGGCCATCGAACAAGGCGTTGCCGCTAATCTGGCTGGTGGCACCCACCATGCGCATGCTGATCGCGGCGAAGGGTTCTGTATTTTCAATGATGCGGCGATTGCTGCACGCTTGATGCAGGCTGAGCGGCGCGTAAAACGGGTCGCGATTGTCGACCTCGATGTGCATCAAGGTAATGGCACTGCCTCGATACTGCGTGATGACGACTCGATATTTACCTTGTCGTTGCATGCTGAAAACAATTACCCCTTTACGAAAGAAGTGAGTGATCTCGACGTCGGGTTGCCGGACGGTGCCGGAGATGATGTGTATTTACCCGTATTGCGCAATGCGTTGGCAGAGTTGTCCACGCGTTTCGTGCCGGATTTAATCATTTATCTGGCGGGGGCAGATCCGCATGAGGGCGATCGCCTCGGACGATTGAAGTTGACATTTGCCGGCATGGCGGCGCGGGACCGCATGGTGCTCGACTATGCGTTCCAGCGAAAAATCCCGGTAGTGATTACGATGGCAGGCGGATACGGCAAGAATATCCAAGATACCGTTGCCGTACATATCCAGACTATTGCGATTGCTGCTCAATACGGCCGCAATGGACACACCGATTTCGCTGGGCAAGTCGCCGTCATTTAACAAAAACATACAGATGCCTGTCATCTCTCCATAGCCAATGTCGCCGAGCCACCGGAGAATCCGTGGATATCGGCGATACCGTTCTTTTTTGTCGGGAGTGGGTGTACGGAAAGCGTGTTTTCACGCAAAAGTATCGATCGTATTTTGACGTTCGCGTTCGATCTGGCGCAGTGCGGCCAAAAAAGCATCTGACTTCAGCCACCAAGTCGAATGACATTTCGATCATGATGCCTTACTGGGATGCGTGCATCCCTGCAATGGCGAACGTCTATTCCCTATTCGACGGAATAAATAATGCATCTTTAATAATCATTCCGCCCAAGTTATGTATTGTTTTGTAACGTCATTTGTTTGCCTTGGAAAACTACGTCAAAGCACTTTCTTATGATCAGTATTGCAAAATAGAAAATTGTTTAAATACATTGGCTAACTACCTAATTCTCTTGCGAATTTTCATGATTTTGCTACACTGCAAGATAATAATTGTTTGCATGAATCAGGGAGTCGCAGATGTTGAAATCCGCGCTTGGGGTATTTTTTTCGTTTTTGTTTATTTTGCTTAACGTTCCCACAGCGCTGGCTGAAGACGTGTCCACCACTGACGCCTCAAAGGAATCGATTCCGAAGAAAACCATTACTGCAAAAAAGCGCAAGGCCAAGGCTGGCAGACATGGCGTTAATGCGTCCCTCGATTCCCGCGAAAGACTCGTCAAACACGTGGTCGTTACGCACGGTCGGCGTAAAATCATCTATCAACGGGTTGCTTATGCTCCAGCTATCCCGGCTGTGCCGCCGGTATTGAGTGCGGGTGATCTGGCCGGCTTGAATACGACGCGCGATCCGCTGGATCTGAAATCGAGTGTCGCCTTCGTGCTGGATCAAACCAGTTCACAAGTGTTATTCGAGAAAAATTCCAATGTGGCGCTTCCGATTGCTTCGATTACAAAATTGATGACCGGCCTGATCGTTGTCGAAGCGAATCAAAATATGGATGAAGTGCTGGAAGTAACCGACGACGATATTGATCGTGAAAAGAACAGTTCTTCCCGTTTGCGCCCCGGTGCCAAATTGACTCGCTCCAACATGTTGCACATTGCATTAATGAGCTCGGAAAACCGCGCTGCCTCCGCATTGGGGCGCAACTATCCGGGCGGGCTGCCGGCCTTCGTTGCCGCAATGAATGCCAAAGCCAAGATGCTGGGCATGAAGGACACCCACTATGTTGACACGACCGGCCTGTCCAGCCGTAATGTCGCCAGCGCCCGTGATCTGGCGAAGCTGGTCGTGGCGGCCCATGAACACGCGATACTTTGCCAGTATTCGACCGATGCCAAGTATGTGGTCGACACCGGCAGTCACGCAGTGCAATATGCGAATTCAAACCATCTGGTCGCCAATCCGACTTGGGAAATCGGTCTGCAAAAGACTGGTTATATTTCCGAAGCAGGGCGTTGCTTGGTCATGCAAGTCAAGATTGAAGGGCGTCCGATTGTGATGGTATTTCTCGATTCCAAGAGTAAGCAATCACGCTTGGCGGACGCAGGACGCATCCGCAAATGGCTGGAAGCGACCAAGCCGCAAAAGCTGGTACAAGCTGCGCAAAGTTGATTGGTTAAAGATATGAAAAAAGGCGAACCTCGGTTCGCCTTTTTTATTGCCTGCGGTGTTATTGATCTGATTGTTCAGACCGCCGAGGTTGGCTGCACATAGCCCAGCACGGCCGAGATCTCATGCGCGGTGCCGACCAGATCTTCCAGCCATTCATCCTGCAGACGGTCGGCTGGCGCGGAAATCGACAGGCCGGCAATGAGCTTGCCCGAATCATCATGGATGCCTGCCGCCATGCAGCGCACGCCCAGCTCAAGTTGTTCATTGTCGCGCGCATAGCCGCGCGCCCGCACCAAGCTGAGGTCGCGTTCCAGCTTGCCGAGATCAGTGATCGAATTCTTGTTGTGGCCGGCCAAGCCAGTGCGCGTTGCATACGCGCGTACTGCCTTGGGATCGTCCGCCGACAAGAACAGCTTGCCGGTCGATGTTAGATGCAAGGGGGCGCGGCCGCCGATCGCGCGTACCACTTGCATGCCGGAACGTTCTGAAAAGGAGCGGTCAATGTAGACGATCTCGTGCCCTGACGCACCGACAGGTTGATTGTCTGGTGCGTCTTACGATGCAGTGCGCGCATGAAATCCAGTGCGGCTTCACGCACATTCAGGCGGCTTTTGACGATATTGCCCAACTCCAGCAGGCGCAAGCCCAAGCGGTAAGAACCTGCTTCCGCGCGGTCGACGAAACGCTTCACGACCATGTCATTCAGAATGCGGTGTGCGGTCGATGGATGTAATCCGGTTACTGTCGACAATTCTTTCAGACTGACCGGATCCGGATAATGGGCGAGTGCATCCAGCAGCGATATCATGCGTTCGATGACTTGAATCGATGTTTTTTCGGTTGCTACGGAGGGTGCAGGTTTCATAGGTAAACGGGGCGTTGCAATATCTCGTTTATACCATAATGTGAAAAAATCAAAAAGATATGCGAAAAGATTCGACTGAATTTCACAAATTATTTGATCTGGATTCTGTACCGTAATTTTGTGCGGGCGCACTACAATGAGGCCTGCACTACAATGAGGCCTGTATAACCCATTGGAGACACGATGCGCGTCGGACTGTTTGTCACTTGTCTGATTGATATGATGCGGCCGGAAATCGGTTTTTCCGCTCTGAAATTGCTTGAGACGGCCGGCTATGAAGTCGTCGTGCCTGAATCTCAGACTTGCTGCGGACAACCCGCGTACAGTGCCGGCAACCGCAAGGCGGCGCGCGACCTGGCGGAAAAATTCGTTAATGAATTCGAGCATTTCGACTATGTAGTGATTCCGTCCGGCTCCTGCGGCGGCACCATCAAGACGCATTACCGCGATCTATTTTTGGACGATCTGGATTTGCGCACACGCATGGAACGTTTGGCATCGCGCGTGTATGAGTTGACCGACTTTCTGCACAACGTCGCGAAAATCGACCAGTTGCCGCTGCGTGAGCCGGGCGCGTTCAGCGGTAGTGTCACGTATCACGATTCATGCAGCGGCTTGCGCGAACTGGGCGTGCAGGTGCAACCGCGCGCATTGCTGGAAAAGGTGCCTGGCGTGCGATTGACCGAGATGAAAGATAGCCGCACCTGTTGCGGTTTCGGCGGTTCGTTCTCGCTCAAGTACGGCGATATTTCCAGCGCCATTGTTGATGAAAAATGCATGCACATCCACGGCAGCGGTGCCGATGCAGTGGTGCTCGGCGATCTGGGCTGCATGCTCAATATTGAAGGGCGTTTGCGCCGTACTGGCGACGACAGGACCCGCGTGTTGCATGTGGCGCAGGTTCTGGCAGGAGATGCATGATGCAAGTTCAGTCAATGCACTTCAAGCAACGCGCCGGACAAAAGCTCGCCGATCAGCGCCTGCAGCAAAACCTGAAAAAATTGTCGACCAAATTCGTCAGCGGTCGCGCATCGGCGATCACCGAACTGGATGATTTCGAAGGGACCCGCGACGCGGCAAAAGAACGGCGCATGCGCGCGATCGAAAATCTGGACGTGTGGCTCGATACTTTCGAAAAGGAAGCCACGCGACGCGGCGCGACCGTGTTGTATGCGGAAAGCGCGGAAGACGCATCGCGCCTGGTGGTTGAGATCGCGAAAAAGCACGACGTCAAAAAAGCCATCAAATCGAAATCGATGGTGTCGGAAGAAATGGCGCTGAACCAGGCACTGGAAGCGGCCGGCATTCAAGCGATAGAAACCGATCTCGGCGAATACATCTTGCAAATCAACGGCAATGAAGCGCCCTCGCACATCATCGCGCCTGTGGTGCACAAGGACAAGGAAGAAATCTCCGACTTGTTTGCGCGCGTGCACAAGCGGCCGCGCCTGACCGATATTTCAGCGATGACGCGTGAAGCGCGCGAAATTCTGCGCCCGCAATTCTTGTCGGCCGACATGGGTATTACCGGCGGCAATTTCGTCATTGCCGAAACCGGTTCGGTGGCCATCGTCACCAATGAAGGCAACGAAGGCATGTGTACGCTGCTGCCGCCTAAAGTGCATGTGGTGGTCACCGGTATCGAAAAAGTGTTGCCAACGTTGGAGGACTTGGCAACCGTGATGCGTCTGCTGCCGCGCTCGGCGACCGGCCAGTCGATCTCGAATTATTTTTCGCTGCTGACCGGTCCGCGTGCCGACGACGAACTCGACGGTCCGGAACATATGTATTTTGTATTGGTCGACGGCGGCCGCAGCAATTTGGTTGGCACCGAGTTCCAGGAAATGCTGCGCTGTATTCGTTGTGGCGCCTGTATGAATCATTGCCCTGTGTATCAAAAGATCGGCGGCCACAGTTACGGCTGGGTCTATCCCGGCCCGATGGGCAGCGTATTGACGCCTTCCTATGCCGGCGTCGAAAATGCACTGGATCTGCCGCAGGCATCAACGCTGTGCGGCGAATGCCACGTCGTTTGCCCTGTTAAAATTCCGCTTCCTGATTTATTGCGCAAATTGCGTGAAAAGCAGTACGAGGGGAAAATGCGTCCGAGCGTCGAGTATGTCGGATTCGCGGTGTGGGCCTTTTTTGCCAAGCGGCCAATGTTGTATCGGCTGGCAACCAGAATCGGCGTACGCGTAATGACATGGATGGGTGGCAGCAAGAAATCGATTTCGAAGCTTCCGTTTGCAGGTGGATGGACTGATAATCGCGAAATGCCGGCGCCTACCGGCAAGACCTTCCGTGAACTTTACAAGCAGCGAAGATAAACCAGCATGATGGATGACGAACAACCGGTCAGTGAGTTCAAAAGCAAAAGCGGCGCAAAAAGAATTTTCGCCGCTTTTTTCTATTCTATCGCCGGCTTGAAAGCGGCATGGAAGAATGAGCATGCGTTCCGCCAGGAAGTGGCGCTGGTCGTTCCAGCCGTCATTGTCGCGCTGCTGTTGCCAGTGTCCGCCCTGGAAAAATTGATGCTGATCGGCGTCTTTGTCATGGTGCTGATTGTTGAACTCATCAATTCCGCGATTGAAGCGATCGTCGATCGCGTGTCGCTGGAACGTCATCCGCTGTCGAAAAATGCCAAGGATTTCGGCAGCGCGGCAGTGTTGCTGGCACTGCTGCTGGCGATTGCCACATGGGCCGTGATTGTGCTGCCGCTATTGCTGCGTTGAGCACTGACGACACGGGATCTGCATGCAAGATAAAAAGCAGGGCGCATCGTGATGCGCCGTATGGGTTTGAAACCTCCGGCGTATCACGATGCGTCCTACCATGATTCCAAGATAATGCATCCTCTACGACGCCTGTTCGGCTACGCTCGCCAATACCGCTCCGACGTCATCGTCGCTTCGGTCTACTCCATCCTCAACAAGTTTTTCGACGTGCTGCCGGAAATCCTGATCGGCGTCGCGGTCGACGTCGTGGTCAATCGCAAGGACTCGTTTGTGGCGCGCCTCGGCATCGCCGATCCGAAAGACCAATTGATTCTGCTGGCCTTGCTTACGGTCGTGATCTGGGTGGCCGAATCGCTGTTCGAATATCTGTATGAGCTGAAATGGCGCAACTTGGCGCAGAACCTGCAGCACGACATGCGCATGGACGCCTACCGCCATGTGCAGAAACTGGAAATGGCCTATTTCGAGCGTAATCGCACCGGCAATCTGCTGGCAGTGCTGAACGAGGACATCAACCAGATGGAGCGCTTTTTGAACGGGGGCGCCAACGACTTGATCCAGGTATTCTGCGGCACGTTGATGGTCGGCACGGTGTTCTTCGCACTCACCAGCAAGCTCGCCTTTCTCGCGCTGGTGCCGGTGCCGTTCATTCTTTACGGCGCGTTCTGGTTCCAGTCGCGCCTGGCATCGCGCTATATCGCAGTGCGTGAAGCGGCCGGTGCGCTGGCCGCCAGGCTCAACAACAACCTGACCGGCGTTGCAACCATCAAGGCCTACACCGCCGAAGACTTCGAGGCCGAGCATATCCGTCAAGGTTCGGAAGCGTATCGAGCGCGCAACAGCGAAGCAATCCGCTGGTCAGCCGCCATCACGCCGGTGATCCGCATCGCCATTCTGGCTGGCTTCACCGTGACACTATTGTATGGCGGCTTCTTGACGCTGAACGGTGAACTCGGGGTAGGCAGCTATTCGGCACTCGTGTACCTGACGCAACGCTTGTTGTGGCCGCTGACGCGCCTGGCCGATATGAGCGACTTGTTCCAGCGCTCGATGGCATCGATCCAGCGCGTGATGGACTTGCTGCAAACGCCGATGGCGATACCGTATGAAGGCAAGCCTTTTCCGGTACAGCGGGTGCGCGGCGAACTGGAATTCGATCGTGTCCGCTTTGCATACGAAGGGGGTGGCGCGGCAGCGCTCGACGGCATCGACTTGCACATTGCCGCCGGCGCCACCATCGCCTTCGTTGGCAGTACCGGCGGCGGCAAAAGTACGCTGGCCAAGTTGCTGTTGCGCTTTTACGAACCGCAGCACGGCGAAATCCGCATCGACGGCCAACCGATAGGCGCGCTCAATCTGCAGGACCTGCGCCGCGCGATCGGCTATGTCGCGCAGGATACCTTTCTCGCCGACGCCAGCGTCGCGGAAAACATCGCCTACGGTATCAGCGGCGTGCCGCTGGCTGACATCGAGCGCGCGGCCAAGGCGGCCGAGGCGCACGAATTCATCGCGGCGCTGCCGCAGGGCTACCAGACCCAGGTTGGCGAACGCGGCATGAAGTTGTCGGGCGGCCAGCGGCAACGGTTAGCGTTGGCACGCGCCATTCTCAAGAACCCGCCAATCCTGATTCTCGATGAAGCAACATCAGCGGTCGACAACGAAACCGAATCCGCGATTCAGCGCTCGCTGGATCGCCTGGTAATCGGACGTACCAGCCTGATCATCGCGCATCGCTTGTCCACGATTCGTCATGCGCATTGCATCCATGTGCTGGACAAGGGA
>Ga0170475_108784046_pt1 | contig 26143 bp, 26 predicted proteins | sample Soicark_Litter_5_FD_111474 | JGI IMG/M metagenome (GOLD analysis project Ga0170475, IMG submission 111474) | Avena fatua rhizosphere microbial communities from Hopland, California, USA. Combined Assembly of 48 SPs
CGCCTGTCACGAGGATCATGAAGCGGAAGTCGAATGCGACAGAGTGCGAATCCCGCGGTTCTAGTGTCCGCGCCTGGCCGGAAATACCGAGAAATTCGCGAAGGGAGATAATCGAGGGATGATCGATACATCCCTGGATACCGCCCGCGTCGATGCGGCCGAGCTGCCGCCCGCGGTGGAGTTCTCCACTTTGCCTCTGGCACCCCTGCTGCAGCGGGCCATCGCCGACTCCGGCTACACCCTCGCCACGCCCATTCAGGCCAAGGCGATTCCGCTGGTGCTGGCCGGACGGGACGTGATGGGCGCCGCTCAGACAGGTACGGGCAAGACGGCTGCATTTTCACTGCCGCTGCTGCAAAAGATGCTCAAGCACGAGACGAGCAGCGTCTCCCCGGCCCGTCACCCGGTTCGCGCGCTCGTGCTCGCTCCCACGCGAGAGCTGGCCGACCAGGTCGCCAACAACATCAAGGCGTACGCGAAGCACAGCAAGCTGCGCGTTGCCGTGGTCTTCGGCGGTGTGGACATGAAGCCCCAGAGCTGGAGTTGAAGGCCGGCGTCGAGGTGCTCATCGCCACGCCGGGCCGCCTTCTGGACCACATCGAGGCGAAGAACTGCGTACTGAACCAGGTCGAGTACGTGGTGCTGGACGAGGCCGATCGCATGCTCGACATCGGCTTCCTGCCGGATCTTCAACGCATCCTGAGCTACCTGCCCAAGGCTCGCCAGACGCTGCTGTTCTCGGCCACGTTCTCCCCGGAAATCAAGCGTCTCGCGGAAAGCTACCTGCAAGACCCCATCCTCGTCGAGGTGGCCCGGCCGAACGCCACCGCCACCAACGTGGAGCAACGCTTCTACAGCGTGTCCAGCGACGACAAGCGGGCGGCCGTCCTCAAGGTCCTCTCCGACCGTGGCATCAAGCAGGCCATCGTGTTCGTCAACTCGAAGCTCGGCTGCGCGCGGCTCGCCCGCTCGCTCGAACGCGATGGCCTCAAGACCAACGCCCTGCATGGCGACAAGTCGCAAGACGAGCGACTGAAGGCCCTGGAGTCGTTCAAGAAGGGTGAGACGGACGTGCTCGTGTGCACCGACGTGGCCGCCCGCGGCCTCGACATCGCGGACCTTCCTGCCGTCATCAACTTCGATGTGCCGTTCAATGCCGAGGATTACGTTCACCGCATCGGTCGCACCGGCCGCGCGGGCGCTTCGGGCCTTGCGGTGACGCTCGTGACCCGGGACGACTCGCGGCTGGTGACCGACATCGAAAAGCTCATCAAGAAGAAGCTTGAACTCGAACCCATGGAGCTCGACGCGAGCCGCCCACGGTTCGAGCCGCGCGAAGGCCGTCCTGATCGCGGTGCCCGCCGCGGCTGGGATGACGGCCCGGCTGGCGCCGAGTCCCGCCCGTCCCGCAGTTACGCACCGCCGAAGGCGCCGCCGCGCGACCCGTTCTTCGACAGGCCATACGTTCCATCAGGCTCCGGCGAGGCTGCGTGGGAAAGCAAGTCGCCGGTGCCCGCTGCACGCGTGTCGCCCAACATCAAGCCCAAGCGCAAGATCGCCGCCTTGTTCGGCAACAAGAAGGCGGAATAGGACGCGTTGCGGCGGGCCGAGCAGCCTATGCGGCCAGCAGCGAGAAAACCGCCGGTACGTCGTTCGACAAGGCACGAGGCGCGCCCTTCCAGGCTGACACGCGCGCCGTGTGCGTCCACCCGGTATTCAGCGTGAGGCCGCTGCTGACCGACAGCCATGTATCACCTCGCAGGTGCGCCAGCATCGCGCCGAGCAAGGCTTCATTGCGATAGGGCGTCTCGATCATCAATTGCGTCTGCTGAGCGCGCTTGGACAGCGCCTCGAGATCGCGGATGCGCTGGCCGCGTTCGCCCGCATCGATTGGCAGGTAGCCCACGAAAGCGAAACTCTGCCCGTTGAGGCCACTGGCGCCAAGCGCCATGAGCAGCGAACTCGGCCCCGACAACGGCTGCACCGCAATGCCCAGTCCGTGCGCCGCCTGCACCAGCGCGGCGCCGGGATCGGCGATCGCCGGCAAGCCGGCTTCTGAAATGAGACCTACGTCATGCCCTTCCAGGGCGGGTTGCAGAAGCGATTTCAGATCGGGGCTGGCCGCATGGCGCGCGCCGCCCTTTTGAGCGCGCTGCAGCTCGACGATCGACAGGCTCTGCAGTGGCTGCGCCAGTGGCACGATCGAATCCACGCGCTTCAGGAAGCCGCGGGTGGTCTTGGCGTTTTCGGCCACCCAGTGCATGAGCCGCGCAGCGGTGCGCAACACGCCCAGCGGCAGTACCTCCTGCAGGTCGCCGTCCGCGGATACGCCGAAATCCAGGCTGTTCGGGACCAGGATGAGGCGCCCCGCGCTCATGGGTTCAGCGGGTCGATGCCCGCCTCACGAAGAAGTGCACAGGTGTGGATCAGCGGCAGGCCGATCAACGCGGTAGGGTCGTCCGATTCGATGGCCGACAGCAGCGCGATGCCCAGTCCTTCGGCCTTGGCGCTGCCTGCGCAGTCGTAGGGCCGTTCGGCGGCAAGATAGCGCTCGATGTCCTCGTCCGACAAATCGCGCACGCGCACGGTGACGTTGGCCAACTCGCAAGTGGAGATGGCTCGCGCCACGCAGCGCACCGCCACCGCGGTATGGAACACGACGGTGCGGCCGCGCATGGCACGGAGCTGCGCCACGGCGCTTGCGTGGTCTCCGGGCTTGCCGATCGGCAAGCCATCGAGGTCGGCCACCTGGTCGGAGCCGATCACAACGGCGCCGGGATGGTGTGCAGCCACATCGGCCGCCTTGGCACGTGCAAGGCGTCGCGCAAGCGTGGCTGGCTGTTCGCCGGCCAGGGGCGTTTCATCGATGTCGGGCGCCATGGTGTCGAACGGCAGGCGCAACCGCTCGAGGAGTTCACGCCGGTAGACCGACGTCGATGCGAGGATCAGCCGATGGGGAGATGACATCCGTCCATTGTCCCACCGGCAAGCGGCCATGAAGCCTTGATGGCGCGATTTACACTGTCGACCATGAAATCCCGAGAATTCGACCCACTTCGGCTCGATGTCGCCGCGTTCGCCAAGGACGGAGAAGCCCTTGATGGCACGTGGCCGCTGGAGAGTCTTGAACGTCTGGCGGCCTCCGTGCTCCCCGGTTCGGCGGCCACATCGCCCGCGGTGGCGTGGCGCCTGGCCGGCGAAATCCGTGCGGCCAAAGGCGGCGATCCCGATGTGTGGCTGCATGTCTCTGCCAGCGCCGAAGTCGCGTTCGAATGCCAGCGTTGCCTCAAGCCCATGGCAGAAGCACTGAAAGTTGAGCGGTCCTTCTTGTTCGTGCGCGGCGAAGACGCCGCGGCCGACCTGGATGCCGACAGCGAAGAGGATGTGCTTGCGCTCACTCGCTCGCTCGACGCACGTGAACTCGTCGAAGACGAGCTTTTGCTGGCGCTGCCCATCGTGCCGCGCCATGCCATCTGCCCCGATCCGCTGCCAGTCGTCGAGGATGAGCTGCCCGAGGAGGAGGCGCCGAACCCATTCGCCAAGCTTGCAGCCCTCAAGGGCGGCGGGCTCCCCAACTGAAGGAGATGGAGCGGCGGAGTTCGCCCACGTGCAGAACACCGTGCTAGAATCTCAGGCTTTTCGACGCGCGGTTTCGGCATATCGCCGGAATGACGGTGCGGTTACACCCCCTGGCTCCTGTGAAAGAGCGTCAGGAGACCTAAGGAGCTTTTCATGGCCGTCCAGCAAAACAAGAAGTCGCCCTCCAAGCGCGGTATGCACCGCTCGCACAATGCCCTCAACACCCCGGGCACCGCAATCGAGCCGACCACCGGTGAGTCGCATCTGCGGCATCACATCAGCCCCAACGGTTTCTACCGTGGGCGCAAGGTCCTCAAGACCAAGGCGGACGCCTAAGGCTTCCGTTGATGGTCCGCGCGCGGCCTTGGTTGGCCACGCACCGGGTCGACTCGTGATCTCCGCTACCTGCCCGGCCTGCGCTGAACTGCCTTGCCGGGCTTGTGTGTTTTCGTGACGATGATCCGCAGCTCGCCTTTGCTCGTACCCCGATGACTTCGCCTGCGCCGCCAGTTCTCGATACCGTCCGCCTGTCCGTCGACTGCATGGGTGGCGACCACGGGCCATCCGTCACCCTGCCGGCCTGCCGCGCATTCCTCGCCGCCCATCCGCACGCCGAGCTGATCCTGGTGGGGCGCGCCGAAGCGCTGACCGAAGCAGGTAGTTGGCCCCGTTGCAAGGTCGTGACCGCCGCCGAAGTGGTCGAGATGGACGATCCGGTCGAAGTGGCGTTGCGCCGCAAGAAGGACTCATCGCTTCGGGTGGCATTGAACCAGGTCAAGCCGGGTGCCGATGGCGCGCCCGCCGCGGCCGACGTTTGCGTGTCCGCCGGCAACACCGGCGCCCTGATGGCTGTCGCCCGTTACTTGCTCAAGACGCTCGATGGCATCGACCGCCCGGCCATCGCCACCGTCATGCCCAACATGCGCGATGGCTTCACCACGGTGCTCGACCTGGGTGCCAACGTCGATTCATCTCCGGAACACCTGCTGCAGTTCGCCGTAATGGGGAGTGCGCTGGTGTCGGCCGTGGAGGGCAAGCCCCACCCGACGGTCGGCTTGCTCAACATCGGCGAGGAGGCCATCAAGGGCAGCGAGGTGATCAAGCGCGCAGCCCAGTTGCTCCGTTCGGCCGGTGATGCCGGCGCCATCAGGTTTCACGGCAACGTCGAAGGCAACGACATTTTCAAGGGGACGACCGACGTGGTGGTGTGCGACGGCTTCGTTGGCAACGTCGCACTGAAATCCGCCGAAGGCATGGCGAGTTTGATTGTCAATCTGATCAAACAAGAGTTCACGCGAAATTCGTTCACCAAGCTGCTGGCATTTGTCGCCTTGCCGGTCCTAAAAGCATTCAAGTCTCGCGCCGATCATCGCCGCTACAACGGTGCGGCGCTGCTTGGCCTGCGGGGGCTCGTGTTCAAGAGTCATGGATCGGCCGACGCGTTCGCGTTCGAGCAGGCCCTCAATCGGGCTTATGATGCGGCCCGAAACCGTTTGCTTGATCGGGTGCACGATCAGATCCTCGAGATGCTCCAGACGCAGCCCAGCGCGACGTCGACACCGGAGCGACCCGCGGCCTCTGGCGACGCCCTCGCTGCATGACATCATTACCTTCTGCCCGCTACTCACGCGTAACCGGCACCGGCAGCTACTTGCCGCCGAAACGCCTCAGCAACGTCCAACTCGCCGCTCAACTGGCCGCCGACGGCGTCGAAACGTCCGATGAGTGGATCATCGCGCGCACCGGCATCAAGGCGCGGCACTTCGCCGAGCCCGATGTGCCCTGCAGCGATCTGGCCGTCGAGGCAGCCCGCCACGCCATCGAGGCGGCCCGGCTCACGCCTGCCGACATCGATCTCATCATCGTGGCCACGTCCACGCCCGACATGGTGTTTCCGTCCACCGCGTGCATCGTTCAGCGCAAGTTGGGCATCGTGGGCTGCGCAGCATTCGACGTGCAGGCCGTCTGCTCCGGCTTCGTGTACGCGATGACCGTGGCCGATTCGATTATTCGCACCGGCGCCGCGCGCAAGGCGCTCGTCATCGGCGCGGAAGTGTTCTCGCGCATTCTCAATTTCAAGGATCGCACCACCTGCGTGCTGTTTGGCGACGGCGCAGGCGCTGTGGTACTGGAGGCGAGCGATACGCCCGGGATCCTTGCGACGGAGTTGCATGCCGACGGCCGCCACGCTGACATCCTGTGCACCCCGGGCACGGTTTCGGCCGGCCAGGAGTTCGGCGACCCGTTCCTGAAAATGGACGGCCAAGCCGTGTTCAAGCTTGCCGTTGGCGTCCTCGAGGACGTGGCACGCTCGGTGCTCGAGAAAGCGGGCCGCACCGAAGCTGACATCGACTGGCTCATACCGCACCAGGCGAACATCCGCATCATGCAGGGTACCGCCAAGAAGCTGAAGCTGCCGCTCGAGCGGGTGATTGTCACAGTCGATGAGCATGGCAACACGTCGGCCGCTTCAATTCCATTGGCGCTGGACGTGGCGGTAAGGGCAGGTACCATCCAGCGCGACGATACCGTCATGCTCGAAGGCGTGGGCGGCGGCTTCACCTGGGGTGCAGTCCTGCTGAAGCTGTAGCCTAGCGGTCACTCGCTCCCTGCACCGCCCTTTCCAATTTCGCCTTGCGCCGCTGTTCCAGGCGCGACCCAGACAACAGACCCAGTGTTAGTGTTGCCATGACCCCGTTTGCATTCATTTTCCCCGGCCAGGGTTCTCAGGCCGTCGGCATGCTCGACGCCTGGGGTGACCACGCGGCCGTGCGCGACACGCTCGCGGAAGCTTCCGACGCCCTTGGAGAGGACATCGGCGCGTTGATCGCCCGAGGTCCGAAGGAATCACTCGACCTCACCACCAACACCCAGCCGGTGATGCTGACTGCCGGGGTGGCGTGTCTGCGCGCCTGGCTGGCCGAGACCGGTCTGGCGCCGGCCGTCGTGGCCGGACATTCCCTCGGCGAATACTCCGCGCTGGTGGCCGCCGGTGCGTTGACGCTGGGCGATGCCCTGCCACTCGTGCGCTTTCGCGCCCAGGCGATGCAAGAAGCGGTTCCGGTGGGCGCGGGCGGTATGGCGGCCATCCTCGGGCTCGATGCGAAGGCGGTGCGGGAAGGATGTGCCGAGGCGGCCGCGGCCGCCGGGGAAACGGTCGAAGCCGTCAATTTCAACGATCCCAAACAGGTTGTGATCGCCGGCACGCGAGCAGCCGTCGAAAAGGCCTGCGAGGTGCTCAAGGCCAAGGGCGCCAAGCGCGCGCTGCTGCTGTCGGTGTCCGCTCCGTTTCATTCGAGCCTCATGCTGCCTGCGGCAGAGCGTCTGAAGGACAAACTCGCTGCCACGGCCTTTGCCGTGCCGTCGATTCCGTTGATCAACAACATCGACGTAGCGGTCCAGACCGACCCGGCCGCGATCCGCGACGCGCTGTACCGCCAGGCATTCGGCCCCGTCCGGTGGGTGGAAACCGTCCAGGCCATTCGCGCCCGTGGCATCCTCCACATTTTCGAATGCGGCCCGGGGAAGGTGCTTGCCGGCATGGTGAAGCGAATCGACGCCGATGCCACGGGTACGCCGTTGTTTGATCCTGCCTCGTTGGCGGAAGCAAAAGGGATCCTGAAATGAGTGAAATTTCGATGATGGGGCAAGTTGCCCTTGTCACGGGTGCATCGCGCGGCATTGGCCGCGCCATCGCGCTGGCGCTGGCCAAGCAGGGCATGAAGGTCGTCGGCACGGCCACGACCGAAGCCGGTGCGCAGGCCATCGGCCAAGCCCTGGCCGGCCATGAAGGTTCGCGCGGCATGGTGCTCGACGTCAACGACGCCGCCGGTCTCGACGATGCCATCGATGGCATCGTCAAGGAATTCGGTGGCCTGCATGTGTTGGTCAACAACGCCGGCATCACACGCGACATGCTGTCCATGCGCATGAAGGACGACGACTGGGATGCGGTGCTCGACACCAACCTGAAGGCTGTTTTTCGCGCGAGCCGCGCCGCCATCAAGCCGATGATGAAGCAACGTTACGGCCGGATCATCAGCATCACGTCAGTGGTCGGCGTCAGCGGCAATCCGGGCCAGGCCAACTACGCGGCCGCCAAGGCCGGGGTGGCCGGCATGACCCGTTCGCTCGCGCGAGAGCTGGGCAGCCGGGGCATCACGGTCAACTGCGTGGCCCCCGGGTTCATCGAGACGGACATGACCAAGGAATTGTCGGACGCGCACACCGCGGCCCTGCTGGGGCAGATTCCCCTGGGCCGCCTCGGATCGGCCCAGGACATCGCCCATGCGGTCGCATTCCTTGCGTCACCGCAGGCCGGCTACATCACCGGCAGCGAATTGCATGTCAACGGTGGCATGTACATGAATTGAGGTGCGGCGCCAGTGTGAACAGGCGCCCGTTTCATCCGGTTATCAAGCCCGACCGGCACGTCCTGGGGGGGTCTCGAAGCAGACACCTCACAAGCCGTAGAATCTCGGGCTGTCCAAGTAAACCCTCCTGGAGGAGTCATGAGCGATATCGAAGCACGTGTGAAGAAAATCATTGCCGAACAACTCGGCGTGCCTGAGGCCGATGTGTCCAACGAAAAGGCCTTCGTGGCCGACCTGGGCGCCGACTCGCTCGACACCGTGGAACTGGTGATGGCCCTGGAAGATGAATTCGGCATCGAGATCCCCGATGAAGAAGCCGAAAAGATCACCACCGTTCAGCTCGCGATTGACTACGCGCTGAAGAACCAGAAGGCCTGATGGCCTCGTCCTCCATTCACTGTCAGTAAAGCGTATGACCCGTCGTCGCGTCGTCGTCACCGGCCTCGGTCTGATCAGCCCCGTGGGCAACACGGTCGCTGAGGGCTGGGCAAATATCCTGGCCGGTCGTTCCGGCATTGACACCATCACCAAGTTCGATCCGTCGAGCTTTGCCTGCCGTTTCGCGGGAGAGGTGAAAGGGTTCAATGTCGAGGACTACTTCCCGGCCAAGGAAGCTCGTCACATGGACACCTTCATCCACTACGGATTGGCGGCGTCCATTCAGGCGGTGCAGGACGCGGGTCTGCCCACGGGCGACGCGCTGAGTGAAGAAGCAGCCGAACGCATCGGCTGCATCGTGGGTTCGGGCATCGGCGGCCTGCCGATGATCGAGGAAACCCACGCTGAATTGGCAGCACGCGGCCCGCGCCGCGTGTCCCCGTTTTTTGTGCCGGCATCGATCATCAACATGATCTCCGGGCACGTGTCGATCAAGTTCGGCTTCCAGGGGCCCAACCTTGCCATCGTCACGGCCTGCACCACCGGCTTGCACTGCATCGGTGAAGCTGGTCGCCTGATCGAATACGGCGATGCCGACGTGATGATCGCCGGCGGAGCCGAGTCCACCATTTCGCCGCTGGGCGTGGGCGGTTTTGCCGCGGCCCGGGCGCTGTCCACGCGCAACGATGATCCCAAGACCGCTTCGCGTCCGTGGGACAAGGACCGTGACGGCTTCGTGCTCGGCGAAGGCGCGTGCGTGCTTGTGCTTGAGGAGTACGAACACGCGAAGCGGCGCGGCGCGAAGATTTACGCCGAACTCGCCGGCTTCGGCATGGGCGGTGACGCCTTCCACATGACGGCTCCCAACGTCGACGGCCCGAAGCGGTCGATGAAGGCCTCGCTGCGCAACGCCGGCATCAACGCCGACCAGGTCCAGTACGTCAACGCCCATGGCACATCCACGCCGCTCGGCGACGTCAACGAAACCAACGCATTGAAGTTGACCTTCGGCGACCATGCAAGAAGCCTGGTCGTGAGTTCCACGAAGTCGATGACCGGTCACCTGCTGGGTGGTGCCGGCGGCATCGAATCGGTGTTCACCGTGATGGCGCTCAAGCAACAGGTGGCGCCGCCGACGATCAACATCGTCAACCAGGACCCCGAGTGCGACCTGGACTACTGTGCCAATACCGCGCGGGAAATGAAGATCGAATACGCCGTCAAGAACAACTTCGGTTTCGGCGGCACGAACGGCACGCTGGTGTTCAAGCGCGTCTGACCGACGCGCCCCGCACGGGAAATGCAGGCGCCCCCCGCCTTTTCGGTGTCCGTCGTGCGCTTCGGCGTATGGCGCGGGATATGCCTCGCGGCATCGCTCGCCGCGGTGTCCGCTGCGCTGGCTTGGGCATGCTCCCTGTGGGACACCCGGCCGCTGGCCACCGTGGTGCCCATGATGGTGTTGCCCATGGTGTGGCGCGCGATGCGCGCGCACCAGCCGTTCCGCCTGCGCTGGGACACCCAGGCGTGGCACTTGGGCCCGGTAGCGGGCCGCTTGTCGGTCGCGGTCGACGCCGGCGGATGGATGCTGCTCTGTTTCACGCCCGAAGGGGGGCGGAGATCCCGGTGGCTGCCGGTGCAGCGCCGCGGCCTCGAGGTCGCCTGGCATGCGCTGCGCTGTACGGTATATTGCGCGCGCCTGCCTGCCGCGCCCTTGTCGCCGACCTTTGAATCCGGAGCGCGCAGGTGACTGCACCCCTCCGCCTGGATCCATTGCGTGAATTTCGTTCCCACTGCGGTACAGGTTTGAATGCGCGTGAATGACTTCGCCTGATGCAGATGCTCCCCTCATCGAGCGCGTGAAACGCGGCGACATGAAGGCGTTCGAGATGCTGGTCGTCAAGTACCAACGCCGCATCGAGCGCCTCATCGGCCGCATGGTGCGTGACGTCGACCTCGTGCCCGACATCGCCCAGGAAACCTTCATCCGCGCTTACCGCGCCATTCCGCAATTCCGCGGAGAAAGTCAGTTCTACACCTGGTTGTACCGGATCGCCGTCAACACGGCCAAGAAGGCTCTGGTGGGCCTCAAGCGCGATCCGATCGTGACGGAATCCGCGCGCGCCTCTCGGGAAGACGAGGATGAAACTTCGCGAGTGGAGAATGAACTAACTGACGGTGAAACACCGGAAGCCGTGTTGGCCAGCAAGGAAATCGCCGCCGCGGTGAATCTGGCGATCGAGGCATTGTCCGAAGACTTGCGGCAAGCGATCACGCTGCGGGAAATCGAAGGCCTGAGTTACGAGGAAATTGCTGATCTGATGAACTGCCCCATCGGCACCGTCCGGTCGCGGATTTTCCGGGCACGCGAGGCCATCGCGCAGCGCTTGCGCCCGCTGCTGGACACGCGTCAAGGTGAACGCTGGTGAGGGGCGACGCTGGTTTGGTCGATCGCCACCGTGGTACGAATTGTTGTGTTGGAGATGGTTATGTCGGAACGGTCTGATGGGAAGCTGCCCCCGATGGAAGACGTGTCGGCGCTGATCGACGGGGAACTTGAGGACTCGGCTGTCGCGCATGCGTGTGCCCAGTGGCGCGACGATCCATCCGCTCGGGAGGCTTGGCACACGTATCAACTGATCGGCGATGTGCTGCGCTCCGACGATCTGGCCTTCACTGCATCCCGAGACAGTGCGTTCCTGGCCTCGTTGCGGGAACGGTTGGCGGCGGAGCCGGTTGTCCTTTCCCCGCAGCCAGTCGTCGCGCGAGTTGAAATCCTGGCACAGCCGGCCGTCGCGAACGGAGGTGCAGGACGCCGCCATTGGCGTACGCCGGTGGCCATGGTGGCCGGGTTTGCCGTGGTGGCCAGCGTACTCGTGATCATCCGAATGCCCATGGCGGGCGACACGAGAAGAGTCCTCTCGGCTCGCGACGACAGCGGCGCTGCCGCACTCACGTCCGCGGCCCTGGCGCCGGCGTCGGGGCCCATGCAGGCCAACGACCGCCAGACGGACCCGGCCATGGTGCTGGATGGCAAGCTCGTCAGGGACGCGCGCCTCGACGAATACCTTGCGGCCCACAAGAAATTCGGCGGCAGTTCGGGTCCGGTTGCACCTTCCGGTTTCCTGCGCAACGCTACGGCAACGGCCGGCCGCTGATCCATGATGGCGATCGCTCGGGGGCGCATTTCGTGGTTGACGCTGTTCTGGCTGGCGACCTTGCCTGCGCATCTCGCGCATGCGCAGACCGCACTGAACAGCGGAGATGCCATCGTGGAGAAGCGGGAAGCCAAGGCCTGGCTCAGCCGCATCCAGGAGGCCGCAAGCAAGCGCAGCTATCAGGGCACGGTCGTCGTCAGTAGCGGGAGCACCGTGGCGAGTTCGCGCATCACGCATCACTGCGAGGGCCGCGACCAGTTCGAGCGCATTGATTCGCTGGATGGGCAGGCCCGCCACGTGGTGCGGCAAAACGAACAAGTGCATACCGTGTGGCCGCAGCGACGCGTGGCCATGGTGGAGCGGCGTGACCAGCTCAGTTCGTTTCCCGGGTTGTTGCAAGCCGGCGGCGATCGAGTGCCCGATTACTATGAGCTGCGGTCCATCGGTCAGGAGCGAGTGGCCGGCCGCGAAGCCAACGTCCTGATGTTGCGCCCGAAAGACCAGCACCGGTATGGCTATCGATTCTGGGCCGACAAGGCCACCGGCCTGCTGTTGCGCACCGAGGTGCTCGGGGAGCGAGGCAGCGTACTCGAGTCGGCCGCATTTTCGGATGTGGCGATCGGCGTGCACCCGTCCGTCGACTCACTGCTACAACCGATTCGAAAACTGGACGGCTTTCGGGTGTTGCAGCCTGTCGCGGTGGCCACTCGGCTCGAGAACGAAGGCTGGAGCCTGGCGCCCAAAGTGCCAGGCTTTCAAATGGTCAGCTGCGTGAAACGACCGGCGGACGGTCCGCTGCGCGCGCAGTCGCCTGGGGCAGGGGCGGAGCCCCAATTGGTGCAGGCCGTCTTCTCCGACGGCATCACCTACGTCACCGTGTTCATCGAGTCTTACAGCGCCGAACGGCACCCGAGGGCCATGGACACCGCCATTGGCGCCACGCAGACGCTGATGCATCGCCAAGCGGACGCGTGGATCACGCTCATGGGAGACGTGCCTGCGCCGACGCTGCGTCTCTTTGCGGAAGCGCTCGAACGCCGCCAATGAGCCCGCTGCCCGGGCGGTGACCGTGATTCGGGCAACATCGGTTTTTTGCAGGGCTGGCCCCGGCCGCCCGACACTCCCTTTTGACCAAAAGGACTCTTTCATGCCCTCCAGCTTCGCCATCGGTTCGGTCGCGCCGAACCTGAATTCCTTGCGCCGCATGGCTGCGCTTTTGGCCGCCGGACTCCTTGGTCTGTCATGTCTGGTCGCGCCACCGAGAGTGCAGGCGCAGGCACGGATGCTGCCCGACTTGGCCGACCTGGTCGACAAGGTCGGTCCGGCCGTCGTCAACATCCGCACCACCGAACGCAGCGGCGAGGGCCCACGCCAGCCGTTCCGGCGCCGGGCACCATCGCTGCAGCAGGGCGATGAGGTGCCTCGGGGCGAAGGTTCAGGCTTCATCCTGAGCGCTGACGGCTACGTGATGACCAACGCACACGTCATTGCAGGCGCATCGGAGGTCTACGTGACCATGACCGACAAGCGGGAGTTCAGGGCCAAGATCGTCGGTTCGGACGAGCGGACCGATGTGGCGCTCGTGAAGATCGACGGGACGGGGTTGCCAGTTCTGCGCATCGGCGATGTGAGCCGATTGCGTGTCGGTGAATGGGTTCTTGCCATTGGCTCCCCGTTCGGTTTTGACAACACGGTGACGGCCGGCATCGTCAGCGCCAAACAGCGTGAAACCGGCTCCGACATCGCCCTGCTCCAGACCGACGTCGCGGTGAATCCTGGCAACTCTGGTGGCCCGTTGATCAATATCCGGGGCGAAGCTGTCGGCGTGTGCTCGCAAATCTACAGTCCAGTGGGAAGCTACGTCGGCATTTCGTTTGCCATCCCCATCGACGAAGCGATGCGCATCGCCGACCAGCTCAAGGCGGGGTGGCGTGTCGTTCGTGGCTACCTCGGCATCCTGCCCATCGAGGTGCCGCGTGAAGCGGCCGAGGAGTATGGGCTCAACATCAAGAACCGTGGGGCGTACGTCAGCCAGGTGGTCAAGGGCGGGCCCGGCGAAAAGGCGGGTTTGCAACCCGGCGACATCGTGCTGGGGCTCAATGGCAAGCCGGTCGACGGTCCGGTGGAACTGCGTCGTGCCTTGGGAGTGATCAAGCCCGGCTCCCCCGTCTCGCTGCAGATCAATCGCCGCGGCAAGGCGATGGACGTCAAGGCAAGCCTCTCCGAACGCCCCGCTGGGGCGTCGGCTGCGTCGGCGCCTGAACGCCAGGAGTCGCCCGAACCGAAAGGCTCGCAATCCGCAAAAATTTGGGGGCTGAGCGTCGTCAGCCTCTCGGACACCGACCGTCAGGCAGCCCAGGGTTCTGGCGTCAAGGTGGCTGCGGTATCGGGTACTGCCGAGGCCGCAGGCGTTCGCGTCGGTGATGTGATCCTCGCGGTCGGCAGCTCTGACGTGGCCGACGTGAAGCAGTTCGACACGGTGGTCGCGAAAATCGATAAATCGAAGCCACTGGCGATCACGCTGCTGCGCGGCGAGTGGGCCCAGTTCGTGCGCATTCCGCCTGGGAAGTGAGCAGACGACGGCATCTCCTTCAATCCGTGAGGGCTTGCATCCGACTGCTTTACCAGGACTTGCCACGACACGAAACAGGGCAGGAATCGGGCCAAAAAAAAGTGTCCACAGGGCTGGCCCCCTAGTCCCACATCGTGAAAGTTGGTGAAGGCAAACCTGGCCTGATGGAGGCTTAATTCACCGGCATTCCGATACAATTGAGGCTGATGGCCAGGCTTTTACCGCTGGCCACTGCAAGGAGTGCTGACCTCACCACCTATCCCCAGCCTGCCCACAAGCATTTGTGGATAAATTGTGGATGGATTCTGCTGTTGGTGACTTGCAACGACGCACAATCAAGCAATGGCGCGGTTTTCAGCGGGGTCCTTTTGGCTACAATGAAACCCCAACAAGCAGTTGCCATACGTTTTGTTGGAAGGCGCGTCAAAGTTTCGACGTGCCTTTTTTTTTGTTCAACGCACGGGCATTACGCCCCCTCTTCGCGCCTGGTTCGTGTGCCATCGCTCAGCCTGTCTGCTGACGTGACAACGCCCAACGAGCCCTCGGTCGCCGCTGTCCATGGATCACATCCGAAATTTCTCCATCATTGCCCACATCGACCATGGCAAGTCGACGCTGGCCGACCGCCTGATCCATCGTTGCGGCGGACTCAGCGACCGCGAGATGGAGGCTCAGGTGCTCGACTCGATGGACATCGAGCGCGAGCGGGGCATCACGATCAAGGCCCAGACCGCCGCGCTCACGTATGTGGCGCGCGACGGCAAAACCTATCAGCTCAACCTGATCGACACACCAGGGCACGTCGACTTCTCGTATGAGGTGAGTCGCTCGCTGTCGGCGTGCGAAGGCGCGCTGCTGGTCGTGGACGCGAGCCAGGGTGTCGAGGCGCAGACGGTGGCGAATTGCTATACCGCCCTCGATCTCGGTGTCGAAGTGATCCCCGTGCTCAACAAGATGGACCTCCCGCAGGCCGATCCCGAGCGTGCCAAGGAGGAGATCGAAGACGTGATCGGCATCGATGCCGAACATGCCATCCCATGCAGCGCCAAGACCGGCGAGGGCATCGATGAGATCCTCGAAACCGTCATCGCCCGCATGCCGCCCCCCAAAGGCCGTGTCGATGCACCGCTTCGCGCGATGATCATCGATTCCTGGTTCGACAATTACGTCGGCGTCGTGATGCTGGTGAGGGTCGTCGACGGCGAACTCAAGCGCGGCGAACGCTTCAAGATGATGGCTTCGGGCGCCGCGTATGCGGCCGAACAGCTGGGGGTATTCACCCCGAAGTCCGTGTCCCGCGACATGCTGCGTGCAGGCGAAGTGGGTTTCGTGATCGCTGGCATCAAGGAGCTGCAGGCTGCCAAGGTGGGCGACACGCTCACGCTGGAGAAGAAGCTCCCCAACAACCTGGGCCCGGCCGCTGAGGCGCTGCCTGGCTTCAAGGAGATCCAGCCGCAGGTGTTCGCGGGGTTGTATCCCACCGAAGCGAGCGAGTACGACCAGCTCAGGGATGCCCTTGAGAAATTGAAGCTCAACGACTCCTCCCTTCGTTACGAGCCGGAAGTATCACAGGCGCTTGGGTTCGGCTTTCGCTGCGGTTTCCTGGGCCTGCTGCACATGGAGATCGTGCAGGAGCGCCTGGAGCGCGAGTTCGACCAGGACCTGATCACCACGGCTCCGTCCGTCGTGTACGAGGTAGAGCTCGGGAACAAGGACGTCATCGAAGTCGAGAACCCGTCGAAGATGCCCGACCTTGGCCGCATCAGCGAAATCCGCGAGCCCATCGTCACGGTGCATCTGTACATGCCCCAGGACTACGTGGGCCCGGTGATGACGCTGGCGAACCAGAAGCGCGGCGTGCAGATGAACATGGCCTACCACGGTCGCCAAGTCATGTTGACGTACGAGATGCCACTGGCTGAGATCGTGCTCGACTTCTTCGACAAGCTCAAGAGCGTGTCGCGCGGGTATGCATCCATGGACTATGAGTTCAAGGAGTACCGGGCAGCCGACGTGGTGAAGGTCGACATCCTGCTCAATGGTGATCGGGTCGATGCGCTTTCAATCATCGTGCACCGCATGCAGAGCCAGTACCGCGCCCGTGCGGTCGTTGCCAAGATGCGCGAGCTGATCTCGCGCCAGCAGTTCGATGTCGCCATCCAGGCGGCCATCGGCGCGAACATCATCGCGCGTGAGACAATCAAGGCCCTGCGCAAGAACGTGATCGCCAAGTGCTATGGTGGAGACATCTCGCGCAAGCGCAAACTCCTCGAAAAACAAAAGGCCGGCAAGAAACGCATGAAGCAAATCGGCTCCGTCGAAGTGCCGCAGGAAGCGTTCCTGGCCATCCTCCAAGTGGAAGATTGATGGGTGCTCTGACTGGTGTCCTGTACGGCTGCCTCGTTGTGTTTCTCGGGGGCTGGTACCTCGGCGAATGGGCGGGCAACTTCTCATTCCTGCTGTTCATCCTGACGATGGTCACGCTGGCCTACTGGTTGGCCGAGCGCTTTCACTTCGCGCCCCGGCGAGGGGCGGCGGCCAAGAACCTGGAAGCCCAGGATGCTGCACGTCGGCAGCAACTGGCCGACAAGGGCATCTCCAAGGTCGATGGCGACATCGCCGAGGCACGCGAGGCTCTGTTGGCGCAGCCGTGGTGGCTTGATTGGACGGCCGGCCTGTTCCCGGTGATCCTCTTGGTGTTCTTGCTCCGCTCGTTCCTGTTCGAGCCGTTCAAGATCCCGTCTGCCTCCATGGTCCCCACGCTGCTGATCGGGGACTTGATTCTCGTCAACAAGTACCACTATGGTGTGCGCCTGCCCGTCATCAACAAGAAAATCATCCCGCTGAACGAACCGCAGCGTGGCGATGTGATGGTGTTCCGTTACCCGGCCAAGCCCACCATTGACTACATCAAGCGGGTGGTCGGTGTCCCGGGTGACGAGGTGGCCTACCTGAACCAGCGTCTTTACCTGAACGGCAAGTTGGTCGAGACCCAGCCGATGCCAGAGTTCTACGACGAAGACGGCACACGCTCGGCACGGGAGGACGGAATGCACTACCTGCCCCAGTTCAACGAGAAACTGGGCACGAAGGAGCATCACATCCTGGTCGATGTGAAGCGCCCGAGTTATGTGGTGCCCCACGAGAATTTTCCGTTCAAGGAAAACTGCCGCTACAGTGCCGAAGGCGTCACCTGCAAGGTTCCTCCCGGGCACTATTTCATGATGGGCGACAACCGCGACAATTCCGAAGACTCACGGTTCTGGGGCTTCGTTCCGGACGAGAACATCGTCGGCAAGGCATTTTTCATTTGGATGAACTTCGGCAACTACAAGCGATTCGGTTCGTTCGACTGATCCCATCCCCAGAGGAGCGAGAGCGCATGATCCCCCCATTTCGTTCTGTCCGCAGGCAGCGTGGCGTGACCTTGTTCGGCCTGATGTTCTGGGCGATTCTGATCGGCATGGGCGCGCTCGTGGCGCTGAAGGTGCTGCCCACGGTGAACGAATTCCTCACGATCAGGCGGGCGGTCAACACGGTGGCTCAGAGTGGTGCCGCCACGGTGCCAGAGGTGCGCGCCGCGTTCGACAAGCAGAAGGAAATCGACTATTCGATCTCCTCCATCTCGGGCAAGGACCTCGAGATCACGAAGAACAATGACAAGCTGGTCATCTCGTTTGCCTATGACAAGGAGATCGAGTTGATGGGTCCTGTATACCTGTTGCTGAAGTACCAGGGTCAGTCGAAGTAAGCTGTCGACTTGCAAGCCCGATTCGAATGCCGTGGACAATCGCCTGACCGCCCTTCAACAACGCCTGGGGCATGCCTTTGCCCAGCCGGAACTGCTGAGCCGTGCCATCACGCATCGCAGCTTCGGGGCGGACCACAACGAACGCCTCGAATTCCTCGGTGACGCGGTGTTGAGCCTCGCCATCAGTGGCTTGCTCTATGAGCGTTTCGGCGGCTCCGACGAAGGTGACCTGACGCGTGTGCGCGCTCACCTCGTGCGTGAAGACAGCCTGCACCGCGTGGCGCTCGTGCTGGGTTTGCCCGACGTGCTCCGCTTGAGCGACGGTGAAGCCCGCGGGGGCGGGGCCCAGCGCCCATCCATCCTCGCAGATGCTGTCGAAGCCATCATCGGAGCCACGTTCCTCGACGGCGGATTCGACGCAGCCCATCGCCTGGTCACGCTGATGTTCGGCGAAGTCATTGCCACCACCGAGATCGACAGTTGGGCCAAGGATGCCAAGACCGAACTTCAGGAATGGCTGCAGGCCCGCCGGCTTCCGGTGCCTGGGTACCGTATCCTTGGCACCCGAGGGCAGGCCCACGCCCAGACTTTCGAAGTCGAATGTGCCGTTCCGGCCCTCGGCCTCACCGAAACCGGCGAAGGCCGGTCCCGCCGCAATGCTGAACAGGAGGCCGCGCATCGGATGCTGCGCGTGCTGAAGGCCAGCGACAATCCCGGCAGCGCGCTCCGCTCCTGATCATGAATCACCCGCAAGACCCCGTTGTGCCCGGTCAAGACGCCGAGGCGCACGATTCCAAATCTTTGCCCCGGGGCGATGCCGCCGACGGCGCTGCCCAAGTCCGCTGTGGACTCGTGGCCATCGTCGGCCGACCGAACGTGGGAAAGTCCACGCTGCTGAACGCACTGGTGGGCCAGAAAGTCAGCATCACGTCGGCCAAGGCCCAGACCACTCGCCATCGCATCACCGGAATCCGCACAATCGACGACACCCAATTCGTGTTCGTTGACACCCCGGGTTTCCAGACCAAGCACACCGCACCGCTCAACCGCAACCTGAACCGAACCGTGCAGGGCGTGATGAACGACGTCGACGTGGTGCTGTTCCTCGTCGAGGCGGGGCGTTTCGGGTTGGACGACGCGAAAGTGCTGGCGCTGATGCCGAAAAACAAGCCCGTCATGCTGATTGCCAACAAACTGGATGCCGTGCAGCGTCGAACCGAGCTGCTGCCGTGGCTCAAGGGCATGCAAGACCGCCATGCGTTCGCGGAATTCGTGCCGCTGTCGGCCAAAAAACCGTCCGACGTCGAGCGGTTGATGGCCATTGTGAAGCCCTATTTGCCGCAGCAGCCCTGGTTCTACGAGGAAGACGCGCTCACCGATCGCACCGACCGTTTTCTCGCCAGTGAACTGATCCGCGAAAAGCTGTTCCGCCTGACCGGGGATGAACTGCCGTACACGTCCACCGTGGTGATCGACAAGTTCGAAGAAGAGGGTAGCCTTCGGCGCATCGCCGCCACAATCATCGTCGAGCGTGACGCTCACAAAGGCATGGTGATCGGCAATGACGGTGAACGCCTCAAGCGCATCGGCTCCGAGACCCGTCAAGACCTGGAAAGGCTGATGGACTGCAAGGTGTTCCTTGAACTATGGGTCAAGGTTCGTTCGGGCTGGGCCGACAACGAAGAGCACCTGCGCAGCTACGGCTACGAATGAGCCTCACGGTGGTGCAGTAGCGTGACCAGCCCCCGTGCGGTGCGCCCGGTGCGAGCCTCGTCCGTCGTCACGGGCTACGTGCTGCACCGCTACGACTGGAGCGAGTCGAGTGTCGTGCTCGACCTGTTCACTCGCGAGCTTGGCCGCTTGCCGGTGGTGGCGAAGGGCGCCAAGCGGCCGTATTCGCAATTGAGGCCCGTGCTGCTGCCCTTCCAGCGCCTGATGGTGACGCTCGGCAAGCCACCGAAGTCGGACGACAGCGGTGATTCCGGGGCCACCGGCGAAGTTCGCACGCTGCGCGGTGCGGAATGGGCCGGTGGCATGGCGATGCTTACTGGCGCGGCGCTGTTCAGCGGCTTCTACCTGAACGAGCTGCTGATGAAGCTGCTGGGCCGCCAGGACGCGCACCCGGAACTCTTCGATGCCTATGCAGCCACGCTGCTCGAGCTGGCGTTGCCGGACGACATGGCGGCGCAGGCGGCATTGCGCGCGTTCGAGCTGACGCTGCTGCTCCGCCTGGGTGTGCTTCCCGACCTGACGGTGGTCACGTCCACCCAGGAGGCGGTCAAGCTCGATCGCGGTTATGCGCTTCTTCCAGAAACGGGCCTGGTGCCTGCGCGTGCCACCGACTCGCCGATACAGGGCGCTGCATGGGTAGACCTGCAGGCGGCCTTGATCCACGGAAGCATTCCGGCATTGCAACTCGCCTGCAGCAGAGTTTTGCCCGCTTTGCGCGCGCAAGTCCGCGCTCTGCTTCACTATCATCTGGGCTCGCACGTGCTTCGCACACGCCAAGTGATGATTGGTGTGCAAACCCTCGCCTGATTCGCCTTTGTCATGAACCCATTGATGCCCAGCGGAACCGACATGCAGCGCACCGGCACTGCCCTTTCGGTCAACGTCAACAAAATCGCGCTGCTGCGCAATTCCCGCACCCTCGGCGTGCCGAGCGTGGTGCGGGCCGCTGCCTTGTGCCTCGAGGCTGGCGCCCACGGCATCACCGTTCATCCCCGTCCCGACGAGCGCCACATTCGCCGACAGGATGTCTTCGACCTCGCCGAGCTGCTGAAGGCCTGGCCCGGTGTCGAATTCAACATTGAGGGGAACCCCTTCCACAACCTCATCGGCCTGGCCCGCGAGGTGGTGGGCCGAGGTTTGCCGCTGCATCAGTGCACTTTGGTGCCGGACAGCGTTGAACAATCCACGTCCGATCACGGCTGGCGCTTTCCTGACGATGCGGCGCGTCTGGCACCGGTGGTCGCCGAATTCCGTGCGCTGGGCGTGCGGGTCAGCCTGTTCATGGATCCCGAGCGTGACGCGATGGCGGCTGTGCGTGCAGTGGGTGCAGACCGGGTCGAGCTTTATACCGAGACCTACGCACGCGCATTTGCAGAAGGCCGTCCGGGCGAGGTCGGGCAGGCGTTCGCCGACGCGGCGCGGGCGGCGCTTCGCGAAGGCCTGGGCGTGAACGCCGGCCACGACCTCAACCTCGACAATCTGCCTTCGTTTTTGTCGATGGTGCCCGGCGTGCAGGAGGTCTCGATCGGCCACGCTCTGGTCGCCGATGCGCTCGAATTCGGCCTTCCCGAGGCGGTGCGCCGCTACTGCCAATGTGCGCGCGAGGGCAATACATGATTTACGGCATCGGCACGGACCTGTGCGACATTCGGCGCATCGCTGCATCGCTTGCGCGCCGCGGGGACCGCTTCGCCGAAAAGGTGCTGGGTCCGAACGAGATGGCCGTGTTCGTGGCGCGCAAGGCGCGCTTCACTGAACGGGGCCTGAGCTACCTCGCCAGCCGCTTTTCGGCCAAGGAAGCGTTCTCAAAGGCCATCGGGCTCGGCATGCAGATGCCGATGACCTGGCGCGCGTGCGAGGTCCTGAATGCTCCAGGCGGCAAGCCCGAGATCCACCTTCATGGCGCGCTGGCCGACTGGTTCGCCGCGCGCCGGTTGCTTGCCCATGTGACTGTCACCGACGAGCGGGACTACGCTGCCAGCTTCGTGGTGGTGGAGACCACCGAAACACAACCAGAAAACCTCCCATGACCAAGCACGCGCCCGTTGTCCTCGACATCGCGGGAACCCAACTCTGCGCCGAAGACCGGCGCCGCCTGAAGCATCCGCTCACGGGCGGATTGATCCTCTTCGCACGCAACTGGGTGGACCGTCATCAGCTGGTCGAACTCACCAGTGAGATCAAGTCGGTACGTCCAGACGTGCTGATCTGTGTCGACCACGAAGGTGGCCGCGTGCAGCGTTTCCGCACCGATGGCTTCACCCATCTGCCACCCATGCGTGCGTTGGGCGAACTGTGGCATCGCGACGGATCCGCAGGAGCCGGTGCAGGCGCACTGGTGGCCACCGATGCCGCCACGGCGGCGGGTTTCGTGCTGGGTGCCGAGTTGCGCGCCTGCGGTGTCGACTTGGCCTTCACGCCGGTGCTCGACCTCGACCACGGCGCATCGGGTGTCATTGGCGATCGCGCTTTCCACCGCGACGCGCGGGTGACTACCGTGCTTGCCAAGAGCCTGATGCACGGCTTGCTGCTGTCCGGCATGGCCAACTGTGGAAAGCATTTTCCCGGGCACGGGTTCGTCAAGGCGGATAGCCACACGGACGTACCGGTGGACAAGCGGTCATTGAAGGCCATTCTCACGGATGATGCGCGGCCGTACGAGTGGCTCAGCACAAGTCTTGCGAGCGTCATGCCCGCCCATGTCATTTATCCGAAAATTGACAGTCGACCCGCAGGATTTTCTGCGCGGTGGTTGAGGGACATACTTCGACTGCAGCTCGGTTTCACCGGCGCGGTGTTCAGTGACGACCTGAGCATGGAAGGTGCCCGCCGAATTGACGGCATGCCGGTGTCGTACGCGGACGCTGCGATGGTGGCGCTCAATGCCGGTTGCGATCTGGTGCTGCTGTGCAATCAGTCCGTTGGTGACGGCAGGGCGGTGGATGAGCTCCTCGATGGGCTGGATGCAGGGCTCGCACACGGGACGTGGACGACCGATTCCGACAGCGAGGCCCGACGGTTGGCGTTGCTGCCCCAATCTGCGCCCCTGACTTGGGATGCGTTGATGCATCAACCGGGGTACCAGCGGGCATTGGAGCGCCTTCCATGAAATATTCACGCTTCACGGCTGCGGCAGGAAAGACGCTTGCTCCGCTTGTTGGGCATCTGTTGTACAGATGCATTTGAAATTCATTGGACGTTATCTTGATTACCGCAGCCCCCGCCGTTGTCAACAATCCATATCGGCATTTCACTTCCGCCGACACGGTGTCGATCCGCGGCAGGACGTTGGCCCTTGCCGAGTTGGTCGACCCCAAGCTGTTCGACCCAAAATACATCCAGACCGTGCGCGACCGCGTCGCCCACGCGCAGCCCTTTCGCCATTTGAGCGAGGTTGGTTGGTTCAATCCGCTTCTGCTCGAGCTCGCCGGCGAGGAGTTTGGCGTGCTGTCGTCTCCCGAATGGACCGAATGGTCCAGCCGCCATCAAAAAATTTTCCGATCGCCTGCGAAGCTCCCGTTAGGGCCCGCCTGCGCGCTTTATTTCAGCATTGCCAATTCCGGCTGGTTCCTTGACCTGCTGGCACATGTGATGCAGGCACCTCACCTGATTGCAGACGCCCAATTGCATGCCGGCGGTCTGCATGAGTCTCGCAACGGCGGCCGCTTTGGCATTCACCGCGATTTCGACCGCCACCAGCAGACCGGCCTGAACAACGAAATGGCCATGATGACCTACCTCAACAAGGATTGGAATCCGGCCTGGGGTGGGGCGCTTGAACTTTGGGACAAACACCAGAAGCACAGCGTCGCCAGCATCCAGCCCGACTTCAACCGGGTGGTGGTGCTGTGCCATGGTCCCGAGAGCTTTCACGGGCACCCGGAGCCCATGGCGCTGCCCGAGGGACGCGCGCGGCGCTCGTTGTCCACGTATTACTACAGCAGTCACATCCGCGCGGCAGAGGCCAACACCGCGCCCAGGTCCACGCAGTTCCTGATCGTGAAACCGCATGAGCGAGCTCGGGAGATGGCACGCAGCCTGGCGCCTCCGATCCTCTGGGATGTGCTGAAGCGTACATTCGGACGCTGAGCAGCTCCAACCTCCATTCCGCAATCGGCCGCTCGCCTCCGCTGGCTCGCAGCATGAGCACGGTGACGGCCGCCTACGGCGACCGTCACCTCTGTGTTGACAGCGCTACGCAGGCGAGCGGGCTGCGTTGCCGTGCGCTCAACTGCAGAATCCGGGTTGACGGCGAGGACGGCACGCCAAACGCGCCGGCGCTGTCTGCGCCAGCATGAAAAACGGCGCGCCGAAGCGCGCCGTTTCATGGCTCAGCCAAGCGTCAGTTCGCTTCGAACGGCAGGCGCACTTTCGACAAGTCTTTGCGCGTCTCGACCAGTACCAGCGGACCGTCGTCCAACTGCACCATCGGCTTGGTCTCGCGCGGCACGTGAACCGGTTTGGGCTCGTTGGCAATGGCGATCTGTGCGGCGCGGATCTTCTCCGCGTCGGAGTTCACCCACTGCAGGCCGTGCTGCTCGGCAACCGCCTGAAGTTCTCCGATTGGCAGCGCGTACGGCGCCTTGAGTTGCAGCGCGGCGCGGTCCGATGCGGGCGATGATGGCGCAGTTTCCACCGACGCAGGTGCTGCGACCAGCGCGGGGGCTGCTTCATCAACGACAGCCAGCGTCGGCACCTCGGTGTCCACGGGCAACACGTTGACCGGACGGGTCAGTTCGGCAGCCACGTGACCGGTGGATTCCACCGTGGCTTGTTGGCCTTCCTCGCCTTCTTCAGTACGGCGCTGGCGGTCACCACGACCCCTGCCGCGGCTGCGACGTCGGGCTTCCCGTTCGCCGGCTTCCGAAGCGGGGCCTTCTTCGGCCGACACCGGTGCGGCATCGACTGCGTTAGACGGTGCCAATTCGACATCTGCACCCGCGACCACCGGGACCAGGCCGGCGACTGCCGCGGTTCCGTCCGACTCAACAGCGACTTCGGTACCCCGCGTGTCGTCACGGTCGCGACCGCCACGTCCACCGCGACGATTGCGGCGGCGGCCGGTGCGCTCACCGGTTTCTGTGCCTGCCTCGGGCGAGTCGCCGCCCGGGACGGTGTCAACGAAGGCACGTGCCTGCACCGCCTCGTCAGCGCCGGTTTCGACGGTGCTGTCGATGCGGGTGTCACGTTGCTGACGCGGCCCGCGGCGTCCTTCTCCACGTTCGGTTCGGCTCTCATCGCGTTGGGCAGTCGCACCCTCCGGCCGGGTCTCCTGGGCCCGACCACGGTCACCGCGTTCACCCCGTTCCTGGCGAGGTGGGCGAGAATTTTCCGCGCTGGCTTCAACGGGGGCATCCGTGCGTTCACCACGGCGGCCATTGCGGCCCTCACGACCTTCGGCGCGCTGAGCCTCGGAACGCTCACCGCGATCGCCGCGTTCGCCTCGCTCACCCCGGGGGGCGCGTTCGCCGCGCTCGCTGCGTTCTCCGTCGCGCTTGCCGTCGCGTCCGCCACGGCCATTGCCGCGGTTGCCGCGACCGCCCCGGCTGTCGCGGTCTTCCTTCGTTTCGACGACCGGCACTTCAGCCGGGGCATTGACAGGCGCCGGCGCAGCGGCTCCGCCGAACAGGTTCTTGAGCCAGCCGAAGAAACCACCGCTCGTGGCCGGCGAGACCGCACGTGCCTGTGCAGCAACTGTAGGTGCAGCGACGATCGGGGCCGGTTCTGGTTTGGGAACAGCCACGGGTGCCGGGGTGTCGGGCAGGATGCCCTTGATGACGGGTTCCTGCTTCGCCTTGAATTTCTCACGGCGAGTGATGCCGACTTCGTCGTCTGGCTCCTCAATCATCGAGTAGCTGACCTGCAGGTTCTCAAGGCGCGGGTCATCGTGGCGCAGGCGCTCAAGGCGGTAGTTCGGGGTGTCGAGGTGCTTGTTCGGCACGAGCAGCACCGTGATGCGCTGCTTCAGCTCGATCTTGGCGATTTCGGTGCGCTTTTCATTCAACAGGAACGATGTCACTTCCACTGGCACCTGCACGTGCACGGCAGCGGTGTTTTCCTTCATCGATTCTTCCTGCACCATGCGCAGGATCTGGAGCGCACTGGACTCGGTGTCGCGGATGTGGCCAGTGCCGTTGCAGCGCGGGCAGGTGATGTGGCTGCCCTCGGAGAGCGCGGGGCGCAGGCGTTGACGGCTCAGTTCCAGGAGGCCGAACTTGCTGATGGAGCTGAACTGCACGCGGGCGCGGTCTTGGCGCAGCGCGTCGCGCAGGCGGTTCTCCACATCGCGGCGGTTCTTCGACTCCTCCATGTCGATGAAGTCGACAACGATCAGACCACCCAGGTCACGCAGGCGCATCTGGCGAGCGATTTCATCGGCGGCTTCGAGGTTCGTGCGGGTGGCGGTTTCCTCGATGTCACTGCCCCGCGTGGAGCGAGCGGAGTTGACGTCTACCGACACAAGCGCTTCCGTATGGTCGATCACGATGGCGCCACCGGAGGGCAGGTTCACGGTGCGGGAGAACGCGGTTTCGATCTGGTGCTCGATCTGGAACCGGCTGAAAAGAGGCGCGTCGTCGCGGTAGCGCTTGACCTTCGATGCCGA
>Ga0170475_106506221_pt1 | contig 26036 bp, 24 predicted proteins | sample Soicark_Litter_5_FD_111474 | JGI IMG/M metagenome (GOLD analysis project Ga0170475, IMG submission 111474) | Avena fatua rhizosphere microbial communities from Hopland, California, USA. Combined Assembly of 48 SPs
CCCGATGCCGGTGTCGGTGCGGCGGCACTGGTGTCGGCGCTGAACGCCGACCCGGTCTCGTGGGCAGCGGTGGCTACCGATGCGGCTGGCCGGGAACAGCCGTTGCAGCTCGCGCTTCGTCGTGAGGCCGGAGAGGCTCTGGTTGCCGCGGCCGGTGGGGCCGCCGCGGATGGGATGTCGGCGCGTCACCTGATTGAGGTTCTTCGCCCTCGTCTCCTCCACGTGGTCTTGGCTGCGGAGCTTCTGTCCGACGTCGACACGCCGGCGGACCTCCGGCTGCTCGCGCGACGAATTAGGTCAGACCAGTGATGCGTATTTCCTTACAGGGTTGAGAAGCGCGCGCCCCAGGCCACGGTTTCGGCCGACCCGACCTCGTCGTAGACTCGCGGAGTGAAGTTCGTGAAGGATTTCACTAAGTCACAAGGATTTCATCAGGTACAGATTTCGTCGGGGTACCAGCGCGCGGTGCGAGGACTGCGGAGAGGCGGGACGATGTCGATCATCGCGGACGCGTCCCGGTTCGACGCGTCGAGGCAAGCCGACTCGTCGGTGGAGGCGGACGTGATCGTGGTCGGGGCGGGTCCCGCCGGGTCGGCGACGGCCACCTATCTGGCCCGTAGCGGGCTCGACGTCGCCCTGGTAGAGAAGGCGCGGTTCCCGCGCGAGAAGGTATGCGGGGACGGCCTGACGCCTCGCGCCACCCGGCAGCTGATCCGGCTCGGCATCGACACCTCCGAACGCACGGGCTGGGTGCATAACCGGGGGCTGCGGATCTACGGTGGCGCGCGGCCGTTCGAGCTGGACTGGCCCGACCTCACGGACTTCCCGCCGTACGGCCTCGTCCGCCCACGAGCCGACTTCGACGACCTGCTGGCCCAGAACGCGGTCGCCGCCGGCGCCAAGCTGTACGAGCTGGCTCCCGTCACCGGGCCCGTGCTGGACGAGCGCAACGACCGGATCGTCGGCGTCAAGGCCAAGGACGGAAGGGTCTTCCGCGCACCGGTGGTGGTCGCGGCAGACGGTAACTCCTCCCGACTGAGCCTGGCGATGGGCCGCCGTCCCCGGCCCGACCGGCCCATGGGCGTGGCGGTCCGCACGTACTACACGAGCTGGCGGCATCGAGACGACTACCTGGAGTCCTGGCTGGAGCTCTGGGAGGGCAAGCCGGGCAGGAGCGCGCTGCTGCCTGGATACGGCTGGATCTTCGGGATGGGTGACGGCACCTGCAACGTCGGGCTCGGCATCTTGAACTCCTCCGCCGCGTACGGCCGGACCGACTACAAGGACCTGCTTCGGCGCTGGCTGGCGAACACGCCCGCGGAGTGGGGCTTCCGGGACGAGAACCGTACGAGCCCGGTCCGCGGCGCCGCGCTGCCGATGGGATTCAACCGGCAACCCCACTACCGCCGCGGCCTGCTCTTGGTGGGGGATGCCGGCGGCATGGTCAACCCGTTCAACGGCGAAGGCATCGCATACGCCCTGGAATCGGCCAGAACCGCGGCGGAGGCCATCGCCGAAGCTCACTACCGGGGCGCGGATACGGCCAGCGGCGAGCGTGCCTTGGAGGGTTACCCGGTTCGGATGAAGGCGGCGCTCGGCGGCTACTACACCCTCGGCCGGGCATTCGTGAAGCTGATCGCCAGACCGGAGGTGATGCGCGCCTGCACCCGCTACGGGCTGCCCCGCCGATCCCTGATGAGGTTCACGCTGAAGTTGCTCGCCAACCTCTACGACAGCACCGACGGGGACGCCTCGGACAAGCTGCTCAGCGCGTTGACCCGGATCGTGCCCGCGGCCTGAGCGGAGAGACGGCCATGATCGAATGCGACGGAGGCGAGGCGTAGGTGAATCCCTACCTCGGAATTGTGATCCTGCTGGTGATCGCGTCAGGATTCGTGGCGCTCACGATTCTCACCAGCGTCCTGGTCGGTCCGGGTCGCTACAACCGGGCCAAGTACGACTCCTACGAGTGCGGTATCGAACCCACCCCCCAGCCGATCGGCGGTGGTCGGTTCCCGGTGAAGTACTACATCACGGCGATGCTCTTCATCGTCTTCGACATCGAGATCGTGTTCTTGTATCCCTGGGCCGTCACGTTCAACCAGATGGGTCTGTTCGCCCTGGTGGAGATGGTGCTGTTCATCGTGACGGTGTTCCTGGCCTACATCTACGTGTTGCGGCGGGGCGGACTGGATTGGGATTGAGATGGGACTAGAGGAAAAACTGCCGACCGGGATCTTGCTGACCACGGTAGAGAACATCTTCGGATACATGCGCAGTGCCGCCTTCTGGCCGGCCACCTTCGGACTGGCCTGCTGCGCGATCGAGATGATGACGTACGGCGCGCCGCGCTACGACTCGGGGCGCTGGGGTCAGGAGGTCTTCCGTGCCTCTCCGCGGCAGGCCGACCTGATGATCGTGGCCGGGCGGGTCAGCCAGAAGATGGCGCCGGTGCTGCGTCAGATCTACGACCAGATGCCGAACCCGAAGTGGGTGCTGGCCATGGGCGTCTGCGCGAGCACGGGCGGCATGTTCAACAACTACGCGATCGTCCAGGGCGTCGACCATGTCGTGCCGGTCGACATGTACCTACCCGGCTGCCCCCCTCGGCCCGAGATGCTGATCGACGCCATGTTCAAGCTCCGGGACAAGGTGCGGCACACCCCGATCGGGACGCACGCCGTGGAGGTGGCCGAGGCGGCCGAGCAGCAGCAGCTCGACGCACCGGCGACGCATGAGCTGAAAGGTCTACTGCGATGAGCGACGAGAGTGGCCCGCAGCGCGACGACCTCCACGAGGAGTCCGACGCCCAGGTCCCGGTCAAGGGCGCGGTTCCCGAGGGCGAGTCCGAGCCGGACGCCGACACCAAGCCGGAATCGTTGACCGGACCGGCCCCGGACGTCGCTTCGGGGGGCACTGAGGCCGACACCTTGACCGCCGAGGTGGCGCGCGTGGAGCCGACGGCGGAGGTGATCGCCACCCGGCGCGGGATGTTCGGCGCGGCGGGTACCGGGGACACCAGCGGCTACGGTCTGCTGGCCCGCACGATCGAGTTCCCCGCGCCGAGCAGCCCACCGTACGGCGGCTGGTGGGACTCGGTGTACGAGCGGATCGGGGAGCTGGTGCCCGACTACAGCGATGTCATCACTGCCGTCGTCGTCCACCGCGGCGAGATCACGTTCCATGTCGCCCCCGAGCACCTCCCGATGCTGGTGCGCCTCCTGCGTGACGACGCCCACCTCCGGTTCGAGCTCTGCAGCGGAGTGTCGGGCGTTCACTATCCGCAGGACAAGGGCCGGGAGCTCCATGCTGTCTACCACCTGCAGTCGATGACCCACAACCGGCGGATCCGCCTCGAGGTGTCGGTGCCGGACTCCGATCCCCATCTCCCGTCGATCGTGGCCACCTACCCGACCGCCGACTGGCACGAGCGCGAGACGTACGACATGTTCGGCATCATCTTCGACGGCCACCCGGCCTTGACCCGCATCCTCATGCCGGACGACTGGCCGGGTTACCCCCAACGCAAGGACTACCCGCTCGGCGGGGTGCCCGTGGAGTACAAGGGGGCCACGGTCCCGCCACCCGATCAGCGCAGGAGCTACCACTGATGACCGATGTGCTGAACGACCCGACCCAGGTCGGCGAGGATCCCTACGGCGCGTCGGCGGGGGCGGATGCGGCCGAGGGTCGCGTCTACACGGTCACCGGCCAGGACTGGGACAGCCTCGTCGCCGACCAGGCCGAGCGCGGCGATGAGCGGATCGTCGTCAACATGGGTCCCCAGCACCCCTCCACTCATGGGGTGCTCCGGCTGATCCTCGAGCTCGAGGGCGAGTCGGTGATCGAGGCCCGCTGCGGCATCGGTTACCTGCACACCGGCATCGAGAAGAACATGGAGTATCGCACCTGGACCCAGGGCGTGACCTTCTGCACCCGGATGGACTACCTGGCCCCGCTGCACAACGAGACGACGTACTGCCTGGGGGTCGAGCGACTCCTCGACATCACCGACCAGATCCCGGAAAAGGCGAACGTGCTGCGGGTGCTGATGCTCGAGCTCAACCGCATCTCCTCCCATCTGGTCTGCATCGCCACGGGCGGCATGGAGATCGGCGCGCTGACCGTGATGACGATCGGGTTCCGAGAACGGGAGAAGGTGCTCGATGCCTTCGAGCTGATCACGGGCTTGCGGATGAACCACGCCTACATCCGCCCGGGCGGGGTTGCTCAGGACCTGCCCGAGGGTGCCCTGGACCAGCTGCGCGACCTGGTGCGCTGGATGCGCAAGCACCTGCCGGAGTACGCCGCGTTCTGCAACGAGAATCCGATCTTCAAGGGCCGACTCGCAGATGTGGGTCGGCTCGACCTCGCCGGATGCCTCGCGCTCGGGGTGACCGGGCCGCCTCTGCGGGCCACCGGCTACGACTGGGATCTCCGCAAGAAGCAGCCTTACTGCGGGTACGAGACCTACGACTTCGAGGTACAGACCTGGGACACCGCCGACGCGTACGGCCGGTTCCGGATCCGGCTGAACGAGATGTGGGAGAGCCTCAAGATCGTCGAGCAGTGCATCGCCCGGCTGGAGAAGATGCAAGGCTCGCCGATCATGATCGGCAACAAGAAGATCGCGTGGCCGGCGCAGCTCTCGGTGGGAAGCGACGGGATGGGCAACTCGAACGAGCACCTCAAGCACATCATGGGCGAGTCGATGGAGGCACTCATCCACCACTTCAAGCTGGTCACCGAGGGTTTCCGGGTCCCGCCCGGACAGGCGTACGTCCCGATCGAGAGCCCGCGCGGTGAGCTCGGGGCACACGTCATCTCCGACGGCGGCACCCGGCCGTTCCGCGCTCACTTCCGCGACCCGAGCTTCACCAACCTGCAGGCCATGCCTGCCATGTGCGAGGGCGGGATGGTGTCCGACGTGGTGGTCGCGGTCGCTTCGCTGGATCCAGTGATGGGTGGCGTCGACCGATGAGCGCAGCGCGCCTGGAACCAGCGCCGACGCAGTCGGCTCCTCGCCTGACTGCGACTTCGCATCACTTGTCGCCACTTCGCACCAGATGCACGTGGTGCGAGGAAGGGGTAGGTGATGCGAAGTGGTGGGGGGATGGGGTCCCGGCCGACGCGAGCCGGGTCACTGAGCATCGCAGGGAGGGTCGTTGAGCATCACCGAACCGACGCCGCCGAGCGGCGGGGGCCACGCCGGGGGAAACGTTGCCAGCGAGGAGCTCGCCGGGCGGTTGACCAGCGGCGAGAGCGCGCCACACGGACACTTCGTCACCCACTTCGACGAGCCCAGCCTGGACTACGCCGACACCTCCACCTTGCCGCAACAGACCTGGGAGGAGCTGCGGCAGATCGCGGCGCGATACCCGCAGAGTCGCTCGGCCTTGCTGCCCATGCTGCACCTGGTGCAGAGCGTGGAGGGCCGGGTGACGCCGGCCGGGATCGAGGCCTGCGCTCAGATTCTCGATCTCAGCCCCGCCGACGTGGCCGGCGTGGCGACCTTTTACACCATGTACAAGCGGCGGCCGGTCGGGCGCTACCACGTCGGCGTCTGCACCACCGCGCTGTGCGCGATCGTAGGCGGCGATGAAGTGTACGCCCGCCTGCAGGAGCATCTGGGAATCGGCAACGACGAGACCACCGACGACGGAATGATCACCCTGGAGCACGTCGAGTGCAACGCGGCTTGCGACTATGCGCCCGTTATGATGGTCAACTGGGAGTTTTTCGACAACACAACCCCGGAACGGGCCATCGAGGTTGTCGACGCTCTGCGAGCCGGCGAGGAGGTCACCCCGACCCGTGGGGCGCGGGTGTGCACATGGCGGCAGGCCGAGCGCGTGCTGGCTGGGTTCCCGGACGGCCGGGCCGACGAAGGCCCGACGGCCGGCGACGCCTCTCTGCTGGGACTGCGGATCGCCCACGAGCGCGGCTGGTCTGCACCCCGGTCCGGGCACGACCGATCCGGCGACGGTGGGCGAGCGTGAATCAGCCCTCGATCCCTCGACCGTCTCCGGCCTCGGAGCCCAGCGTGCTGACCCCCGTGCTCACCCAGACCTGGGGCGACGAGCGGGCCTGGAAGATCACCAACTACCAGCGCGTCGGCGGCTACCAGGCGCTGCGTCGGGCGCTGACCATGGAGCCCGCCGATCTGGTGACCATGGTCAAGGACTCCGGACTGCGGGGTCGCGGGGGCGCCGGGTTCCCCACCGGGATGAAGTGGTCGTTCATCCCCCCGGACAACCCCAAGCCCAAGTACCTTGTGGTGAACGCCGACGAGTCCGAGCCGGGAACGTGCAAGGACATCCCGCTGATGATGGCCACCCCACACACCTTGGTCGAGGGCGTGATCATCTCGGCGTACGCGATCCGGGCCAACACCGCCTTCATCTACGTCCGGGGCGAGGTGCTCCACGTGGTCCGGCGCCTCGAGCAGGCGGTGCGCGAGGCCTACTCGGCCGGGTATGCCGGCAAGAACATCCTCGGCACCGGTTACGACCTCGAGGTGATCGTGCACGCCGGGGCGGGGGCGTACATCTGTGGGGAGGAGACCGCCCTGCTTGATTCCCTGGAGGGTCGGCGCGGCCAGCCGAGGCTGCGGCCGCCGTTCCCGGCCGTTGCCGGCCTGTACGCCAGCCCGACCGTGATCAACAACGTCGAGTCGATCGCCTCCGTACCGTCGATCGTCGCGAACGGGCCCGACTGGTTCGCCTCCATGGGGACCGAGAAGTCCAAGGGCATGACGATCTACTCCCTGTCCGGCCACGTGCGGAATCCGGGCCAGTTCGAGGCTCCGCTGGGCATCACCCTGCGCCAGTTGCTGGATCTGGCGGGCGGGATCCGTGAGGGCCACGAGCTGAAGTTCTGGACCCCCGGCGGTTCCTCCACCCCGCTGCTCACCGCCGATCACCTGGACGTACCGCTGGACTACGAGGCCGTCGCCGGGGTCAAGTCGATGCTCGGCACCAAGGCGCTGCAGTGCTTCGACGAGACCACCTCCGCAGTGCGCACGGTGCTGCGCTGGACCGAGTTCTACAAGCACGAGTCCTGCGGCAAGTGCACGCCGTGTCGGGAGGGCACCTGGTGGCTGGTGCAGATCCTGCAGCGGCTGGAGGCCGGCCGCGGCCGGTCCGGGGACATCGAGAAGCTCCTCGACTTGTGTGACAACATTTTGGGTCGCTCGTTCTGCGCTCTGGGCGACGGCGCCACCTCCCCGATCACCTCCGCCATCGCCTACTTCCGGGACGAGTTCGAGGCCGGCATGACCACGCCCGCCTGGGAGCTGTTCCCGTACGAGCGCAGCACGATCTTTGTCCGAGAGGCTGTCTCCTCATGAGTGTCCGCTCACGCATGACCTCCTCCCACCACTCCGCGTTGTCAGCAGCTGAGCACCGGATAGCGGCCCCCGCTTCTGACAAGTCGGGCGAGCGGGAGGAGTCACTATGACCGTCACGACCAACCGGACGGGCGCGGATCTCTCCAAGCGGGAGGACCTCGTCACCCTGACCATCGACGACGTCGAGGTGTCGGTGCCGAAGGGGACTCTCGTCATCCGCGCGGCCGAGTTGATCGGGGTCGAGGTGCCGCGCTTCTGCGACCACCCGTTGCTGGATCCGGTGGGTGCCTGCCGGCAGTGCCTGGTCGAGGTGCCCGACGCCGGCAACGGGCGCCCGATCCCGAAGCCTCAGGCCTCCTGCACGCTCGAGGTCGCGCCCGGGATGCAGGTCCGCACCCAGGTGACCTCGCCCGTGGCGGACAAGGCGCAGCGGGGCAACATGGAGTTCCTGTTGATCAACCACCCGCTGGACTGCCCGGTCTGTGACAAGGGCGGGGAGTGCCCGCTGCAGAACCAGGCGATGTCGAACGGCGGCGCCGAGACCCGGTTCACCGATCGCAAGCGGACCTACCCCAAGCCGATCAAGATCTCGCCGCAGATCCTGCTGGACCGCGAGCGATGCGTGTTGTGTGCGCGCTGCACCCGGTTCTCCGAGCAGATTGCCGGCGACCCCTTCATCGCCCTGATCGAGCGGGGTGCGCTGCAGCAGGTCGGGATCTACGAGCGGGAGCCCTTCGAGTCCTACTTCTCGGGCAACACGATCCAGATCTGCCCCGTGGGTGCGCTGACCAGTGCCGACTACCGCTTCCGCTCGCGGCCATTCGACCTGGTCTCCACACCGTCGGTCGCCGAGCACGACGCCTGCGGTTCCGCGATCCGGGTCGACCATCGGCGCGGCGTCGTGCTGCGCCGGCTCGCCGGAGACGACCCCGAGGTCAACGAGGAGTGGATCACCGACAAGGACCGCTTCGCCTTCGTCTACGGCCGCACTGCCGACCGGCTGACCCGACCACTGGTCCGCGACACCGACGACTCAGGCGAGCAGGTGCTGCGGGCCGCCTCCTGGCCCGAGGCCCTCGACGTCGCAGCGCGGGGACTGCGAGCCGCCGGGTCGTCGGCGGGCGTGCTGACCGGTGGCCGGTTGACCCTTGAGGACGCGTACGCCTACTCCAAATTCGCCCGGGCGATCCTAGGCACCAACCACATCGACTTCCGTTCCCGGCCTCACAGTGCCGAGGAGGCCGAGTTCCTGGCCGCGACCGTGGCGGGCACGGGTCCCGCCTTCGGCACCCGAACCTTGAACTACGCCGACCTCGAATCGGCGTCGTCGGTGCTGCTAGTCGCGTTCGAGCCAGAGGAAGAGGCCGGCGCGATCTTTCTGCGGCTGCGCAAGGCGTACCGGAAGAAGGGCCTGGCCTCGTGGACGGTCGCGCCCTATCTGAGCAACGGCGCCCGCAAGCATGGAGCTCGGCTGATCCCGGCCGTACCGGGTGGGGAGGCGGCGGTGCTCGGCGGCCTGCTCAACGAGGAGGGCAGGCACCGCCCACGCTGGCTGCCCGGCTCAGCCTCGACCGGGACGCCGGAGGGCTTCGAGCTCGACGAAAACTCGGTCATCCTCGTCGGGGAGCGGGCCGCCCAGTTTTCCGGGACTTTGACCGCCTGCCTTGGGCTCGCCCAGCGCACCGGGTCCCGGCTGGCCTGGATCCCTCGTCGCGCAGGCGACCGGGGCGCCATCGAGGCGGGCTGCCTGCCCAATCTGCTGCCCGGCGGTCGGCCCGTCGCCGACCCCGCAGCCCGGGTTGACACTCAGGCGACCTGGGGAGTGGCGTCATTGCCTGCGGTGCCGGGTCGGGACGGCGACGAGATGCTGATCTCGGCCGGTGATCGTGAACTGGCGGCCCTGGTAGTGGCCGGGGTGGATCCGAGCGACTTCACGGATCCGCAGGGAGCCTTGGAGGGCCTGGAGAAGGTCGGGTTCGTGGTGAGCCTGGAGACCCGGGAGAGCGCCATCACCGCGCGAGCGGACGTGGTGCTGCCCGTCTCGGTCATGGAGCAGCGTTCCGGCACCTTTCTCACCTGGGAGGGGCGGGAGCGGCCCTTCGAGACCGCGATCCCCAAACCCGCGGAACTGAGCGACCTGCGCGTGCTAGCCGTGTTGGCCAACGCCATGGGCAGCGATCTCGGACTCCGTACGCCCGCCGAGGCCCGCGCCGAGCTCGCCGAGCTCGGGGCGTGGACCGGGTCGCCGGCGGCTCAGCCCGATATCGAGCCGGCGCGGCCGAGCGAGCCCGACGGCTCGCGGGTCGTGCTGGCGACCTGGCGTCTGCACCTCGACGCCAGCTCGGCGATTGCAGGGGAGCCATATCTGATCGCGAGCCTGCGCACGCCGGTGATGCGGATGAGCGCGGCCACGGCCGCCTCGGCCGGGGTCGAGGACCTGGCCTCGATCGCCACCGATCGCGGCTCGATCACCCTTCCCGTCGAGGTCGTCGAGGACATGGTCGACGGTGTGGTCTGGGTTCCCTCGCGATCGCCCGGTCTCGAGGTTTCGGAACATCTGGCCGTCGGCGCCGGCGACCTCGTCACGCTGTCGGCGGTGGACCGTAGCGTCGTCCCCGTGAGGAGGCAACCGTGACCCTGGTGGCCCTGGACCTCGGCGCCTTCGCCGCGGACACCTGGTGGATGGTGCTGCTGAAGGCGCTGTTCGCCTTCGTGTTGCTGCTCCTGCTGACCCTGTTCACCATCTGGTACGAGCGACGGATCGTCGCCTTCATGCAGCACCGCAAGGGCCCGAACATGAACGGTCCGTTCGGGTTGCTGCAGTCGCTGGCGGACGGCATGAAGCTCATGTTCAAGGAGGACTTCACGCCGACCGCGGCCGACAAGCTCGTCTTCATGTTGGCCCCGTTCGTCGTGGCCATTCCCGCGATCACGGCCTTTGCGGTGATCCCGATGGCCGGCGTGGTGCCCATCCCGTTCACCGAACTGACCACTCCGCTGCAGGTGACCGACCTGCCGGTGTCCGTGCTGTTCATCGTGGCGATCGGGTCGATCGGCGTTTACGGGATCGTGCTGGCCGGCTGGTCCTCCGGCTCGACCTACTCACTGCTGGGCGCGCTGCGCTCCAGCGCTCAGGTGATCAGCTACGAGGTGGCCATGGGGCTGGCCCTGGTAGCGGTGTTCTTGTACTCCAACTCCTTGTCGACATCGGAAATCGTGGCCGCCCAGGCCACCGTCGCGCACGCAACTGTCGGGGGCGTGAGTATTCCGCTGCCCAGTTGGTACGCCGTCACCTTGCTGCCGTCGTTCGTGATCTACCTGATCTCGATGGTCGGGGAGACCAACCGCGCCCCGTTCGACCTTCCCGAGGCCGAGGGGGAGCTCGTCGGCGGCTTCCACACCGAGTACTCCTCCATGCGGTTCGCCATGTTTTTCATGGCTGAGTACATGAACATGATCACGGTCTCGGCGCTGGCCGCCACCTTGTTCCTCGGCGGCTTCCATGCCCCGTTGCCGTTCAACCTCATCCCAGGCGCCGACAGTGGCTGGTGGGGTCTCGTCTGGTTCCTGCTGAAGGTGCTGATCTTGTTGTTCGTCTTCATCTGGCTGCGCGGCACCCTGCCCCGGCTGCGGTACGACCAGTTCATGCGGTTCGGCTGGCGCTGGCTCATCCCGGTCTCCCTCGTGTGGATCTTGGCCGTTGCGGCCTTCCAGGTAGGGCGCCGTCAGGGGTGGTTCTCGACCACCGCCTTCTGGGTGACCGCCGTGGTGATCGTGGTCGTGCTGTTCGGGCTGTCGTTCTTCGGGGGTAGGGAGGAACCGGCCACGAGCCGGCCGAGCAAGGAGTTCGACGCGTTCGCCGGCGGATTCCCGGTGCCGCCCCAAGGCGACCAAGTGCTGCCCGAGCTGGCCGGCGTGGTCAGCGTGACGTCCGAGGGCCAGAAACCGCCGGGAGACAGGCGCGCCACGCCCGAACGGTCGGAGGTGTCCTAGTGGGCATGTTCGATCCCATCGCGGGTTTTGGGGTGACCTTTCGGACAATGTTCCGCAAGACGTTCACCCAGAGCTACCCGAACGAGCCGAAGGTGACCGCCCCGCGGTTCCACGGCCGCCACCAGCTCAACCGCTGGCCAGACGGGCTGGAGAAGTGCGTCGGTTGCGAACTGTGCGCCTGGGCGTGCCCAGCCGACGCCATCTACGTCGAGGGCGCCCAGAACACGTCAGCTGACCGCTTCTCCCCCGGCGAGCGGTACGGGCGCGTCTACCAGATCAACTACCTGCGTTGCATCTTGTGCGGACTGTGCATCGAAGCCTGCCCGACCCGCGCGCTGACCATGACCAACGAGTTCGAGTTGGCCGACGACACCCGGGGCAAGCTGATTTATGAGAAGCAGGATCTGCTCGCGCCCTTGCTGCCCGGGATGGAGGAGCCGCCGCACCCCCGCCGGCTCGGTGAGGATGAGCGAACGTACTTCCTGGGTCTTCCCGCCACCGGGCAGCCCGACGACCGGGCCGGCGACCTCGGTGCGGCACAACCGCCCGAGATCAACCAAGGGTGGAAGGGCGGGCGCCGAGTGATGTCGAGGAAAGGTCGGGAGGCGGCTCGATGACTACTCTCGCCCCTTTGGTCAGCGGCGCGTCGGTCGCCTTCTGGTTGCTGGCGCCGGTGATGGTGCTGGCCGCGTTGGGCATGATCCTCGCCAAGAAGGCGGTCCACTGCGCGCTGTGCCTTGCCGTGGTGATGATCTCCCTTGCGGTCCAGTACGCCGCCCTTCAGGCGCCGTTCCTTTTCGTCGTGCAGATCATCGTCTACACCGGCGCGATCTTGATGCTGTTCTTGTTCGTGCTGATGCTTGTCGGCGTGGACGCCACCGACTCGCTGGTCGAGACGATCAAGGGGCAACGAGCGCTGGCTGTGCTGGCCGGGTTGGGCTTGGGCGGCCTGCTGATCTTCGCGATCGGCAACGCCGTCGTGGGTCGACCGCTCGGACTGCAGAGTGCCAACTCCGACTACGGGAGCAACGTCTCCGGTCTCGCGGCGCTGATCTTCACGCGGTACGTGTTCGCGTTCGAAGCCACCTCCGCCCTGCTGATCACGGCGGCCGTGGGTGCCATGGTGCTGGCACACCGGGAGCGTCTCACCAAGAAGAAGACGCAGACCGACCTGGTTTCGGAGCGGATGCGCCGGTACGCCGAGACCGGCCAGCACCCGGGACCGCTGCCCACCCCGGGCGTGTTCGCCCGGCACAACGCAGTGGACACGCCGGCCCTGCTGCCCGACGGCAGCGTGGCGGAGTCATCGGTGTCGGCCACCCTGCAGGCCCGTGGCACCGTCCTCGACGCGGCCGAGCTGATCATCCCGGTTCGGCACACCGTACGCGCGATCGGCACCGAGGAGGCCGTGCCGCAGGAGTCCTACGAGGAAGGGCCGTACAGCCACAGCGTCTCCGCACACCGCCCCGGTCCCGGCGAGGACGACCGGCCGTGAGCGCGAACTCCTACCTGGTGCTGTCCGCGATCTTGTTCACCATCGGGACGGTCGGCTTTCTGATCCGGCGCAACGCGATCGTCGCCTTCATGTGTGTCGAGCTCATGTTGAACGCCGCCAACCTCTCGCTGGTGGCGTTCGCCCACATGCACGGCGCGCTCGACGGGCAGATCGCGGCGTTCTTCGTGATGGTGGTGGCCGCTGCCGAGGTCGTGATCGGGTTGGCGATCATCGTGACCATCTTCCGGACCCGCCGCTCGGCCTCGGTCGACGACGCGAATCTGCTGAAGTTCTGAGGCGAGGATGCAGCTCCCTCTGGAAGTCGTTCCGCCCGTCGCCGCGACCGGGCTCTTCTCCTACGCCTGGCTGCTGATCGCCATCCCGGCCGTCAGCGCAGCCATCCTCCTGCTGCTGGGACGCGCCGCCGATGCGTGGGGCCACCTGCTCGGCACGTTGGCCCCCGTGGCCGCGTTCGTCATCGGTCTCGTGCTCTTCCTCCGGTTGCTTGACAGCGATGTCGGCTCCCGGGCCGTCGGGGTACCGCTGTACGACTGGGTCAGCGTGGGCAGCTGGCACATCGGCGCAGGCCTCCTGGTCGACCAGCTGTCGATCCTCTTCGTGCTCCTGATCACCGGCGTGGGCGGCCTGATCCACGTCTACTCGATCGGCTACATGGCCTCCGACCCCAAGCGTCGGCTGTTCTTCGCCTACCTCAACCTCTTTGTCGCATCCATGCTGCTCCTGGTGCTCGCCGACAACTACCTCGTGCTCTTCGTGGGCTGGGAGGGCGTCGGCCTGGCGTCGTACCTGCTGATCGGCTTTTGGCAGCACCGGCCGAGTGCGGCGACCGCGGCCAAGAAGGCTTTCGTCGTCAACCGGGTCGGCGACATGGGGATGTCCATTGCGATCATGCTGATGCTGGCCACCTTCGGCTCGTCGGCCTTCGTCGACGTGAATGCGGGCGCCGGCCGGATGGGCGGCACGACGGCGACGGTCATGGGCCTGCTCCTGCTACTCGGTGCCTGCGGCAAGTCGGCCCAGGTGCCACTGCAGTCCTGGCTGCTGGACGCCATGGAGGGCCCCACCCCGGTGTCGGCCCTCATTCACGCGGCCACCATGGTGACCGCCGGCGTGTACCTGGTGACCCGCTCGCACGCCATCTTCGCCGAGACGCCCACGGCCAGCCTGGCCGTGGTCATCGTCGGCACGGTCACCCTGCTGGCCGGCGCCTGGATCGGCTGTGCCAAGGATGACATCAAGAAGGTCCTGGCCGGCTCCACCATGTCCCAGATCGGCTACATGATGCTGGCCGCCGGCATCGGGCCGGCCGGGTACGCCTTCGCGATATTCCACCTGCTGACCCACGGCTTCTTCAAGGCCGACATGTTCCTGGGCGCCGGCTCGGTGATGCACGCGATGAACGACGACGTGAACCTGCGTCACTACGGGGCCCTCGCCCGCGCGCTACCCATCACCTTCGTGACCTTCGCCGCCGGTTACCTGGCGATCATCGGATTCCCGTTCTTCTCCGGCTACTACTCCAAGGACCACATCATCGCCGCCGCCTTCGACGACAGCGTGACGATCGGCCTGCTCGCTGTGCTCGGAGCCGGCATCACGGCCTTCTACATGACCCGGTTGATGTTGATGACATTCCTCAGCCGGAAGCGATGGCTCGACGGCGTCCACCCGCACGAGTCACCGCTGGTCATGACCATCCCGCTGATCTTGCTCGCGATCGGCTCCGCGGTCGGCGGACTCGTGCTGAACAACTGGATCGGTGACTGGCTCACCCCCGCAGTCGGCGGGGCGCCACCGGGTGGGACGGAGGCGCCGAGCCTGGTGGAGATCAACCTGATCGGCATCCTCACGCTGATCGTCGTGGCGATCGGCGTGGCCATCGCGGTGCTGGTCTTCGGTCCGCGCCGCACGATTGCCATCGAGCAGCCGGCCAGCCGCTCGCCCCTGACCCTCGCCGGACGGAACGACCTGTACGGCGACGCCCTGAACGAGACGGTGTTCATGCGACCCGGTCGGGCCCTGACCGACGGGCTGGCGGCCTTCGACAACGGTGGGATCGACGAGGCGGTAGTCGGCACGGCGGCCGGGATCGGGCAGCTGTCCTCCCGGTTGCGCCGCTGGCAGAACGGTTTCGTCCGCAGCTACGCGCTCACGATGGTCGCCGGGGTCGCGGTGGTGGGCGCTGTCCTCGTCCTGGGCCGGCTGGGCTGAGGCGGACGCGATGAACGGAACGATTCCCTGGCTCACCGTCCTCGCGCTGCTGCCCGCTCTCGGCGCGCTGCTGCTGATCTTCGTCCGCGGGACCGCCGCAAAGGTCGTCGCCCTGGTGTTCTCGCTCCTCACCGTCGCGGTGGCGATCCTGCTCGGGACCTCCTACCAGGTGGGGGGCGGTATGCAGTTCACCGAGACGGCCACCTGGATCAAGCCGCTCGGCGCGCACTATGCGCTCGGCCTGGACGGCATCGGACTGACGCTGGTCATCCTGGCCGTGGTCGTGACCCCGCTGGTCGTCCTGGCCAGCTGGCACGACTTCGACGGCGCCGCACTGGGCGCGCCTGCGAGTTCTCAGCCTGTCGAAGAGCGTGCCCGCTCCCGGCGGGATCAGGGCGGACCGGGGCCCAGGTACGAGCCGCGGCTGTTCTTCGCTCTCGTCCTGCTGGTGGAAACCTGCGCGCTGTACCTGTTCCTGGCCACGGACGTCTTCTTGTTCTACGTGTTCTTCGAGGTCATCCTCGTGCCGATGTACTTCCTGATCGGCGGGTTCGGGGGCGTGCGACGGGCGTATGCGGCCAGCAAGTTCTTGATCTTCGGCCTGCTCGGCGGCTTCGTCATGCTGGCGTCGGTGATCGGCCTGTACGTGCTGTCTGCTCAGGCCGGCCAGGCGAGCTACCTGCTGTCTGACCTGATGAACCTCCATCTCGGCACGGCCACCGGGCGCTGGCTGTTCGTCGGCTTCATGTTCGCCTTCGCGATCAAGGCCCCGCTCGTGCCGCTGCACACGTGGCTGCCTGACGCCGCAGAGGAGTCCAGCGCCGGCGCCGCCACCATGATGGTGGGGGTGATGGACAAGATTGGCACCTTCGGCATGATCCGCTTCTGCCTGGGTCTGTTCCCCGAGGCCAGCCGGTGGGCGACGCCGGTGGTGATCGCCCTGGCCGTGATCTCGATCCTGTACGGCGCCATCCTGGCCATCGGCAGCAAGGACCTGATGCGGCTCATCGCGTACACCTCGATCAGCCACTTCGGCTTCATCGTCCTCGGAATCTTCGCCTTCACCAGCCAGAGCATGGTGGGCTCGACGCTGTACATGCTCAACCACGGGCTGTCCACCGCGACCCTGTTCCTGGTGGCCGGCTATCTGATCAAGCGACGCGGGTCCCGCGACGTCACCGCGTACGGGGGTGTGGCACGGGTGGCGCCGGTAGCCGCGGGGCTCCTGCTGTTCGCGGGGCTGTCGACGCTGTCGCTGCCCGGGCTGTCCAGCTTCGTCTCGGAATTCCTCGTTCTCGCCGGCACGTTCTCGCGCTACTGGCCGGTGGCGGCGATCTCGACCCTCGCCGTCGTGCTGGCCGCCCTCTACATCCTGATCATGTACCAGCGGACCATGACCGGTCCCCTCACGCCTGCCGTCGAGCAGTCGGTCACGACTGACCTGCGCGCCCGGGAGCGGCTGGCCCTGGCGCCGCTGGTGGTGCTCATCGTACTGCTGGGAGTGTTTCCGAAGCCGATGCTGAGCGTGATCCGACCGGCGATCACGGCCACGATGCAGCACGTGGGTGTGAGCGATCCGCAGCCGACGCTGACGACGGGAGGAGGCCGGTGATGCCCAACCCACTGGAGATCCCAGGTCCGACCATCGAATACGCGCAACTGATGCCCTTCCTGCTCGTCATCGGCGCCGCCTGCGTCGGTGTGCTCGTGGAGGCCGTCGTCCCGCGCTCCGTGCGTCGCCCGATCCAGTTGGTGTTGACGTTCGGGTCCATCGTGGCGGCTCTGGCCGTCACGCTGCTCAACTGGGCCGGTAAGCCCGACGCGATCACCGCTGTCGACTCGGTCGCTTTGGATGGGCCCACCTACTTCTTGTGGAGCATCCTTCTGGTGCTGGGCGGGCTCTCGTTCCTGCCGTTCGCTGACCGCGTGGTCGACAACGGTGTGAGCGTCTTCACCGCCCAGGCCGCTACCGTCCCCGGCACGGCCGATGAGCGGGAGGCGCTGGGCGCTCGGGTCGAGCACACCGAGGTCTTCCCGCTCGGACTGTTCGCGTTGTCGGGAATGATGCTGTTCCCGGCCGCGAACGACCTGATCACGATGTTCGTCGCGCTGGAGATCTTGTCCCTGCCGCTCTATCTGTTGTGCGGGCTGGCCCGGCGCCGACGACTGCTGTCGCAGGAGGCCTCGCTCAAGTACTTCCTGCTCGGCGCCTTGTCGTCGGCCTTCTTCGTGTACGGGACCGCCCTGCTGTACGGCTATTCGGGATCCTTCACCTTGCGCGCGATCGACACCGCGCTGCAGTCCAGCACCCAGGGCACCGGGCTGCTTCTCGCCGGCATGGCCCTGATCGGCGTCGGCCTGCTGTTCAAGTTCGGCGCCGTGCCGTTCCATTCCTGGACTCCCGACGTGTACGTCGGCGCGCCGACCCCGGTCACGGGATTCATGGCGGCGTGCACCAAGATCGCGGCCATCGGCGCGCTGATGCGCGTCTTCTACGTCGCCCTGGGCGGCGCCCGATGGGACTGGCAGCCGCTGATGGCCATCCTGGCCGTGGCCACGATGGCCGTGGGGTCCGTGCTAGCCATCACCCAGACCGACGTGAAGCGGATGCTGGCTTACTCCTCCATTGCCCACGCGGGCTTCCTGATGACCGCCTTCGTCGGGGCCTCCCAGGTATCCGGCGGTGCCCTGGTCGGCTCGATGACCTCGATCTCCGCCGTGATGTTCTACCTGGTGGCGTACGGGGCGGCGACCGTGGGCGCCTTCGCCCTCGTGACCGTCGTGCGCGACAGCGGGGGTGAGGCCACCCAGCTCAGCAGCTGGGTCGGACTGGGCAGGCGGGCGCCGGCGGCGGGCCTCGTCTTCTCGGTGTTCCTGCTGAGCTTCGCCGGGATCCCGCTCACCAGCGGCTTCATCGGTAAATGGGCGGTGTTCGCGGCGGCCTGGAGCGGTGGTCAGCACTGGCTGGTCGTGGTCGCCGTGGTGATCAGTGTCGTCGCCGCCTTCTTCTACGTCCGGGTCATCGTCTTGATGTTCTTCGCCGACCGGACCGAAGCGGCACCCGCCGTCGTCCGTCCGGGAGCCGGGACGCTTTTTGCCGTCGGGCTTGGCGTCCTCGCTACTGTGGCCCTGGGCGTGTTTCCGGGACCGCTGCTCACCCTCGCCCAGCATGCGAGCGAGTTCGTTCGCTGAGCGGCGTTCGGATCGGGTAGGAGCGCGTGCTGGCAGAGCAGACACGGGAGGACGTGTTCGAGGCGACGGTCCGCGATCAGCTGGACCTGGTCGAACGCGCCTTGACCGATGCGGCGACGGCGAGCACCGCGCTGGTCACCGAGGCCGCCCGGCACGTGATCGCCGCCGGCGGCAAACGCTTCCGACCCCTGCTCGTCGTGCTCGCCTCTCACTGCGGACCCGTTGGAGTGTCCGACGACGTGGTCAAGGCGGGTGTCGTGGTCGAGCTGACCCACGTGGCGAGCCTGTACCACGACGACGTGATGGACGAGGCGCCGCTCCGGCGCGGCTCGCTCAGCGCCAACGCACGCTGGGGGAACACGGTGGCGATCCTGGTCGGGGACTTTCTCTTCGCCCGCGCGTCCGACCTCGTGTCAGAGCTGGGTCCGGAGTTCGTCCGCATCCAGGCGCGGACGTTCTCCCGTCTGGTGCAGGGGCAGATCGCCGAGACGGTCGGCCCCGACGGTCAGGATCCGCTGGAGCACTACCAGCAGGTGGTGGCGGACAAGACCGGTGCTCTGATCGCCACCTCGGCGGTGTTCGGCGCAAAGCTGGCCCGCGCCGACCCCGGTGTCGAGGCCGCCCTGGCGGCCTTCGGTGAGGAGATCGGCGTCGTCTTCCAGTTGAGCGACGACATCATCGACATCACCGGTGAGCAAACCGGCAAGACACCGGGCACGGACCTCCGCGAGGGCGTAGCCACCCTGCCCATCCTGCTGGCCCGGCGCTCCACCGACCCGGCAGACGCCCGGCTGCTTGAGCTGCTGGACAGCGACCTGCACTGCGACGCCGCCCTGGAGGAGGTGCTCGCCCTGCTGCGCGGACACCGCTGCATCGACGAGGCTCGGGCCGAGGTGGAGCGGCGGGCCGACCATGCCCGCAGCCTCTTGGCTCCGTTGCCAACCGGCCCCGCACGCGCGGCCCTCGAGGAGCTCTGCACCACCGTCGTCACCCGGACGGCCTGACACCCGCGCGGGCTGATCCACCCAGACTGCGGGAGCGTGTCTTCTCAGCGAGGGGGAGGGCCGAGGCCGAGTGGGCCGGCCACGGCAAGGGAGTCAACCGGAAGCTTTCCGAGGCGGGCCGGGGACGGGTCGCCGCAGACGATCAGATCGGCTCGGCGCCAGGGGCGGTCGTGGGCCAGATGGGCGTTCTCCTCAGCCATCCAGGACCGGTACGCGTCGCGGCCGATTTCGCCGGCGGCGAGCCGAGCCCGGTCCCGCGCAAGTCGAACGTGGCGCGCCGTTTCCACCCAGACCCGGACGTCGAACTGGCCGGCCAGCTTGGCGCGGCTCACCGCGACTCCCTCGATCACCAGATACCGGAGGTCGCCCGGCAACGCGATCGACCCGGCCCGGTCCCGCTGGTCCCAAGCCGGCGGCCGGTAGTCGACCGCTTTCCCGCGGCGTGCAGGCTCCAGGATTCCCGAGACGAGCAGCCCGTCCCAGTCCAGCACCGCCTGGAACCAGGCGAGATCGTCGGTGTGGACCATCCCACACTCGGGCAGCGAACGCGCGAGCCGTACGGCAAGGGTCGACTTGCCGCTGGAGCTGGACCCGTCCACGGCGATCAGGCCAGGTCGGCCACGCCCGGCGGCGTGCTCGACCCGCGAAGTGACCTCGGCGAGGGAGAGGATGCGCCAGGCCCGTCTCATCGTGGGACCGGGGCCGCTCTCACCAGATCTTGACCCGCTTGTCCTCGTCCAGCCACAAGGCGTTGCTCGGCTGGACGTCGAACGCGCGATAGAACGCCGGTACGTTGCGGACGATCTGGTTGCAGCGAAATTGTGGCGGCGAGTGGGGATCGACGGCGAGCCGCTGGAGGACGAGCGCCGCCCGCGTCTTCTGCTGCCAGACCGCCGCCCAGCTGAGGAACAGCCGCTGCTCGTCGGTGTACCCGTCGACGGTCTCGGCCGGCTGTCCGTTGCGGGAGATCGTGTACGCCAGCAGGGCGATCGACAGCCCGCCGAGATCCCCGATGTTCTCCCCAATGGTGAGCTCGCCGTTGACGTGGTGCCCCGGCGTCTCGGCCGGCTCGAGCTGGTTGTACTGGTCGATCAGCGCGTGGGTGCGCTCCTCGAAGGCAGCCCGATCCTCGGCCGTCCACCAGTCCCGCAACGCTCCGTCGCCGTCACAGGTCGACCCCTGATCATCGAAACCGTGACCGATCTCGTGCCCGATCACCGCACCAATGCCGCCGTAGTTCACCGCGTCATCGGCGTGTTCGTTGAAGAACGGTGGCTGCAGGATGGCGGCGGGAAAGACGATCTCGTTCTTCAGCGGGTGGTAGTACGCGTTGACGGTTTGGGGGGTCATCAGCCACTCGTCGCGGTCGATCGGCTGCCCGATCTTGGCGATCGAACGGTTGAGCTCGAAGCTGGCCGCGCGTAACAAGTTGCCGATCAGGTCGTCGGGCCGGATCTCCAACGTCGAGTAGTCCCGCCACTTCACGGGATAGCCGATGTGCGGTCGGAACTTCGTCAGCTTGTCCAGCGCACTGGCCTTGGTCTGCTCGGTCATCCAGGCCAGCTCGGTGATGGACCGGCGGTACGCCTCGATCAGGTTGGCGACCAAGTCGTCCATCCGCTCCTTGGCGGTCGGCGAGAAATGACGTTCGACGTAGATCTTGCCCACTGCCTCGCCGAGCGCGCCCTCCACCAGGGACACGCCGCGCTTCCACCGCGGCCGGAGCTCCGGGGTGCCGGAGAGCACCGTCCCGTAGAAGCGGAAGTGCTCGTCGACAAACGGGCTGGACAGGTACGGCGAGAAGGTGGTGATCAGCTTCCAACGCGCCCAGGCCTTCCAGTCGGGAAGGCGGTCATCGGTGATGAGGTGGGCGGCCTCGGCGAAGAACGAGGGCTGTGCCACGACCAGCTCGGCCATAGCGTTCTCGTGAATCTCTGCGCCGGCGAGGAATCGGCGGAACTGCAGTCCTGGGGCCTCCGACTCGAAATCGGCGAGCGCGCGCAGGTTGTACATCAGGCGCATGTCGCGGCACTTCACCTTGTCCCAATGGCAGCGAGCAATCTCGGTCTCCAGCGCAAAGACTCGGTCCGCCTGGACCTCAGGCTCGGGGAGGCTGGCCAGCGCGAAGGACGCGGCGAGGTGTTTGCGATACTCGTCGCGGATCTCGCCGTACGTGCCCAGCCGGTAGTACTCCTCGTCCGGGAGTCCCAGGCCGCCTTGACTGATGAACATGACGTAGCGGGTGGGGTCGCCCGGGTCCGACTCGGCCTCGACGCCGAGGAGGCCGTCGATCCCCATCCGGGTATGAATTCCGAGTAGGTGGACGAGTTGGCTCGCGTCGGCGACGGCGTCGACGGCGGCCAGCAGCGGATTCAGCGGCACCGACCCGGCGGCCTCAACCACCTCCTCGGCCATGAAGCTGGCGTAGAGGTCGGCGATCTTGGCCTGTTCGCTGCCCACCTCGCCCGTCTCGAGTTGCGTGATGATGTCCCGGACGGCCGCCTCGGCGGCGTCCCGCAAGTACATGAGCGTTCCCGTCAGCGGCTTGTCGGCGGGGATCTCCACGGTGTTCAGCCAGCGCCCATTCACGTGCCGGAACAGGTCGTCTTGGACCCGGACATCCGGGTCGAAGGTCGAGAAATCGATGGCGGGGGCTGCCGTGGTGGTCGTCACGTCACGATGTTACCTACGGGCTGTCCGGGAGAGCCTCTCCCAAATCCGTGCTTACCCGCGGTCAGCCTCTCCGCGGCTGCGGCGGACCGAGGAGTGCCGACCGACCGAGACCGCCGGCCTCACCCCACGGACCAGGTGTCGGCCCCCGCGATCATGGTTTGCAGGGCGGCGTCGTCGTCTCCGCCGCTGCGGGCCAGAGCGAGCTGCTCGCGGGCGAGGTCGTCGTAGGTCGATGCCGACACGTCTCGGAAGACCCCGATCGGCGCCCGGTGCAGCACGCCGTTGTCGGTGAGCCGGGAGAGGCCGAAGGCGTAGGACGGATCGGACCGGTGCGCATCGTGCACCACCAGGGCGTCTTCTCCCACCGCGCCCACCTCGACCACGCGAAACCCCCCGGTTCCGCGGTCGCGCACCACGCCGAGGTGCCCGTCGGTCCCGAAGCGGATCGGCTCCCCGTGTCGCAACGGGATGATCGCGTCGGTCGAGGTCGCGGCGTCCTTCATTGCGTCAAAGGCGCCGTCGTTGAAGATCGGGCAGTTCTGGTAGATCTCGACGAACGAGGCTCCCCGGTGCGCGGCGGCGGCCCGAAGCACTCCGGTCAGGTGCTTGCGGTCGGAGTCGATCGTGCGCGCCACGAAGGTGGCCTCCGCGCCGAGCGCCAGCGACACCGGGTTGAACGGGTTGTCCAACGAGCCCATCGGCGTGGACTTGGTCACCTTCCCGATCTCGGAGGTCGGGGAGTACTGCCCCTTGGTCAGGCCGTAGATCCGATTGTTGAACAGCAGGATCGTCAGATTGACGTTGCGCCGCAGCACGTGGATGAGGTGGTTGCCGCGATCGACAGCGCGTCGCCATCCCCGGTGATCACGAACACCGCCAGGTCATCCCGTGCGGTGGCCACCCCGGTCGCGATCGCGGTGGCTCGGCCGTGAATCGAGTGCATGCCGTACGAGTCCACGTAGTAGGGAAAGCGCGAGGAACAGCCGATCCCGGAGATGATGACCGTATTCTCCTTGCGGATCCCGAGCTCGGGCATAAAGCCCTGGAACGCGGCCAGCACGGCGTAGTCGCCGCATCCGGGGCACCAGCGCACCTCCTGGTCGCTGGTGAAGTCCTTCCGGTTCAGCGGTTCGAGCGACAGAGGCACGCCCGCGAGCCCGGACTTCATCTCCGGCCGATGCACACCGTTGGTCTGGCCCTCCTGCACGGCGGTCACGCCGACGCCTCCCTCAACTCATCGATCTCGGTCTCCAGGTCACGGGCCAGTTCGCTCAATGAGATCGGGAGCCCACGGACCCGGGAATAGCTGTGGACGTCCACCAGGTACTCCGCCCGCAACAGCAACGCCAGCTGACCCAGGTTCATTTCCGGCAGGATCACCCGGTCGTACGAACGGAGCACCTCGCCCAGGTTCGGGGGGAACGGATTCAGGTAACGCAGGTGGGTGTAGGCCACCCGCCGGCCGGTCTTGCGCACCCGGCGGACCGCCGCCACGATCGGCCCGTAGGTCGATCCCCAGCCCAGGACGAGCACTCGCGCCCCGTCACCGTCCCCGCTGCCCGGATCGTCCACGACCAGCGGCGGGATGTCCCGGACTATTCCCGAGATCTTGGCGGCCCGCAGCCGCACCATTTCCTCGTGGTTGGCCGGATCGTAGGAGACGGCGCCGGTATCGACGGCCTTTTCCAGGCCGCCGATCCGGTGCTGCAGTCCGGCGGTGCCTGGAACGGCCCACGGCCGGGCCAGGGTCTCCGGATCGCGGCGGTAGGGCAAGAAGACGTCGTTGCCCCCGGTGTCCGTGCCGTTGGGAGCCTGGGCCTGCCGAGACTCGATCGTCGGAATCGTCGCAAGATCCGGCACCAGCCAGGGCTCCGCGCCGTTGGCGATGTATCCGTCCGACAAGATGATCACCGGTGTGCGGTACTTTACCGCGATCCGGACCGCTTCGATGGCAGTCGGGAAGCAGTCGGCCGGTGTCTGCGGTGCCAGCACCGGGATGGGCGCCTCTCCGTTGCGGCCGAACATGGCCTGCAGCAGGTCGGCCTGCTCGGTCTTGGTCGGCATGCCGGTGCTCGGGCCGGCCCGCTGGATGTCGCACACGATCAGCGGCAGCTCGGTCATCACTCCCAGCCCGATGGTCTCAGCCTTGAGGGCCAGGCCCGGGCCGGAGGTGGTGGTGACGCCCAGCTGACCGGCGAAACTCGCCCCCAACGCGGCCCCGACACCGGCGATCTCGTCCTCGGCTTGGAAGGTGGTCACCCCGAACCGCTTGTGCTTGGAGAGCTCGTGCAACACGTCTGAGGCCGGGGTGATCGGGTAGGAGCCCAGGAACAGCGGCAGTCCCGCCTTGCGGGCCGCTGTGATGAGGCCGTACGCGAGCGCCAGGTTTCCCGAGATCTGTCGATACCGACCCGCGGGCATTGGCGCGGGCGCCACCTTGTAGGTGACCGCGAAGGTCTCGGTGGTCTCTCCGTACGCATGGCCGGCCTGAAAAGCGGTCACGTTGGCGTCGCGGATCGCCGGCTTGCTGGCGAACTTGGTGGCCAGGAAGTTGAGCGTGCCCTCGACGGGCCGGTGGTAGAGCCAGGCCAACAGTCCGAGGGCGAACATGTTCTTGGCCCGGGCCGCGTCCTTGCGGCTCAGTCCGAACTGCTTCACCGCCGTCACGGTCATGCCGGTGAGGTCGAGGGCGTGCAACTGGTAATCGGCGAGGGAGCCGTCGGTCAGGGGGTCGCTGTCGTAGCCGACCTTGGCCAGGTTGCGCTTGGTGAAGTCCGCGCGATCGGCGATGATCACGCCGCCGCGTGGCAGGTCGGCGATGTTGGCCTTGAGCGCGGCCGGGTTCATGGCGACCAGGACGTCGGGTCGGTCGCCGGGAGTGAGAATGTCGTAGTTGGCGAAGTGCAGCTGGAAGCTGGACACTCCCGGCAAGGTGCCCGCCGGCGCCCGGATCTCGGCCGGGAAGTTGGGCAGGGTGGAGATGTCGTTGCCGAAGCTCGCCGAGTCCGAGGTGAAGCGGTCGCCGGTCAGCTGCATGCCGTCGCCGGAGTCGCCTGCGAAGCGGATGACCACGCGGTCCAGGCTCTGCACCTGTGTCACCGGTTAACGCCTTCTTCCTCGAGCTGCGGGCCGGTCGGCCTGACTGTTGGTGGATTTGCCTGTCAGAGAGGGTCGGACCGGAGACTGTCCGAGACAGGGACCCCGGCGGTCAACCTGCCCCAGAGCCTTTTCTATGATAGGGCGCGCCCGTGCCCGAGCAGCCCCTTGTCCATCACCGGCGGCCAGCCATTCCGCCCCCTGGCAGGCTGGTGCCATGAGCGAAGCCGAGCGCGACGCCGCGCGGGTCGACGAGCGGGCGCACCTGCTGCCCGAGGAGCGGGCGGCCGGCAGCGACGATCCGGAAGCGCAAGCAGCCCAGATTCTCGCGGAGTCCGACGAACGAGTCGACGACCGCTCCGGAACGCGGGCGGTTTCGGAGCAGACTCCGGGGTTCGACGAGCCTGAGGTCGGTCGGCCTGAGTCAGGCGGCCCGAGGTCAGTAAGTAGGTGAGCGGGATCCGCTGGCTGGACTGGTACGGCGACGGCCAGGTCGTGGTCGTCGACGTCGGACTGGCCTGCTGCGCGCTCGAGTTCGAGGCCGCCGCGGCCGGGGCGCGCTCGATCCTCGCCCCGCCGCCGTTGGCACGTCTGGTGGTGGTCATCTCCGGTACGGTCACCGACCGCCTCGTGCCCGGTGTGCTGGGCATCGTGTGCGCGGCCGAATCGATCGCCGGACGGGCTGCGGTGGTCGTCTCGTTCGGCGCTTGCGCGAACTCGGGTGGGCCGTACTGGGATTCCTACGCCGTGACGAAGGGGGTGGACGCCGTGTTGCCGGTGGACGTCTACGTCCCCGGCTGTCCACCGCCCCCCGGCGCGCTGCGCACGGTGCTGGACGAGCTCAGTGGGGTGAACACCCCATGAGCGGGCACCGGACCAGCCTCACCGCGCACGACGCGCGAGGGAGCGCGGCATGAATGTCGAGCCGCGCGCCTGGCTCGGGGTCGTCCAGGGGGCTAAGGCGGACGGGTTCGACTACTTCGACTGGCTCGGTTGCGTGGAC
>Ga0170475_117173957_pt1 | contig 26022 bp, 22 predicted proteins | sample Soicark_Litter_5_FD_111474 | JGI IMG/M metagenome (GOLD analysis project Ga0170475, IMG submission 111474) | Avena fatua rhizosphere microbial communities from Hopland, California, USA. Combined Assembly of 48 SPs
CCGCCGTATTCTGTTCAGGCTCACCGCCGGCATGCCCCAGGGCGATGCCCCCATCGATATGTAGGAAGCACGGGAATGTTCCTATGTGCTCAAAGGCTAGTGACACGCGACGCAGCTGAGGATCTTCCCAAGCGAGCACGCCCGTCAGCAGAACAAGCGCAATACAGCCAATCTGCCACTCCCATTGCCGCACACCGTGCCGCGCAGGCCAACGTCGATCAGATTCGACGGTGGCGCGGTCCGGGCATCCCTCTCCGCAGCCGACGCGAGTGCGGCGGAGAACAGTAACAATGACGACCGTTCAGGGGTGACTCGAGATGATATCGCGAGAGGGAATCACGAACTCGGCCGTCGCGAAGCCGCTCGCCGGAATCGTGACAAACTGCCCCGTGGGTCTGAAGCGTCCGACCGTCGGGATCACCGTGACCAGGTACAGCCCTTGCGGCGTTCGCTGAAGGCCTTTCACGTCGATGTCTTTCGAAGCATCCACGCCCTTAACAGCGCGGAAGGGGCCGGGTCCCTGCGGTCTGAACTCCAGATCCACCGTTCCGCCGAGCGGAGCGCGAAGCGCATTCAACACTTTGAGCCGCAGACAAACGCCACCGCCGTCACCGCTTGTATCGGTCGTTTTGATACCGACTGCTCGAATGCTGACACCCGGTGTCGAAAGCGGCTTGTGAGCCTGATCGCGAATCGCTCCGCTTTCGTCGGTGATCCGGATCGCCTCCGCCTCCGAGATATCGCCCAGGCTGAACGATTCCGTTATTCCCGGAGACCTGCCAATCAACACCCATTTATCGTGCTGAAGGAATCGCTCGGCCAGCACTTCGACGCGATACGGTCGCAGGTTCTGGTCGGGTTGCACGAAGACCGTAATGTCGTCGCTGCCCTGATGACCGATGGAGTGGTTCTTGATCGCCACCGTCAGGCTGCCGAGCCCGCCGAGTGATACAAATCGATCCGGCGGTTTGCTGAGCGGACTGCCGAGCGCAGCGTCGGGCGTCGCGTGCGTGTTGCTGCCCGGTGCCGCCTCCGCGCCTGCCTTGAACTCGACGACTCTGTCGACCCATATCAGCTTCTCAACCGGTTGCAGCGGGAATGCCGGGATGACCGGCGTGCCGTCGATACCGACGCTGATCACCGGATTCGAACCCGGTGGGTAGGTCAGCGTGCCGGTGTAGCTGCCGTCGCCGTTAAAGGTAAGCGGCGAAGCAAACTGGCCGACCGTCGAGGTCAGGGAGATGCGCGGATTGACAGCCGGGTCGAACATGAAGCAGTTTTGGACCTCGTCGCCCGGCGTCACGCACACATCGGCGGCGCCCGTCCGGTAGACGATATTCACCAGCGTGAATTCGGGACGCGGCACTACCTGAACGCGACGTGTAAGCCGCTGCTCGCGCCGGAATGCCACGCCATCATTGGTGACCCCGATTGCCACGGCATAGAAATCGTATGTCCCGGGCACCGACGTCGTGTCTACTCCGGCGGAATACACGCCGATATTGTCCGGATCGGTCATCGTGATTAAGTGCGTGTCACGGAATTCGTTGAACGAAGAGCCGTTCAACTCCAGCGCCAGTGCCTTGACGCCGACCGCGGTGGAATCCTCGTTTTTCAGCGCCTCCTTCGCCTTCGCCAGGACGTCGGCGGGCACGATGCTGCGGGCGATAAAGTTGTGCGCCGCCTGACCGGGGACGCCCGCCTCAAGCTTTACCGAAGCGTTCGTGATGCCTTTTCCGTCCAGCGTCAGCTTGCCCGAAATTCCGATGCGGTCGCGCGGCTCATGAAAGGGCCTGTCGAAACTCAGCCGCAGTTTCAGCCGGGATTCAACGATCGCTTCGTACTGATAGCGTTCGCTCTGCACGGCGGCCGCCGCCGCGATGCCGATGACAGGTCCGGGCTGATATCGCACGATCAGCGTCCACGCCCCATAGCGTGGCGTGTGTCCCCGGTTTTTGAGAAACGCGTCGTCGAATACGAACACCCGGTGGAACCGACTGCTGCGGTAAAAGAATGGCGGGCTGCTCTCAAACCCCGGTTCCTCGATAGTTTCGCCCAGCGGTGTGAGCAGAGAAACGTGAATCGGCGCGCCGCGCGTCTCCCAGTCCACCGTGAACGCCACCTTCGAGTCGTACGGCAGCACGGAGATCTGGTGCCGGGCTTCCGGTTGCGACCTGCTGACCACGCCTTCGGGATCGACGGTGGGGTCCAGATCAAGACCACCCTGAATCGCTTCGCGGTACTTCTTCCGAAGCGCCAGTCCGTTATTGTCGGCATCGGCAAACAAGAACTTGCCGCCATCAACCGAATTGGTGGCCAGCTTGTTCATGAGGTTGCTGTCGACCTCAAACAGCGTGCCTTCCTTGCCGTAGCAAACCGCGAGTAATTTGATTTTCTTTTCGGTAAGCGAAGTGCCGGGATTTGGGTTGGAGCCCGGAGGATAGAAGCTCTCGGGCGCCGGGGGATTGGCGTTATTGGCGCCGTCGGACTGGAGCACCAGAAAGCGCTCATTGAAGTCGACGGCCTTCTGATCGCTCTGGAAAAGACCGAAACTGCCTGCAACCGTCCCCATCGCGGTTCCCAGTCCGTGTCCGATCGGTGTTCCGCCGCCGTGCGGCACGGGCGTGTGCGCGTCCAGTTGCGATGTCGCCGTCGAAGTGTTCCCTGCTGTTATGTCGCTCGCGGGCAGCAGCACTATACTGCTCGGCGCAGGCGCCGGCACCGTGCCGGTGGTGATGTTCGGAAACTCCGCGACCGCGAACTTTCCTTTTCCTTCGGCAAAGCCTTCCAGCAGATCCCAGCACTGTCCGGCGCCCGCCTTGAGTTTGGCCCAGCGCGCCTGATCGGGAAATGGCGCGACGTCGCTGTCGTTCTTCGAATCCGGCTTGTACGCCATGCTGCCCGATGCATCCACGAGAAAGACCGCTTCAATCTGCCGCGTGACGGCCGCGAGTGAGACCTGATCGTTATGGCCGGCGCTGCCCGTGTGCACTTTGCTGTCCGCGTTCTCCGTTGCGGTGGCCGACGTTGTTACCTTGTAATTTGCCGTGCTCTGACCCGGCGCCGCCGCGCCGGTGAACGTTATGATGACGTCGTCCGATTTCGTCGGAGCTATCGGCGTGGCAGGAGGCGTCACCGCGAACTGCGGACCGGGCGCGGTTCCTGCGACGATGTTCGCCGATCCGGTGCCGCGGTTGGTTACGGTCACCTTCATTGGTACGGCCTGTCCGGTGAGCGCCTTGTAGGAGGGCCCTGCCGGCGCCACGTGAATCCAGGGCTGCTTCGACTCCGCATCCGTATCGGCAACCACCCACGTGAAGTTCTGTGGAGTCACGGCATTGTTGTTGATCACGAGCTGCCATGTTGCCGCGGCGTTCATGAATATCTCGATGAGATACACGCCGCCCACTACCGGGTAAGTGCGCGCGTCGCCGGCGTCGGTTGCCCCGGCCGTAAATACCGAATTCACGTTAGGAAAGGTGCCCGGCTGCGTCTCACTCCCGGCACCGGCGATCAGGGCAAAGGTCGGTGCAGTACCCGTATCGAGTAGCGCAATGCGGATGAAGGTCGACCCGGTCGCGGGCCGCGAACCGATGTCTTTTGTGGCTTTGGCTCCGGCATTGATCGTCAGAGGCTGCGTCTGCACGTTGCCGGCTTCGTCGGGGTAAACATTAAATCCCATTTCTGCTCCTTAACGGCGATGGAAATCGGCGGACGCGCTCAGACGACCGTGAAGCCGTCGGTGCTCGTTGCGCTGCCACCTGCGGTTGTGACGGTGAACTGCTGCCCCGGACCGAGCGCTACGGCGGGGATTTTGATCGGAATCGTCGAGTCCGTAACCGCGCCGTTCAGCGGACACGCGACGCCGGATAACATGACCTGAAGTCCGGGCTGTGAGAAGCCAGCACCGTTCAGAGTGACCGCCTGTCCCACGGGACCGGTCTTCGGCGCGAACTGACCGCCGGGCGCTGCAAACACAGGGGGCGGTGGCGGCGCCAGCACGTTGAAGGTTCCCTGAGTCACCGCCGAGCCGCCCGTGGTGGTTACCGTGATGCGAACGGCTCCTGGCGCAAGGCCCCCCGGAACCGCTGCCGTAATCGACGTAGGCGTCGGAGTTCCGACAATCGTGGCCGCGACGGAGCCGAACGCCACGCTCACCGTACCCAGGTTAAGATTCCTTCCGTTCAAAGTTACGTTCTGCCCGGGAGGCCCCTGCTTGGGAGCGAACTCATTCGGCGCCGCCACGAACGCGGGCACCAGCAGCAGATTCTCAATCAGAGGACGCGCGTTTGGAGCGCAGTAAGCGACAGCCGTAGCCGGCGCTGGTCCTGAACGTTGACGGGCGTGAATACCGCGCCCGCGCCCGTCCGGGTCACGATGGCAAGCAGCGAATAACTGTGGCCCGGGATAAAGTCCGCATTCCCCGATTGCGGGAACGCTGTGCCGGCGCGCGTGCGGACCGCCCAGTCGCGCTTCATCCGCGCGCAGCTCTCGGTGCCCACTCCGGACAGCACCAGCGAAGGGTCTTCCGCCGAAGTGACCAGGCGCTCCCATACATCGAGATAGACCGCGATCGGCCCCGCGGCAGTGGGCATCGGAGCGATCTGCGGAACTCCGAACGCAGCGGCCGTGAACAGCGGCTGAGCCTTGTAGTTGATATCCGCCTGAATGATGACGTCCAGTCCGTCGACGATGGCGCGGCCGGAGAACCGGAGAGCCTGATCGTAGTTCGTAGGCGCCGCCGCCGGCGGCACGACGCCGCACCGGATGATGAAATCGTCCGCTACCGGGGCAGGCGTGGTGATGGCGTCCACCCTGAATGCGTCGCTTCCGTCGGGAACACCGTCGCCGACGAACCACTTCAGATACGCCCGCATTTCGAACTTGCGGATCTCGTCCTCTTCGTTCCAGTCGGCGTCGACGATGGGCACGCCCTGCTGCAGGCGGACGCTGCACCGCGTCTTCAGCGGGTCGAAGGTGCTCGCCGTGATTACAGCCATGGAATCTCCTTTCCGTTCATCCGTTCGCGGTCAGAACACCAGCCAGATGGTGCGCGTGAGCGTGCTGGCGGGGTCCTTGACGATGACCTGGTGCGTGACGTAATTGATCAGTGTTTCCGCGCCGCCCAGCTTTCCCACCAGGCCGAACTCGCGCAGATTGCCGCTGGCGTGCTGCGCGTCGGGCCACGGCGGCGCGCCCGGTCCAAGGGTGGCGACAATCTGCAGGCGGTTGGAAGGCGTTGGCGTAACCGCGCCGCCCGACAGATAGTCGATCTTCAGAGATCCGGGCGGAACCAGAAACGGATTCGGGTCCACGAGTTTCGTCTGTCCTTGGGCCGGAGGGGGCGGACCGGCGGCATCCCACGAGTCGCTTCCCTGCCCGACCCTGAGACCCTGAATGCCGAGGCTCGGAGTCGCGCGACTGACGAAGCCCGCAAGCAGCCGCCGGCAATCGACAACGATGGTGTTCGACCTCCATCCGCGATCCCACACGACGTGCCCGTCTGCATCGGTCAGCACATCACGGTACATGCCGTGCAACTCTGTTGTGACATTCTCGGTTGCTGCCATATCGGTTCTCCTCCGTTGTTACTGGATGGGCGGGAAAAACGTCCGCTTGCGCAGAGTCACCGGGTTCGCCGGATCGGCCGAAACATCGGCCGCCGTATTTGATTTCATGATCGTAACGTCCGGCATCGCCGCCTGTGTCTGGTCCGTCACCGGACCGAGCGATTCCACGAACGGATAGTCGTCCATATAGCTTTCGCCGATGTCGGCGCCGAGACGGTAAACCAGTTCTTCCGTCGCGGGCGGGACGATGATTACCACGGCGCGGAGATTCAGAGGCAGAAACTCCGATAACAGGGACCGCAGCCGAGACGCTTCCTGCAGCGTGAGCGCGCTGCCACGACGCGTACGCACCACGTACAGCCCCACAGTACCCCGCGTGTAGAGTTCGTCCTCCGAAAGAGCAACTGCCGCATCAGGCCGGTTCGGCGTATATGCCAGGAGGTCACCGAACGTCTTGTGCGTTTCGTTGCGGACCAGGTCGGGCGGCGCCGTCGTCACCGATCCTGCGTACCGGCGCAGCGTGCCAGTGTCCGGCACACGAGCGCTGCGCGACGGGCGCATGGGCCCGATCTGTGCAAGCGGTACGTTGCGATCGCTCCGAAACAGAACCCATCGCGCACCGCCGACGGTCACCGGCACGGGAGCAGTGTCGGACGACGGATCGTTCGTCAGCGATACCGGCACCGTAGCGACCCCGGCAAGCGTAACGTCCACGGACCAGAGGCCGAACCCTCCGTTGCGATCGGAGGAGAAATAAATGCGCATTCCGTCGGTGATTGCGACCGCCGAGGGCGACCGATCCGATGAACGGCTGCCGACCGGAGGAGTTGTGAGCTGCGTTTCGGGAGCCCACACGCCGGTTGCCGGATCGAAGATGCGATATTTCAGCACCCAGGTCTCATTGGGAGCGCTCGACGGCAGCAGGTTCGACCAAATGGCCCACGTGCGATTGTTCTGATCGACAGCCAGACACGGCTCGCGATTCGCATCGCCCGCCGCCGTAAGGTCCACCGGTGATGACCATCCGGTGTGAATGGATCTGGCGGCGGGAGTCGGGCCGCCGCCTCCGACGATGTCCATATTGGCGATGGTCCCGTCCGGCGCGATGGTGCTGACGCCGGCCGCAGTGCCTGCCCAGGCCGTACCATCCGACGCGAGCGAGACGGTCCGCGCGTCATCGGTGGCAAGACCCTGACCGGTGCCGAACGACGTCCAGACACCGCCGGATCGTCGCGCAACTCCACGTGCAGTCGCCACCCAGAGCGTGTCGTGGCGGCCCGCCGCAATGGCGCGAACATCCGCCGAGGGCAGGCCCGCAACGATCGTGAACGTCATCGACCCGGCAGCACTCACCGCGAGCCCGTTGGCGGTCGCCGCGTAGATCCTCCCGGATCCCTCGATCTCAACGTCGCGAACATCGCCCGAAGGGAGGCCCGAGGTGGTTGGCAAAGCAATAACTGAGCCCGCAACGGGCTTCAACGCGATACCGGCGGAAGTCGCGATCCAGACCGGGCCGTCAGCCGCGAGTGCGAGTGCGCGCACGTCGTTCGACGGGAGACCGTTCGCCGTCGTGATTGCCGAAGTGCCTCCGGTGGGTGTGCGCACGAACACACCCGCGGCGGTTCCGAACCACACCGAACCGTCGGGGGCAGGTTCAACCGCCCGCACGTCGGGCGAGGCGAGCGGAGGCGCCAGCGTCGACACCGAACCATCCGGACGGCGCACGGCGACTCCGGCAGCTGTTGCAATCCACGCGGTGCCATCGGCGTCCGTCGCAATATCTCGGACATCGGTGGACGGGAGTCCGGCAACAGCCGTCCATGCGCCTGCGCCTGCTCGCATGAAGAGCCCGTTTGCAGTGCCGGCGAACATCTGGTCTGCCTGCCGAGTATGGGTAATGCGCCACAGTCCCCGTCGATGGCACGCCCAGATGATGCGGATTCCTCCCGGATGGACCTGAGCCGCCAGTTCAGCATGACGTCCCGGTGCAATGGAGACAGGATCCATCGGATCGGACCAGTCCATCTCCTCGCTCCACGAGCCGGGAACCGCCGTGTTCGGGTTCTCCAGGCCGAGGATTCGTGCCGTGGTGGATTTCGCCAGGTCGACGCCGACGCGCGCTGCCGGGCCGCCTGCCCTAGTTTGAATCTGGACGGAACCGCCGGGCTGAGCGACGGCCGTCGCTTTGGTAAGTTGCGCAGTCATCGCCGCAGCGACTTCGGCGGCAGTTGCAGCGCCGATGCTTGCGAAATCGGCGGCGTTGACGGTGTACGTGTCGGCTCCGGCCCAGTCGCCGATCAGCGTGAGCTTTCCTCCCGCTGTCAGCTCGAACGGCTCTTTCCGCTGTCCCTGTATGCGCGCCGGCAGGAGCGGGCGTGAACTGCCGAAAGCGAACCGAATCTCCGATGTCGCGGTCTGCGGATTGTCCACCCATGCAAGGAAGAGCGGACCGCCGGCGATGGCCACAACTGCTGGGTCGGCCTGCGGGACGACGCGTTGCGGAAACACGGGATGCGAATCCCGCCACGAGTCGTCGAGGAACGTCTTGTAGTAGATCCGGCGGAGCACGCTCTTTCCGGCGTCCGGCGATGCGCTGTCATTCGCAGACGACGTCAGTGAATCGGCCTGCGTCGGAGTCTCCCAGGCCTCGTAGAAGACGCGCGTTTGACCGGCTTCGAGAACCGGACTGATGCGACCCTCCGGCGCGCCGCCGAGCGTGACAACGCTCGCGGGCTCGGGTATGACGCGCAGTTCGGCTTCCGCGCCCGTGGTTACCGAAGAGAGCAACACCCGCCCGCCGACGACGTCCACCTCGATGTCGGCCAGCGTCGCATCAACAGCGCGCGCGACTTCCTGCGCCGTCGCAGCCGCAATGTCGACGAAATCCGAAAGGCCGAAGCGCACGGTCTGCGGCAGACCGTCGGTCACCACGGTCAGCTTCATACCCGGCCGAAGCGCAAACGGCGCGGCCGTTGTCCCCGTAAGCCTTGCCGGCAACGCGCCCGCGCCCACCGCAAGGTTATTCGCTGAGCCGAACCCGAGCAGTTCCGCCGCGTCGTCGATACCGTGCCAGTTCGAGCCGTCGGACGACGGAGTAATCGCGAACAGATTCCGCAATGGCGGACGGTTCGAAAGCGTGAGATTCTGCACAAACTCCGCCACCTGCGTCGACCAGCCGGTGAACTGCCCGACCAGCGCACGCAGCCCGGGGATGGTGCCGACGAGGCGATACAACCGCGGAGCGGACTTGATCTCGTTACGATGCACATGCAGCTCGGAGCCGAGGTCGAGGCCCGACCCGATCCAATGCGCCGCGAGATCGAGAAAGCGGCCGTCCATGTTGTCGAGATCGTGCAGCGTTCGCAGGCCTTCGGCTGTGCCGCGCATGGAATCGAGCGAGACCCCGAACAGGTCTGTGAATCGCCGGAGTTGTCCGTATCGCGCGGACGCCTCCGGTACCGTATCCGAACCATCGGTAACCGGACGAATCTGCACGTCGTGCCTGCGATGGACTTCCGGCAGCGATTCATAAAAGGTGCGATTCAAGCCATACGCGCCGGTGACCATCGCGGAAGAGCGATAGGGTTCCGCATCTGCGCCGGACGACGGCAAGGCGACGCTGAAGAGCTGGTAGTAGTAGATCGTGTTCGGCTGGAGGTCGCCGGGGAATCGTCCCGTATCGACGATCTCAATGCGCCGCTCCACCGGTACGCCGAGCGGGTCGAACACAGTACCCGAGATGCGGCGAAGAATTTCCGCCATTTTGCCGTCCACCGCGATGGCGACGGATTCGCTCTCGTACAACGTTCGTCCTGCTTCCTCCCGGACTTCCCAGGAAGGCAGATCGGTAACGGTCAGCGAGCCGGGAACGGGCGCGGGCGGAAATGCTTTACTGTCGTAGACGAGATACCGATCCGACGGCGTCGGATCGGGATACGCGAAGTCGCGGAGTTTGCGGCGCAGGACGACGGGCGGCGCGTCGGCGAGAGTTTCGGCGCCCTCGGGGACGAAGGTCCACGAGATTCTGACGCGCCGTCCGACAATGTCCGCGGTGCCCGCAAACCCGGTGACTTTCATCGTGCAGGCTCCAGAAAACTGATCTGCAGGTCGCCGACCATGGGGATTTCGAACTCGCGGATCTCGATTCTTCCATCAGCGGCGACGTCGATCTGCAGCGCTCGTTCAATGAGCGCCCGGATGTCCACGCCGGTGCGGATGGTCTGCGGGACGGAAGCAAGAGCCAGCGCCTGCTCATCGGGCGAGAAGACCGGAGCGTCCTGCCGGCGGAACCGCGTTACCGTGAGGGCGGAAACGCCGGGTAGCAGTTCCAGACGCCCGTAGATATCGCTGAGGTAGAGCGGCTGGCCGAAATCGACGTTCGCGAATCCGATGAGATCCTCGACGGCGGCCTGTGCTACCGACCGGACAGCTTCGGGATGGTATCGTTTATCGACCACCAGTTCAATACTGATGTCCACCGGGACAGGTTTGGCGTCAAGGATGTCGACCGTAGTGCCGGCCATGCGCTTATCCTCGAAGTACGAGATGAGCTTGCGCCGCAGTTCTTCGGGCACGGGCCGGAGTCTGTCGCCTTCCGGAGCCACATACAGTTCGATGAGGCTCCAGCCGGGCGCCGCCGCCCGCACCTTCGCTACACCGCCCGCCTTTTGTGCGAGCGCGACATAGTCACTGAGCGTAACGGCACGATCTCCGCTGCGGAACGCGAGCGGACCGAACGCCTTGCCATGCTCGATGCTCTCCTGGTCGGCGCCGCCGGCCGCAGGCAACACGTTCGTAACGGAATCGAGCAGGGCAATCGGAGTGGAAGCGACCGTGATCGAGTTTGCCGGCACGTTGCTGGCGCTGCCTCCGCCGAGACGGTACGTCGCGCGGATGTTATTCAAACCGACGGGTGGCCTGCGCCCGTACACTCCATCGCCGAAACATACGTAGCAGACATTGTTCTCGTCGAACTGCACGTAGTAGTCACGCGATTCGGGCCCCGAGAGCGAGACGCTGCCGTCTTTTTCCACCTTATAGAGCAGACTGTCTTGCCGGTCCCACGCGACCCATGCAGCGCCTTCGTTCACTTCGACGAACAGTGTGTCGAGAATGACGGGCGTGCCCGGCACGGCGAAGGATTGATTCGGTTCGCCCGTGGACGAGCCGATAACCGTGGTCGGCTGAAGACTGCTTTGCAGCACCGGCAGTCCGGTGTAGACGAACTTCTTGCCGTCCTTTGTTTTGTCCACCTGGTCGGAAGCCAGATCGATATCGAGCGCTTCACCCGAGTACTCGAAGGGCAGCGCACGACCTGCGCCGGGACGGTTCGACAGAAACTTCGCATTCTTCGGAACGGTGACAACCGTAGACGCCCCCGGGGACGGCGGCTTGAAGTACAGCGTCAGTTCGGCTGACGCGGGTACGGGCGGCGAGAGTTCGTACCCGATAAGCCGCAGCGAATCGAGCACGCTGCGGCGCTCCACGGCTGTGCGCAGAAAACTCTCGTTTGCAATGCGATCCTGGTAATAGAGAATGATGTCGCCCATGTAGGCGAACAGATCCACCAGCAGCACCCCGAGATCGCTGGGCGACTGGTCCGTCCACTCGGGCAGCCGATAGCGCGCCAGGTCCAGCATCGCCTGACGTAGCGACGCATAGTCCTTGTTTGTATAGTCGATGGCGGGTGCTGGCAACATGGCTCGCCTCTACTTCACGGGAAGAATCAACTGACCGGTCACCGGCTCCTGGGTGTGCACATAGGTGAGGTTCAGCCGTAGTTCGCCTTCGGCCTGCTCGATACGCGTTCCCGTGACGAGAATGCGCGGCTCCCATTGCAGCAGAGCCTCGCGCGTCTGCGTCTGCGCGATCTCGGCCAGGACATCGTCGTTCGGGTCGTGCACCAGCGACGGGAGCCGCGAGCCGTAATCGCGCAGCATTGGCCGCTCGCCCACCCGCGTGGAGAGAATGATGTGGACGTTCTGACGAATTTTGTCGCGCCCCATCGCCCACGCCAATCCCCCGGTTTCCGGGTCGATCCGGAACGGGAATGCGATGCCTTTCACGTCGTCGATCATGCGTACCTCACTGCACCTTCACGGTATTTGTCTGCGTACCGGTTCCAATCAGTACGTTCGACGTGTTCCTCACCTGGACGGTGACGCCAGTCACGTCGCCGCTCTTCACGAATGTGTCGATCGCCGCTGCCAAATCCTGCGCGAGCTGCGTAAGAATCTGCTCCTGGACCTGGTCGGCCTGCGCAGGATCGCCCGGCGGCGGAGTATCCTTCGCCTTCTTGAAGGCCGCTTTGACGGCGGTTTGAAGCGCGGCGGTGTCCAGTGGCATAGGTCATTTCAGTCCAGCGGGCACGACGGCAAAGAGGGCAATTCGGGCAATTGCGGAAACTCTGGTAACTGGAAGCCGACGGCGACGGACGGCAATGCGAAACCCGGCAGCGATACCGCGGGCAAGCCCGGCAGTTTCGGTAGATCGGGCAGCGATGGCGGCGCCGGCACTTCGGGTAACTGGATGCCGACGCTGACCGAGGGAAGCGCGGGCGTCGGCAGCGACACCGAAGGCAGCCCGGGAAGCGACGGCAACTCCGGCAACGAGGTCAGGCTCGGGAACTCGGGCAATTGAAACCCGACCGCGACGGACGGCAGCGGAGGAGTCGGCAGAGACGGAAAGCTGCACTTACTCATTTGTTCCTCCGCTCATTTCACAGCAACGGCCTTCGCAAGGTGCGGCCCTGTTACCGGAATCAGCGGCGGAATCGGCGGGCCCGAAGGACCCATCGCCGTCGCATGCGTGTGAGTGTTGAACAGCGTGGTGAACATGTTGCCCAGGATGGCGGGCTCAATGGCTTGTTCTCCGAGCACAACCTGCGTTCCGCGCAACAGCACCTTCGTGCCGGCAATCTGGACGTTGCCGCCCTTCATTTCGAGGGTGGCGCCGCTCTTGTTCATCAGGACAATGCTGTCGTCCTTCAGCGCGATGGTGTTCCCGTTGCTCTCCACCACCATTACGTTCCCGTCCTTCGCATTGAGCACAACGGAGGAACCGTTTTTCGCACCGAGAAGCACGCTGCCGTCCTTATCGATGCTGACGAACGCATTTGTCTTGTGCCGGATGTTGATCTTCTCCTCGCCGGACTTGTCCTGAATCTCAATGGTATTGCCGGAGGACGTCTGGATGACGCGGTTGTCCGGCGGAGTTACAGCGGCTTCATCAGGCGCCTTACCTGTCGGATACCAGGCTCCGACCCATATTGGAAAATTCGGATCGCCCGCCTCGAACTCAACCCACACCTTCGCGCCGACATGCGGAACGAAGAAGTGTCCGTACGGCAGGCAGGGTCGGGCCCGGACCTCCATGGTGACACCGAATACGGATGGAACTTTCACCATCACGTGACCAAGTTGCTCTTGATCCTCGTTATCGGTAACTTCGCCGCTGTATTTTCCGTAGTATTTGCCGACGTGACGTTGCAGTTCCGGATGCATATTCATAATGTCCACTCCTGCGGCTTATCTGGTCACCACGAATCTGGTCCAGTAATTCTCCCTGGTCACAACATGATTCACCTGGCGCACATACCAGTCGCCTTCCGCCCAGTTCGCGATGCCGGCGATGCCTAACTTTCCTTTCGCTCGAAGCTTAACGCTGCCCACCGTGACGCCGTCCCCGTGCAGACCGAGCGCGCGCGTCGGATCCACTTTCGAAACCAGATCCGGAAGCGTGGGATCGGAGGGCACTCCCGCGACAATGGCGGTCGGACGCTGGCTCTCCGGCTTCAGCTTTGCCGTGCCGGCCTTGTCGAGCGCCTTCGTATAGTCATCCGCAAGGCTGCCGCTCAGAGCATTCAACTCGTCTTTCTTTGCAGGATCCGGCTGGGGAGCAGGTTCCGACCCGCTGGCGGGCGAGGCAGGAGCAGTAACAACGTCACCCGTCGCCGGGTCCACAGTAACCGCCGAACTGACCGGCACCGCGCTTCCTGCGACACGCTGATACCGGAACTCGACGATGCGACCCGGTCCGCCTGTATAGGCCAGCGTGCCCAGACTGTCGCCCTGGATGATCTTCGTCTCTGAGACGGCGTAGAACTTCGAGGCGCCCTCGTTATACTCGACAAACGCCCGCACCCGGTAGCGCTCTGCCAAGTATTGAATAAACGCCCAGTCCTTCCGGTTCGTCTGGCGAAGGGGCGCGTCATCAGTGAACGACGGGTCGGGATCGAGCTCGATCTGACCGACAGGGATGTTATATTCACCGACTATCTTCTGAATGATCGAGCTGAGCGATCCGGTGTGGTCCCGCGTCTTCGGAACGCCCTGCATCATGCGATATGCGGGATCGAGCGCCACGAGAGTTACTCTCCGCGCCGCAGCGCCGAAACTTTCGGTAACTACGCGAACGATGTCGCCCTCAAACAGCACGGCGTGCTCGCTCGCCCATCCGAGTTCCACGGTCAAGGTCTGACCCTCTCGCGGAACGTCGGTGATGCTTCCCTGCGGGTCGTCCAGCACAATTGCCGCGCGATCGATGAGCCGGTCGTTGTCTTCGACTTCCGCATATGTCGCCTGCGCCGCAAAGTCGATGCCCTCCACTGCGACAGACAGGTACACGACGGAATCGTCGGGATCGTTTGCCATTTCTCAGAACTTCCTGGTCCTTTGAAGAAGACCGCGCTGCGCGCCCACAGGGATAGTGATGGCGTCGCCCGGCTTCCAATCGAGCGGGAACTCGAGCGGATTCGCATCGGCGATGCGCCACCAGGAATCGCTCGACCGGTACGACCGCCATGCCAGATACTCCAGCGATTCGAGCGCTGCGACCGTGTGCTGGTATACGGTGGTCTCGGGCGCTGCGGGACTCAGCCGCATTCCCACGGTGGCGTGTATGTCGCCGTTCGAATCCGGAGCCTCAAAGATGCTGACACCGAAATAGCGGGATGCTGATGATACGGGCATAATACGTTCCTTGTCAGTCGAACAGAAAGCCGATCGGGCTGGCGATCGCCGCTTCCTTCAGTGAAAGCCCCATAACCGCCTTGGTGGAATCGATGAAACGGCCCACAAATTCCGTAAGCGGCGAGTAAGAGAACGTCTGCTCCTTCAGCGTGACGCTGACTTCAGCGCGCCGCGGACTGCTGTCGTCGTTGAACGCTGTAATCTTGATGTTCAGGTCCGTCATGACGCAAGTAAGGCGCACGCTCCCGTATACGAGGTTGCATTCCGGCGGCGCGGTCGGTGCCTGTTTCACCCCCGTAGCAACCAGCACCTTCGGCAGATCGGTCATCGCGTACGACGGATACATGAACGACCGCAGCACGGCCAGATCGGGCTCAATGCTGCCCAGCCGGCTGCGGCTTTCCTCGGGCAGGTCCGGCGAGGAATCCAACTGAAAATCGAGGCTGACGGTCCGGTGATCGCCCTCGTTCGGCTTCAGCCTTTTCGTATTGATCAGCTTCGGTCCAATGCTCTGAAGGTCGAGTCCGATAACGGTCTCCAGACCTTTGGAGCCCTCTCCCTCACTCAGGCTCCACCTGCCGTAGTCCACCGGATCGTATTTGTATGATTTCTTGTCCGCCATGACATCCGGATTGAACTGAAAGCGGAAGATCAGCGGCGGCACGTTCAGAACATTGGCAAGGAACCCGGTTTTTTTCGCCATCAGTGACTCTCCTAGCCCAGCCTCTCGATTAACTCGTCGTATCCGGGCAGTAAGTTGTCCTGCCACAGGCTGAGCGGCTTACTCGACTTCGTGTCGCTGCCCGACGCCGGCTTGGCGGGCTTCAGGTCGATAATCAGTTCGCCAATATCCACCGTTGCTTTCGGCGGTTCGGGCTTCGCCGTACCTACCGCGGCTGCCGGGACCGCCGCAGGACCCGTGAGATCCTGCTCACTACCGCTCGCGAAGTACCCGGTAATCTGCGTGAGAACAGTCTTGAGCCCGTCGCTCTTCAGCCAGTCCTGATAGGCCGTCGCAATCTTCCGCAGACCCTCGTCCTGCTCCGCTTTCTTAGCCGCATCCTCCGCAGTCTTCACCGCCGGAGTCAGCGCATCGGACATCTGCGCCGCCTGCTTTCGCGCGATCTCAAGATCGGAGCCGAGTTTCTTGTTGAAGTCGGCCTCGCCGCGGGTCAGCGCGTCCTGCATGATGCCGTCGATCTTGACCAGTCCCTTGCGCGCACCGTCGAACGCTTCGTCCGTCCTCTGCGGAATCAGCTTTGACGTGTTCTCCAGGCTCTGCTTGAACGGCGTTACCTGTTTGAGGAGCGTGTCGCCGATGTTCGGGAACTGCATTTCCGGAGGAAGTTTGCCGCCCGTCAGAGGCGACCCCGATGGACCGGGCACCGTCTTGTTGCGGATCTCTCGCAGCCAGTCCATGCTTTCGCCGCTAATCGATGCGTCGCCACCGTGGACCAGCGTCACCAGCGCGGGCAGCATGTTGGGCAGAACCTGAACCAGATGAATCAGCAGGCGAAAGATGCGCAGATCACCAATGTAGGTCAGAACCCGGCCGAGCCCGTTTACCAGCCAGAGAAGCAGCGAATCCAGCGTCTGCTTCAACCCCGCACCGACGAAGCGGATGAAAGCCTCGATGGTACTGAGGAGCGCGCCGACAATGGCGAACACCGAATCGAGAATCGTGCGGATCGCCGTCTTCAGAGCATCCAGGATGCTTGCGCCCACTTTCGCGACAGCCGACACAGTGTCATAAATCGTGACCAGCGCGACCCCCCGCAGTAGCAGCACCAGACGAAGAGCGAACTGCAGCAGGTCGAGAATGGCGAGTTTGATGTCCTCCAACCGGACCAGCAGTGTGGCAATGGCGCCGATCAGCACGGGAATGAAGATCGTCAGACCCTTGATGATCTTGTCCAGAGCTGTCAGCGCTTCCGTCGCGCCTTTTAGCGTGATGGCAAGCTGTTCGCCCCATGCCTTCGCCTGGGTGGACAGATTCTCCGCCGCGGTTTTCCCTGCCTCCTCCGGGCCGCGCGATGCCGCGTCGAACAATGCGGTAAGCGATTCTATGATCGGGTTCAGGCGGTTCAGCGCGGCGGTCAGGTCAGTGCCTTCCGCCTTACCTTTCTCGCCCGCTGTGCCGCCCGTTTCAGGCCCGCGCATTCCCAGACGGTCGAGGATGCCGTTGACACCTTTGACGATGTCCTGAAGCTTGCCTACCCAGACCCACAGGCTCACGCCGCCGATGATGCCCCCGGCGAATCCACCCGCCAGCCCGCCGAAGAATCGTCCGATGCCGCCGAGTATTCCTTCGAAGAAGCCGACGCTGCCTCCCGCCGTCAGGTCGTTGATATTCGTAACGTGGACCTTCAGAGCGCCGCTCAGCAGCGGAGGCTCGCCGAACTTCGGACCGGCCGCAACGGCGACGGCGAACGTGACACCGCCGTATCTCGCGGTGCTTCGCTCGATATCTTCCAGCGCGCGCCGTGCAAAGCGGAGCTGCGTGAGCAGCAGACCGATCTGGCTGATGAGTTCGTCCATGATCCCTGTTCGTTAACCGGCGGCCGCCTCCGGCTGAGCCGCTGCGATCTCGAACGCCCGCGCTACTCCCTGACGCACGCGATCGGCGATCTCCGCGGCGAGAGTTTTGTCGAGTTCGCGTTCCTCGTTGATGCGAATCGCCATTCGGGGCAGACGCACGCGGTCAATGCGCTCGCGACGGGCGAGGATGGCGGGCGATGTCGGCCGGTCGGCGGGCGGCTTGCCGGCCTCCTTCTTCCAGAACGCGATCATCTCCGCCACGTAAGCCGGCAGTACTTTGCCCAGTAGGTTGAAGCCGGAAGCGCTGAGCCACGATTCGTACGCCTCCGCAATAGGATCCTTTCGGCGGAGGAGTCCGGCGCGAGCCGCGTCAGCCCCGAACGCGTTTTCAGCAAGAGCGGCGGCACGGTTCGCCACCAGTCCGTATCGCTTGGCCGAGCCCATTGACGCAGCATCCGATGCCGCCTTGCTGAACGCTTCAGCAGTCGTATTCAGCGCCGTCATGCCCCCTTCGAAGATCGCGTCCAGCTTGTTCTGGATTGCCGCGCCGGTAACGGTCAGGCGGCTGCGCAGAGTGGCGGCTTCCTTACCGCCGAAAAATGCCTGATAGATGTCCGGGAAACCGGTCGCGCTCAGATCGGGCAGCGCCGCCTCCGCCGGAATCTGCGGCGAAACTCCGACAGCGCGCAGAACTTCGCGCAACGCCTTCAGCCTCTTTCTCAGGAGTGCACCAATGATGATGCCGCCCAGGGGACTGAGGAAGCTCACCGCCGTAAGAATCCGATCAATCTTCTTCTGGAGTGCGGCGACCTTGTCGGGATCGAGTAAGTCGTCCGGAGTAAATGAGATGACCCCGTAACTCACCGCGTGCCCGATGTCGATGTCCATGAACAGTTCGAGAAAGTCGCCGAGCTTGCGGATGAATGTGACCATGCCATCCATGAACTTCTTCAGCTCTGTGCCCAGGTTCTTCAGCCAGCTCTCGATTTCCGCGAAGTATGACTTAATGAAGGACACATAGGTGTCGAGAGTCACTTTCAGGTCGGAGCGCAGGAGGAAAAGGGTGTTTAGCGCCAGGGTTCCGATCCCGTTCAGCGTGACGAAGACAAAGTCGATCATGTCGCGCCGCAAATCGAACACCTCGCGCTGAATCATCTCGGCGCGCTCCAGCAGTTTCAGACGAAACGCCATGCTTGCCGTGCGGAGGATCTGTGTGACGAACTCCCAGGCGACCGGAATAGCGAGCATGCCTCCCGTGATGTTGCGCGTAAGCTCAACCAAACCTCCGCCGCCTTCGGATTGTTTTTCTTCGGACGGCTTTGAAGGAAAGTTTCTCCTGAGAACGTGGAGCAGTTGCATGCCGCCGCTGCTGAACGTCTGCACCTGCTTCACGGTTGCCGGATCGTTCACCAGACGAAAAAATAGTCCGAGTTCCCCGAACAGGTCCGTCCATCCTTTGCGTGCCGAGACATCGAACAGACTTCTGTCGGCGGTCTTGAAGCGATCGAGCGACGCATTGATCATCGCTACCGTATCGGCCAGCGCGCCCAGCACGCCCGGCAGCACGCCCTCTGCCTCCACCATCGATTTCGCCAGCAGCAGCCCGCGCCAGAAACGCACAAACGGCGCCGCGGCGTTCGCCCAGAAGCCCTGCGGCGGAGGCGGGCCCTGCGGACCGAGGGCGCCATACTGCGACGGGTCGATGTATATCGAGAGAGCGTCGCCGACGAAGGAGAACGTCTGCAGGCCGCGGGTCTCACGCTCTCGGTCGACCGTCGCCTTCAGCCGTTTGCCGAGCCATTGCGCGATGTTGCGCATCGATTCGGTGATCGACCGGCATTGCAGGAAATACGCGGTCCGAAAGGGTGCAACCAGCGCTTCGAAGTCGATCGGCATGGCTACTTCGTTGCGGCAGCCGCCTCGGCGCCGGGCCTTTCTGTTCTGTAGATCTGGTTCGTCAGCGCCGTGCGGAGATCCGCGCTCCAGTGGCGCACCGCTGATTCCTTCATGCCTGGCGCATGCACGCGAAGCTTCTGCGCGTTCACACTCAGACGGTCGCCGCCCGGCAGGTCGCGCACGGGGAATTGTGCTTTCTTCCCGTAGAGAGTTTCATCCAACTCCCACAACCGCCCCTGAAGCATCGGTACTTCGTCGGCCACCGCCGGCGGCAGCAGATTGTCGATGATGGCGAAAAGCATCGTCCGAAGCGCCACCTCTTTCGCCTGCATTTCCGCCAGCACGTCCGAGGCTGGCTTGCCCTGAAGCAATGCTTTGTGCTCAGCGGCGAATATGTCAGCGGGCGGCCGGCGCAGGCGCTTGAGCGCCTCCTCATCGGAGGGCAGCAGCGTGAATAGATAACCGATCTTCGGCACGTCCCGGCCAGACCACGCGTAAACGTCGGGCTCGGGCTGCCGAAGCATCGCGAGCCATTCCTCCCGGGCGAAGATCCCCGGTGGCGAAATCAGGTCGGGAATCTTCGGCAGATCCGGAAAGCTGAGGTCGGCCGGAAGCGCGGGAAGAATCGGTTTGAGCCGCTTCTCCGTCCATCCCGGATCCTTTTTCGGAGCCGGCGGCTTCTTCTTCAGAGTGGTGAAAACCGCGGCAATCTTGCCGAAGCGGTCCCCAATTTCGGTGAATGCTTTGAACAGCCAGTGTTCAACGGTGAACCGCTTAATATACGGCAATACCTTGCTGAAAGCGTCTTCGAGCGCGTGCGTCACTGCCATCGCGACGCGTGTCTGCTTCTTGCCTTCCGGCTTTTTCGGGTCCACGGGGACCGATTCGAACGCCGGCGCCGCCACTTTGACCAGCTCCGCGAACTCGTCCTGGATGAACCTGCACCACGTTCGGAATATGCGAATGATCCCCTGAAGCACCGCCCACGGTGAATCCTTGCCGGTGTAGAGTTCCTGAAGCCGCTCGAAGAGGTCTGTCAGCGTGAGACTGACGATGCGGAACGTAGTCTTCGCCAGCGCGATAAGGATATCGAGCTGCTTCGCCAGCGGCGAGAGCTTCGGCCCGACCCATACGAGAATGAGCGCGGCAAGAGCAAAGAGGAACGGAAGAACCTCGGCCATACGGTCGAGCACGCCGAGAATCTGTCGGAGCAGCGGATTCTTCACGTCTTCGCGCCGTCCGATGATTTGCTCCAGGAAGCGCCGCGCCGCGGAGAACAACCCCGCCAGCCCGCCCAGGAACCGGTGGATCGCGGCCAGAACGTCACGCTTGGCAATGACGGCGACGGGTGTCGCCGCCGCGGCCAGGGGCACTGCGACAGCAAAGAGCAGCACGCCCAGAGAACCGAATGTCAGCCAGTTCAGTGATGCCGCAAGGATCGTGATCCAGTTCGGCATTTCCTGCGAAATCACTGCCATCAGCGCCATCGAAGACGTTGGCGCCAGCAGCGCGCCTATCATCGTGCCCGCAATTCCGGCAATCGGCTCGGTGAGGTTCAGATCGGGATTCTGCCGCATGACTCCGGCGCGGATGATCCGGTATCGCTCCTTCAGTTCATCGATGTTGGCGATTGCTACGCGCAGCGAACCGACAAAGATCGGCAGCCCGGTGCCGAACCATCGCGCCATGAAAACACCCCGCGCGCGCTGAAGCAGCGTCTCTTCCAGATCCACAAGGCGGTTCCAGTCGTTCAGCCGCGTTACGTCGCGGTTCCAGGTTCCGAACGTTTTCTGAAGCAGGAGCGCTAGTGGCATCTATCTTCTCCGGGCCGCGTCAATCTGTGAATTCTCCCGTTCGATCTGTTCCACAAGTAGCCTCACGTAGGCTCTGCGTTCTTCGATGTCCAGGCTCATCAACTCACTCCACGACCAGTGCAGGTGATAGGCGAGGAAGAAGATCTCCTGACGCAGAGCGTGCAGGTCTACTCCAGTGCTAAAAAATGCGTCAGGTCCAGCGTGGCTTTGAATGTCTGTCCGCAGCCGGCACACTCGATTTGCCGGACCATCTCCACGCCGGGAGCCGCCTCGTTCAGTGCGCGGTCTATTTTGCGCCGGTCGGTCAGAGTAAGTTCACTGAGTATCTTCGGACCAATCGCTTCCAGCCGGTGCTTCGGGATATCTCCGAGTGACTTAAGACATCGCGCGAGCAGCGCGTTCTTTCCGACGGACGCATTCTGACGCATCTGCGGCGCAACGGCGCATTCGTCGGCGCCGGTAGGCAGACGGAGCGTCAGTGCGCGATGCACCTGACCGTCCTTGTCCTGATACCCGTCTTCCAGTGCGACGACAACATCCTCTACGGAATCGTTGTCGGGAAGCGTCCGCACGGGCAGGTCCGCCAGGTTCTCGACCACTTCCACAGACTCGTTGCACGTGGGGCACGTGTAGCGCGCCGGGAGTTCCGGACCGAACGTGATGCTGCGCAGCTTCAGGAGCAGGAAGTTGCGATCGGCCGAATACATATTTTCGACGGTGGACGCTCCGTTCTTCGGGAGATCGCCCAGCCGCACCATGCAACTGTGAATCAGTTCGGTGACGAGCTTCCCGCCGTTGCGCTGATAACGGCGGTCGGCGAGAATCGCTTCCTCTTTGCCGGTCATCTTTCGCAGGACGACGTTGCGATGGACCCTTCCTTCGTCATCCGTATATCCGATCGGCAGAACGAATTCGGTTTCCATCCTGCCGGGCGCGGTGCCATTTGGTGTCATTTCCTACCTCCTGCCTTAGTCTTCGCGCTGCAATCCTTCGTGCTCCAGCACAATGGTCTGTTTCATCAGTGTGGTGGAGCCCGCCTCCAGATCGGTGAACTTCGACGATTTCACCCACGCGTTGGTGAACGAGAACGTCATTACCACCTCGCCGTCATGCAGCTTCTGGATCATGCCGTTCTTGCGGACGCTGGACCCGCCGTTCGTCTTGTTATTGAGCTTGAATGTGGCCTGAAACCAGTCGCGGAAGCGTTTGTCTTCCGGACTGCCGTCCACGTATCGCTCGATGGTGAGCGGCTCGAACTTAATCTTCGTCGCTGCGACTTTGTACACGTGATTCGTGCTGCCGTCCGGCTGCTCGATGGTGTCGATCTCGCCCTCGCTCAGCCCGGATATCTTGGTCACGCCCGGACTCTGGATTCCGTCCACCCAGAAGATGAATTCATTCGCGCGAAAGCTCTCGTAGAAATCTCCCACTTTGGGCATGTGTAGCTCCTTTGTTACGCTTCGCTGACAGTAGCCCCGCTCGGCTGTTGTCCGACGATGATGATGACTGTCTCGGCCGGCTTCGACGGATAGAAGTAGATTTCAACCTTCAGGTTGCCCTGATCCACCTGATCGGGCGGGTTGTTCGACGCGTCGCAGATGACGGTGAACACCTGCGCCGGCGTGCCTGTCCCGAATGCGCCCTGGCGCCAAAGGCCCATCAGAAACGGTGTGACGGTTTGAATGCGGATGGCATCCCACAGCGAGTCGCGGTTCGGCTCCTGACGCACCCAGCTCAACCCCGTCTTCAGGCTGCTTTTCACGTAATTGAACAGCAGGCGTACGTTCACATAGAGCCACCGCGTGTCCGTGGAAAGGGTGCGCGACGCATCGATGATGATGCCGGCGCGCGGCATCGGCCGGATGCCGTTCACGCTGCCCTGTTTTACTAGCGCCGTGTGCTCGGTGTCGCTCAGCCGGTATTCGACGTCGAGTGCGCCTAGCAGGTTCGCTTCGTCGCCTGCCGGAGCTTTCCAGATTCCGCGCGTCGTCTCGATTCGCGCATATACACCCATGACATGACCGACAGGCGGGATGGTCTTGATCGGCGTAGCGCCTGTGCCGATCGGGTCGGAGACCACGATGTGCGGTCCGTACAGCGCGCCTTACACCTTCTTGCCCTGGAAGCTGCTGCCATAACCGATCGCCTGGCCGGCAGCGACGAAGGCCTGTGGTACGCCGCCCACGTACATGGAGTCGCCCCGCCCCGCGCAGTACGCCAGGCCCGCCGTGAGAATCGCCGGGTCGGCCCGTTCGCACGTCACGAGTTGCACGTCGTATGCATCGAAAGCGAAGAATCCTCTGTGCTTCGCCTGGTCGCCGATAAAGTCGTTCGGCGTCGGCACGCCGTCGCGGCCCAGCTTCAGTGACGTGTACGTGGCCACCGTTGCCGGAACGTTTGCGCCCGGCCCGCTGGAGCTGTGCTCATCCAGCACCGTGATGTACTTCGATCCTGTGATCGGATCGTTCAGCACCGCAGGCGCATAGGTCGCCGTGTCGAATTCCATGGACAGTCCCGTCCAAGTCTCGACCAAATGCTCATCGTCGTTGCCGCCATACGCGATCTTCAGGTTGAACGTCACGCGGCTCACCTGAATCGCGAGCGCGTCGAACGTGGCGATGTTCGCCACTGCCGGCGCCCAGGTGATGTCGTTTGTCGTGGGATTGACCGTCTGGATCTTCACCAGCGCCCGATTTGTGCCGTCCCTGATAAGCACGGCATCACCGACGCTGAATGGCCCGGTATCGGCGAGCTGGGTGCCTGTGGTGGACCGCGCTGCCGGCGTGCCTGCGTTCGGAGCAGCCATTGCGGCCATGCCGAGCGTCGCGTTGGCGGTCATCACCTGGATGCGCGTGAAGTCGCGCTTGACCTTCGCGGTAGCTCCGGCGGAAGTCAGTACCAGGCGATTGTCCGCCGTAAGTGACGCGGAAATCTTCATAGTCTGACGATTGATCGCGTCGCGGATCTGCGCCGCTGTCGCCACGTTAGGTCCGCCCGGGAAATCGGCCGCTTTGAACGTCAGTGTCGTGGGCTGGGCTTCGTTGTCCACCGTCACCGACAGCGACGGGAGCGCGGTCATGTCGACGGTGGCGGCCAGCACTGTCCCGGTCACCGAGGCCAGCGTCGTCTCTCTCACGCGCACCTGCGTCTCGGTGTTCAGCCCGGTTGTGAAATACAGCGCGTTGCCCCACGTGCCGGGGTCGACATCGCCGCGGAAGCCGCCTTCCAGCTTCAGCGTCGCCGGCCCGACCGTGTCGAGAAGCGTGGCCGATGCCGCCAGCGCTCCGGTAGCGGCGTCGCTTGAGACGACGCGATTGATGTACGCAGTCTGCCCGCCATTGTCGAAGAAGCCCTTCACCAGGTAGGCGCCCATTCCGCCGTTGAAGTACGATCCGAATCGGATTGCAAACTGCGGGAAACTCGTCACCGGCACCGGAGCGTTCGGAACGCCGCGTTGCGTAATCACGTTGAAGGCGCCGACAGAGGTGGCTGCGCCCGTGATGGCCGGCGAACCCAGACCATCCACTTCCAATACGTTCAGTCCGATGTTGAATGCCATTTAACCTTCCTTCTTTCCGGCGGAACGAATTTTCCCGGCCGGGGCGGGCTTCTTCTCTTCACTCCCGGCCTCGACAGCCCCGACGTCCTGGGCGGCCTCCGGCGTCTCCACTGCTTTGCGAACCGTGACCAGGCGTTTCCGGCGCAGAACGTTTAGTTGAGCCGATGCAAGATCGGCCTCGCGAACCTCGGTTTCCTCTCTCGGTCCGAGAACGAAGTGCGCCGACTCGAGATACAGTTCCAGCGGCTGACTCTGGTGATTCGTGACAAAGTACCGGACCGTAGTGTCTTTGCTCATGCACACACTCCTTCAGCGCGGCTTAGGGTGGCGTCTGAACATCTCCTTCGAGCACAACCGTTGTCACCGGCGCCGCTGTCTCGAACGTTCCAATGTCCTGCCGCCTCGATATGCGGTAGAACAGCGGAATGGCGTCGGTGCGAAAGCCTCCGAGTTGGTCCTCCGCGTCAACCGTGACCGATTCGATGGGCAGGCCGAACCCGTTTACGGGCAGTTCGCCGCGCGCGGGAAGAGCGCGCAGCACGAACTCCAGCATGCGGGCTTGTGAATTCCGGTCGTCCGCCACTGCGATCACCTGGTAAAAGAGTTCCCAGGCGTTGCTCGCCGCCGCCAGCGAATAGGCCTTCGCTGTGTAATCCGTTCGCGGCCGGACCGACTCGGTGCGCTCGCGCGAGAACACGATGTCGTAGTTCGTGATCTCGATGTACGGCCGGGCCTGATTCAGCTTGCTGTTGGCAGGGTGCAGTACAGCGCGAACACTTGCGCCCCCCAGCGACAGCACATTGTCCAAGCGGCTCAGCAGCGCCGCGTCCACATCGGCGATCATATGATCCAGCACGGCGATCAGGTCGTCGATGTAGCACTGGAATGAAGCGCCGTCGAGTACACTCCGGAACTGCACGTCTGTAACAGCGCTCCGGATGGCCGCGGGCAGGTTCGCTATGCTGAAGCGCAGCGGCTCCCATACGCCTGCCTGCGAAACGGGGAGCAACCGTCGCCATGTGTTGCCGGGCGCACTGAACGGAAGCGCAGCGCTCGCCAGACGCAGTTCCAGGAATAGCGGCCGCGACGGCGCTCCGTCCGCGGGGCGGTTGCTGTACACCCACAGCCGCAGTTCATCGAACGAGGTCAGATCGACAGCTGTGAAGGTGCGGCGCAGCGTATGGTTCAACGACGTCGCAGTGGCCGACACTCTCGCCGTCGTGGCGTCGGCATTCGCCCTAGGAGGCGCATTCACAACGGTCAGGGAAAGCTCCGTGGACGGAGTAACGCCATCGGGCGCAAGTGCGGTCCACAGAGCCGCGTTGTTCATGGAGTCGATGGTCAGCGATGGCATCTCGCTATCCTGCGCACCTCGAAGTGAGTGACTTGCCAGCGTTCGCTCGGAATCGAGCACCCGCTCCGGATTCAGACGGAAGATCGGCTGCGACCCTTCGTGGGGGGTGCGCAACACACAGCCGTTCCGCACCAGCCAGTCGAGCGCCGCGCGAGTCTGGTCCAGTTCGCGATGAATGACCTGATCCATCAAACGCCATCGGGCGATTCCCTCCAGGGTATCGGCGGCACATCGGTTGCGCAGGAAGTAGCCCAGAATTTCCATCGCCACTTGCGTCGTCAATCGACTTCCTTCCGGGCCGGACAGAGTACGGCGCGCTCTC
>Ga0170475_125116882_pt1 | contig 25875 bp, 23 predicted proteins | sample Soicark_Litter_5_FD_111474 | JGI IMG/M metagenome (GOLD analysis project Ga0170475, IMG submission 111474) | Avena fatua rhizosphere microbial communities from Hopland, California, USA. Combined Assembly of 48 SPs
GACTGGATCATCGCGCTGTCGCGCAACGCGCTCTGCGTCAGCGCCGGCGTCTTGCCGCGCGCCAGATCGATGAACGCATCCAATGTAGCGCGGGCAATGCCGAGGGCGACGGCCGCGAAGCCTGATGCGTAGATGTTCATGCCGCTGAACCGATAGAGCAGTCCGGACTCGTGTCGCTCCTCGGGACGGTCGCGCGTCAGTGTGTGCGCATCGTCGACGAACAGATCCTTCACTGTGTAGGTGTCGCTGCCCGTGCCGCGCAGACCGACCACCTGCCAGACGTCGTTTATCTCGGCCCGCGCGCGGGGAAACAGCATCGTGCGTTCCCAGGTGCGGCCATCAGGATACCGGTGGGGCGTTCCGTCAGCCTCGAAGCAAGGGCAGTGGGCGCCGAGCCAGGTAGCGTGGCGGCTGCCGCTGGCGAATGCCCAGGTGCCGGTCACGCGCCAGCCCCCATCAGCGCGGATCGCTTTTGCACCGGGTCCCTGACCCCAGGCGAGCACATCGCGCTTGCCACCGAAGACTTCACGAGCGGCCGCAGGCTCCAGATAGGCAGCGGACAGCGAGCAGCCCGAGCCTTGATTCATGCACCAGGCGACGGAGGCATCTCCACCTGCGATGGCTTCGACGCACTGGATATACGTGGCCGGATCCAACTCGGCGCCTCCCAGTGAGCGCGGCACGAGCAGACGAAACATGCCATCCGCGTGCATCGCGTCCAGAACATCGTCGGGCAGTTCGCAGGCTGCATCGATGCGCGGCGCGGCGGCGGTGAGCGACGGCGCCAGCTTCCGGGCGCGGGCGATCTGGTCCGTCGCAAGGCCGGCATCGTGAACGTCCATCGATCTTTTCCTCTGTCGCTTCGATTTACACGCTACACCGGCATAGCAGGACCGGACAGGGCCACCTATCTTGGCCGACATGAATGACCACGCCGCGCTGCTTGAAGAGATCGCGCTCGAAATGCGCGAGACTGAGCGGTGGACGGGCAGATCTGCGCTGTCGCCGCAAACCATGAGTGCGGTGGCCAAGGTGAAACGCGAGGCATTCGTTTCGCCAGGCTCGGAGCCGGCAGCGTACGAAAACAGACCCTTGCCGATTGGGCATGGCCAGACGATTTCGCAACCGTTTATCGTGGCCTTGATGACGGAACTGTTGGACCTGCAACCGGATGACAGGGTTTTGGAGGTTGGCACCGGCTCCGGTTACCAGGCGGCGGTTCTCGCGGAAGTGGTGGACAAGGTCCATTCGATCGAGGTGATCCCGGAGCTTGCGGCGCGCGCCGCGGTTGCACTGGCCGTTCAAGGCTATGCGAACGTCGAATTGCGCACAGGCGATGGAGGCCTTGGCTGGCCGAACCGAGCCCCGTTCGACGCGATCGTTGTCACCGCGGCGGCACTGGAGGTGCCTTCGGCGTTGCTGGAGCAGCTTCGCGCCGGCGGTCGCATGATGATCCCGGTCGGACCGCGCCGCGGCGATCAGGAACTGCTATTGATCACCAAGGACGCGGCGGGAAATGTGACTAGGCGCAGCGTCTTGCCGGTGGCCTTCGTGCCCCTGACCGGAAGTGCGTGCGACTGACATGGCGCAATTGACGTACTGGGGGCTCGCCGATACTACCCGCCGGTAGGGATTGCAGAAGGGGAGCAACACGTGAGCGAACCCGAAACGTTGACCGTCGATGTCAACGGCTATCCCATCCGTGTCTGGCGCAAGGGCAGTGGGCCAAAGCTGGGGTTTCTCGCCGGCTTCGGCGGCTTGCCGCGCTGGGTGCCATTCCTCGATGAACTGGCCAAGAGTCGTACGGTGATCGTGCCGTCGCTGCCTGGTTTCCCCGGCGGCGATCGCGGCCATTCGGCGCTCGATACACATCTGGATTGGCTGCTCGCCGTGCGCGAATTGCTGGTGAAGTCCGGTCTGGAGGGCGCGGATCTTGCCGGTAGCTCGGTGGGCGCTTCGATGGCTGCGGAGATGGCTGCATTGTGGCCAGCAAGCGTTCGTCGATTGGCGCTGATCGCGCCGTTCGGCCTGTTCGATGACGCCGATCCGCCAACCGATCCGTGGGCGCAGCGCGCGGATGCGGTCCCGGGATTGATGTGCGCCGATCCGGAGATCTGGAAAACGTTGAAGGAAGTGCCCGAGGGCGCGAACTCGATAGAGTGGCCGATCGAGCAGACACGCGCCAATGAGGCTGCGGCGCGCATCTTCTGGCCGTTGGGCAACACCAAGCTGGAGAAGCGATTGAAGTTGATCCAGGCGCCAACACTGCTGATCTGGGGTGAGCAGGATTGCATCATGCCGCGCAGCTATGCCGACCGCTTTGCACAAGGGATTGCCGGGCGAACCGAAACGACGGTGATCGCCGGCGCGGGGCACCTCGCGGAGTTGGACAGACCGGCCGAGGTTGCTGCCGCCATCGTCCGCTGGACCGACTGAGGAGTTTGACCGCATGCCGCTCGATCCGGATGCCGAAAAACTGCTGGCAATGATGCGCGAGGCGGGACGGCCGCCGATGGAGACGCTGTCGCCCGAGGAGGCGCGTAAGGGCTTCCAAGCAGGGCGCGCGGCGGTGCAGCCCGATCCGCAGGACGTGGCCGAGGTGCGCGATCTGTCCTGCTCGGGTCCACACGGGACAATCCCGCTACGTGCCTATCGTCCACTCGGCACCAACCTCGATGAGGTGTTGCCGGCGTTGGTGTATTTTCATGGCGGCGGCTGGCTGCTGGGCGATCTTGAGTCGCATGACGTGCAATGCCGGCACTATGCAAATGCTGCGAAGTGCCGCGTGATCTCCGTCGATTATCGCATGGCGCCCGAATACAAGTTTCCTGCAGCGGTAGATGATTGCGCCGCGGCGACCGGCTGGGCGATCGCGCAATCAGATGCACTGCACATCGATCGCACGCGCGTGGCCGTCGGCGGCGATTCGGCTGGCGGGAATCTGGCGGCGGTGATCGCACTGATGGCGCGGAATGGCGAGCTTCCGCCGCTGGTGTTCCAGGTGCTGGTGTACCCGGTGACCGATCTTGGAATGACGCACGAATCATATGCGCGGGTGACCGAGGGCGTGCCGCTGACGGCGAAGACCATGGATTGGTTCATCGACCACTACCTGCATGGTCCGAAGGATCGCGCCGACTGGCGTGCGTCACCGCTGCGAGCCGCTGACCTGTCGGGCGTGGCGCCGGCGTTGGTTCTGACGGCAAGCTATGATCCGTTGTGCGACGAGGGTGTGGCATATGCCGAGCGGCTGGAGCGCGAGGGCGTGCATGTGATCCATCTGCATTTCTCCGACCAGCTGCACGGGTTTGTCGGACAAGGGCGCATCATCCGCGCCGGCACGATGGCGCTGGATATGATGAGCGCGGCGTTGAAGAAGGCTTTGTGGTCCGTTTAAGCGGGGACCTTGCTCCGTGCACCGACCATCTGCAGCGCAAGGTCGGCCATACGCTGGCACATGTCCTCGAGGCGAAGGCGTCCCTCGGGTCGATGCCAAGTATAGGCCCATGAAATCATGCCGCCCAGGGCAAGCGCCGTGAGGTTGACGTCCGGGGTCTCGAACTCGCCGGCGGTCACACCTTCGGTCAGCAGGTTGGACAATACGCGATCGAACTTCTTGCGCAGCGCGTTGATCTCGGTCAGCGCGTCGGCGGCCAGGTTCTTCTCTTCGCGAAAGTAGATGGCGATGTTTGCCTGACGCGACAGCACGACCTGGGTGAAACCCACGATTGCCTGATGCAGGCGCGTGGTGGGTGATCCGGGCGTTTTGGCGGCGCGGGTCACCGCCTCGAGCGATAATTCGATGGTGGGCTTGCACAGCGCGGCGAGGAGGTCGGTCTTGCTGCGGAAATGCGTATAGATGAACGGCTTGGTAACACCAAGTTCTGCGGCAATGTCGTCAAGCGTAGTACCAGTGAAGCCGCGCTCGTAGAACAGTTTGACTGCTTCCTCCAGAATACGCTCGCGCTTGTAGGCCAGTATCTCCTCACGCATAGCCCGGTTATCCATTGTGCCGCTCGCTATGTTAGCCTTGTTGTGGCGTAAGGGGAAGGAAACCAGCCGAGGAGGTAGATATGGCGGGATTGTTGGATGGCAAGTCGGCTTTGATCACTGGCGCCGGTGGAGGCATCGGCCGCGCGACGGCGCTGGCTTTCGCACGCGAAGGGGCACGTGTCGCCGTGGCGGACGCATCCGAGGCAACCGCGCAGGAGACGGTGGCGCTGATCAACAAGGGGGGCGGCCAGGCAATGACGCTGACCGGCGACGTCACTGACGCGCGGGTCGTCGAGGGCCTGGTGAAATCGGTGGTCGCGGCGTACGGGCGATTGGACTGCGCGTTCAACAACGCCGGCATCGCCGGCTGGCAGGTTGATGCGTCGGGGAAGAAGACCGCCGAGTGGTCGGAGGCATCGTTCGACCGGATGATCGCGGTCAACCTGAAGGGCGTATGGTTGTGCATGAAGTACGAGCTGCAGCAGATGGTGGCCCAGGGCGGCGGTGCGATCGTCAACACGGCGTCGATTGCCGGCCTGATCGGTTTGCCGACCTCATCCGCTTATGTTGCCGCGAAGCACGGCGTCGTGGGACTGACCAAGACTGCCGCCCTGGAATACGCCCATGACAAGGTGCGTGTGAACGCGGTGTGCCCCGGGTACATCGAGACGAGAATGACCGAGGACACGATGCGGCGACGGGGTGAGCAGTTGATGGCGGTGGTGCCGTTCCACCGCATGGGCAAGCCAGAGGAGATCGCCGAAATGGTGCTGTGGCTGTGCTCGGATCGCGCTTCCTATGTCAGTGGTGCCGCCTACAATGTGGATGGCGGCTACATGGCGACATAGTCAGCGAATCAGGCGTTGGTGATTCCGCCATCGACCGTGATCGTCTGGCCGTTCACGTAGGACGAATCCTTCGAGCAAAGAAAACGGATCACCGACGCGACTTCTGCCGGGTGGCCATAGCGCTTCAATGGAATCTCGTTCTTGTACGCCTCGCCGCGTTCGGCGATGGTCTCCACAGCCATGCGCGTGTCGATCAGGCCGGGTGCCACGGCGTTGACCAGAACGTCTGGCGCCAGACGGCGCGCGAGGGAGCGGGTCAAGCCGACCAAACCGGCTTTCGCGGCGGCGTAGGGCGGATAGCCGGCGCTGCCGCGGCGATAGGCGACCGAACTGGTCAGCACGATGCGTGCCGCACCGTCATGGTTGTCGTACCGCGTCGCGAAGGCGACTGCGAGATCATAGGCGTTGGTCAGGTTGCCGGCGATTGCGCGGTCCCAGACGCTGTGATCTGCCGGTTCAAGCGGGTCACGCTCGAAAAGACCGGCGAGATGGATGAGTGCCGCAACTTTCGCGCCGGCGCTGTCCAAGGCTTCGGCACAGGCCTGCGGTGTGTCGAGTGCCGATTGCAATGTGCCGATGCGGGCGGTGCCGAGGGTAATGCGAGCCTGAGCCAGCCGGTCCGCATCCTTGTCCACCAGAATGACGTGGGCGCCGTGCTCAAGCAAAGTACGCGCCGTCTCTACCCCGATGCCGCCGGCACCTCCGGTGACCACCATGCGCTTGCCGGCGAACTCCGCCATCACGCGACCAGACAAGCGTGGTCGAGCATCGCCATAGCCTCTATAGCCTCTATAGCCTCTATGCGGCGCACGTAGCGCGGCTCGTCAGGCAGGTGATCGCCGATGCATTGTGCATTATCACAACTCTGGACATCGTATTGGTCCTGCAGCCTGTTTTCAGCCTGACTCGCTTTTCGCGTCGCAGGCAAGGCTTGCCGATGGCGTGATGCAAGCAAGCGGCTCCTGCCCGGGTGGACACAGGACTGAGCGGCTCAACGGTTGCACAGACGCTGCTGGGTTGGTGATCCCTCGCGGACACCCACTTCCTGCTGGCTGCCCGGTGATCGCCGTCTGACTGTCACGGCATGCCAGCGAGGCGACGCCGCGGGCAAGATATGCTCGCCCGCCCCCAACACGTGCCCGCCCGCTTCCCATGGCAGGAGCAGCAGCAGAAAGCCGAAGGCAGTGTGTCAGCGGCCGATCAGCACCCTCATCCGGCGGAGAAGTCGATGAGCTGCCGGACCAAGGTCCCCTGTTTCATTCTGGCAAAGCCGTCATTGATCTCGGACAGCTTGATGTGGCCGGAGATCATGTGGTCCAGCTTCAACTTGCCTTGCTGGTAGAATTCGAGCAGGCGCGGCATGTCGACGCGGAAGCGGTTGCCGCCCATCGAGGTACCCTGGATCTTCCGGTCGCGCAGGAAATCGGCACCGTGTAGCTCGATCTTCGTTCCCACAGGAATCATGCCGATGATTGTCGCCGTGCCACCCGGACGCAGCATGGCAAACGACTGCTCGGCTGTCGTCTTCAGTCCGATGGCCTCGAACGAGTAGGGCACGCCGCCGCCTGTCATCTCCTTCACCATCTCCACCGGATCGGCATTCGAGGCGTTGATGGTATCGGTAGCCCCCATCTGCTTCGCGACATCCAGCTTGGAAGCAACGGTGTCGATGGCGATGATGCGCGATGCACCCGCCATGGCCGCACCATTCACTGCCGACAGGCCAATGCCGCCGCAGCCGATCACTGCCACCGTCGATCCCGGTTCAACTTTGGCAGCATGGAAAACCGCGCCGACCCCCGTCATCACACCACATCCGACCAGCGCGCAACGATCGAGCGGAATGTCGTCACGCACCTTCACCACCGCATGCTCGTGCACGAGCATGTATTCGGCAAAGGCCGAAAGGTTGGCGAACTGGTTGAGAACATCGCCCTTCCAGGTCAGCCGACGGGCGGCGCCTGGCTGTAGCTTGACCTCGGTGTTCTCGCAGAGATTGGGATGCCCGGTCATGCACTGCGGGCACTCACCACAGAACACCGACAGGCAGGTGATCACATGATCTCCCGGCTTCACATAGGTGACGTCCTCGCCTACCGCCTCGATCACGCCCGCGGCCTCATGGCCCAACACGCAGGGCGCGGGATGGGGGTACAACCCGTCGATGAAATGCAGGTCGGAGTGGCAGAGCCCGGCATAGGCAGTCCGCACGAGTACCTCGCGGCGCTTCAGCGGCGCGTGCTCCACGTTCTCGATGGTGAGCGGCTGATGCGGCTCGTGAAAGATCGCTGCCCTCATGATTACCTCCCTGGCGTGACCGACTGACGCTAGCCGCTGGGCCTGGGCCGGATCAACGCCACTGACCAGCAGCGAAGCGACGAAGCAATTCTCAGCGCAGTGCGCCCAGTCATCTTGATTGCTTCGCTCGCAATGACACGCGTGGATCTTACAGCACCATCTGGGTCTGCGTGACCTTGGCGACCAGCCTGCCTTGTTCGTTGCTGATCCGCGTCTCCCAGACCTGCGTGCGCCGGCCCCGGTGCAATGGTATCGCCTCGGCCGTCAACCGTGCCCCGGTTGGCGAAGCGCTGAAAAAATTGGTCTTGCTTTCCAGCGTCGTCGTCGTCTGACCTTCGCGCAGGTTTACCATCGTCCCGATCGCGCCGACCGTGTCGGCAAACGCCATGATCGCGCCGCCATGCGCGATCTCGCCCAACGTACACAGGTCCTCTCGAACCGTCAGTTCGGCAACCACCCGCTCCAGTTCGGCAACGGTTATCGTGATCCCCATCCATCGCGGCAACGGCGGCAGGTCTCGTTGCAGACGCGCGGCCATGTCCATCTTTCGCCTCCCTTTGGCTTGCCCATCGCCGCGTCCTCGGCCAGAACCCGCCCGGACGCAGCAGGAGCCCGCATGCCATGACCGGTCAGGCAGAGTCGATGATCCGCGAGGTCATGGCGAGCGATGCCTATGGCAAAGCCACGGCGACCCTCGCAGCCGAGCACGACCGGACGATAGAGGACATCGTCACGCTGACCCAGATCGCGGCACCTTCGTTCCAGGAGGAAGCGCGCGCCCGCGCCTTCCTGGGGATGGCAGAGGCGCATGGGCTGCAAAACCTGGAGACCGACGCGGAAGGCAACGTCACCGGAGAACGCCCAGGTGCGGGCAATGGCCCCCTGATCTGCATAGCGGCGCATCTCGACACAGTGTTCCCCGCCGGGACCGATCTGACCGTCCGTCGCGAAGGCACGAAGCTGTTCGCGCCAGGGGTCGGCGACGACACGCGCTCGCTCGCGGTGTTGCTGGCGTGGCTGCGTGCCCTCGATGCGGCCGGCGTGCGGACGCGCGCCGACCTTCTGTTCGTCGCCGATGTCGGCGAGGAAGGACCAGGCGACCTGCGTGGCATGCGCTATCTGTTTCAGAAGGGCCGCTACAAGGACCGCATCAGCGCCTTCATCACGGTGGACAGCCCGGACATGGACCACATCGCCACCGGCGGCGTTGGTTCCAAGCGCTACCGGGTCACCTTCAACGGTCCGGGCGGCCACAGCTACGGAGCGTTTGGCCTGGTCAATCCGATGTTCGCCATGGCGGACGCGATCACCCGGCTGGGCCGCATCAGCGTGCCTGCACATCCCAAGACGACCTATAGTGCGTCGCTGACCGGTGGCGGCACGTCGATCAACTCGATCCCCAACAGTGTGTGGACCGAGTTCGACCTGCGCTCGGAATCGCCGCAAGAACTGGCGCAGCTGGAGACCGGCTTCCTCGATCTGCTGCAACAGGCCGCGGACGCCGAGAACGCGGCCCGGTCAACGCGCAGCGGTGCCGTAACCACAAAACTCCAAAAGATCGGCGATCGGCCGGCCGGCCGTACCGATGAAAGCAGTGAGTTGGTGCGCCTCGCCTCCGCGGCGATCAGTGCGCATGGCTTCCGCCCTCGCTTCGAAACGTCCTCAACCGACGCCAATATTCCGATGAGCCTTGGCATCGCGGCCATCAAGATCGGCTCAGGCGGTTCCGGTGGGCGTGCTCACTCTCTGGAAGAGTGGATCGACGTCGCGCCCGAAGCGTCGCTGCGGGGCATGTCGGCGGGACTGGCGACCATCATGGCCGTGGCCGGTATCGTCTGATCAGTCGCACAAAGGCAGCAGCGCACTCCGCAACCCCGCGGACGCGCGATACAGCGGGACATGGCCCCGCAGCAGGATCTGAGTGCTGCGGCGATAGGCGGCCTTCCTCACCTCCAGCCCTGACGGCAGCAGCCGTGCCTGAACCGTAGCCTGAAGGATCCCGGCGGGATTTTCGATGCCGACATCGACCTCGGCGAAGTCATTGGAGACCGGCTGGAGGCCGCGAGCGAGTTCGTGTGCGACCGAGCCCGGGATCAATGCGGCGGCCGCCAGACAGCAGCCGCCGGAAACAGCCAGCGAGCGGTGAGCGGTCTGCGGCGTAAAGTAGCGCACCGCAATGTGGCCAGAGCCCGACGCGGGACCGACGATGCACACTTTCGGGATCGTCTCGCTCTCAGCGAGTTCTTCGGCGGTCATCACCCGGCCACCGTTCGCCTTAAGGCCCATCCGCAGCCCGGCATCCACCCACATCGCGCGAAGCGCCGCCATGAATATGTGATCGGCCTCCAACGCCTCGATCGGTTCCTGCGCTGTTTTGCCGAAGTCGGCGGCGCGCGCGATGACCATCGCCACTGCGACGTCAACGCAGGACACAGTATGCCCACCGATGTTGTCGGCCGGGTGTCCGGTCGGCAGCAGGCTTCCGGTCTTGGCACCAACCGGGTTGGCCAGGAATAGGTCAACCGCGGGAAAAGCACCGTCAACGCCCGGGATTTCGGCGGCAACGAAGCTGCCGTCAGAGGCGAGCCGCATACGCGAGCCCGCCACAACGCCGGTGTTGGTGTTGAAAATGTCAATCTCGAACGCATCGCCGCCGGCTTCTGCCTGACCGCTGTCCAGTGCCCACAGTGGCAGCGCCGCGGTCATGTTGCCGCAGTTCACGCCCCAGTCGATCGCGGATTTGTCGGCCGCGAGTTGCGCGAATGTACTGACGATCCGGCGTCGGTTTCCGTCCACCTCCAGCCTGGCGAAGAACACCTTGTTGTCGGTCGGCACGATCCGACCCAGTCCGGTAATCTGCTTGTTGCCCGGGCGCGTTCCTTCCAGTGGCAGCCCCATCAGATGGCGCAGCAGTTCCTCGCGCAACGGTCGTTCGCGCGGTGCCCAATGTTCGGCGATCACCAGTCCGGTCGACGTGCCGCCCCGGACGTGTTGGACGGGGAATTCCACGCAACCATTGCGCAGCAGCGGCGGAGGATCGAGCGGTGTCACGGCCATGCGCCAGCTAACCATGCTCGCGAACGGTTGTCAGCGCCGAGCGGCGGTGGTCGGATGATCCCATGCAAGCGACCGATCCGATCACCGCCGAGCTGTTCCGCAACGCCATCGCCGCACTCGGCGATGAAATGGTCCTGACCATCTACCGCACCGCCTACTCGGGGGTGCTGAAGAACATCATGGACTACAGTGCGGCGCTGTGCGACGCGCAAGGCCGCTTGGCAGCGCAGGGTCTGGCACTGCCGGGCCACCTCTGCTCCATCCCCGTGGCGCTGCAGGCGGTGCTGCGCCACTTCGGCGACGACATCGCCGAAGGCGACATCCTGATCAACAACGACCCGTATGACGGCGGTATGCACCTGCCAGACATTTTCATTTTCCGTCCGCTGTTCGCCGGCGGAAACAAGCCGATCGCCTACGCCGCGACGATCTGCCACCACACCGATGTCGGCGGCCGGGTGCCTGGATCCAATGCGTCGGACAGCACCGAGATCTATGCCGAGGGCCTGCGGATCCCGCCGCTCAAGCTCTATGAACGTGGCCAGGCGAACAGCACGCTGTTCCGCATGATCGACCGCAATGTGCGGCTGCCAGGGCGCGTGCTGGGAGACATCCGCAGCCAGCTTGCGGCTTGCGAGATCGCTGCCCGGGGCATGGCGGACTTGGTCTGTCGCTATGGCGCCGATGGCGTCGCCGCGCTGATGAACGAAACAATGGACTACTCCGAACGACTAACACGGCTCTGCCTGTCGGAATTACCTGACGGCGAAGCGACATTCACCGACTGGATCGATGATGACCAGATTGATGTCGGCAAGCCGATCGCATTGGTATGCACGGTCCGCAAACATGGCGATGCCATGGAGGTGGACTGGACCGGCAGCTCACCGCAGGTCAAAGGGGCGATCAACAACACCTGGAGCTACACCGCGGCGATGAGCTTCACCGCGGTAAAGTCGGTCCTGTCGATCAACATGCCGAACAACGACGGCGTGTTTCGCCCGATCAAGGTCATCGCGCCCGCCGGTACGATCACCCATGGCAAGTTGCCGGCGGCGTGTGCGGCGCGCGGTCTGACGGGATTTCGCGGTGTCGATTGCTGCTTCGGTGCTCTTGCAAAACTCTATCCGGACCGAGTGATGGCAGCCGGCGAAGGCGGCAATACTGGGGTCACCATCGGTGGCTACGACAAAGACCTGCGGCCGTTCATCTACGTGGACTTCCTGTCCGGTTGCTGGGGCGCGCGGCCATGGGCCGACGGACTGGACGGCAACACGTCGATGTTCGCCAACATGGCGAGCTTCTCGGTCGAAGTGATCGAGGCGGAGAACCCTCTGGAAGTGCTCGACTATGAATTCGTTCCGGATAGCGGCGGGGCCGGGCGGTTCCGCGGAGGCATGGCGCAACGCAAGACGTGGCGCATGCTGGCGGACGAAGGCATTCTGCAGGTGCGCGCCGACCGGCAGGTGCATCAGCCATACGGTCTAGAAGGTGGCGCGTCGGGCGCTCTGGGGCGGAACATTCTTGATCCGGGACTGGCAACGGAAGCGCAGTTGCATGCGAAACTAACCATGACCCTGCGCAAAGGACAGGTGTTCCGTCACGAGCTGCCAGGCGCCGGTGGCTATGGCGACCCGCTGGCACGCGAACTGGACCTGGTCGAGAAGGACCTTCGCGATGGCCTGGTGACGCTGGCACGTGCGGTACAGGATTACGGCGTGGTGGCGCACGGCGATCCGCCGCAGATCGATCGGTCCGCAACGGCGACGCTTCGCAGCCAACTGAGGGCTACCCGCGCCGAGAGCCGGCAAGACTGACCGCAGCGTTGTCGGCTATTCGGCCAGTGCCTTTTCGATCTCCTCTATCAGCACGCGGTCGTCGACAGGCTTGCGCAAGATCGGACCGAGCAACTCGTCCTCCACGCCTGGAATGCTATATCCGGAGACGTAAACAACCTTCAGGTTGCGCCGCCGCAGCCGTGCCATCCTGGCGAGAGCAAGACCATTGACGCTGTTTGGCATTACGACATCCACCAGCAGCAGATCCAGCGGCTGATCTGCCTCAAGAGCCTCGAGGGCGGAGCGAAAATCGGACGCATAGACCACGCAATACCCGGCGTGCCTCAGCACTTTGCAAAAGGCCTGGCCGAGCGTCGGGTCATCCTCAACAACCAGGATATTAGCCTTGCCGGGATCGGTTGGTCGGGGGGCCGTTCCATCCATGGAGCAAGCGCAGGCGTTATGATATTGAACACTCTCTCCTTAGGGTGCTTAAGCTGGCGACGCAAGGCTGTCGGTGTTTACCTCGGAACCGCGGCACGGTTTGCCGCGCCATTATCTTCCCTTTATTAAAGGTGGCGAATGAGCGACCGAGACAACATCATCCTGCAGCTGATCGACCGCCACAGCCAGCGGCTCCTGAGCGACTGGCTTGCACACCAGCGGCGAGACGCGAAATATGGCGGCACACAGCGGGAAGCCGAAACCGCCGAGGTGGCGCGGCGATTCCTCGATCATCTGCGGGCTGGCGTCCAGCTCGCGCAATTCGACGATGTTGAGAGGCCGGAATGGCGGCCGATACGCGAGCTGCTCGAAGACCTGTCGCGCGACCGGGCGGTGCAGGGCTTCAGCCCCACCGAAACGGCCACTTTTGTCTTCTCTCTGAAGGAACCACTGGTCGCGCTGCTGAGTAAGGAGCTGCGAGATGACCCAGAACGGCTGCTGCGGGAGACGTGGACCACTATCCGGCTGATAGATCGCCTCGGTCTCTACACCATCGAGTGCTACGCCCGCACACGGGAGGAGGTGATCAGGCGTCAGCAACAGGAGCTGCTGGAACTCTCCACGCCAGTGGTGGAATTGTGGGAAGGCATTCTCGCCTTGCCGCTGATCGGCACGCTCGACAGCGCGCGTACACAGATCGTGATGGAAAGCCTGTTGCAGAACATCGTCGATTCGGGCGCCGAGATCGCAATCATTGATATCACGGGGGTTCCGACCGTCGACACTTTGGTGGCCCAGCACCTGATCAAGACGATATCAGCGGCTCGGTTGATGGGAGCCGACTGCATCCTCAGCGGCATTCGCCCACAGATCGCGCAGACGATTGTACACCTGGGCCTCGAACTCAACGTGGTTTCGAAGGCGACCATGGCGGACGCACTCGCGCTTGCGCTGCGCCGCTCTGGCAAGGCCATCAGCGAGCGGAAACGGCTGGCTGCGCCGGAGCCATAGTGGATGGCCGAAATCCCAATCCTGCGCATCGGCGACTGTCTGCTGGTGTCGATCCAGGTGGACATGCACGACCAGCTCGCGCTGGCACTGCAGGACGATCTCACGCAGCGCATTGTGACCGATCGTGCCCGAGGCGTTATGATCGACATTTCTGCATTGGAGATCGTCGATTCCTTCATCGGGCGTATGCTGAATAACATCGCAGCAATGTCGAAGGTACTGGATGCCGTCACCGTCGTCGTTGGCATGCGCCCGGCTGTCGCCATTACCTTGGTTGAGCTGGGTCTAGGTCTCACCGGCGTCCGAACGGCCTTGAATGTGGACAAGGGTCTCGCCCTGATCCGGCGCATCATCGATAATCCCGAGCGCGGCGATGCAGACCGAGAGCGATGATACGATGCCGCTGCGCACTTCCGACGACGTGGTGAGAGTGCGTCAGGCAGTTCGGGCCCGCGCCGTCGCGATCGGGTTCAGCCTCGTGGATCAGACCAAGATCGTCACTGCGGCGTCCGAGATCGGCCGAAACACTGTGGACTACGGCGGCGGCGGCGAGATGCGCATCGAAGTCGTGCGCAACGGTCAGCGTCGTGGAGTGAGGCTTACGTTCAGCGACGCTGGACCGGGGATCCGCGATATCGATCAGGCGATGAGAGACGGCTACACAACCGGTAACGGGCTGGGGCTCGGCCTCAGCGGCGCCAAGCGGCTTTGCAATGAATTCGATATCAGATCCGTGCCCGGGACGGGCACGACGGTAACAATCGCGCGGTGGACCTAGGGATGTTCGCCGAGGTCAGCGACGCAAGTCAGATCGCGGAAGCTCGGCGCAGGATAGGCGAACTCGCGTCCCGGGTGGGGCTGCCTCGGGCGCGTGTTGACGAAGTGGCCATCGTGGTGACCGAACTTGCCACCAATCTGCTGAAGCATGGCGGTGGCGGGCACATTCATGCCAGCCGATGCGACGACGCCGGAGGGACCGGGCTGGAAATACTGGCGCTCGACCGCGGTGGCGGCATGGCCAATCCCGAGCGTTGCCTGCAGGACGGCTACTCGACCGCGGGCAGTCCCGGCAACGGCCTCGGGGCGATCGCCCGACTTACGGATAACTTGCAAATCTACACGCGTTCTGACCAAGGCTGCGTGCTGATGTGCCGGTTCATGATGCACTCCGCGACAACCCGGCCCAGTATGCTCGGCGTCACGCTAGCGCCGTATCCTGGTGAGCAGATCTGTGGCGACAACTGGTCGTGGAGTGATACCGAGCCCGGACCCACGATCATGCTAGTCGACGGTTCGGGGCATGGTATCGAGGCGGCCAGGGCCGCTGAACTGGCTGTCCGCACTTTTACGCAAAACGCTAGAGCCAGCTGCGAAGAGCTTGTCGGGATTATCCATCGCGCCCTGGCGCCGACGCGCGGAGCAGCGCTCGCAGTTGCCAGGATCGACCATGCCGCCCGCGTTGTACGGTTTGTCGGGCTCGGGAACATCAGCGCGGTGCTGGTGAACGCCAACAAGGCACGGCACATGGTCTCGCACAATGGCACGGCGGGGCATGTTGCTCCGCGCATCCGCGAATTCACCTATGAGTTCACCGGCGATCCCCTTGTCATCATGCATTCCGACGGCCTGACCAGCAGGTGGAACCTCGATCACTACCCCGGGCTCTTATCGCACCACCCGTCGGTGATAGCGGGGGTGTTGTTGCGCGATCATCGGCGCGGGCGTGACGACGCATCAGTGGTCGTCGTGGCGAACGGCGCTTAGGATAGCGCATGGGCTCTTGCCTGCTTCAGGTTGTGATTGCAGCCGAGACCGACATCGTCCAGGTCCGCAGCCGGACGCGTCGGCTGACTGAGCTGATAGGATTCGATCTGCAGGACCAGACACGGATCACCACCGCGGTTTCAGAAATCGCTCGCAACGCTTATGAGTATGCGCGCGGTGGCCAAATCAGCTTCCGGCTGACCGACGAAGCACGACGCCCGAGTATCGAGATCGTCGTGCGTGATCGGGGACCGGGCATCCCTGACCTCGACGCAGTGCTGTCCGGATCGCGCAAGTCACCGACCGGGATGGGCATCGGTCTGATAGGCGCGCGTCGGCTGATGGACGATTTCGAGATCGTGTCGAAGCCGGGCGAGGGTACGACCATCTGTGTGAGAAAGGCGCTGCCGGCCAGTGCAGCGCCGATGAACTCCGTTACGATCCGGAATATAGTCGCGAAATTGGCCGCAGATGGTCCAGCCGACGCTGTGGCCGAAATCACCCGACAGAATCAGCAGATCCTGTTGCAGCTCGAGGAGTTGCGTGCGAGGCAGGAGGATCTGGAGCGGCTAAACCAGGAGCTGCAAGATACCAACCGTGGTGTCGTGGCGCTCTATGCCGAGTTGGACGAGCGCGCAGACCATTTGCGACGCGCCGACGAGCTAAAGTCGAAATTCCTGTCGCATATGAGTCACGAATTCCGCACGCCGCTGAATTCGATCATGGCGTTGTCCCGGCTGCTGCTCTCGCGCAGCGATGGCGAACTGACGGCAGAGCAAGAGACGCAGGTCGGGTTCATCCGCAAGGCTGCGCAGAACCTGACCGAACTGGTCGATGACCTGCTCGATCTCGCCAAAGTCGAAGCCGGTAAGACAACAGTGGTTGCCTCGCGATTCTCGGTAGCTTCCCTGTTCGGTGCTTTGCGCGGCATGCTTCGGCCGCTGCTGATCGGCGACAATGTCGCGCTGGTGTTCGATGACTCGCATGACGTGCCGCTGCTTGATACGGACGAGGGCAAGCTGTCCCAGATCCTGCGCAACTTCATCTCCAATGCCATCAAGTTCACGGAAAAGGGCGAAGTTCGCGTCTGGGCTACGGCCGAGACTGTGGCCGATACGGTCAGCCTGCACGTGCGTGATACCGGCATCGGCATAGCCGCCGGCGACATCGACATCATCTTCCAGGAGTTCGGGCAGGTTGCCCATCGACTGCAGGGTCGGGTGAAGGGCACTGGCCTGGGACTGCCCTTGGCGAAGAAACTGGCGGAATTGCTGAGCGGCACCATAACCGTCGAGAGCGTGGTCGGCGAGGGATCGACTTTTACGGTCACAGTCCCGCGCATCTACAACGCAAACGACCCGCAAGAAGTCGATGATGACTGGTCGGTCGAGGCTGGGCACATACCAGTCCTTGTGGTGGAAGATGACCCGGCCGACGCCCTCGCAATCCAGCGCCTGCTCGCAGGCTCGATCTACCAGCCGCTGGTCGCGCGTTCGGTACGCGATGCCCGTCGTTTCATGCAGTCGGTGCGCCCGGATGCGATCCTGCTCGACGTCGTGCTCGTCGGTGACGAAAGCTGGCGACTGTTACTTGAATTGCGCGGCCAAGACATGACGAATGACATTCCCGTCATCGTGACGTCCTCGACCGGCGAGGCGCGCAAGGCCGTCCACCTTGGTGCGGATGACTACATCGCCAAGCCCGTCGATAGGGAGTGCCTGATCGATGCCTTGGACCGCGTTACAGGCCGGCACTCGACCACACGCGTTCTGCTGGTAGATGACGAAGAAATCACTCACTATCTTGTGCGCCAGCTCCTGCCGCGCAGCCAGTATCGCGTCTGGGTTTCCCGCGACGGCAGAGACGCGCTGGATCACCTGCCGGAATATCGCCCAGACGTGATCCTGCTGGACCTTGCCATGCCGGCCATGGACGGCTTTGCGTTCCTTGCTGAACTTAGACAAGACACTGCATTGGCCGAGCTGCCTGTCATCGTCCTGACGTCATCCGTCCTGGACCCAGAGGAGCGCACATCGCTCAGTTCTACCTCGATGATTTTGCCCAAGTCGGAGCTCGCGGCTGATACCCTGATTGACGCAATCGGAAGCGTTCTGAGAACCGAGGCCGGCATCGGTGCCGGATGAGCAGCATGTCCGCCCGTATACTCGTGGTCGATGACGACGACGCCGGGCGCTATCTAAAGGCACACATCCTGCGCAAGCACGGCTACCATGTCACCGAGGCGGCCACAGGCGCCGAAGCGATCGCGCGCTGTTGCTCGGACAGCCCGGATCTGGTCCTGCTCGATGCCATGCTGCCGGATATTCATGGTTTCGAAGTGGGCCAGCGGATCAAGGCAGCAGATCCGGGCATTGTCGTGCTGCAGACGTCAGCGGCGATCACCAGCGCGCAGGATCGCGCCGTCGCCCTGGACAGTGGGGCCGACAGCTTTCTGGTCGAGCCGATCGAGCCTGATGAACTGGTTGCAACGGCCCAGGCGCTGCTGCGGATGCGCGGGGCAGAGCAGGAACTGCGCCGGCTGAACGATGGGCTGGAACTGCAGGTCACCGAACGCACGCGTGAATTGACCGAAGCAAATCGCCGCCTTGAGCTTGAAGTTGCCGAACGGCGCAAGACCGAGGAGATGCTTTGGCACGCACAGAAGCTAGAGGTGGTGGGACAGCTTACGGGCGGCATTGCACACGACTTCAATAATCTGCTGGCAGTCATTGTCGGCAGTCTGGAGATGATCCGCGCGGCATTCGACGCGGGCGGTGAGTTGCCACGCCCCAAGATCATGCGCCTGCTGAACGCTTCCGAGGCGGCGACCGGGCGCGCGACCAAGCTTACGCAGCAGTTGCTTGCCTTCGCGCGCCGCAGCACGTTCACCCTCGATATCGTCGCGTTGGACGAGGTGCTGGTCGCTTCCGAACCCTTCCTGCGACGTGCGCTCGGAGAAACCATCACGCTGGGGCTCGAATTTGCACCTAATCTGTGGTTCAGCAGGATCGATGCCTCACAATTCGAGGCCGCTGTGCTTAACCTTGTGGTCAATGCCCGCGATGCCATGCCGCACGGTGGACGCGTGGATATTGCAACCGAGAACGTCACAATAAGTGAGGAGCGGGTCCGCCTCTCACTTGACCTTACAGCGGGCGAGTATGTGCTGGTATCTGTTGCGGACAACGGCACCGGCATGGATCCCGACGTCGCTGCGCGCGCATTCGAGCCCTTCTTTACCACGAAGGAGGTCGGCAAGGGCACCGGACTTGGATTGAGCCAGGTCTACGGTTTCATCAAGCAATCGGGCGGCCATATCGAGATCGAGAGCACTCCTGCTGTCGGCACGACGTTCCGGCTATATCTGCCGCGGTGTGAGGACAGCCGGAACACCAAGGACACGGACAGTCAGTCTGTCGGGATTTCTCCCACCGGGGACGAAACGGTGCTTGTCGTTGAGGACAATGCCGAAGTACTGGAGCTGGCGGTCGCTACGATCAGCGAGCTGGGCTACAAGGTCTTGACCGCCCCCGATGGGCCATCAGCACTCAAGATCGTGCGAGCGAACAGGACAATCGATCTGCTGTTCAGCGATGTGGTCATGCCTGGCGGCATGAATGGCTTCGAACTGGTCGCCAAGGCGAAGGATATTCGCGCCGATCTAAAGGTGCTGATGACGTCGGGTTATGCCAACGTGCATCGTCCTGGCAGCAATCGGCCGGACGTACCTCTTCTGCTCAAGCCATACAGGTATGGGGACCTCGCCCGATCGATTCGGATGGCCCTGGACGAAAACTGAGCGAGGTAGTGAGAATGGCCCCTTAAACGGCTACGGCGGTCGGCGGATGACGCAGCGCATTGGCATCGATATTGGCGGAACATTCACCGATCTGGTGGCAGTCACCGCCGATGGCCGCGTGCTGACGCACAAGGTCGCCTCCACACCGAGCGACTTTGGCGACGCCATCATAGATGGCCTGACAGAACTTCTGGCCTCGCATGGTGACACCGTCATCGATGTGCTGCACGGAACGACGATCGGTTCCAACACAATTCTGGAAGGTAAGGGCGCTCGGACCGCGCTGATCACCACCAAGGGCTTCCGGGATATCCTGGAAATCCGCGATCTGCGGATGCCGGTGCTGTACGATCTGCACTGGACCAAGCCGCGTGCGCTGGTCGAACGGCGGCTGCGACTGGAGGTGATCGAGAGACTTCGGCCCGACGGTTCGGTCGCCACGCCACTTGATGCAGACAGCGTTGCCCTGGCTGTCGAGATGCTGCGACGCGAAGGCGTGGCCAGCGTCGCCATTTGCCTGCTGCACTCCTACGCCAATCCTGCGCACGAACATGCAGTCGCTGCCAGCATCCGTGCAGCGCTGCCGAATATGGCGATCTCGATCAGCCATGAGATTCTGCCGGAGATAAAGGAGTATCCGCGCACCAGCACCACGGTCATCAATGCGTACGTGCAGCCGGTGGTGCGTGCCTATGTGACATCGCTTGTCGCTCGCCTGCAAGCACTTGGCATCCAGGCGCCGCTTCAACTCATGCAGTCGAACGGTGGACTGGCATCGGCGGAGGTCGCCGCGATCGCTCCGGCCCATATCATCGAAAGTGGTCCCGCAGCCGGCGTCGTTGGCGGCGCAGCGCTGGCCCGGAAACTGGATGAACCGCGCATCATCACCTTCGATATGGGCGGCACGACGGCCAAGGCCGGATTGGTAGAGAACGGGGAGGTACTCCGCAGCGAAGCACTCGAAGTGGGGGCCGGCGTCATGGCAGGGTCACGGCTGCTGGTCGGCGCAGGCTATCTGCTGAAACTGCCGGCGATCGATCTGGCCGAGGTCGGTGCTGGCGGGGGTTCCATATGTCGCCTTGACGCCGCTGGTGCACCGAAGGTCGGTCCCGACAGCGCGGGCGCCGATCCTGGGCCGGTCTGTTATTGCCGCGGCGGCACCGAGCCGACCATCACCGATTGCAATCTGGTGCTTGGCTATCTTGATCCGTCGGGACTGGTCGGCGGTGCGCTTAGGCTGGATATGGAAGCGGCCCGCAGGGCCATTATGCGGACCCTGGCCGAACCCCTGAACCGGTCCGTTGAAGAAGCAGCGTACGGGATGCTGCGCCTGGCATCAGCATCGATGATGCGTGCGATCCGTGCGGTGTCGGTCGAACGCGGACGCGATCCGCGTCAGTTCGCATTGCTGGCGTTTGGCGGCAACGGTCCTTTGTTCGCCGCTGCGATCGCCGCCGAACTTGGCATCACCCGCGTCATCATCCCGCCGCTGCCAGGCGGGTTCAGTGCACTCGGATTACTGGTCGCCGACACCGAACACCATGCGACCCAGAGTCTTCGCATGCGTCTGGACCAAGCCGATGGCGCACGCATTGGCGCCGTGCTGGATACTCTGAGGGACGCGGGCGAGCGGAGATTGGCGCGCGACGGATTTCCGCCTGACCGGCGCCAGTTTCGCCGTGCCGCGCTGGCACGGTATGTCGGACAGTCGAGCGAAATAGAAGTGGATTTGCCGGACGATGACGTCCTGCAGTCCCTCATCGAGCACTTTGGCAGCGCCCACGAGCGCAATTACGGCTTCCGCGCGCCGCAGGATGAACCGGTTGAACTCATCGGCTTGTCAGTCATCGCGCGCGGCATTCCCGAACGCAGTCGCCTGCCGGAAAGTATCCCGCCGACGCCGATTGACGTTCCCGCAACCCGCCGGGCCTGGTTTGCGGATATCGGCTGGATCGAGGCTCCTGTGCTCGACCGCGCCGGTCTGGCCGGGAGACCGCACCAGGGTCCGCTCATTATTCAGGAATACGACGCAACCTGCCTGGTGCCGCATCGTGTGCAAGCGTCGCTGGACGATTTCGGCAATATACGGTTGGATTGCCCAGAAGACCGAAACTAGGACTCCCGTCCCCCTACCCGCGTTTTTTCCTATTTCAATCTGCCCAGAATCCTAGGACACTAGGACCTCTACCGATTCGCACCCAGGCCCCGCCTATGAAGCACGACGACATCTGGCGCGCGCTGGACACGCTCGCCGCCGAAAACGGCCTCTCCGCGTCGGGCTTGGCCCGGCGGGCGGGGCTTGACCCGACCACGTTCAATCCGTCGAAGCGGCGGATGCAGGACGGCCGCGCCCGCTGGCCGAGCACCGAGAGCGTGGCGAAGGTGCTGGACGCCACCGGCGCCAGCCTGGAAGCGTTCACCGCGCTGGTCTCCGGTGCGCGCGCCCTCGCCTCCAATGGCATTGCACGCAATGTGTCCCGGCGCATTCCGTTGATTGGCTTCACTCAGGCAGGCAGCGACGGCTACTTCGATGACGGCGGCTATCCGGTCGGCGGCGGGGGGGACGAGGTGACGCTGCCGGAAATCGGCGACCCCAACGCCTATGCACTCGAAATCTCCGGCGACTCGATGGAGCCCGTCTTCCGCGATGGGGACATGGTGATTGTCTCGCCGGCCGCACCGATCCGGCGTGGCGACCGCGTGGTGGTGCGCACGTTGCGCGGCGAGGTGATGACCAAACAGCTCTCCCGCCGATCGGCGCGTCGAATAGAACTGCGCAGCCTCAATCCGGAACACCCCAACTACAGCTTCGACCTGACGGAGGTCTCCTGGATGCACCGGATCGTTTGGGCAAGCCAGTAGCCACCGAGAAATTGGATTGACCTTCCAGGCCGGCCCCGCAAGATGACAGAGCCACCGAGGGACATCGGCCATGCGCGCGCTTGTCTGGCTGTCTGCCGCCTGCATCACGTTTGCCGCACCGGCGCGGGCCGCCGACAGTGTCGATCTTACGCTGGTACTGGTATCCGACGTTTCACGCAGCATCGACGATGCTGAGTACAAGCTGGAGAAGGAAGGCTACGTCTCGGCATTTACCTCTAAGCAGGTGATCGAGGCGATCAAGGGCGGCAACATCGGTGCGATTGCCGTTGCCTATGTCGAGTTCGCCTCCAGCTTTGAGGTGCGCACCGTACTGGATTGGCAGGTCATCCATGACCAGGCGTCGGCACAGGCGTTCGCCGACAAGTTGGCGGAGGCACCTCGCTCGTTCTGGGGCCGTACTGCCATCAGCTCCGGTATTGACCGCGCCGTGCAACTGCTCGCCGAGAGCGGCTTCGAAGCACAGCGGCGCGTCATTGATGTATGCGGCGATGGGACCAACAACGCCGGCCGCGATGTCTCCGAAGCACGCGATGACGCGGTCGGCGCCGGCATAACAATCAACGGACTGGCGATCATCAACGACCACCCGGTGTCCTGGACCTATGCCCATGTTCAGCCGCCCGGCGGTCTGCCGAACTATTATCGACAAAACGTCACTGGTGGCCCTGCCAGCTTCGTGCTGGAGGTTCACGACTTCCACACGTTCGGCGAAGCGATGACGCGCAAGCTCGTGACCGAGATCGCCGCACGGGATGTGCGGGTTAGGCTGACCGCGGCAGAGTGAATCGCGCCAGCGGCGGGCGCGGAGTATCATAGCCGCTATCGGGGATGACAGGGGACCGCGATGGGCGTGCTGATCGATGGCGTCTGGCATGAGCAGGAGCCTGAACCTGCCAAGACTGATACCGCTCGTGCGGCCGGCCGCTTTGAGCGGGTGCAGACTTCCTTCCGGAATTGGGTCACGCCGGACGGGCGTCCCGGTCCTACCGGTAGCGACGGGTTTTCTGCGGCCGCCGGCCGCTATCACCTCTATGTATCGCTCGCCTGTCCGTGGGCGCATCGCGTGCTGATCATGCGCGCGTTGAAGGGATTGGAGCAGATCATCCCGATCTCGGTTACGCACTGGCTGATGGGAGAACAAGGCTGGACCTTTTCACCTGGCGAGGGGGTGATACCTGATCCGCTGTTCAACAGCCGCTATCTGCACGAAATCTACAGCCGCGCGGACACCCATTACTCCGGCCGCGCCAGTGTCCCCGTGCTCTGGGACCAGCACACCCAGACGATCGTCAACAACGAATCGTCTGAAATCATCCGGATGTTCAACAGCGCGTTTGATGCGGTGGGTGCACAGCCAGGCGACTACTACCCAAAGGAGAAGCGCGAAGAAATCGATACGTTGAACGCACGTATCTACGACACGCTCAATAACGGCGTCTACAAGGCCGGCTTCGCGACCACACAATCCGCCTATGAAGAGGCGGTAACGCCGCTGTTCGAGACACTGGACTGGCTGGACGACATCCTGTCGCAGTCGCGTTTCCTGTGCGACGAGACGCTCACCGAGGCTGACATCCGCCTGTTCACCACGTTGGTGCGTTTCGACGCCGTTTACAACGGCCACTTCAAGTGCAATATCCGACGGATCCTCGATTACAAAAACCTATGGGCTTACACTCGCGATATTTACCAGACCCCCGGCGTCGCGCAGACCGTGAACTTTGTGCACATCAAGCGGCACTACTACCAGAGTCACAAGCGGATCAATCCCACGGGTGTCGTCCCGATCGGGCCGGCGCTCGATTTTGACGCGTCTGCGGAACGCGGCAAGGATGTCGCTCGCCTGCTCACCTTCTGATCAAGGAACTCCAAGTTGGAAATCCGCAACCTCGGCGCGTCTGGTCTGCGCGTCTCTTCTATTGGGCTCGGCTGCAACAACTTCGGTGGTCGCATCGACCTGGAAGACACGCGCAAGGTCATCCACAAGGCATTTGATCTCGGTATCACCTTGTTCGACACCGCCGACACCTATGGTGAGCGTGGCGGCTCAGAAACCTGCATGGGTCAGATTCTGGGCGACGACCGCAAGCGGATTGTTCTTGCCACCAAGTTCGGTATGCCGATGGACGACGAAGGCGTGAAGGTCGGCGGTTCGCGTCGCTACATCATGAGCGAGGTTGAAGACAGTCTGCGTCGCCTGCGCACCGACTGGATCGATCTTTACCAGATCCACCAGCCGGATCCGCTCACACCGATCGAGGAGACAATGCGTGCGCTCGACGACCTCGTGCGCCAGGGCAAGGTCCGCTACATCGGCTGCTCGAACTTCCCAGCCTGGCAGGTGATGGAGGCGCAGTGGACGGCGAAGACCTGCGGGCTGAATGCTTTCATCTCCTGCCAGGATGAATATTCGCTCGTGTTCCGCAAACCCGAAACCGAGCTGATGCCGGCCATGCGCAAGCTGGGGTTGGGACTGCTGCCGTTCTTTCCTTTGGCGAGTGGGCTGCTGACAGGCAAGTATCGACGCAACGCCGCCTTGCCGGCAGGAACGCGGCTTGCCAACACGCAGCGGCTGGCCGACCGCTACCTGACGGACCGGAACTGGGAAATCGCAGAACAGCTCGGCGATTTCGCAGAACGGCACGGCCACTCGATGTTGGAACTGGCATTCAGTTGGCTGCTGGCTCAGCGCCCGGTGACCAGCGTCATCGCCGGCGCGACCAAACCCGAGCAACTCGAGCAGAACGTCAAGGCCGGGCAATGGAAGCTGTCGGCCGACGAACTGGCTGAAATCGACCGGATAACCAGTCGGTGAATTTTATCTCGCGCCATAGTTGCAACGCCTGACGCTCACCGCTTAAACAAACTCCCACGTTCGAGGCGCGGGGGGGCGTCAACTGCATGAGCGGGACGACGCCGGCCGCAATGACCGAGGCTCCCGAACAGGCGCTTGCCCGGGCGCAGGCCGCTGCCCAGGCCAAGCGCTTCGGCGAAGCCGCAGGGATCTGCAGCGACGTTCTGGCCGTATCCCCTGACAACCCGACTGCGCTGGCCTTGCTCGGCATCATCTCCGCGCACACCGGTGATCCGGAGCGAGGCATCCCACTGCTGGAGCGCGCGATCGGCCTGCGCGCAGGCGTGGCCAGCTGGTATGCCAATCTGAGCGTGCTGTACAGAATGACATATCGCCTTCAGGACGCGCGGCGGGTCGGCGAGGACGCGATCAGGCTGGACCCGCAGAATGCCGACCATCTGGTAAGCCTCTCGCTGGTGTTCACGGATCTGGACGACCGCGAGCAGGCGATCGCCTGCCTGCTCCGCGCGGTTGGGCTGCGCCCGGACCACGCCGATGGGCATCTCGCCCTTGGTCAGAATCTGCTGGCAACGGGGCAGTTCGACCCGGGCTGGATCGAATACGAGTGGCGCAACCAGACCGAGGCCGGCAAGGGCACGTTGCCGAAAATGACCTCCGCCGCCTGGAACGGGATGCACGTCCGAAGTGGCCGTCTGCTCCTGGTGGGCGACCAGGGTTACGGCGATACCATCCAGTTCGCCCGTTACATTCCCCTGATCGCGGATCGTTGCGAAGAGCTGATCCTGGGCTGCAGCGCCGAGATGCGCCCGCTGCTGGCCGATATTCCTGGTGTGGAACAATATTTCCACCGCTGGACAGATGTGCCCGGTCACGCTGCGCATTGCCGTCTGTCCAGCCTGCCGGGGCTGGTCCGCACCACGCTTCAGACCATCCCGGCCAAAATCCCTTACCTGTTCGCCGAACAGGTTCGCATCGCGGCATGGCGGCAGCGGCTGGATGCGATGCTGCCCAACCATATCCGCCGCATCGGTCTCGCCTGGTCCGGACGGTCGACGCATCCGAATGACCGTCGAAGGTCCATCCCCTTGAGCCGACTGGCGCCGATCGCCACGGCTGCGCGAGTGTGTTTCGTCTCTCTCCAGAAGCCCCTTTCTGCAGCGGACCGGGCGGCGTTCGCGCAGTTCC